>Ga0116158_10000511_pt1 | contig 37829 bp, 32 predicted proteins | sample AD_UKC052_MetaG_FD_89883 | JGI IMG/M metagenome (GOLD analysis project Ga0116158, IMG submission 89883) | Active sludge microbial communities of municipal wastewater-treating anaerobic digesters from USA - AD_UKC052_MetaG | ecosystem: Engineered > Bioreactor > Anaerobic > Digestate | place: USA... | reverse complement strand
TCTTTCTGCGGAAAGGACTCTTTGTCCTGAAGGAGGGTGAGACATGCAGGAAAAAGTAGTGGGCCCCCCAAAATCAGAAGCATCTTCCACAATGATTCAACTTGAGGGACCCAGAATATCCTCGCTTCTCGGATTAAAAAAGGTATGGTTATCTGAATTTTCGATCTGGCCCGCAGAGGTGGCCTGATGCCCACGGCACAGCATTCCACTTCGCCGGTCCCGCTCTATCTCCTCCCTCAGGCACTAGCGGAAGAGATCAAGAAATACGGCGATACGATAGCAGAGATCAGGGTCCGGCGGACCATCGGCCACAACTATGTCCTAAAGGTCAAGCACGAGAAGCGGGGTGACCGCAGTGACTGAACCCGGGACGCTCTCGCTCAGTGAGAATGAAATCCTTCGCGTGGAGATAGATGGTAAGTCCTACCGGATCGAAGCAAAGGAGGTCCGGGCCCTTCTCTTCTACGGCCGGGTCGTGCCGATCATCCAGGTCCAGCGGAAGACATCTGCAGATGGAAAGGATGAGGGCGAGGTCATCTCGATCGAGGGACACACTGCCATCAACCGGGCAGGGAAAGCGGTGATCCTTTACACGCGGGCCGGGCACTTCATCATCCCGCTCGTCAGTTTCCAGCGGGTCGCCCGGGGAGAAGCGGTCTCGGCACCGCTCTTCCCCCTCCTCCCGGACTGGCAGGATGGATCGGCATGAGCAGCGAGGTCAAGAGGGCCCTCGCGGCCCTTTTCCGGGATGGCGGGATTGTGGAGCTACGGGCCCTGACCGACCATTCGGTCCATAGCGGGTATTTCGACAACTTCGATACGCTAGCTGAGAAGGCAGCAAACCTGGACACGCTGCCGGAAGTCGCCGGGATCTATGTCACATTGAACGCGGTTGACCCGGCCCTGCTCTCCCGGAGAGCGAACCGGGTGAAGATGAACTTGGGTCGGAAGGATCCGACCACCAGCGACTCTGACGTAATCAGCAGGCGCTGGCTCCCCATCGACCTGGACCCGGTACGGCCAAGCGGAGTCTCATCGACCGATGAGGAACACGAGGCAGCTCTTGCTCATGCCGGGCGGATCCGGACCTGGCTTGGGGAGCAGGGGTTCCCGGATCCTGTCATGGCCGACTCCGGGAACGGGGCCCACCTGCTCTACCCGATCGACCTGCCGAACGATGACGAATCAACGGACCTGGTGAAGGGATGCCTTGCTGTTCTTGACGCCCTGTTCTCAGATGGATCGGTATCTGTGGACGCTGCAAACTTCAACGCGGCCCGAATCTGGAAACTCTACGGGACCACTTCGAAGAAAGGTGACAACACATCCAACCGGCCGCACCGGCATGCCAACATCGTCTCTCTCCCCGACGAAGTGAAGGTGGTCCCGGTTGAACAGCTCCGGCACCTTGCTAGTCTTCTCCCCAGGAATGACCCGGACCCCGGTCAGCGGACCAAAGGCCGGGGCCTTGATCTTCGGGACTGGCTCACAACCCACGGAATCGGCATCAGGTCAGAGAAACCGTGGCATGGGGGGAAACTTTTTGTCCTGGACGAATGCCCATTCACCTCATCCCACCGGGACGGCGCCTTTGCCATCCAGTTCCAGAGCAGTGCAGTCTATGTCGGCTGCCAGCATGCTTCATGCGGTGGCGGGACACAGCGATGGCCCGAGCTCCGGGAACGGTTTGAACCGAGGATACGGGAAAAGCGAGAGCGGGGATCAATATCCAATACTGCACCAATCCCCTCACCCCCCGTTCCTCCTCTTTCTCCTGCTGTGACAATCGAGGCCCGGTCCCGGGCCGCCGAGGTCCTGCGGTCCGGTGACCCTCTCACCTTTATCCTGGACGTCTTCCATCGGGACCATGTCGGGGACCGGGTCGTTGCCGAATGCCTCATCCTCTCGGTCGCTTCACAATCGGTCGTGAACACCCAGGGCCTCCATGTCGCCATATCCGGGAACTCGGGGAAGGGTAAGACGCATGCCTGCCGGGCGATGCTCAACCTCCTCCCCGAGAAATTCAAGTTGAAGGGCACGGTCTCGGACAAGGCCCTCTACTACCATCCAGTCCAGCCGGGCACGGTACTCCTTTTCGATGACGTGTCCCTCTCCGAGGACCTGCAGGAGATCCTGAAGTCTGCAACCGCGAGCTTCCGGGAGCCGATCGAGCACCGGACCCTCACCAGCGACCGGCAGGTCAGGATCTGCACCATCCCCGAGCGATGTGTCTGGTGGCTGGCAAAGGTCGAGCTGGCCGGCGACGATCAGGTCATGAACCGAATGCTCTGTGTCTGGATCGATGACTCGGCTGACCAGGATACAGCGGTCCTCGCCCACCTGAAATCTGCCGAGGCGAAGGAAGCTGATGCCGGAGAAGATCCCGACATCCTTGTCTGCCGGGCGATCTGGGAGATCGTGAAGGAGCAGGTCCTGCATGTCCGTGTCCCCTTTGCTCCACGGGTACATTTCTCATCAGCCCAGAACCGCAGGAATCCCGGGATGCTCTTCGACCTGATCAAGTGCCACGCGAGGCTCTTCTTCTTCCAGCGGGACAGGGACGAACACAGGAGCATCATCGCCACCCGCGAGGACTTCGAGTATGCCCGCAGGCTCTTCCTGGACCTTACCGGTGATACCGGGGCTCAGGAGACGAAGCAGACCCGGAACGAGGCGGCCGCCCTTGACAGCATTGCGAAGATGGGACTCGAGGTCTTCACCATCAAGCAGCTCCAGGATGTCCTCGGGCTCTCTTATCACCAGGTCTACCGGCTACTCAAGGGGTACCGGAACAGCCGCGGGCTTTATACCGGCATTCTCGATAAGTGCCCCGCGGTGAGTTACATCGATGCCACGGTCGCCGAAGACATCTACGGGATGGAGGTGAAGCATCGGGAGCACTACTTCTCGTTCGATATCGGCCTTTACAAGAACTGGACAGCAAGGGCGGAGATCTGGTTGGAAGATGAACTGGAGGAAGAGCAGCGAAGGACACGAGGTCCTAGTAACAAGAGCATTGTTGACACTCTTGCACCAGGTTTGCCCGACACCGGTGTGAATGAAGAATGTGCTGATTCCTGTTCTGAATCTGAAAATGAAGAAGAAGGTACTGAGAGAGGTACCTCTTCAGATACCTCTTTGCATCATTTATCAGGAACGCACAGTATGAAGGATCGGGTGAGTGATTCACCTCCCTGTGCCTGCGTTTCGGGAAGTGGTGAAAACAAATCTCCTGCAGGGTCAATGAGGCCCCTGATTGCCGATTCGGGTCTGCAGAGTGGTCATTCAATCTGCACTAGCATTCGCAAAGATATGCAAAGAAAGGGAAAGGGTCGAAAGAGCGAGAAGCCTTTCCGCATCGATCCTCTCCCCGGGCTCCTGGACCACCGCGATTTTATCAAGGTCAAGGTTGTGTCGGACCACTGTGATATCTGTCATAAGGATGCAGCGGTCTTCCGTTGTGTGGAGAAGCAGATCGGGGTCTGTGAGGGGTGTTACGGGAAAATGGTGAGGGAGTGGAATGACCGGAACGGCATTCACTGAACCTATGGTAGCGGAAATCGCTCCACAACGCTCAAATACTTTGCATGCAAGGAAACATTTAGTTTACAAGAAAACAAATTATAATGTATCTGTAAACTTGGTTCCTATGGCACAACAGGTGAGCATTGGTGAGCGGGTCAAACTGGCCCGGATGAGTGCAGGGCTCAACCAGCGGCAGCTCGGGAAAGAGATGGGGATGAGTGCAATGGCAATCTCCAAGTACGAGACCGGTGAGGTGGTTCCCAATTCCCGCGTCCTCATCCAGCTGAGCCAGACCCTCCATGTCCCGCTGGACTTCTTCTTCCGCTCCATCGAGGTGACCTTATCGCAGCCCCAGTATCGGTGCCGGAAGGCGCTGAAGAAAAGCGAAGAGAAGATGATACTCAGCAAGACCCGGGACTGGCTTGAACGGTATCTTGAGGTCGAGCTTATCACTGATGAATCGAAAGCACTGGACCTTCCTTCCGGGGAGCCCTGCATGGTCTCGTCCCTTCAAGAGGTGGAGGATGCAGCCCAATATGTCCGAGACTACTGGAACCTGGGGCTCGATCCCATTGAGAACGTCATGGATGTCCTGGAGCAGCACGGGATCAAGGTCGGCCTTGTAGAGGCGAGCGAAGCCTTTGATGCCCTGACGTTCTATTACGATGACCGGACGCCGGTCATTGTCATCAACCGCGTGATGTCCGGAGATCGCCAGCGGTTCAACCTCGCCCATGAGCTCGGGCATCTCCTCCTCTGCTGTGAAGGGGATATCGACCCTGAAAAGGCGATGCAGCGATTCGCCGGTGCATTCCTCGTCCCCAAAGCGATGGCGTTCATGGAGCTTGGCGAACAGCGGAACACGCTGGACCTGAACGAGCTGCAGGTCCTCAAGCAGAAGTATGGCATGAGCATGGCCGCGTGGATCTTCCGGGCAACCGACCTTGGCATCCTTGCTCCTGAAACAGCCCAGCGCTACTGGATGTATTTCAAAAAGAAGGGGTATCACAAGGAAGAACCGTTCGAACCTGTCCCGGCCGAGAAACCGACTCACATGGTGCTGCTCACCCTCCGGGCCTTTTCGGAAAAACACATCACCATGTCACGGCTGAAGGAACTCCTTGGCAATGACAGGGAACAATTGAGTGAGTTGAGGTTGTTTGGTTCAGCATGAGTGAGCATCGGGTGCACTGCATCCTTGATGCAAATGTGATCTTCGATCTCCACGCGGGAGATATCCTTGAGTACCCGTGCTCCCTCCCCTATATTCTTCATACAACTGATTTTGTCCTTGATGAGATTGAGTCCATTTCCCTTTCCGAACTGGAAGGGTGTGGCCTTACCCTCGTAGAATTGCCATCAGAGATGGTGGTCGAGGTACACCGGCTCCGTCCCGAGCACCTTGCCCTTTCCCTTGCGGATCTCTCGGTATTCGTATATGCACACCATTCCGGGCACATGGTCCTTACCGGGGACGGTCCGCTCTGGACCTTTGCCCAGGAATCTGGGATCGATGTCCACGGGACGCTCTGGTTGCTGGACCTTCTCGTTGGACAGGGGATATTGACGAGACCGAATGCCTCCCATGCCCTGCAGAGGATGATAGAGCGGAAACGATGGCTTCCAAGGGCGGAAGTGCAAAAAAGGATCAAGGAATGGGGAAAGGAATGATAGGGATTACTCTTCAAATCGAATATTTGCATGAATCCATTTCAGCCAGCTCTTGACCGTTGATGCCCTTCGATAACGTGTAACCTCATTATACCGGATATCAAATTGTTGAATAAGATCAGAGATATCATCGATGGCAACAGAATCAACATTATATTGAGCATTATTAAGCAATTTGATTGAATATCTGTATGTGGGGCGCTTGAACAGTTGTGTTAATAACAGTGTATTCCTGCATCGCCGAGTCTTGCAACGCTGCAATTCCTGTCCTAGAGGGGTTAGCGTGAAGCGGCCTCTTGCTTCCCCTCGGCCAAGAAAGTCCAAATAGATTGCAGCGTTCGCATAATAATCTCCCTGTCGCTCGTCGAATTCAAAATACTCCGCGATACCTTCCTTCGTGCTCAACTCATCGTTGAACGACACAATTAGATCGATGATCTTATCTAAATCGTTAGCCTGGGGAAATGGAACGAAGTTTGGTTCAATCGCTTCAACCTGTGTTGCCTGAGCCAGGGCTTCGAAATGTATGGCCAATATTGGATCTTCGTCAACTGAATAGCACTTCGTTTTGATGATTTCCATATCACCATACTGTTCTCCGAATCGGAATTGGAACAGGTAAAACAATCCGTTCGAGAAAGCGAAGAATATCGGTATTACCGGCTTCCGGGTTTTCTGGGACCACTCTTTCCAGGGATAGAATAACTGGCGGATATGGAAATCTTCCCTTTTCCCGAGTTTTGCTTCAATAAGGTAGATACCCCGGGACCCCTCATAGCCCGAATCGATCTCTATTTGAACTCCCTCAATGGTAATGGTAGGACCATCCGGCAACGTCACCTGAAATGATCCCGATCGTGATTTCCCCCGAATCGTAAGTCTAAGATTCGTTTCACCAGTGAAACTTTTCAGAACCGATACGAGGTGGGCATAATCGATAGCCTGAAATTCACTGCTGATGGTCCCGAGGTTGAGCGTCTCGATCGAATCTGCTGATGATTCAGACGCATGGCGTTCAACCGGGATGGATAAAGAACCGGAATCGAGTGAAAAATAACTCTTTTTATGAGGATCTTTGAAAACAATATACTCCCCATTTGTTGTCGGTAATATCGATAGGTGGTTTCTTCGGAAGATTTCTGGCCGGGACTCGAGCGTGTCCTGCTTCGCCATGAGTCTCGGTTCCCGGCCTCCCACCTCCTTGAGAGTTACTGCAGACACATTTGCATATCCTTCTGTATTGATTCGTTCAAGGAAGTTCAATTCGGCAAAGACCTTGTTCCAGGCACTATCATTCTTCGAGGGCATACAACCTCAATAATTGGTGACGATAATCTCTTGTATCTCTCCTCGTTTTGTCCCGTCGCAGTTGATTACCCGTTTGGCCGGGACACGGTCGATGTGGTAGTCGCTGTAGAGAATGTCGAAAAAATCGTCATTCGGATTGATATTTTTCGGATCGGAATTGCTCAGGAGCAGTTTTGCGCCCTTCTTATCACATTTCACAAAGAATTCGGCAAGTCTTTTCTGTTCAGAATCATCAAACCCTCCTTTCGAGTATTGGGTAAACGACGAGGTTTCATTCAACGGCCGGTAAGGAGGATCGAAATATACGAAGGATTTCTGCGAGACTTTTGAATTAGAATCTGTGAAATCTCCCAGGTGAATTGTAGTATTTTGCAGAATTTGAGAATCAACTCTCAACAGGTCCTCATTCAGGATTTTTGGGTTTTTATAGCGGCCGAACGGGACGTTGAACTCCCCTTGGAAGTTCACCCTGTACAGGCCGTTGAAGCATGTTTTGTTGAGAAAAATGAGCTGTGACGCCCGTTCAATCCATTTCTTCTCGTATTTGTGGAAGTTGATGGATGGCTTGGCACGGTTGAATTCGTCACGTATTTGGTAGAAATAGTCCTTCTTCCCGGATTCATCTTTTGAAAAATATTCCTTTGAGATGCTGTCGGTGTGATCGATCAGATCTTCTACCTTGTTCTTCACTACCGTATAGGCAAGAATCAATTCTTCGTTAATATCGTAGATATGGCATTCCTTGAAATTGAACCTGCTATTGAAACAAAAGAAAACGGCCCCGCCCCCAACAAATGGCTCAACAAAGACCGGCAATTTCCCTTCTTTGAGCTCGGGAGGGATACGTTTTGTGAACTCGTCAAGTAGTTGAGTTTTGCCTCCTGCCCATTTCAAAAAAGGTTTTGCAGACGATTCGACCATACGATGGTTCCTAGGTTCTTTCTTGTTATTCCAAAGATATAGATTCCAGTGTTTTTAGTTGTACCGATAGGGAGTGAAAGTATACCCCGTGCCACCTACCCACACACTTCCTTCACCTTCTCCGGGTCATACCGCAACGCTATCTCTCTTGTTCTTCCTCTTTGGTTCAGATGGGAGAGCTCCACCAACCGCATCTGGTCGAACTTCCGGAGCTTTTCATAGAATCCGGTATAGCTTATTTTCATTTTTGCAGTCGCTGATTCATAGACTGCCCCAGATGTCAGGTAGGTATCATTATCGCTCGCCATATCCGCGATCTGATAGAGCAGTGTCTTCTCATCTGTGGTGAGAGCCCGGACCGAAGAAGAGAGATGGACGTATTTCGAGATTTCGTATGCTTCGAGAACATCTTCTTCCAGGATAGCTGTCCGTCCTGCCCGCTCGGCAGTCAACGCACTCTGCTTCACCAGGTCCAGCCCTACCCGGAGGTCCCCGCACCGCATCGTCTGCTCGATAATCAGGTTAAACATTGACTCCGGCACGACGTTGGGATAGAGGCCTTTCCGGATCCGATCCTTCAGGATCTCGGAGATCTCCTCTTCGGTGTAAGGAGCGAAGTAGACTTCCTTGAGCTGGAGGACCGACAGCACACAGGGATCGAGTTCCTGGGGAAGATGGACATCCATGCTGCTCATTGGGAGGAGGACCCCGGTCCTGGCGTTAGGAAATTCTTCATAAAGCCGTAGGATAGTGTAGAGAATTTCGTTCAGGACCTTGTTAACAAGAAGATAATTGGCGTCGTCCAGGCAGACGGAGAGCACGATTCCTTTCTCGCTCAGGGTCTTCCCGACATCATAGATAAGCTTCCGCACCGGAGTCCCTGTCGGAGGTGGCTGGTGGCCATGCAACTTTCCGTAGATCTTTGCAAAGACGGCAAATTTGGTGTGCTCGGTTTGGCAGTTCACATAGACCGGGACCAAGAGCCGGGTTGTTTCCTCGACTTCAGAAAAGATCCTTCTGACAGCAGTGGTTTTTCCTGTTCCCGGGAGCCCTCGGAGGGCCATGTTGAGTGGCCGACTGCCATGGAGGCCTGGCTGCAGGGCAAAGGCAATATCCTTCAGCTGGGACTCCCGGTAATTGAATTCTTCAGGGATGTGATCGATCTCGAATAAATCACGGTTGCGAAAGAGCGTTTCATCGGAGTAAAGATATTTTTTCATCGTAAACGATCACTCTCAGCCAGAGGCCATATAGGCATGAACCAGGGAAACTGAAAGTGAAATACCATAAAAGATACGCATTCTGAATCTCTGTTTATTTCTTCCAGAATTACAATTTATCACCAATTAACGGATAAATTTACATTCTGCCCGCTTGATACAGTCACGCCCAAATACTCCTTTTCTCTTTATATACTCACGTCTACCCGAGATCCCGGGAAATCCGTAGACAGGAGTATCAGCATGGGAGATTTCGTCCAGCAGACCAATGTCAAGTCAGCCGTCAGGGCACTCACTACCCCGATCACTGACGTGGCTGCCTTCAACACTATTGTGCAGGCAGTCCTGACCACCAACCCGTTTGGGTGCACCGCATATGAGACCTCCAGCGGGCAGATGCCCGCGATGGAGAAGACCAGGGAAGGATATACCGCCCGGATCCTCTATGAGGATGATGAAGCGAACACCGTGGGGACCATCACCGCACGGGCAAGTACCGTTGCCGGCTTCAACACCGTAAAGACCGAGATCCTTGGCGATGCCGAGATGACCGCCGCAATGGGCGGGGATCCGGTAAACGACAGCGAGGGTGAGAGGTACTCGGCCACCATCAAGTGCCACGACCCCAGCGGGGAGATCTACTACGTGGCCTTCAGCCGCGAAGAGGTCCGCGTCACTTCCTACGAGGCCGACGCGATTCTCGCCACCGTTGAGACCTGGGCCGACACCGTTGCGGCTCTGGCCTGAGCAGCGAGTAGTAGTTTTCCCTTTCCAGGGAGGGAGGGACCATGGATGAAGGATTCATGTTCCTCCTAGGTTTTTGTCTCGGGAGCCTGATGATGCTCTTTGCCGTAGTCAGGATTATCATCGAGATGCACGACCGGATGGAGCTGAACCTGCGGAGGCGGTGATTCCCTCACCGTCTCCTTCGTGGACCGCCCTCCCCTAGGGGTGATTTCATGGAACCGGAGTTAATTCAGATTTTTGAGATGCTGGTGGCGTTAGTGGCGGCACTCGTCGCTTACTGGCAGCACCGGCAGAAGACCCAGGCTATCGAGGAGAAGGAAGAGGTCCTGGTGGAGAAAGAGGTCGCCGAGGCATTGCAGTTTGCTGCAGAGTCCGAAAAGGACGAAGTGGTATCCTACTTCGATCCGGAGGACGACAAGGTGACCACTCCCCCGGACTCTGTCCCGTCCAGGTCCTGGAAGATGAGCGATGAGACCAAGCGGTGGGTGACCATCGGTCATACCCCCGAAGAGCAGGCATCCCTTCTACGGCAGATTGCGAATGCAGAGAACGAGAAGAAGATGCAGTATTTCATCTCGGTGCCGACCGCGTACTATGAGATTGAGTACGGGTTGGTAAAGGGAGGGGGAAAGGGGGCGTGAGCCCCTCCTTATCTCCTCTTATCAACTTCCTTTTTGATTGAATTCATGTCAAAATAACCAGCAAAATTATTGGGATGCATTCGAATGATTATTCGTTGATCACGATATGAAATTACATACAAGGCGGTCGCATGGAATCGGCATCACTTGTTCCGGAAGCTATTCTCAAACTCGTCGAGAAATATGAATTTCACCAAGCGGCCTATAAACGTGGTCAATTCAACGAGACCCAATTACGAAGGGAGTTTGTCGATCCTTTCTTTAAGACTCTTGGTTGGGACATTGATAATACACAAGGGAATTCGGAACTTTACAAAGAAGTTATCCATGAAGACCCAATTCGAATCCGGGGCTCCACGGAGTTTATCGATTATGCCTTCCGGATTGGGGGATCCCGGAAATTCATCGTGGAGGCAAAAAAACCGGCCGTGAACATCAAGGACGATGCTGGTCCTGCTCTCCAAATCCGTCGATATGCCTGGAACGCTCGCCTCCCCTTGAGCATACTGACAGATTTCGAAGAATTTGCAGTGTATGACTGCACAAAGAAGCCGATGCCCGGAGACAATGCTGCAACTGCCCGAATCGCGTATTTCACTTTCAAGGAGTATCCTGAGAAGTGGGGTTGGATCGAATCCATCTTTTCGCAAAAAAGTATCCTGCGGGGTTCTTTTGATAAATTTGTCGAAGGAACTAAAGGCAAGAAAGGGACCGCCACCGTTGATGAAGCCATTCTTGCCGAGATCGAAGAGTGGCGGGATGTTCTTGCAAAAAACATCGCTATCCGGAATACCGCCCTCTCCGTTGATGAGCTCAATGTATCCGTGCAGCGGACCATCGACCGCATTCTTTTTCTCCGCATATGCGAGGACCGTGGAATCGAGGAGTACGGATGTCTTCAAAAATTGCTCGAGGGCCAGGACATATACCAACGCCTTCTCGCAATGTTCCATCGTGCCGATACTCGGTATAATTCCGGCCTCTTCCACTTCAGCGCAGAGGCCGGTTGGGACGAGATGCCGGATACGCTTACCCCGAACATCTCCATGGACGATGCCGTCCTGAAGAAGATCATCAAGCGGCTGTATTACCCAGAGAGTCCTTATGAGTTCTCGGTCATCTCCCCGGTCATTTTAGGCCAGGTCTATGAGCAGTTCCTTGGGAAAGTGATCAGGCTAACTCTTGGGCACCAGGCAAAGGTAGAGTACAAGCCGGAAGTTAAGAAGGCCGGCGGGGTTTACTATACGCCGCAGTATATTGTGGATTATATCGTCTCGCACACGGTTGGGGAACTTGTCAAGGACAAAACTCCCCGCGAGGTGGGAAAACTCCGGGTCCTAGACCCCGCATGTGGGTCCGGCTCCTTCCTCCTCGGCGCTTACCAGTTCCTCCTTGACTGGCACCTGAACTGGTATATTCACAACTTGGTCCCGGTCATCGCCGAGAAATCCGCGACATCGCCCGAAGTTCAAGCACTCCTTCCCGATCCCGTCCCAAAAACCGGGAAGAAGAAATTTGCAGGGGATACTTCCCTCCCCATATACAAGTCCGCGAACGGGAATGTGTCCCGGACCCGGAGCGACTGGAAATTAACGATTGTCGAGCGGAAGCGGATTCTTCTGAATAACATCTTCGGCGTGGATATCGATACGCAAGCTGTGGAGGTGACCAAGCTCTCCTTGTTACTGAAGGTGCTCGAAGAGGAGAGCGAAGAAAATGTCTCAAAACAGCTCAAGCTCTTCGAAGAACGAGCCCTGCCAAGCCTACATCAGAATATCAAGTGCGGGAATTCGCTCATCGGTACTGATATCTATGCCGATGTGCAAGCGACGCTAGACAACCCAGATGTGGTGAAACGGATTAATGCCTTCGACTGGGTCCGGGAGTTCACGGAAATCATGCATAAAGGTGGATTCGATGTGGTGATTGGGAATCCACCGTATGTGAGGCAGGAATCGATTAAAGAGCACAAGGGATATTTCCAGGCACACTATGCAACATATCATGGAACCGCCGACCTCTACGTGTATTTCATCGAGAAGGGCATTTCATTACTCCGCAAGGGAGGACTCTTCTCTTACATCGTTGCAAATAAGTGGATGCGGGCAAATTATGGAAAGCCGCTCCGGTCCTGGCTGAAAGGGAAATGCATTGAAGAGATCGTTGACTTCGGGGATCTCCCCGTCTTCACGACTGCGACAACATATCCCTGTGTCATTAGGTTGAAAAACGATAGCCCTGGCACATCTTTCCAAGCGGTATCCGTTGAGAATCTGTCATTTTCAAGATTGGATGATTATGTGTCACAGCATAGCCACCCAATCGAGACAAATAATCTTGATGGTGATGGCTGGACTCTATCAGATGCAAAATCGCAGGAATTGTTGAAAAAAATTCAAACGGCAGGTATTCCTCTCGGGAAATATGTAGAAGGTAAAATTTTCTATGGAATTAAAACGGGCTTGAACAAAGCATTTGTTATTGACGAAACGACTCGAGAAAAATTAATTCAAGAAGATCCGAGAAGTGATGAGATAATTAAACCGTTTTTGGTTGGAAAGGATATCAAACGATATCAACCGCTGGATAATAAAAGGAGATATCTGATTTTCACTCGACACGGTATTGATATGTCAAAATACCCTGCCATTTTTGAATATTTAAAGCAGTTTAAAAAAGATTTGCTACCAAAGCCCAAAGATTTTATCGGGGATTCATGGCCAGGACGAAAACCAGGAGCATACGAGTGGTATGAAATTCAGGATACTATTGATTATTACCAAGAATTTGAAAAACCAAAAATAGTCTTTCCTGATATTGCAGTTAAACCGAGTTATACGTTAGATAGTTCAGGGTTTTATGCTGCAAATACTTGTTATATGATAATTGCTCATGATCTCTACCTCCTAGGGCTATTAAATTCGAGTTTTTACCTCTATTACTATCAAAAAAGATTATCACTCATCCGCGGCGGATATCTTAGATTTTTCTCCCAATTTGTTGAGCAAATCCCCATCCGCACCATCAACTTCTCTGACCTCGCCGAAAAGACTCGCCATGACAAAATGGTCGCCATGGTAGAGCGGATGCTTGCCCTCCACAAGCAGAAAGCCGATGTGAAGGCAGACCATGAGAAGAACCTGGTCGAACGGCAGATCGAGGCAACCGACAAACAGATCGATGCCTTAGTCTATGAGCTATATGGGTTGACAGAAGAGGAGATCAGGATTGTGGAGGGAAATTCGGGGAAATGACAGCACAGTATGTGAAATTCGAAGAAAATGCCACATCCAATTTTCACCTTCTTCTGGAATTTTTGGAGGTCGCCGATCCCCCGATTTTAGATTCATTCCGGTGGTCAATGGCAATCCGAGATAAGATCTTCAAAATGAATACGGCCTATGAAGATGTATTCCGGCAGATCCCGGTCTGGTACACCGACCACGAAGAGATGAAAAAAACCGGGCATGGCAGCACAAAAGAGGGCGTCATCCTGGCTTTGAGGTATGAAACCTTCCTGAATTCGATATACTCATTGTGCGAGGGCCTTGCCTTTCTCGTCAAGGAAATATATCCGGAAGCTAATCTCTCCCCCCACTTCAACAAACAGAAAAAGGCGTTTCTCTCACTGAAGAAGTCGGTCGATCCTGCCTATGCTGACATCCTCTCCTCGTTGGACTGGTATGATGAGGTCAATGCGATACGGGGCGAAGCTACGCATTTCTTATCCGGATTTATTACGATATCGAAAAATGGCGAACCGGGATATTTTAATCAACCTAAAGGCGGAAGGAAAGGCACTCCACCAGAGATCTCGAAGGACAGCATTGAAAAACACATGCGGGAGGTTTATTACAACCTCGATAATTTCCTGTTGCGTTTTGGAGATCACTTCATCAAAAAAATCGATCCGGACCGGCGTGTCCCGAAGATCTGCCTGCTCGACGGTAAGGGATATGTCGGTGCCCGGGAACGATCTTTAAATGATATCATGAATCATAAACCTGGAATTTGCCATTTGCCGTTATATCAATGTCCCATACGACTATTTTGTGAAGCATTCAAAAATACTCCTCAAAACAAAGAAATTGATTAAACAGATTATTCCTCGATAAAATAATCCTCATCGAGTCGGTTCACGACATACCGGGATTCCTCGGCAACACCAACACTATTATCGATCATCAGTTGTGTTAATTGCTCACCATCAATAAGGACGATTTTTTTCTCAATTCTTTTTACGTAGTCATGGGCATCGCTCGTGAATTTCGATGTCGTGATGAAAACTCCTTTCCGGGATCGTTGTCCTTCGAGACTTCCAACGAAAGCCTGAATCTCGGGTCGTCCCACCGGGTTTTGCCATCGTTTCGCTTGGACATGTACGACATCTAGGCCAAGTTTGTCCTCTTTTATTACTCCGTCGATACCGTCATCACCGGTTCTGCCGATGGCCTGACCTGCATCAATCCTTGAACCCCCATATCCTAATTTTAAAAGCAAATCGATGACAAGGGTTTCAAAAAATGCCGGGGAACTCTGTTTTACTCGTTCAAGAAGATCATGCGATAATTGCCGTCTTAACTCCTGATAACTTGACTCCAGTGATTCCTGGGGTGTCGATATCCTGTCACATTCGGCAGGAAGACCTTTTTCCTCAATCGTCTCATTCCTGAAATCCCTGAAATCTAGATACTCCTGGAATTTTTCCAGATATTTCATGTTAATTCTTTCCGGCTTCTCTTTCAGGACCTCCAGACCGCGTGAAGTGATGATATATTTACCTCGTGAAGGTCTGTTCAGCAACCCGGATTTCTTCAGATAGATTATTGCCCAGCCGACGCGGTTATTAAATCTGAATTGTCTGCCACTTGGGAGAAGCTCGTTGATTTCTTCATCAGTAAGTTTTAATTTTGTCTTTAAATGGCCGAGAGCGTCCTGCGATCCATGTTCGAGTTTATCGCCATAAAACTCCAGGACTGGTAACATCAGACTTTGGAAATCCGGTATTGGCATGCTATCACTGTTTTTGCTTTATTCTGCACAACAATAAAAGGGTAAGTTAAATTATGCAATGCTTTGTGCTCTCGTGGGAGAGCAGGAGACGGGGGACCGTCATCTGATGAGATGATGTGTAAAATCACCTCCTTAGTCTTTACTGAAGACAGGGACGAAGAAATCGCACATAATATTAAAAGCATATTTACTTCAGCCACTCAATATCTGTCATTCATCTGAGCAAAATCCTCTGACTCCCGGGCGAGGACAAGCACGAGGATGACAATGGTGATGACGACGAGCAGGAAGATGATGACAATCGGCATATTTGTCAGCAGTGTTCAGAAGGAATTGAATGAAGAGCGGGCAGCAATCCGTGATTACATCAGGACGGATCCACTGCTCCAGATCTACTTTGAACCATTTCTTTTTGAGGACCTGCCGGCGCTCGATCGAAAACCCGATGAACTATATCTAGACGAAGTAGATCGATGCACGATATACCTGGGAATTTTTGGTAATGAATACGGCTCTGAGAACCGGCAGGGTTTTTCCCCTACTGAACTTGAATTTAAACGGGCAACTGAGAAGAGTAAATACCGGTTAATTCTTGTGAAGGGGAAGGATGAGAGCAAGCGCCATCCGAAAATGCAGAAACTTATCAGCAGGGCTACACCCCATGTTGTGCGACGTCATTTCAGCACGATTGACGAATTGAAAAAAGAAGTATATGCTGCATTAGTCCAGTTCCTTTGTGACAGCAAAATTATTTCCTCCACGCCATTCGATGAATCTGCCTGCCCCAGAGCAACATTGAAGGATATTTCCGATGAAAAGGTTGCATGGTTTATCCCTATTGCAAAAAGAGAACGCAGCTTCCCCCTTAACCCGGGAACGCCAACCGAACAGGTATTAAAACATCTTGACTTACTAGAGGGGGCCCAGCCCACCAATGCGGCGATTCTCCTGTTCGGCGTTAAACCGCAAAAGTTTATCCCGACCGCAGAGATCAAGTGCATGCACTATCATGGAACGGTGGTCGCAAAACCGATACCTTCCCACCAGATATTCACCGGTACGCTTTTTGATCAGACAGATCAGGCTACAGATTTTATTCTCTCAAAAATCAATCGCATCGTACCTCCCCGCGATTCAGCACCGGTCAGTGAAACAAAGTACGAGGTCCCAAAAGAAGTGATTCAGGAGGCGGTTGTCAACGCCGTTGCTCACCGGGATTATACCTCGGCTGCAAGCGTTCAGGTGAGTGTCTTTTCAGATCGAATTGAAGTGAGGAATCCCGGTAGCCTTCCTCCGGACCTTACCTTCGAAGACCTAAAAATAAAACACAGCTCCCGGCCACGCAATCACCGGATCGCTCTACCTCTTTACCTTGCCCACTATATTGAGAAGATCGGATACGGGACAATCCAGATGACAACCGGATGCAGAGATGCAGGTCTTCCGGAACCCGAGTTTTCCCAAAGCGGCGGGGAATTTGTTGTCACTCTATGGAGAGACTGGCTGACGGAATCAGCAATGGCTGAGCTGGGACTTACTGAACGTCAGATGAGAGCCGTCAGATTTGTGAAGGAGAAGGGTAGGATAGGCAATTCCGAATATCAGGATCTGGTAAAAATTTCAAAGAGGAATGCCAGCAGGGATCTTTCAGAACTTGTGGAAAAAGAAATATTTGAGAAGAAGGGTATCCACGGAACCGGCGTTCATTACATTTTAGGTAAAAGGGCCAAAAAAGGGCCAATTGGGCCATGACTCGAATTTTCCAAAATCAAAACCCGGCAAAATGTCAACTGGTAAAAGGGCCAGATTAGGGCCAAAAGGGCCAAGCCGGACCCACTCGGTGTACTGGGGTCTCGCTGGTCCCAGGTTCTCTGGAGATTGCTGACGGTCGACCGTGCTCGACTCCACTCCCTCCGGTCCGTTCCGCTCGCACCGTCTCCCTGATCTTTCATCCTTGCCTGTTGGCACCGAGGACGCCCGTGATTTCGTCGCAGGCTCCTCATCACCGGCTGCACCATCCCGCTCCTCACGGACCGTTCCACGGACCGCTCGTCGCTGTAACACGAAACACTGTATTACCACAGAATGCCCCAAAGAAGGTTATGGCCCGAAGGGCATCCATCGTGATCACTGCCTCTCCCCTGGGAGAGGAGGAGGCCGTCCCATCGGAGCGAGGAGCGGAGGGGGTAGCAGTGCCCCCCTGGAAGCGACGAGAGGCCGGGTGAATAGGTGGCCGCAGCGGCCCGAGCGAGCGCCGGTTACGACACGCATCAGCGGGTCGTCGTGCGGTCGCGAGTCACCGAGCGTCAGTCACGTAAGGGACACAGCCACAAGCACGATGCGAAGCATTGTGCGAGGAGCGGGAGGGAGCAGCTGCCGGTTGGGAATGAAATGACGAAACCGGGAGCGTCATCATTCATGGTCAACCTAGAGAGAACAGGACCGGTATGTGAGCGGAACGGAAAGGAGGAGCACCGGACGAAAGGAGGAGCGAACGGAATGAAGCGGAGACGAACATTCCGGGCCGTCCCGATGTCCCGATTATTCAGATGATATCGAGTGTAACCAGTTTTTCAATCCGCGAAAAGGTGGTGGGGAGTTCTTCATTCAAGAATCAGAATTCGAAAAAGTAAAATGATCTGGGGTCTAAACGGAGACAATCGTGATTTAAATGAGTTATACCGATAGAATCCATCCAACCGATAAAGGAATTTCAACTTATATTGAAGAATTACTTAAGAAAAATTACCAGATTCCCACGTTTCAAAGAAATGTCGTCTGGGAAAAGGATAATGTTAAAAAATTATGGGACAGCATCTACAAATTTTACCCCCTTGGTAGCATCCTGATTTGGAAAACGGGGATAAAACTACATAATCACAAGGAAATTGGGGGACATGTTATCTCCGATCCCGATTTTTCACGGCCTGAATATCAACACATTTTGGATGGACAACAAAGAACAACAGCCCTTTTAACTGCCCTTCAGGGAGGGAAGATTGCCGGGAAGGGTGATTTCAATCCAACTTTATATATCGATTTGACAATCGAAAACGCGGAAGACCCCGAAGATGATCTCTACAAGAAACGTTTCTTGTTTTGGGATGACATCGATGATAAAAATGGGCAAATTAAACCCAATATTGGAAAAATGACTCGATTTAAAGATGGTTTAATTGTAAGATTATTTGATGTGAAACATAATTATGCCGACGTTGAAAGGGCATTACATAATAAAGGATATTCTGATTTTGACCATCCCATTCGGGCAAATTTGAGAAAGATCAAGGAAGTTTTTGATAACTATCGATTATCCTTTATTGAGCTCAAAGGCATTCAGGTTGCCGAGGTCTGCCAGATTTTTGAGCGGATCAACAGAGAAGGTGAACCTCTCGGAATATTCGATATTGTCGTCGCAAAAACATATCGCCCTCAAACAGACTCGAATTATGGATTTTACTTACGCGAATTAATTGATAACTTCAAAAAGCAGAGGGACAGTAAATACCTGGAAATTGAAGATTTATCCTATCTGCAGATTCTTGCAGTTATTATCAATCAAAATATTCAGGGATCTGGTATCCAAAATATCACAGACCGATATTTAACCAACATTAAAGCTGAACAAATTGAAAATGTGTGGCAAGATTCCCAAAAGGCTATTCTTAAGACCTTTGATTTTCTTGAGAACCATCTTCATCTCAAAGGGCCCCAACTTATCCCATATCGATATTTCTACCTCACATTAGCTTCATATTTCTTCAGAAATCCCAAACCGAACTATGCATTCCTCAAACAGTATTTCTGGTATTATAGCTTCCATAACGAGGATCTCTTAGAGAATACCACGCATCTTTTTGAACATGTGAAACTTCTCAGTCAGGAAAAATCCGGGGCGCAAACTAACCTTGGAAGATTCCTAATTGATAAAAATAAATTACGTACTTCATCCTATACAGCGAAAGGTCGCCTATCCAGGGCGTTATTATCATTCTATGCGTATCAGGAGCCTAAAGATTGGAAGAATACGGATCGGAATGTGCTTTCCGATGTATATTATGTTCTCACTGACAAGCCAAATCTACACCATGTTTTTCCAATCAATTATGTCAATAAGAATCCTGGAAAAAACAAAGTCAATGCGAATAGTCTGATGAATATTGCATACCTTACTCAAATCACAAATATTGAAATTAGCGATCAAAATCCCTTGGAATACGTCAAGCAATTCGATAATAAAGCGTTTGAATCAATCATGAAAGCACACTTCCTACCGAGTGAACTTCTTGATTGGTCGCGATCGGATAGAATGCCTGAAAATGCTCTCGATCACTTCATTGAAGAGAGGATGGAGCTTATCCTACAAAGTATCAAAAATAACTTACCTGATCTGAATGTCGAGGTCTTTGATTCTTCAACCACTCTATGATTTTTTATCATGCCGCAGGGTCATTTCACTATAAAAACCACCTTGCACTTTTTCACCCGCATTTCTGCGCGAGCATAAAAATAACTGATTTACGGGCTTTGTTGACAACCCGGCTGGGGCTTTTATACAGTGCGTTCAAAGCTTCAGAAACATTTTTCAGCCCTTCTCTGCCACGATCTATTATGTCTTCCACAGCAACGACTCCAGTAGCCAACTTTAACCAAATCAAGCCCGACTATCCTGAACGCTCTATCCTCAAGGGACTCCGTAACAAAGTCCTGATTGAAGAGGACGCCAGGCTTATCAGAGCCTTTGTTGCCGAGATGCAGTCTGCCCGGGATATCGGTCTGAAGCGGGCCCACAAGCTCACCTATACCCTGGTCGGATGGAGGAGATTCATCGGGCCGTTCAGAGAGAATGATATTACCGCATTGTATTCGGGTATCGCCGCACTCAAGAACGGGAGGAGTCTCAAGGACCGGCCATTCAGTGCCAATTCAATCCGGGACCACCTTCTGACCCTTAAACAATTCTACCTCTGGCTCGTGGAGAACGACCTGGTAGATATTCCGCATAAGAAAGTCAAGGGCCTCAAGGTCCCCAACCCCAACACAATGACAAAGGTGGCCTCCGACCTCCTCACAATAGAGGAGATCACCGCAATGCTCCAGGCGTGTGAGCAAAGCCGGGACCGAGCACTCATTACCATGCTTTACGAAGGAGGGTTCCGCATTGGGGAGATCGGAATGATGCGGTGGGGGGATGTCCAGTTCGACCACTTCGGTGTTGTGGTCAATGTCATGTTCAAGACGAACAAGCCCCGCTATATCCGTCTGGTTATGTCACGAGAGCACCTCGCCCGATGGAAAAACGACTACCCTCGCCAGCCGGTGAAAAACGAGATGCCGGTATTTCTTACCGAGAGAAAGGTCCCGCTCTCGTATGGGACTGCCGCTATGCAACTGAAGCGAATTGCGGCTAGGGCAAAACTCTCGAAGCATGTAACTCCACACCTCTTCCGACATTCACGGATTACCCACCTCATTCGGGAGGGCGTATCAGAAAGCGTGATCAAGCTCATGATGTGGGGGAATCTCACTACCGATATGTTTCAGACCTATGCCCATCTCACCGGGACTGATATTGACAAGGAGATCTTGTCCACCTATGGCATTTCTGCAGAGCAGCAGGCCAACGCTCATGCCCGGTTGGAACCACGGCAATGCGAGCACTGCAAGACTATCAATTCCCCTATCTCGAACTTCTGTAGTCTCTGCGGACGGCCGCTTGATGATCAAGCTGCGGAATCTTTCGAGGACGTAAAGCAGTGGTTCATAGATCATCCGGAAGAGGTCAGGCAGTTCTTCGAAATGAGAGCAAGAAGGAATTCTGGATTTGGTGAATTCCTAAATAAGAAAGATTATAATGGAAGCAGAAACCAATTTTTGATTCATTAGCTTGGAGACGATATTTTATGGCTTTAAGCGATTCTCCGGATTTCCTTTTTGGAGACCCTGCATTTTAGGAAACATTATATTTGGATCTTGCCATCGAATTGTCCGGTTTTGTTAGATTTTTGAATAACATTGATTTGCAGTCTTTTATACTTTCATTCAGTTTGTTGAATAATCAATTGACCTTTTTGGATCTCCCTCGTCGTAGTATATGAATTAATTTGCCTTCCATATGCAAGCCCATAGGACGAAACTTCACATTTAAAAATCAATGGATATTTCAATTTATTTGGATCTAGGGTGAAATCTACATATCCGTGCCAATCACCAATTTGAAAATTACTAGGAATTGATCTCCCATTCCAATATGCACCCTTCCCTTTAATGGTTATTGGTGAATTAATCGATTCCGAATTAATCTCCACATAATCAACACTACGATGCTCCCATTGATCAACAGCGACTCGGAATTGTGCAGGATCGTTTCGTGATTGTAATAAGTAGATAGAACACCAAATCCCGTTGTAACTACCCCAAAATCCTGGCATTTCTGTTCTTAAATGAGCGTGATCTCTAATAAAAAAAGTCTCATTGTAATGCTTCTCTCTTAAATCAATGTTACTGCAACCAGAAAATAGAATTGATGAGAATAATAATAAAAATAAAAAACTTAATATTAATATTAGTTTTTTTTTCATTTCATTCCAGTTTGAAGAACGATTTTAAATAATTTTCGAAAATTTAGCAGGGAACTATCCCTCAAACTTTTCTGATCTAATCCTTCGGCTTTCCTCACGATCACCTTCACCCCGCACATACTGTTCATTGATAACGTCCTCCACCCTTCATTTCAGATTGTTTACCGCCCAGATGGCGTAAGGCCATTCCTGTTTTATTTGCGGTAAACGGTGAAAGGACGTGTTTCTATGGAAAAATTCTTAGTGAAACGGGACGCTCTCGATGCCTACGAGCGGCTTACAGGCTTTGTCGGTATAGGCCGCTTCATGGAAGATCGGGGAGTGTTCAAGATTGTGGAGGAGAATCGATGTCCAGACAAATAGGGGTGGCCCCCTCCAGTATCATAGCCTTCCACAGCAACGATAGAAGAGGGCCATTATACCTTCAGATTCTCGCTTATATAAGGTTTAGGTCGTATCATCGGGCTTTCGCAGAGGTGGCGCCATGATTATTTTCCGCGCCAGGTTCATTGCCCCCATTCTTGATGGGCGGAAGACCCAGACACGTCGATTGTGGTCAAAGGCACGAATCCGGGCTGGCGGGATTTATGAGGCCCGAACCTATCGGGCAGGGAAGCCGTTTGCCCGGCTCCATGTCCAGGACCTCTGGAGGGAACGACTCGGGGATATCCGCGAAGAAGATGCCGTGAAGGAGGGCTATGCAACCTCCGCAGAATTCCTCAAGGATTTCTTTGCCATGCATGATGGCAAATTTAAATCCGGGATTGATTGGCTGGATCATCAGGTCTGGGTGCTCTCGTTCGAGGTGATGGCATGACAGTGCCTTCTGCCCTGCTCTCGCACCGGAGCGATGAGCATCTCACGCCCAGGTTCATTCTCGATGCGGTTATCGACTGCCTAGGTGGAATTGATCTCGACCCCTGCAGCAACAGCCGATGTTGTCCGAATGTACCGGCAGGCCGTCACTTCACCCTGGAGGAGGATGGACTTTCCCAGCCATGGGATGGCCGGGTCTTTCTGAACCCTCCATTTGGCAGGGACGTGGACAGGTGGTTTGTGAAACTTGCCGGGGAGTATTGTGCCGGCCGGACTTCTGCGGCCGTCGTGCTCTGGAAGTCTGCGACCGAGACAAAGGCGTGGCAGGTCCTCGCGGGAGTTGCTTGCCAGGTGTGTTTTCCTTCCCGAAGAATCGACTTTGAAGGCCTTGGGAATGTTTCGGGTTCCACGTTCTCCCCAGCCCTGTTCTATCTCGGCCGGGACCGGGCACGGTTCATGCTGGCCTTCGAAGGCCTTGGCCCGATCTGGGAAGTGCCAGGAGGATGCCGGCGTGTCAAACCCTAACTATACCCGGGGACGCCGGGTTGAGTATCTGGCCCGGGACCGTCTTCGGCAACGGGGTTTCTGCGTGATCCGGAGTGCCGGATCGCGGACCCCGGTTGACCTGGTTGCCGGGAAGCACCGGCAGGTCCTCTTCGTGCAGACCAAACGGACCCGTCGTCCACTCACAGACGCCCGTTCGGTCCTCTCCCGTTTTCAATCGGAAATAATCCGGCTGCAGGATGTGTACCGGAAGGTTGAGCTTCCGGTCGAATTGTGGATCTATACCGACCGGGAGGGCTGGCGGTTTTTCACGGTGCATCCTGGTGGGATAGCGGAGGTGAGCGAGGATGACCATTAAACTCATCCCGGTCTCAGAGGAGCAGATCCTCCTTGAGCGTGCCCGGGGTCTTGAGTATGCAATTGACCAGGCGAAACGGAGAGTTGCAGATCTCTCGAAGGAGCGCTGGGATATCATCGAACACTGTCTCCGCAACGGAATCACCAAGGCCTCGGATCTTCGGCTGGTGAGGAGGAGGGGAGTCGCGTGCGAAAGTCCGGATGCTTACCGGGTTGAGCGAATCGATCAGGAGTGAGACGATGGGTGCCGAGATCCGGGATACCATAGCCGCACTCTTTTCACCCGGGCAGGTGATTGAGGTCCGAGCAATCACCGAAGAGGGGATGGCGTCCGGCTACTTCAATGATTTCGAAACTCTGGCTGCTGCAGTGGAACCGCTCGATTCTACGAATGGAACCCAGGGCATCTATGTGACGTTGAATGAAGTGAACCCTGCCCTCCTCTCCCGCCGGGCAAACCGAATCAAGGGGCGGCTCTCGAAAAAGGATGCTACGACGGCCGACAGCGACATTATCCGACGCCGTTGGTTCCCGATCGACATCGACCCGGTGCGTCCTTCCGGGGTCTCGGCAACAGGAGAAGAGCATGAGCGGGCACTTGAGAGCGCTAAGCGGGTTGCTGCATTCCTCTCCGAGAGGGGGTTCCCTGCACCAATCCGCGGTGACTCGGGGAATGGGGCTCACCTGATCTACCGGATCGATCTCCCCAATGATGCTCATGCAATGGAGCTGGTGAAGCGGTGTCTGGAAGTGCTCGATGCCCTTTTCTCAGATGCACAGGCCAAGGTCGATACCGCGATTTATAACGCAGCCCGCATCTGGAAGCTCTATGGGACAGTTTCCCGGAAGGGCGACCACACCCCAGAACGACCGCACCGGCGTTCCCATCTGCTGGCGGTCCCCGATCGGCTCGAAGTGGCGGATGAAGATCTCCTTCGGCGCCTTGCAACTTCCCTCCCTTCTGCTCCTGTTGAGACCAAATCATCTCCACGGAAGTCCTTGGACCTCCGGGAGTGGCTCCGGAGTCATGGGCTTGGGGTAGAGACTGAGAAACCCTACCAGGGCGGGACCCTCTTCGTCCTTGAGGAATGTCCCTTTTCCGGTGCTCACCGGGACGGGGCGTTTGCCATCCAGTTTGGGAATGGCGCGATCTATGCTGGCTGCCACCACGCCAGCTGTGGTGGAGGGGTGCAGCGGTGGAGAGAGCTCAGGGAGCGGTTCGAGAAGAGAAAGTATAGTCCGGACCCTTCACAACTCCCTCCTCGGGCACAAGTTCCGGAAAACACCCAAATCCGGGATGAAGCCCTGGCGGTCCTCCACAAGGACGACCCGCTGGCCTTCATGCTCCGGACTTTTGCTCTCGATCATGTGGGTGATGAGACGGTAGCGACCTGCCTCATCATGTCCCTAGCCTCGCAGTCGGTCATCAATACCAATGGATTGCACGTCTCCGTGACCGGCGAGAGCGGGAAGGGCAAGTCACATACTTTCGTCACCATGCTCCGGCAGGTCCCCGAACGGTTCCGCCTCAAGGGAGCGATGAGCAACAAGGCTCTCTACTACCTGGACGATATGCAGCCTGGCTCAGTGATTGTGCTCGATGACACAACGCTCTCCGACGAGGTGCAGGAGATTCTCAAGTCCGCGACCACTAGCTTCCGAGAGCCCATTGAGTACCGGACCGTGACCAAAGAACGGAGGGTGCGGGTCTGTACCATCCCTGAGCGGTGTGTCTGGTGGGTGGCAAAGGTCGAGGGGTCAGGTGACGACCAGGTCCTCAACCGGATGCTCACCTGCTGGATCGATGACTCCCGGGAGCAGGATGAGCGGGTACTTGAGCGGATTCTCGGGAAGGATGAAGCGGTCCCAGCTACAGTTGCCGGGGAGCGACACGAAGTCATGGTCTGCCAGGGTCTCTGGGACATCCTCCGGTCGCAGCGGTGGTTTGTGGTCATCCCGTTTGCCCGCCGTATCCGGTTCAGCCATGCTGAGAACAGGAGAAATCCCGAGATGCTGCTCGACTTGATCAAGGCCCACACACTATTGCGATGTATGCAGCGGGAGCAAACCGAGGCTGATGACGGCTCTCCCTGCATTATCGCCAACCGCTATGATTTTCAGGAGGCGGTCCGGTTGTATGACCAGTTGAATGGGACCGCGGGCGGGCAGGAAACGAAGCTGACCAAGGTTGAAGCTGCGCTGCTTGATGTAATTGCCCGTGCCGAATGGCCAGAGTTCACGGTGCAGCAATTGCAGTCAGTGACTGGTCGGTCCAGTTCCAGCATCAGGAAGATTCTGCACGGGTATATGAGCAAGGGGTACTCTTACAGCGGGCTCCTAGAAAAGTGCCCAGCTCTCTCTTACACGGACCGGACCGTTGTCACCAATGACGAGGAAGGGCTTTCGGTCCGGAGAAGGACCACAGCTTACCAGTTCAGCCCGGACCTTTATCGCCAGTGGGCGAGAGGGGGTTCCTGCTGGCTTGAGCCTGGAGATGACCCTGATGATGATAATCATGAAGCGGAAGAGCGGAAGCGGGCGGAAGGATCGCGGAAAAATTCCGCTCACATCAATGAACCCGATTCTGAACAAAGTGGAGGAATAGCGGATGGTTCTCTATCAGTACATACTTATGAGTGGAAGATTCCAGGAACAGAGCAACAGGAAAGTGCGAATGGGCCTGCAGATCTATTTGACTGTGATTCTGAATTTTCCGCTCACTACACTGGAGATCAATTGAACGAGCGGGATTCTGGGAATTCATTGTTAAAATGCGAAGATATTCCGAGTGGAAATCCGAATAGCTCTTCCGCTCTATCATATCTTCCTCCCCATATCGGGAAGGCCACTCGCTTCAGGCCGAAGGTATCGGAATTCAAGAAACACGAGGACATCAAGCGAGGAGTATGTTCTGCCTGCGGAGGGAAGAAATATCTCCCCTATATCGAGAAGCTTACTGAACGTCGGAGAAAGCTCCCACCGAACGAACCTCCCTATCATCTCTGCAAGGAATGTTACCAGGAGGCCGTGCAACGGGAGCGGTCCTCTTCCCCTCCATTACCAGGGATGATTGATGTGGACCGGTTGGAGCGGGTGACGGTAGAGATTGGGCGATGCTCGGTATGTGGTTTGGAGAAGGCGGAGTGGATTGATAGAGAGAGGGGAGTGAAGTTGTGCGAAGGGTGTTGGGGGAGGGAGGTGAGAAAAGGATAAACAAATCCTATTTTCTTTAAAGTTATCATTTTAGGCAAGGAAAAATAAAATTACTAGTAATTAATACAATAACAATTCAGAGCATCATCGGCTTGTGTTGAGGTGGGTATGACATTTCTCGATATTAAAGGAAAATATTTTACAGATGTTTCAGAGTTTGTGGAGTATCTCTCACAAACTCAATCAGAAGGGAAGAGCCTTGGAACCATACAATTAATACCGACAGTATCTACACACAGGTCTTTCGATCAATTTATTGAAAGTATACACGAGTACGGTTTTTCAATAGTAGCGGAAGCAGGCAAACTAATCCTTATATCAAAAATACATGAGAAGGATACTGTCTACTTTTACATTTTTTTTGATGATAGGAATCGTATTCCTCTATTTTTAACAGATGCAAAAAAGACCGATGAACTCCCGGATATTTTATTTGATTTCCTTCGGAAATCTAAAAATCTGTCTAATCTCTGGATTTCTCCGGTCGTAATGAAAGAAATTAAGGATGATTTAATCAAACAACATGATGATATTATCATTACTTATTTTTCCGCAAAAAGAAGCCCCAACACTCGTTTATCTGCTCATTACCGTCCAAATATTGGAAGAAGCATAATTTACCGAGGAATTGATGGCAAGCATGCTCTTGATGAGATGGAATTCTATTACGGAGTTCTCCCGAAAATACTTGAAATGAAAATTCCAAATGGCATTTCATTTAAAATCGACAATAAGGGAATCATTACCATTCGTGAAGGAGACATTACGAGCATTTTCGATATTATTGAGCGATTAGTATGCCATATAAAACCAATAAAAGACGCTATAGGAACATCAGGATATTCTGTATCGAAGGTTGGTAAAAAACAGTTTGAGCGGACAATCCAGATACCTTGGTCTGTATCATTTTCAGACACAGCTACCGATACAATTGTCCCAAATATTTGTCAAAATATTGAGGAGGAAGAATGGGATTTTTCGTTACTCGAACATTCTGAAGTATCTCCTGAATCTCCATTTTCAGCAAGAGTGATTGATAATAATTCAGGATCTTCTTTTGATATTACACTGTATAAGAGAGGAATTAGGATCTACCCTATTGAAAAGACAGATATTGGTTCATATATGCGATTTTATGAATTTGTGCTCGAATCGGTGGATTCGCTAGCAACTGTCGGGTGATTGTGTTCATCGGTAATTTTATGGAATCTTCCAATCCCTTCCTCCAAAGATTGTCCCCCAAACAGAGAGAGGATTATCAAGCATCACTTGAGAAATGGACGATTCATAATATACCAATTTTTAAAGAAAAAATCAGTAATATAATTGACACCGATAAAAAACATCAAGAAATAGTCCAATTGTGTGCAAAATCATTTGCTAATACGGATCTAGCAGAAGCAACGGGATATGAATTTTATTTTGCTGAACCTTTAATTGAATTTGGCAGTGAAAAAGAAGGCAACCATAGTTTTGATCTTTTCCTTTATAGCGAATCAACACATCGAGCCATCTTAATTAGCTGTAAATCTTCTATATCAGATGCTAAACGGATTTTAATTGAATTTGAAAAGGCTAAGAAATTAGTAAAGGAAAAGATCGAATATCTCGCGAGGGAATGTATCGGAGATGATCTTGAACTGGGAGATATCGAATACGTTCTATGTGTTTATGAGAAAGATGAAGGGAAAATCATTGCTAGTCTCGAAGGTCAAGAAAAAAAGCCTAAACAAAGTCAGAAATACAACCCCGATGATGTAATTGTTTGGGTTTATCACCCGAAATCTGATATTATTCAAATTCATGAGAAACATTCTCATAAAAATGCACAATTGACTGAGTATCTATTCAAAGGTACAGGACAATCCGATAGGGGAAGTCGGTTTGATCTCCCGTATTGTTCTACATCTCATCCCTATCGAATTTTAAAAATGGCAGTTATTGGAGAATGTTATGCTAAACAACAGATAGAAGGAAATGGGGACCCAAAAATTATCACAAAGGAATTTTTATTGCAAGTCCTTTTGCGTAATATTTCATTAGGAGCTCCTTTAGAAATTAAACGAAAAATAATTCAAGAAAGGATAGAGCGAATCATCGAATACGGGAAAAAACATGATATCCTCCTACCTGTAGCGGACCAGGCTTTTCGATTGAATTGCAGAGGGGAACATATAAAAACTGTAATTAAATCATTTGAGGAAAAATTTATAAATAATTGGACTTTATCGAAAGCAAGGAAAGAAGCACAAAATAAAGCCGAGGAAGAAATTCGAAAAAAAATCTATAAAAAGACTCTTTTTGATTATTGATGGATTTTCTTCTTATCTGTTTTATCTCTAGATGCTAGGATTCTCTCCAGCAACATATTTGCCGGCTCATAACTCCGCCCCTCTCTCCTTGCCAGTTCAGCTTCGGTGGGCACCAGTTCCCCTCGGAACGCCTTCGCGAGAATTGCCTGAGTCAGCCGGTCTGCCCGCTCTTTTCCGATTGCGACCCGCTGCTCGATGCGGTCGGCGAGGGCGAAGAGGGAGTCGAAACGGCGAACAATCTCGTGTTGTTCCATTAAAGGAGCTATTTCTAGATAGAATTCTGCCTGTTTTGTGATACTGACTTGGTTTCTTGTCGTTTGTTCCATAATATTTTTCAATTGATTCTGCCACAAAGGTCCTTGCATAATTATTGAACAAAAATTTGAATCGATATATTTTTGATTCAATCGATAGTATGTCAGTGAAGTCCCAATAATTATCTCCTCATTAACCTCGGGCATTACTGCAACGCGGCCGACAGTCGCATTATGGGTCAATAAAACATCGTGTGATTTTGTGAATCCAATTCTCAATTGAGAAGCCTTCTCTTGTTTTAATAACGGTGCATCCTCCAAAAGAACTTTATTATCAAATACCTGTGTCGCAGTTAGAAATCTGACTCCAGAAGTCCCAAAATCTGTTTTTCGTGGATACAATTCTCCATGATTACCATCTTGGTAATCGATGATTACTCCTATTTGGTAGAGTTCTTTTATCTTCTTTAAAGCCCATTTTTTTGGATAATTTGATGGAAAATCAATATCGGGGAATCCCTTAACTCCACGCTTGGAAATTTTTTTTGATTTTTCAATACTAAAAGTCTCTAATTCACATCGGTTTAATGCTTCAGATACATCCTCTAAATTGGGATGCTCCACTCGCCACGCTTCGGTCAACCTCCCGCTAGAGGCTGCTGCGAGCACTTCCTGTCGAAACACTTTTAGAAGGTCTGGCACTCGGTTGAGTCGGCCTTGTAAGGCGTTTAACCGGGCAAGGAGTGCCTCAACTGCAATTACAACGCGATGCTGTTCGGCGAGAGGTGGGAGAGGAATAATAGTATTTTCAATGAAGTACTTAGGAACACGCTCTTGACCAACGGAACCAGTCATATTCTCTTCTGCTTCCTTTCGAAACGATTCTTGACGAATATAATAATACAGATATTCAGGAACTATTGCCCCACTTGACCGTAACGTAAAAAATTCAGTGGAACCGAATCCGAGCCCGTTAACCAAATTTCGTGCAATAGCCGCTTTTCCATTTTCCATGCAAGGGGTTATTTTGGCGAATATCACATCATTATCCTGAAAAAAAGTAAAACCCTTTCTCACTTCACCAAATTTTCGTGTTTCAGGGGTATTGATAGCTCCTAACTCTGCGTCAACAGCAGGCATAGGAACAAATGTTACAGGGGTATCGGAAGGTATGCTATCAATCGGTGGTTTTTTTGGATTTATATCACAAATATCTGGTATATAGACAGATATCCACCCTTCTGGTAACTCAATCTCGCCATTCATACCCATTCCCCAGCATCTCGACAATGGTATTCAGGTCATCGACCGCTGCCTCCAGTTCCTCTATTGCTTCAATTGCAATATCTTCCGGTGAATTAATCTCATCAATATCCCCAACTCCCTCATCCCACAACCATTTGAGGGAATCAATCTTGAAGTCCTTCTCTTTCAATTCGGTGATGTGGAATGACCGCCACCTGTCTTCCTTGGATTGTTGGGAATTTCGAGTGGCCCGTCCATACGGATCCAAGCCATAACAAGACTCAAACTCCTCAAAATGTGCCGAGGTAAGTGGTCTTTCCTTTTTCGTTACGGAAGGCACATTTGTTCTTCCATCATAAATCCAAGTTATTTCTGTGGGCATTCCTTTGATTAAAAAGATAACATTAGTTTTTGAACCGGAATATGGTTTGAAGGTACCATTAGGCAATCGAAGAATTGTATGAAGGGCACACTGTTTTGTCAGGTCCTCGAACACTGCCCTGGCCTGGTCCGCAAAGAGTACGTTGTCCGGGACCACGATAGCCGCCCGCCCGCCGGGCTTGAGGACGGTCATCACGTGCTGTATAAAGTTGAGCTGCTTGTTGCTCGTCTCGATGAGGAAGTCCTCCCTCCCCGGCGACTGGTTTGCCCCCCTCGTCCCAAACGGCGGATTGGTCAGCACCACGTCATACCGGCGGGAATCCGGGACCTCGTAAATAGAGTCCCCGAGCTGGATCTCCGGGTCAAGCCCATGGAGGAAGAGGTTCATTAACGCCAGCCGCCGGGGCCGTTCCACCAGGTCCTTCCCATAATAGGTGTGGCGTTTGATCCGGGGGGCCAGTTCGCGGTCGAACGCCCCGCCACCGGTCTGCTCTTTCAGCCACTCATAAGAGCAGATTAGGAACCCGCCGGTCCCGCAGGCCGGGTCCATGATCGTGAACTCCCGGTAGGGTCGGGGGTCCGGTTTCATGCACCGGACAATCGTCTTGATCAGGATACGCGGGGTGAAATACTGCCCGGCACCCTTCTTCCCCTCGCTCGCCGCCTTCTCCAGCAGCCCCTCGAACGCGGCAGCCTTCACATCGATATCGAGTGCCGTCCACTCCGTCTCGTCGACAAGCCCGATCAGCTTCTTCAGGCTCACCGGGTTGTGGAACCGGGAGAGCGCACCGGCAAACACATCCCCAAGGAGCCCCTCTTGCTTTCCCAGCGTCCGGAGCAGCTCGGTATAATGGTCGGTGAGTTCCGTCCCGGACTTCTCCTTCAGCGTATCCCACGAACACCCGGCGGGAAGTTCCAGGCCTTTCTCATGGGCCATCTTGAGGAAGAGGAGATACGTGATCTGCTCGATGTAATCGCCATAATCGATCCCCTCATGCCGGAGGGTATGACAGAACCCCCATAACCGCTGTACAATGTCACTCACGCCGCTATCGCCTCATTTAGTTCCCTGATTAAGACCGGGAGATCCGGCCCGAATAACTGGCTCGCTCTCCGCAGTCCCCCATAATCGCTGAAAACAGGGAGATTCTCAAAGTCTTCTTGATTGATGGAGAGATTGGCAATTAAATGTTCCCGAATCCTCCCGAGCCAAGCCTGTTGCTCGGGAGTGAAGGTCTTCCCCCTCGTCACCCGCTCAAATGCCCGGGCCACCCGTTCTTCGGCAGTGAAAAGCCCCTCATCTTCTTTGGCGGCATGCTTCACCATAGAGATGATATCAACCAGCGGCTTGTGATACCGGACCTGGTGTGCCCGCTGGAGGTTCTCCATCGTGAACCGCATTGGTGACGCAGCCAGTTTCTTCTTCAGCTCAGCAATGGCGTCCGTACTCCATTCCTGCGGGCGGTTGAGGAGGATGCTGATAGCTTCGATATGGTCAGGGTTCTCCTTCACAAACCGCGAGAATACCGAAAGGTAGTCTTCAGGCTTATACTCCTGGCCTGAAGCGTCCCGGACCAACCACTTCGATGTAACGGTATCCCGGGTGATGTCATCAACGAGAAATGTCCGGGGCGGACGCGGGTACGTGACCAGGAGGTTCTGGAAATCGGGATTCCTGAGGAGTGCCATCATCCCGGAAAAATCTTCTTGCAATCTCCGCTCCAGCGAGACCGCGAACCGCCGCACATCGCCGTTCTCGATGAAGGCCGCGAAAAGGTCGCGGGCTTCTCCTGACATCTCCTTATCAATCCGGTTCAGCCGCTTGACCAGCACCCGGGTGTTATACGCTCTGTCACGGTTATTCCAGATCTCATCGATGATCTGTGAAATCGGCTTCGTCTCCCGGATGGGGGGTTCCGCAGTAACCCCGGTCACCTTCTTGAAATACTCAAGGAGTGATCCTCCGAAACAATCAAAGACCACGAAATGGGACTTGTCAGGGATATTCTCCCCCTTCCGCGTCCCTCGCCCCATCATCTGTTCAAAGAGGATCCGGGACTTCACCGTCCGGAGGAAGACAATGTACTCAAGGTCGGGGATATCGACCCCGGTCGAGAGGAGGTCAACCGTGACGGCAATACCAGGGCTTGGGCGGTTACGGAACTCCCGAAGATGCTGGAGCGGGCGGTCAACCTTCCCGGTGATCTTCTGTACAAATGAGTCACCGCGACCGAAGATATCCCGAGCCAGGTCCACGAGCTGGTCTGCGTGGGATATATGGGGCACATCCTGCTCGGCAAAGATGAGGGTCTTCGGGAACCTGCCATAACGTATCTGGTGCTCATCAGCATACTTCCTGATCTCTTCCAGGATTTTCCGGTTCGAGTCCCTTGACGTGATCTTCTCCTCAATCTCTGTGGAGCCAAATTCGCGTTCGTCTTCCAGCACGTCCACCCGCCGCGTTCCGGATTCCGGGTCAACCACATCGACGATCTCCCCATCGTGGAGGAAGATACCGTTCATCCTCACCCCGGATTCGATAGCAACCACATCATAGTCAACAAGGTGTCCCTCCCTGACCGCCCGTTCGAACTCATACCGGTAGACAATATCACGGAAATAGGCCGTGGTGTGTGCCGCAGGGGTTGCCGTCAATCCGATTTTCACGGCATCAAAATGATCCAGGGTATTTCGCCACACCGAGATCTCTGCCGTAGTGTATCCCCGGTGACACTCATCCGCGATGATAACATCAAACGCATGGATGGGAATATCCAGTTTCCGGGCATCCTCATCTGTTGATTCGTCGCAGGAAGAGAAGACCGAAGAATGTCCGAAGAGGTTGATGGTCATCCGCTGAATGGTTGAAACATACACGAATGCATGGCCTGGTTGTGGATTGGTCAGGTAGGACTCCGGCATTACCGTGCTATCGAACGCTTCTCCCTCCTCCAGGTCTCCCTGCTGAAACCGCTGGCTGTAGACCTCGTAGGTCTTATTGAATTTCAGCCCTTGCTCGGTCTCAAACGAGGCAAACGCACGGATCGCCTGGGCAGCCAGGGCGCGACGGTCCACAAGAAAGAGTATCCGTTTCGCAGCCCCGGACTTCATCAATCGATAGATGAGATTCACGATGGTGAAGGTCTTCCCGGTCCCGGTGGCCATTGCGAGGAGCATGGTGCGTTTCTTATTCACCATCGCGTTCCCCACAGCCTCGCATGCTTCACATTGGTAGAGACGCATTCGGGGATTATCGGGAACTTCAAAGAATCGATGAATTGCTTCCTCGGTGTCAATCGAGAGAAGATATCTCAAAGCATTGGGGGTGTGGAATGCCGAAATCTGGCGGGACCGGTTCAGAGGATTACGTACATCGTGGTGCCAGATTACTTCTCCATTGGTGGAATAGAGAAACGGTACGTGGAATCCCTGGTAATTGAATGGGCTCTGGGACACTCCCCGGGAATAGCGTTCGGCCTGGGTGAGAACATTTTGAGGGCCGAGTGAGACTTTCTTTGCTTCAACGACACCGAGAATGATCCCATCGACACAAAGGGCATAATCGGCAGGGCCTTTCTCTGTGGGGTATTCCTCGATTGCACAATTCTGGTAGGAAGAAAGAGGTCTTCCCTCATCATAGGGAACAACGGTCCAGCCAGCCAAAATCAGTTTAGGATCGATTCGTTCTTTACGGGTTCTTCTCTCACTTTCGTACGTCATTTCCCTGCCACCAGAGGGTCATCATGATATTTTTCAATTAAATGAGTAGTAGTTGATTCAGAAACTGATCAAATAAAGATAGTCGGTGCATTGTAGATTCTTTCGATAGGTCTTCGATTCAAAATCAGAAATGAATTTAGATTCAGATTTGATAATAGCCCGAATATTTTTAAATTCGTTGAATTCACCTCCCTCCAGCCCTCTATCGAGGGCGAGGAGTATCAGCATGGGAGATTTCGTCCAGCAGACCAATGTCAAGTCGGCAGTGAGGGCACTCACTACCCCAATTGCTGACGTGACTGCATTCAACACTATTGTGCAGACCGTCCTGACCACCAACCCGTTCGGCTGCACTGCCTACGAGACCTCAAGCGGGCAGATGCCCGCGATGGAGAAGACCCGGGAAGGATATACCGCCCGGATCGTCTACGAGGATGATGAAGCAAACACCGTGGGGAACATCACCGCACGGGCAGGGACCGTTGCAGGCTTCAACACCGTGAAGTCCGAGATTCTCGGTGATACCGAGCTTGCCACCGCTATGGGCGGGGACCCGGTGAACGACAGCGAGGGTGAGCGGTACTCGGCCACTATCAAGTGCCACGACCCGAGCGGGGAGATCTACTACGTAGCCTTCAGCCGCGAAGAGGTCCGTGTCACCTCCTATGAGGCAGACGCGATTCTCGCCACCGTCGAGACCTGGGCCGACACCGTTGCCGCTCTGGCATAGACCCCTGACCAAAATATCACAGAAAGGAGGGCTTGGCCATGGAGGCCTTTTCTTTCCTCCTCGGCGTGTCATTTGGCGGCCTGCTGATGTTGTTCATCCTGGTCCGTATCATCATAGAAATGCACGACCGATTCGAGCAGAACATGAGGAAGCGGTGAGGGTCTCACCCCTCTTCATCTTCTTCATGGCCGGCCCTCTCATCGGAGGTTATTTTCATGGATTCTGAACTTATCCAGATTCTCGAGATGCTTGCTGCCCTGGTCATGGCGGTTATTGCTTACTGGCAGAGCCGGCAGAAGAAACAGGCAGAGATCGCACAGACTGAGGCCGAGGCAGGGATGCACCTGGCCCAGGCCCAGCAGTGGGAAGCCGAAGAGGAAAAAGCGGATGTAGTATCTTTCTTCGATCCGCAGGATGACCGGGTTACCGAACCGCCCGAGAGCGTTCCCTCCCGGTCCTGGAAGATGAACGAGGAGACCAAACGGTGGGTAACCGTGGGACACTCACCGGAAGAACAGGCTTCTCTTCTGAAGCAGATCGCTGAAGCGGAGGACATGAAGAAGATGCGTTATTTCATCTCGGTGCCGACGGCATTCTACGAGATTGAGTACGGTCTGATGAAGGGAGGTGGGAAAGGGGGGTAAGTCCCATCATCCTATCTTTATTCTGTATAGTTTATATAAAGAATATATGAATCAACAAGTTTGCTTTCATCGCTATACCAGGTAATTTGATTGGGTTTTGTAAAAAAATCAACAACAAATTCATATTCGCTATTCGGGGTCATATCAGAAATTTTGTCGAAGGATGAATGGATGTTATTCCCAGAAACATCATAAAAATCAACAATTATCTCTACCGATTTTAGTGAATCAGAACCAATATTTTTTGCAACTCCAGTGACCTTTATGTCGTTTCTGCTCTCTTTTGGAATAATACTCATTTGATGACTAATAATGGCAACAGGGCCGGTTTGGTATTTATAAGGTGATTGAACCGCTGGTGTTGTTCTTGGCCTTATTGAATAATCTCCGATACTTAATTTGTACGATTGAATTTTTTTTGTCGGAGATAGCCCATAAATCCAAAACGTTCTGTTATAACCCGGCTCTAAATTATGTAAAATATCTTCATCTTCAACAATAAAATCCCCATTTGAGTCATAGAACTTAGCTTTAATTTCAACTTGGTCGATTGGTTTATCCCCGATATTTTTTACAACACCTTCAATGGAACTTGGGCTATCCCAGTCATGACTAATAATAGCAACAGGACCTTTTTGAAGCGAATAAGCAGATGATGTTGTTGGGATATCCGATTGATAATCATTTGAGGATGTACACCCTGCAAACAACATTAAGGCCATTAAAACTAAGGATAGCGCTGAAAAAATTGCTTTGTTTCTCATAAAAACATTTGAGGAAAATAATATGAAATATGTTTTTATTTCAAGTTTGTTGACTTAACAAAACATCTCCTGAAGTCCTATTAGAAATATAAGTCAGAGGATAAGCTATTATCTGACGCCCCACCAAGCTCGCTCCGGTCATCGGTCCGCTCCTCCTGGCGTCCGGTGCTCCCTCTCTCCCTCCACTCACATCGTGGGTCTGCTCTCTCTCGGTGTTTCCCTGATAAGATGACGGCCAAGGCTTCGTCGCATACTCCTCACCTTCGCCTGCTTCCTCCCGCTCCTCGCACCATACTTCGTATCGTGCTCGTCGTTGTGTATCCAATCTATGACGACCGACAGCATGACTCTGGCAGACAGTCCCTCCCGAAAGGTCTCTCATTCTGTCTGCCAGGTCAAGCGGTCAGTCTGCAAATCCGGATTTAATAGAAATTCGGTGCTCGGTTCCGCTGATGCGTCACCAGGGTACCCACTCTCCCGCCCTTTCGTCGCGCCGGGGGATAGGCGAGTATCCCCCTCTCTCCGCACCCTCCGGGCCGGGCTCCTCCTCTCCCTGAGGGAGAGGCAGTAGGCAGGAAGACTCCCCTACGGGGCAGATGGTTGCACTTGGGGTCTATTGAACCATTGTTAAAAGCGACGAACGGTCCGTGCAACGGTCCGCGAGGAGCGTACCACTGCAGCTGGTGAGGAGCTCGCGACGAAATCACGGGCGTCCACTTACTCCCAGTCCTGGAGAAGAGAGCAAGGAGACGGTGGGAGCGAACTGCTTGGAGTGAGCACTGTCGACGCCAGAATTCCCAAAAGAGAGGAACATTGAATTGAGTAGTGGAAAAAATTAGTTTTTATTAAATTATTAATATTTAGGGGTTCACCTTGATACAATACCCTTTACCTGTTATGTAAACGGCTGGGTATTTTGTTGAATCCCTTTGAGCTGTAAACGAATTATCACCAGTCCGATACACAGTAAAAAACATATAACCATCTTCGTTGTCGGTTATTGCATATGGGACGCCCCAATAATCAACAAGAATATATCCTGAAGGACATGAGGCAGTACATTGAGCTGTTGTTGCTCCTGCGGTGCAACTGATTAAAAGATGGTCTACTAATCCGCATTCTACACAAGTCCCAGCAGGTCCTTGTTCACCTTGAGGTCCAGCAGGTCCCATCGGTCCGACTTCTCCCTGTGGTCCCGTGGCTCCAGTATCACCTTTCAATCCTTGTTCACCTTGAGGTCCAGCAGGTCCCATCGGTCCGAC
>Ga0116158_10000500_pt1 | contig 38318 bp, 17 predicted proteins | sample AD_UKC052_MetaG_FD_89883 | JGI IMG/M metagenome (GOLD analysis project Ga0116158, IMG submission 89883) | Active sludge microbial communities of municipal wastewater-treating anaerobic digesters from USA - AD_UKC052_MetaG | ecosystem: Engineered > Bioreactor > Anaerobic > Digestate | place: USA... | reverse complement strand
TTGAACAACGGTGGGCAGGACCTGGAGCAGCTCGAACTTGGCGAGGGTGATTGCAACAATGCGGCTGATTGTCCAGCCGGACAGGCCCCCTACTTCATTGCGGTAAGTCCAGGGGCACAACCGTTGCAGGTCTCTTGGTCCCTGTCGCTCAACGGAGTACCGATCAGTTCCGGGGGAGGCGGTGGCTTCGACACGCTTTGTTTGGCGCCAGGCTGCTTGGTATTGACCATGCAGGATTCTGGTGGAAATGGATGGCAGGGAGCCATGCTCACCATATCGGATGACAATGGTGACCCGGTCTTTGCGCACACACTGGCCGCGGGAAGTACGGGTACCACCACCATCAGCATCGCAGGAGGTGACTGCAGCGATCCGGGAGGCGGAGGACCGGGAGGGGGTGGAGGGGACCCGGGAACCGGACCCGGTGGAGGGTGCAGTGGTGCAGCGCCGGGTGGGGATTGCGCCATCGCCGGTTGCGCGTGCGATGGATACACCTTCGCCATCACCCCGAGCGGATCGGGCAATGTCAATGAGATCCCTGCCTCGGGTTCGGTGAGCAATCCCCTGTTCTTCGGTCCACCTTGGGGCGGTACGGCGCAGAGCGGATGCCTGATGGCAGGCGAATTGAACAGTACGTGGATCGCATTCACCGTGGCCACGGCGGGTTCGCTGCAGTTCGCATTCGGTGCAGGCGGCCAGCAGCAGGGATTCTACGATTGGGCCATGTGGCCACTCACCGGTGCTGCCACATGCACGGCGATCCGGAACAACATCCAAGCCCCTGTACGCTGTGTGTGGAACGCCACCACCCTCGGAGGGACCGGGCTGGCCAATACTCCACCCCCTGGAGGTGATCCTGGGAACTATGCCCCTGCCCTACCGGTCAACGCGGGGGATCGCTTCATCATCTGCTTCAGCAACTGGAGCTTCATCAATGCCATGGTGACGCTCGACTTCTTCGGATCTGCGGACATCCAATGCGGTACAGTGATGCCAGTGGAATTGCTTTGGGTCACCGCCAAGGTGGAGGACGCACACGTGAATGTGGATTGGGCCACTGGTAGCGAACACAACAGCGACCACTTTGAAGTGCTGCGCTCCGGCGACGGGTCGAATTGGGAGGCCATTGGGATGGTCACAGCCGCAGGCGACACATGGAGCACTACCGAATACCGCTACATCGATGAGCATCCCCTACCCGGGCTCGATCACTACCGGATCAGAGAGGTGGATGTGGATGGCAGTAGCCAGGAGAGCGATGTGGTCACGGTCAACGTGAACTACCCCTCCGATGTGCGCATCAGCCCTCAGCCCAACGAGGGTCGTTTCGTGGTTACCGGCCTGGAGGCAAACGGCCTCACCCTGATCGATGGAACGGGCCGTGAGGTCGGAATGGACATCGCACAAGGACCTTGGCAAGCCAGCATCTCGGTAGCGATGGAACAGCCCGCTCCAGGCATCTACTTCCTGCACCATTCCTCGACAGGTCGTGCATTCCGTGTGGTCGTCAAGAGATCGCTCTGAAGGCGCAGCCGCTCGGACGGATGAAATCTTTCAATATTATTTGGAAGTTCAACTTACATGAGCATATCTTTGACCCATCAAGGTAGACCCTCATGGAACTCCACGAAGCCAAGGACAAGTTCATTCAGGCCTGGGGCGCGTTCGGCAGCCAGTGGGGTATCAACCGCAGCATGGCCCAGGTACATGCCCTGCTGCTGATCAGCCCTGAAGCGCTGAGCACCGAGGACGTGATGGAGCAGTTGAACATCAGCCGTGGCAATGCGAACATGAACCTGCGTGCGTTGATCGACTGGAACCTGGTGGATCGCATCCTCAAGACGGGTGAGCGCCGGGAGTTCTTCCAGGCCGAGAAGGACGTGTGGAAGATCGCCACGCACATCACCCGCGAACGCAAGAAGCGCGAGCTGGAACCCATGGTGCGGCTACTGGGCGAGCTCAAGCAGACCTCCGGAACCACCCATGAGACCAAAGCCTTCAAACAGATGGCACACGACCTGCACGACCTCACCAGCCGCATCGATGCCGTGCTGGAGCGCAGCACCCGCAGCGATGTCCAATGGTTCCTGAAGGCCGCCTCCACCCTGCTCCGATGACCGCTGTTCTTTTGATCCAATGTTTCAATATTTCTTGAAACTTCAACACAACTCACCATGACCCGCACCGCACCCTCCACCCGGACCGGTCGAACTGGCCAAAGCGCAGACCCACGGGTGCTCGCCCACTTCCAGGCGAGCGCAGCGCTCTACCGGCTGTGGAGCCGCGAAGGCCACCTGCACTTCGGATACTGGCGCTGGCCCATGTCGCCGCTGGACCGCGCGGCCATGCTGGATGAACTCGTCCACCAGGTGGTGCGCACACTGCAGCCCATGCCCGGTGAGCGGCTCGCCGACCTCGGATGCGGCTATGGCGCATCGGCACGCCTGGTGGCCGGGACCTACGCCACCTCCGTGGATGCCTTCACCATAGTAGAACAGCAGGTGATGGAGGGCCAGCGCGAAGCGGATCGGGAACGCGTGGATGTGACCATGCATCTGCGGGATTTCCGGCACACCGGTCTTCCTGCCGCCAGCATGGACGGCCTCTATGCCTTGGAGAGCCTGTGCTACGGCAGCGGTCGCGGCAAGGATGATGTCCTGGCCGAGGCCGCACGGGTGCTGAGACCGAGAGGCCGCATCGCCTTGGTGGACGGCTTCATCAGTAAGGAGCCACAGGGGTTCCGTCGTCGGATGGTCGGCACCGTGGAGGAGGGTTGGGCGGTGCCTTGCTTCCCCCGCGAACAGCACTTTCTGGCAGCCATGACCAAGGCTGGGTTCACCGATATCGCTGTGCGGGACCTCAGCTGGCATGTGGCCCCTTCGGCACTTCATGGCCTACCGCTGATGGCCTGGACCGAGCTGAAACGCGTGTTCACAGGCGTGAAGCTCGACCCCTTGGAACGCGCCCACCTGCGCAGCTGCCTCTTCGGCATCGCACTCGGCACCCAGCGCGACCTGTTCCGCTATTTGCTGATCACCGGTCGAAAACGCTGAGGGCACCGATCACATCGATGAAGAACCCCTTCAGCATCCTGCGGCCATGAACCTCAACCTCCTCAGCTACCTGATCTTCCTGCCGGCCATGATGGCCATAGCAATGTGGACGGCACGCTCCTGCCACCGCAACGGCCGGGTGTGGATGCTGGGGATCTTCGACGGTGATGCGCCCTTCGTGGACGCTATCAACAACGTGCTCCTGGTGGGCTGCTACACCCTCAACCTGGGTTACGTGGCCATGGTGATGAGCCTGTGGGAACCCATCACCGGCTTGGAGCACATGCTGGCCACGCTGGTGCACCGCATCGCGCTGATCCTGCTCAGCCTGGCCGCCATCCACTTCACCAACATCGGCGTGCTCCTGGTCTGGAGCCTCTTAAGGGCGCGAGATCTCGCGCCCCAACAACCAACCCTTACCAACACTTCACTACCATGACCAACCTCACCGTCCTCACCTACTTCATCTACCTGCCGATCGTCCTCGCGCTCACCCTGTACGTGGCCCGCATCCTGTTCCGCAACGCGCGGGTGTTCATGCTGGACATCTTCAATGGTCGCGCTGAGATCGCCGACAGCACCAACCGGCTCTTTGAGGTGGGCTTCTACCTGCTGAACATCGGCTTTGCCTTGTGGGTCATGGAGATCCATGGACAGTTGAACGGCACCCAAGAGGTGGTGGAAAAGCTGGCCGGCAAAGTGGGCGGCTTCGCGATCTACCTGGGCATCGTGCTCTTCGCGCACCTCTGGCTCTTCTTCCGCGGCAAGCGCAAGGCCAGCGAAGCGCGCCGTCATGCCATTCCTACTGTAGCACCCCTCCAAGCCTGAGCCCCATGAAAAAGCACATCGTCCTCGCTGGTGGAAGCGGCCTTATGGGCCGGATACTTGCGCGGCACTTCCTGCAACGGAACATCCCTGTCACCGTCCTCACCCGGGGGATGGGCGGTGAGCGGGACGGGGTGAGCCATGTGCGTTGGGACCCCGAGCATCCCCGCGATCTGGAGCAGCACCTGAACGGTGCACTGGCAGTGATCGGCCTGGCCGGTGCCTCCGTTGACCGGCGGTACAACGCCAAGGGCCGGTGGAACATCCTGCACAGTCGGATCGGCAGCACGCTGGCCATCGGCGATGCCATCGCACGCTGCACCGAAGCACCCGAGGCCTGGTTGCAGCTCAGTACGGCCACCATCTATCGGCACGCCGAGGACCGCGCCATGGACCAGTACACCGGCGAGCTGGGCGAAGGCTTCAGTGTCGAAGTGGCCCGCACCTGGGAGGCTGTGGCGAACAGCTTCACGCTGCCGCATACACGGACCGCACTGTTGCGCAGCTCCATGGTCCTGAGCCCCTGGGGTGGTGTTCTGCCACGGCTGGTGCAGCTCACCCGCGCTGGTCTGGGCGGCAAGCACGCTAGTGGTGAACAGTACGTCAGCTGGATCCATGCCGTTGACCTCTGTCGTGCGGTGGACCACATCCTTGCCCGTCCCGATGCCCACGGGGTCTACGACCTGGCCTCGCCGCAACCTGCACGCGACGGTTACTTGATGAGGCAGCTGGTCGCGCGGTACCAGCCCCTCATTGCACTGCCACAGCCCCGGTGGATGCTGAAGCTGGGAGCTTTCCTCTTGGGTACGGAGACCGAGCTCATCCTGAAAAGCCGACGGGTGGTCCCCACCCGACTGCTGCGCGAGGGCTTCCAGTTCGCACATCCAGGTATCACCGAGGCCCTCCTGGACCTGCTCGGTGAGCGCAGTGCAGCGCAGTGGGTATCGGTCACCCGGTGAGGGCAGGAGGCATGCTTCGATCGCCTTGGACCATTCCTCCCCGCCCCTCACCGTTCGTGTAACCCTCGCCGGTCATCCGCCGCACTCCGGTACTTTCGGACCATGATCGCGCTCAAGGGCATCCGCAAGGCCTATCACACCGGCAACAACATCCTGGAGGTGCTCAAAGGCATCGACCTGGATATCGGTGCTGGGGAGCTGGTGAGCATCATGGGAAGCTCCGGCTCGGGGAAGAGCACCATGCTCAACATCATCGGGATCCTGGACAACTACGACAGCGGGGAATACCTGCTGGACGGCATGCCGATCAAAGGCCAGAGCGAAACGGAGAACGCCATCCTCCGGAGCAAATACATCGGCTTCGTCTTCCAAAGCTTCAACCTCATCACGTTCAAGAATGCCATGGAGAACGTGGCGCTCCCCTTGTACTACCAAGGGGTGGCCCGACGTAAGCGGAACGAACTGGCCTTGGAGATGCTGGGCCGCGTGGGTCTGCGCGATTGGGCCACGCACATGCCCAACGAGATGAGCGGTGGTCAGAAGCAGCGTGTGGCCATCGCGCGTGCGCTCATCAGCGAACCCAAGATCATCCTGGCGGACGAACCCACCGGCGCCCTGGACAGTAAAACCAGCGAGGAAGTGATGGCATTGTTGACCCAGGTGAACCGCGAACTGGGCAAGACCGTGGTGATCGTGACCCACGAACGCGAAGTGGCCGCCGCCACGGAACGCGTGATCTACCTACGCGATGGTTTGATCGAGAATGCGCACTTGGACCCCAAGAGCCTGAGCACCCGCATGGATGGCGTATTGGACGTGAAAAAGCCCGCTGGTGATGTTCGATAAGGAGAAATGGGGTGAGGTCTTCCAGAGCATCGGCAAGAACAAGCTGAGGGCTGTGCTCACCGGCTTTGCGGTATTCTGGGGCATCTTCATGCTCATCATCCTATTGGGAGCGGGAGCTGGATTGAGGAACGGCTTCAGCTACAATTTCCGCAATACGGCCACCAACAGCATCCGTATCTGGGGCAATGAGACCAGCAAACCCTGGAAAGGATTGCCACCCAACCGCAAGATCGAATTGGAGGATTCCGACATCGCCGCCCTGCGCAATGCCATCCCGGGGATACAGCACATCAGCGGCCAGTATAGCGTGTGGCGCGGACAGAGCAAGTTGCAGTACGGCATGAATTCCGGCAGCTACAGCATCCGTGGCATTGAACCGGAGTACCGCAAATTGCAGCACCAACGCATCATCGCCGGACGCTTCATCAATGAGGTGGACCAGGTACAGGACCGCAAGGTCATCGTCATCGCCGAGGATTGTAGGACCGAACTCTTCAAGAAGGAGGACCCGTTGCACCAGTGGATCAATGTGAACGGCATCCCCTTCGAGGTGGTTGGCCTCTATGCCTACGAAACAGGCGGGCCTGAGCGGGGTGAACGCAGTCCGGTATACATCCCGTTGAGCGCGGCGCAAAAGGTCTTCAATGCCAAAGGCATTGTGGACGATATCACCTTCAGCTTCTCGGATGCAAGCATCGCCGGCGCGAAACAGGCCCAGGAACGTGCGATCCACACCTTGGCCCGCCGCCATGACTTCGACCCCACCGACGATCGCGCGTTATGGGTGAACAATAACGTGGAGAACGTGGGCACCATGAGCAATATCTTCAATGGGATCACCGCCTTCCTCTGGTTCGTGGGCATCGGTTCGCTCATCGCGGGCATTGTGGGTGTCAGCAACATCATGCTCATCGTGGTGAAGGAACGCACCCGGGAGATCGGCATCCGAAAGGCCTTGGGGGCCACGCCTGCCAACGTCGTCGGTCAGGTCATCCTGGAGGCCGTCTTCATCACCGCCCTCGCGGGTTGGATGGGTCTGGTACTGGGGGTGTTCCTCATGGAGGGTATCGCCAGCGTTGTACCAGGCAGCGAGTTCTTCCGCGACCCGACGATCCAGATCGACGTGGCCATCTATGCCCTGGTCGCTCTGATCGTCGCCGGTGCCTTGGCCGGCTTCATACCCGCCCGCCGCGCCGCAGCCATCCGTCCCATCGAAGCCTTACGCGACGAATAACGCCATGTTCGACAACGACCGTTGGGGAGAGATCTGGAACACGCTGAGCAGGAACAAGCTCCGCAGCTTCCTCACCATGTTCGGTGTGGGTTGGGGCATCTTCATGCTCGTGGTGATGCTGGGCATGGGAAATGGCTTGAAGAATGCTGTCCTGGGCGGGTTCGAGGGTTTCGCCACCAATAGCGCCTTCCTCTGGACGATGCCCACCACCAAGCCGTATGCCGGCTTCCAGAAGGGACGCAACTTCAACTTCGACAACGAGGACGTGGGCATCATCCGGCGCAATGTGCCCGGCATCGAGGTCTGCTCCCCGCAGCTGCAACTGGGAGGCTGGCAGGGCGGCAACAACGTGAGTTATGGCAACAAGATCGGTGCCTTCTCCATCTATGGAAGTGAGCCGGAGGTCATCCAAGTGGAAGCCATCCGCCTGCCGCAGGGACGTTTCCTGAACCACTCGGACCTGAGCGAGGAACGGAAGGTGGCGGTGATCGGCGTTGAAGTTGTGAAGCAACTCTTCGACGCCGAGGACCCCTTGGGCAAGTACATCAAGATCAACGGCGTGTACTTCCAAGTGGTGGGGGTGAGCAAGAAGAAGAGCAGTGCCGAGATGGGCGACAACCCCGATGCCAAGATCTACGTGCCATTCACCACGTTCCAGAAGGCCTTCAACAGCCTCAATGAGGTGCACTGGTTCACCATCGTGGCCAAGCCCGGGGTCGATGTGGGCGAGGTGGAGAAGCAGATCCGCGCGCTCATGGCCCGCAAGCACCGTGTGGACCCCACCGACGAAAGTGCCTTCGGCAGCTGGAACATGCAGGAGTTCTACGGCAAGATGAACGGCCTCTTCATCGGCATCGGTGGCCTCAGTTGGTTCGTGGGCATCTGTACCTTGCTGGCCGGGGTCATCGGCATCGGCAACATCATGCTGGTCAGCATCCAGGAGCGGACCAAGGAGATCGGCATCCGACGCAGCTTGGGTGCCACACCAGCCAACATCACCGGTCAGATCGTACAGGAAGCGCTCACCCTCACCTTCATCGCTGGTTATGTGGGTCTCTTGGCCGGTGTCGGTGTGCTCGAGGCCATACGCAGCGTGGCCGGTGATGCCGACTTCTTCAAGAACCCGGGTGTGGACCTCTTCGTGGCGCTGGTGGCCTTCGCGGTGCTCATCGGCAGCGGACTGCTCGCAGGTCTGCTCCCTGCGCGTAGGGCCCTTGCCATCAAAGCCGTGGATGCCTTAAGAGCCGAATGATGGAAAGAAGTTGTTGGTTGAAGGTTGTCCGGCTGGATGTTCGCATCCGGCCAATGCTCCATGGTCCTCAGCCTGATAAGTACCCAACCGAAGATCGGGTTCTGCGATATACCTGAATATCATGGCGACGATACGCAATTTCCAAGACCTTCGTGCCTGGCAGCAATGTCGGAGCGTTCGCCGGTTGATCAGCAAAGCGGTGAAAACCTGGCCAGCGGACGAGCGTTTCCGCCTCGTGGACCAGATCATCCGATCAAGCCGGTCCAGTACATCCAACATCGCCGAAGGGTATGGACGATTCCATGAGCGGGATAACGTTCGGTTCTGTCGCATGGCAAGAGGCTCGCTCTACGAGACCCAGGACCATTTGATCACAGCACTTGATGAAGGATGGATGCGCGATGAGGAAGTGAAGGCGCTCATGGTTCAGATCGAGGAGGCTATCATCACGCTCAATGGCTACATGCGATACCTGCTCCGACATGTGAACAACGTATCCGGACAGGTCTCTGAACCGAAGGAGAACTATGGGGTTCTGTCAGGAGATGAGGATACCGGCCCCAACGCTGACCATCCCCTCCTTGCCGACCTATGATCGATCATCGGAAGGACATTGCACAGCCGCAGTATATCACCGGACGACAGACAACAGAGAACCGACAACTGCCCTCAAACCATGAAACAGATCCTCAAGTACCTCCTCTTCATCGGCCTCGGTGTGCTGTTCATCTGGACCATGTACTTCCTCTACCAGAAGAGTGCCAGCGCTCCTGACGAGTTCACCATCGAGAAGCTCAAGCGCAACAACGTGGTGAAGAAGACCGTCGCCAATGGCAAGATCGTACCGCGCAAGGAGATCATGATCAAGCCCGTGGTCAGCGGCATCATCTCCGAGCTGTTCGTGGAGGCGGGTGACATCGTCACCAAGGACCAGCCCTTGGCCAAGATCAAGATCGTGCCCGATATGCTCAGCCTGAGCAACGCGGAGAACCGGCTGCGCAACGCCGAGATCGGTCAACAGAACGCACAGCTCAACTTCGACCGCAACAAGCCGTTGGCCGACAAGGGAGTGATCAGCGCAGCGGAGATGCAGACCTTCGACATCGCCCTGCGCAATGCCAAGCAAGAGGTGAGCGCTGCTCAAGAGGCACTGCAAGTGGTGCGCGATGGCATCAGCCGCAGCAGTGCGGGCAACACCATCGTACGCAGTACCATCGCAGGCATGATCCTGGACGTTCCCGTGAAGGAGGGCAACAGCGTGATCGAGCGCAACAACTTCAACGAGGGCACCACCGTGGCCACCATCGCCGATATGACCGACCTTATCTTCCAAGGCAAGGTGGATGAGAGCGAAGTGGGCAAGGTGAAGCTGGGAATGCCCGTGGTGCTCACCGTGGGTGCCATCGAGAACGCCAAGTGGGACGCCGAGTTGGAGTACATCGCGCCGAAGGGTGTGGAGGAGAACGGCGCCATCCAGTTCGAGATCCGGGCAGCGGTGAAGCTCAAGGAAGGACAGAGCCTGCGCAGCGGATACAGTGCGAACGCGGACATCGTGTTGGAGAAGCGCGATAGTGTGTTGACGGTGGCCGAGAGCATCGTGGAGTTCAACACGGCGGGCGATAGCGCTTTCGTACACGTGAAGAGCGAAGAGGATTGGAAGCGCACCTATATCCGGACCGGTCTGAGTGATGGACTGAACCTGGAGGTGTTGGAGGGCGTGGGTCCGGAGACCGAGTTGAAGGGCGCCAAGAAGGAAACGGACGAAGTGGAAGTGAGCGTGGGCAGCGAATAACCGTTCGTGTTGCGGATATTCGCAGCATGAGCCTTCGCACGCACCTCCTCCTACCCGCTTTCGGCCTGGCGTTTCTGGGCCACGCACAACAGCCTGATCTGAAGGCCCTCGATGCCTACATCGCCGATGCCGTGGTGAAGTTCGATCAGCCCGGCCTTTCGGTGGGGATCGTGAAGGATGGCGAACTGGTGTGGAGCAAGGGCTATGGCAAGTTGGACCTCGCCAAGCCCGATCCGGTGACGCCCAATTCCATCTTCTTCATCGCCAGCATGAGCAAGGCCTTCACTGCCTGTGCCGTGGGGCTCTTGGTGGACGAAGGCAAGCTCGGTTGGAACGACCCGGTGGTGAAGCACTTGCCCTGGTTCAGCACACCGGACCCCTATGTGACCGAGCACATGATGGTGAAGGACCTGCTCTGCCACCGCAGCGGCTGGATCACCTTCGATGGAGACCTGCTCTGGTATGGAACGGAGCTTGACCAGCGCGAGATCCTGCAGCGCCATGCCCATGAGCCCCTCACCCACGCCTTCCGCGATGAGTTCGGGTACAGCAACCTGATGTTCATCGCTGCCGCGCAATTGATCGAGGCGGTGAGTGGCAAGACCTGGGACGCCTTCGTCACCGAACGCATCCTGCAGCCCTTGGGCATGAAGCGCACCACCGTGGAGACCGCCGACCTGGCGCGCTTCACCGATGTGGCCCTGCCGCACGTGCGAAAGGGACAGGACCCTGCCGCACCGCAGAAGAGCATGCCCTACCAGTCGCTGCAAGGGGCTGATGGGGCCTGCGGCATCAACAGTTGCGTGACCGACCTGGCCAAGTGGGATGCCATGTGGGCCAACGAGGGTAAGGTGGGCGACAAGGCCTTCCTCAGCGAGGCCACCTATACCACCCTCACCAGTTCGCACCTGCCCATGGGTGGCCGTCGCGATGGCGCCGCGCTCGGCTGGTTTCTGGAGGAGAACAATGGACACACCGTCATCACCCACAGCGGCGGCATGCCCGGCTTCATCCTCAACCATGCTGTGGTGCCTGACCAGGACCTTGCCGTCATCGCCCTGGGCAATGGCGAGACCTACAGCGTCTTCGCCATCACGAACAAGATCATGGACTTGTACCTCGGTGATGGCACCGCCGACCCGGTGTCCGACATGCTGCCCCGCTTGGCGAAACGCGCCGAACGTGAAGCCAAACGCCGTGCCGACCGCCTGACCGCCCGTGTTCCGAAGACCAAGCACTCCCTCCCTCTGGCCAATTACGTCGGCACCTTCACGGACAAGATCTATGGCTCAGCCACCATCACCGAAGTGAACGGCGCGCTCCAACTCACCTTTCAGCCCGCCAAGGACCTGCTCACCGGCACACTCGGGCACTGGCACTACGACACCTTCCAATGGCAGCATGCCGATCCCTTCCTGGAACCGGGCTACATCACATTCACCTTCGATGCGGATCATAAGGTGACCGGCTTCAAGGTGGACCTGCACAGCCCCGACTTCCACTTCTACAAGCTGGACTTCCGGAAGGTGAAGTGAATCGTACGGAGGCTTCCCTCGCACACACACCCGCTACCTTCGCTGGCATGTCGCGCCGCGCGCAGTCCATCGTCCTCTTCCTGCTCGTCCTGGGGTTATGCAACTGGCATCTGGACCGTGGCTTCAATGCGAATACGCTCAGTCGTGCCGCCATGGTGGCCGCTGTCGTGGAGCATGGCACACTGCGTATCGACGCCTATCACCACCTGACGGATGACAAGGCATTGGTGGATGGGCATTATTACTCGGAGAAAGCACCCCTTCCCGCGTTGCTCGTCATCCCCTTCTGGTGGACGGCCAAGACGTTGGGCCTCATAACCCCGGGTCCACATGGGCTGCTCACCGAGGACCTGCTCGCCTTGGGCGGTTCGCTGTGCGGCAGTCTTCCACTCGCATTGATGATCTTGTTCGTGTGGACCCGTTTGCGCGATCGAACGACGGTTTGGCCACCTGCGACAATGGCCACCCTTCCCTTCCTGGGTTCGTTCCTCTTCGTGTACAGCGGCAGTTTCCACGGGCACCTCCTCGCAGCACTCTTCCTCCTCCATGCGTGGGACCAACGCAGGACCGAACACCACATCCCGAGCGGTCTGCTGGCCGGGGCGGCGGTACTGAGCGAATACAGTCTGTTCGTGTTCCCGCTGACCTGGGTGGTCCAGGACCTCGTACAGCGCCGTTGGGGTGCCCTGCGTGGACTTGCCATCGGCGGTACTCCCATGATCCTGCTATTGATGGCCATGAACGCTGCCGTGAGCGGCTCACCATTCACCCTACCCTACTCCCACGTGGCCAGCCATGTGGACACCAGCGGTGTGTTCGGCATGTCCATCCCTGCATTAGATGCCTTGTGGGGACTGCTCTTCTCCTTTTATCGAGGCTTGTTCACGCACGCCCCGGTGGCACTGCTCTGCATGGCGGTCTTCTTCATGCGCCCCGAAATACTTCGACCACGAACTTGGTTCACGCATCCCTTGATCATACCCGCCATACTCCTGATCCTCATGATGTCGGCACACAGCATGTGGTGGGGTGGATGGGCCTTCGGTCCGCGCCACTTGAGCACCTTGGCCGTGCTGATCCTGGCCGGAGGGCTACCCTTGGTGCCCCACGCGGCATGGGCCCGATGGACCTTCGCAGCGCTATGCGCCGTGGGCCTGCTCATCAACCTGGCCGCCAAAGGCACAACGGGGTACAGCCTTCCAACCCAGGTGATGCACCCTTTCACGGAGATGATCTGGCCCGGAGTGGTCGCGAAGAGCTTCACGGACATGCAGTGGACCAACGCCCTGGGCTTCTCAGGGGTCATGGGCATGGCCATGTTCCTCCTCGGACTGTTCGCATCATTGCGCTTCATGGCAGCCACGAGCCCGACCGAAACCCCGCGCTGATGCACCTGTTCCATTGTCCTGACCTCAGCGGCCAAACCGTGGAACTTCCCGAAGAGGAGGCCCATCATGCGGCTTCCGTGTTGCGCCTCGCAGCCGGTGACACCATCGGTCTGCTGGACGGCCTCGGCACACGGGTGACGGCCACCCTGCTCGAGGTCGGACGCAAGCGGGTGTTGGCGAATGTCACCGCACGTGAACGATCACCTGTGGAGCGCCCGTTCCGGATCCACTTGGCCGTGGCTCCCACCAAACAGGCCGATCGTTTCGAGTGGTTCGTGGAGAAGGCCGTGGAGATCGGCGTGGACCGCATCACCCCCTTGGCCACAGCGCGCACGGAACGGACCAAGTTGCGCCGTGATCGCTTGGAGCGCGTGGCCATCAGCGCCATGAAACAGAGCCAACGCAGCTGGCTCCCCCGCATCGATGAGCTCACCGACATGAAGGAACTGCTGGCCTCGGACCTGCCTCCGCAGCGCTTCTTCGGTTGGTGCGAAGGCGAACACGCACCCCTGATGCAACGCTATTCCACAGCAGCGGATGCGGTAGTGTTGATCGGACCGGAAGGTGACTTCACCGCGGCCGAAGCGGGGATCTTACGTGCTCACCAGTTCCAGGCCACCTCCTTGGGCACTGCCCGCTTGCGCACGGAGACCGCGGCCTTGGCCGCCTGCACGTGGATGAGCCTCGCGCAGCAGCGGTAACTTCGTCCCATGTTCGTGCGCACCACCACCTTGCTTGTCCTGTCCACCTTGGCGTTCGTCACCACCGTGGCACGGGCACAGGGAACCTACCAATTGGCGGTGCTCAAATACAACGGCGGCGGCGATTGGTACGGCAATCCGACAGCGGTGCCCAATCTGGTCAAGTTCTGCAACCAACAGATGGGCATGGGCATCAGCTCCGAGGTACCTGTGGTGGAAGTGAGTAGCCCCGACCTCTTCACGTACCCCTTCGTACACATGACCGGCCACGGCAACGTGGTCTTCAGCCCGCAGGAGGCGGAGAACCTGCGCACCTACCTGATCGGCGGTGGATTCCTGCACATCAGTGACAATTACGGGATGGATGAGTTCATCCGCCCCATGCTGGCCCGCGTGTTCCCCGAGTTGGAATTGGTGGAGCTACCCTTTGCACATCCCATCTATCATCAGCAATTCAACTTCGCGCAGGGTCTGCCCAAGGTGCATGAGCATGACAACAAGCCCCCGCGTGGCTATGGGCTCATCTGGGAAGGTCGGACGGTACTCTTCTACGATGTGGAATGTGACCTCGGTGACGGTTGGGAGGATGCGGAAGTCCATGGCGATAGCGAGGCTACACGCACCAAGGCGCTTCAGATGGGCGCCAATATCGTGCGCTATGCGTTCAATGGCGAGGAGAACTGATCCCGCATCCTGATCGAACCGCCGACCTACGGCACCTGCTCCACCCGCACTGCCGTGGGCACGGCGCCGCCGATCACACTGAGTATCGGGTCCCGATCGTTGTTGGCACCGGTGTACTTGATGACACCATCAAGATCACCATCCGTGGTATGGTACCCTGTCGATGTGGCCGTGGGTACGCTACCTCCCACCTGTTGCAGGATGGGGTCACGGTCATTGTCCGAGCCGGTGTACTTCACGATGCCGTTGTGGGAAACGTCACCCATCCACAGCACACGCACACCGTCCACCGTGCGCATCGCATTGGTGCCGAACAACGGCACCGAAGGGTCGCTCAGGTCGATGGTGACCGGCGATGTGCCGAGTTCCACGGCTTCCTGGGTCATGGCACCCAAGTGATTGCGGTGCCGGAGCACGATGTGATACTCCCCGGGAGGCACCTGGAACCGCGGGATCGTCACACCATCCACGTCCACGATATCCCCCCCGCGTAAAAGCAGGCAGGACCGCGTGGCGATGCGTGTGGATGCGGCGGTACCCGTGCGCAGTTCGACCAGTACCCAATCCACCACAGCGTTGATGCCGCTGGTCTCGAGCACTGCGGCCGCCAGCTGCTCCCCACCACCTTGTCCGGCATGGGTGAAGCCGAGGGCGGTGAAGGGTTCTGATGGGGGTATCAGGCCTTGGGTCCTAAGGTCATCACGCATGAGTTCGGTGCCTGCCACATAGGGACCCTCAAGGAAGGCGCGCAATGGCACCACGGCAGCGGCCTCACTGCACACCGGCCCGGTCGCCACCTGCAGGAAGAGTTCATCGAAGTAGCTGTCGTTATCACTGCCCGCTTGTCGCGTACCGGTGAGCACCACACGTACGGTGCGTGTACCCACGGGCAAGGGCACGTCGCTCTGTACGCGCGTCCAAGTGCCCGTACTCGATCCGATCTCCGGTGCGTTGCCGAGCAATGCATTGGTGGCATCCCGGAACTCCAGAGCCATCCTGGGTAGGTCGCTGCCTTGCCAGTTGGCGAACCAACCGCCGTAACGCGCCACGGCAGCGCCTGCATCGATGGGAACGCTAGTGGAGCTGACGTCCACATCCTGATAGGCGCGCCCGAAAGCATTATCCGTGCAGAGCGCTCCGACGGCGAAATAGCGGGTACCGAGGTAAGGGGTCGTTCCCGCGCATTGGCCAGCCGTCAACGACTCGATCACCCCGGCCGTGGCGGTCCAACCGGTCGTGCCGTTCTCCGCATGGCCATTGGCCAGCAGGTTCGGGCCCAGGTCGGAGACGCCGGTCTGAAAGCTCATCGGGGCCGACCAGTCGCTCCATTCCAAGCTGCGGTCCCGGTAGCGGACGCGCCAGTAATAGGTACTGTTCGCCACCAGCCCGGTCACGCGTTCATCGCTCAGGTCATCTCCGGACTGCGTGTTCACCTCGTTGTACCAGTTCTGGTACTGGCGCCAGCTGTCCACCAGGGGCGCTCCCCAATCGTTGGCTGTGGTGCTCAGCTGCCAATGGCTATCGCCTTGAGCATCCCCATCGGCATCGAAATACGCGGAGGACTTCAGTACCACACAGTCCGGCGATACCACATCGGCGCTTAGTGGGAAGATCGGGCTCGGAGTAAGCGGTGCGTTGTTGTAGCGCCGTACGGACATCAGGTCCTCCAGGGTGTTGTCCTTCACGTTCGTGGCATCGCCGAGGCTGAAGCGCTTCAGCGTGAAGCGGGGATCGGCTCCGGCCTCCACCTCAACCATCACGAAGCCGTATTCATCCTGGCTGATGCAGTACTCGGGATAGTCGATCTGCGCGAACTCACCCCAATAGTCGATGTTGCCTCCGGCGGTGGCGACATTCACCATCACATGGCTGTGATCCCGGCTCTGGCCGCGCGAGTAGCCGTGGGTGTGGCCGAAGAAGTGGACGCTGGGCTTGCCACTACCGGTGCTGAATTGCTCCAAGCGCTGGATCACCTGTCCGGTGTAGCTCAGGTTCCCGGCGATCCACAACTCGCTTTGATGCGGGTGGTGCAGCTGGGCAAAGACGAAGTCGATGTTCGGATCCACGGCCGCCGTTGCCAACACGCCATCCAACCAATCCAACTGCGTCTGGATGGTATAGCCCGTATTGCTGTTGAGGCCGATGATGCGCACATTGCTGTGGTCCTTGTACCACCAGTGCTCATTGTAGCCGGGACTTCCGTTCGTGGGCAGTTGGAAGTAGTTGAAGTAGTGGACCGTGTTGTTCTCGTGATTGCCCAACACAGGGTACACCGGCACGTAGCTGAACAACGGGTTGGCGGGGTCGAAGAAGGTGGTCTTCCAACTGGCGTAATTGGTGCCATTATCCACCAGATCGCCAGGGATGACGATCATCGCCAGTTCCTCGCTCAGGTCGGGGCCCATGCTATCGGTCACATGGTCGATGACACCATTGTGGACCACCTCCCAGAACTTGTTCGGCAGACCATTGTCCCGCTGCATATCGCTCATCGCCACGATGCTCGTAGGGCCTTCCGCGGAAGCCAAGGCGGGCGTCCTGAACTTGAAGATGGCCGAGACCGCAGCGCCGGTGACCACCCGGTAGTGGTACGCCGTGGCCGGCACCAGTCCCGTGAGCGTGACCGTGTGCAATTGATTGGTACCCGAACTGGTGAAGGCCGTGCCGCTCGCTGCACTGCCTAGGGATGTCGTAAGGCCATACTGAACGGTGCTTTCCGCGCCGGTCGTGGTCTCCCACAGGATGGTCATGCGGGTGGGCTCGGCATCCTGCAAGTAAGGTTGGACCAGTAGCGTTTGTGCGCTCACCACGCAGGTGAAGGGCAAGCAGAACAGTGCAGCCAGGATACGTTGGAAGGTCGGCATGCTGCAAGGTAGGAGGAAGCGTTCGAAGGCGCCTGGCCAGTGCGGATCGGACCGGAGAACGAGCGCCAGAAGCACCGAGTAGCCATCGATCGTACGCGTAGTAACTTCGAACCTCCAACAGCGATCCATGAAAGCACGATACACGATCAGCGCCCTATCACTAACAGCACTGCAGGTATTCACGGCAACCCCATTGCACGCGCAGAACGCCTACCTCACGGGCAGCGGTTTCCCACGCTACATCAAGGCCGGCCAGGACCAGCCCGTCGTCGTGCGCGTGCGCAATGCGAGTAGCCCGGCCTATTTCTCCTTTGCGGTGAAATGGCGGTTGAACGGAGGCGCCATCCAGTCCATGTCCCCATTCACCGTGGGCGGCAACGGGATCATCAACAACTCGTACTGGGAAGTGGACCACCCGGTACCATTGAACGCTGCGCAGGGACCCAAGACCTTGAAAGTGTGGGTGGAAGTAACCGGTGATACGGACCACAGCAACGATACGCTCACCTATGCCTTCACCGCGTTGAACACGTGGGTAGAAAAGTCCGTGCTACTGGAAGCCCGCACCGAGAGCTGGTGCCCGAACTGTCCGTCCAGCAACAACGTGACCAACCTACTGGATGACGACCCGATGAACGCCATCGCCAAGTTCCATTTGAACGACGCGTTGGACGATTGTGCCGAGTGCATCACCTACTTCCAACAATACGACCAGGGCTTCACGCCAGCGGGCATCTTCGAGATGGGCGATCTGGGCACGTCCGTGCTGAGCGCCAACCACTCCCTATGGGCTGGTGAGTTCACCCAACGCCGCGCGGGCGTTTCGCCAGTGGAGTTGGACATGACGACCGGACTCAATAGCGCTACACGCCAACTCAGCGTTTCACTCACCGCTACCTACACCTACAGCATCAGTGGCACACACAAGATGAATGTCTACCTCGTGGAGGACCATGTACCAGGACCGCAAGTGAACGCGCCCGCGAACTACCTGCACCAGGGCGTGATGCGCGCGATGTTGGGCGGTGCGAACGGCAGTAGCGGCCTTATTCCCAATGCTCCGGTGGTGGGTACGCCGTACACGGCGAGCTACACCTATACGGTGCCGGACAACTTCAACTTGAGCAACCTGCGCCTGATCGGCGTGGCCGAGCATAGCACGGGAGCGGCGAACGGACGACATACCTTGAACACGTTGACCAGCACCGCGGCTGGCGTGGGTATCCGCGATCTGTCCTTGGGCAACAACAGCCTGAAGGCCTACCCCAACCCCTTCGTCAACGAACTTTACGTCGACGTGAAGGACCGCACCGGACCGGCACGTCTGGAGCTCGTTGCAGTGGACGGTCGCGTCATGCTTGAGCGAAACCTGGTGTTGAACGGAACGACCGCCACGCACCTGGACCTGAACGGTACGGACCTCGTTCCTGGCGCCTACCTGCTGCGCATCACCACGGACCAGAGCATGGCGGAACAGCGTGTGGTGAAACTGGACTGATCGTACATGGATCGTTATGGGGACGGGAGGGCCATCAGGTCTTCCCGTTCTTCGTTCGGATCAACGGCGGTACCGCGCCAGGTTGATCAATAGCACGCCGGTCAGGATCACCACCAGACCCAGTCCTTCGCGCCAGCCCAGTACCTCGTGCCCCACGAACACCCCGAGCAGCACGGCCACCACCGGGTTCACGTAGGCGTAGGTGCTCACCTGTGTGGCGGGCCGCACCTGCAGCAACCACACATAGGCACTGAAGCCGATCAGTGAACCGAACACGATCAGGTAGGCCAATGCGCCCCAAGCCGAAGCAGGTACCGCGCTCCAGTCCATGTCCGCCAGTTCACCGCGGCCGGCGCTGGTGAGCAGGAAGAAGAAGGCGCCGGTGAGCATCTGCCAACCGCTGTTCACCAGGTTGGGCAGTCGCGGGGGATGGTACTTGGCGTAAAGTGAACCGGCTGGCCACCCCACGATGCCGAGGACCAGGATGAAGAGGGCCGAGAACTCCGCAGTGACCTCCGCTGCGCCCAGCTGGGCGCAGCGGAGGTCACTGCGGAGTTCTCGGCCCTCTTCATCCTGGTCCTCGGCATCGTGGGGTGGCCAGCCGGTTCACTTTACGCCAAGTACCATCCCCCGCGACTGCCCAACCTGGTGAACAGCGGTTGGCAGATGCTCACCGGCGCCTTCTTCTTCCTGCTCACCAGCGCCGGCCGCGGTGAACTGGCGGACATGGACTGGAGCGCGGTACCTGCTTCGGCTTGGGGCGCATTGGCCTACCTGATCGTGTTCGGTTCACTGATCGGCTTCAGTGCCTATGTGTGGTTGCTGCAGGTGCGGCCCGCCACACAGGTGAGCACCTACGCCTACGTGAACCCGGTGGTGGCCGTGCTGCTCGGGGTGTTCGTGGGGCACGAGGTACTGGGCTGGCGCGAAGGACTGGGTCTGGTGGTGATCCTGACCGGCGTGCTATTGATCAACCTGGCGCGGTACCGCCGTTGATCCGAACGAAGAACGGGAAGACCTGATGGCCCTCCCGTCCCCATAACGATCCATGTACGATCAGTCCAGTTTCACCACACGCTGTTCCGCCATGCTCTGGTCCGTGGTGATGCGCAGCAGGTAGGCGCCAGGAACGAGGTCCGTACCGTTCAGGTCCAGGTGCGTGGCGGTCGTTCCGTTCAACACCAGGTTTCGCTCAAGCATGACGCGACCGTCCACTGCAACGAGCTCCAGACGTGCCGGTCCGGTGCGGTCCTTCACGTCGACGTAAAGTTCGTTGACGAAGGGGTTGGGGTAGGCCTTCAGGCTGTTGTTGCCCAAGGACAGATCGCGGATACCCACGCCAGCCGCGGTGCTGGTCAACGTGTTCAAGGTATGTCGTCCGTTCGCCGCTCCCGTGCTATGCTCGGCCACGCCGATCAGGCGCAGGTTGCTCAAGTTGAAGTTGTCCGGCACCGTATAGGTGTAGCTCGCCGTGTACGGCGTACCCACCACCGGAGCATTGGGAATAAGGCCGCTACTGCCGTTCGCACCGCCCAACATCGCGCGCATCACGCCCTGGTGCAGGTAGTTCGCGGGCGCGTTCACTTGCGGTCCTGGTACATGGTCCTCCACGAGGTAGACATTCATCTTGTGTGTGCCACTGATGCTGTAGGTGTAGGTAGCGGTGAGTGAAACGCTGAGTTGGCGTGTAGCGCTATTGAGTCCGGTCGTCATGTCCAACTCCACTGGCGAAACGCCCGCGCGGCGTTGGGTGAACTCACCAGCCCATAGGGAGTGGTTGGCGCTCAGCACGGACGTGCCCAGATCGCCCATCTCGAAGATGCCCGCTGGCGTGAAGCCCTGGTCGTATTGTTGGAAGTAGGTGATGCACTCGGCACAATCGTCCAACGCGTCGTTCAAATGGAACTTGGCGATGGCGTTCATCGGGTCGTCATCCAGTAGGTTGGTCACGTTGTTGCTGGACGGACAGTTCGGGCACCAGCTCTCGGTGCGGGCTTCCAGTAGCACGGACTTTTCTACCCACGTGTTCAACGCGGTGAAGGCATAGGTGAGCGTATCGTTGCTGTGGTCCGTATCACCGGTTACTTCCACCCACACTTTCAAGGTCTTGGGTCCCTGCGCAGCGTTCAATGGTACCGGGTGGTCCACTTCCCAGTACGAGTTGTTGATGATCCCGTTGCCGCCCACGGTGAATGGGGACATGGACTGGATGGCGCCTCCGTTCAACCGCCATTTCACCGCAAAGGAGAAATAGGCCGGGCTACTCGCATTGCGCACGCGCACGACGACGGGCTGGTCCTGGCCGGCCTTGATGTAGCGTGGGAAACCGCTGCCCGTGAGGTAGGCGTTCTGCGCGTGCAATGGGGTTGCCGTGAATACCTGCAGTGCTGTTAGTGATAGGGCGCTGATCGTGTATCGTGCTTTCATGGATCGCTGTTGGAGGTTCGAAGTTACTACGCGTACGATCGATGGCTACTCGGTGCTTCTGGCGCTCGTTCTCCGGTCCGATCCGCACTGGCCAGGCGCCTTCGAACGCTTCCTCCTACCTTGCAGCATGCCGACCTTCCAACGTATCCTGGCTGCACTGTTCTGCTTGCCCTTCACCTGCGTGGTGAGCGCACAAACGCTACTGGTCCAACCTTACTTGCAGGATGCCGAGCCCACCCGCATGACCATCCTGTGGGAGACCACGACCGGCGCGGAAAGCACCGTTCAGTATGGCCTTACGACATCCCTAGGCAGTGCAGCGAGCGGCACGGCCTTCACCAGTTCGGGTACCAATCAATTGCACACGGTCACGCTCACGGGACTGGTGCCGGCCACGGCGTACCACTACCGGGTGGTCACCGGCGCTGCGGTCTCGGCCATCTTCAAGTTCAGGACGCCCGCCTTGGCTTCCGCGGAAGGCCCTACGAGCATCGTGGCGATGAGCGATATGCAGCGGGACAATGGTCTGCCGAACAAGTTCTGGGAGGTGGTCCACAATGGTGTCATCGACCATGTGACCGATAGCATGGGCCCCGACCTGAGCGAGGAACTGGCGATGATCGTCATCCCTGGCGATCTGGTGGATAATGGCACCAATTACGCCAGTTGGAAGACCACCTTCTTCGACCCCGCCAACCCGTTGTTCAGCTACGTGCCGGTGTACCCTGTGTTGGGCAATCACGAGAACAACACGGTCCACTACTTCAACTACTTCCAACTGCCCACGAACGGAAGTCCCGGCTACAATGAGCACTGGTGGTACAAGGACCACAGCAATGTGCGCATCATCGGCCTCAACAGCAATACGGGCTATACCATCCAGACGCAGTTGGATTGGTTGGATGGCGTGTTGGCAACGGCGGCCGTGGATCCGAACATCGACTTCGTCTTTGCCCAGCTGCACCACCCGCATCAAAGCGAGTTGTGGATCGCCGGGAACCTGAGCTACACCGGACAGGTGATCCAGCGCTTGGAGCAATTCAGCACCGGTAGTGGCAAGCCCAGCGTCCACTTCTTCGGCCACACCCACGGCTACTCGCGCGGCCAGAGCCGGGATCACAGCCATGTGATGGTGAATGTCGCCACCGCCGGAGGCAACATCGACTATTGGGGTGAGTTCGCGCAGATCGACTATCCCGAGTACTGCATCAGCCAGGATGAATACGGCTTCGTGATGGTTGAGGTGGAGGCCGGAGCCGATCCCCGCTTCACGCTGAAGCGCTTCAGCCTCGGCGATGCCACGAACGTGAAGGACAACACCCTGGAGGACCTGATGTCCGTACGGCGCTACAACAACGCACCGCTTACTCCGAGCCCGATCTTCCCACTAAGCGCCGATGTGGTATCGCCGGACTGTGTGGTACTGAAGTCCTCCGCGTATTTCGATGCCGATGGGGATGCTCAAGGCGATAGCCATTGGCAGCTGAGCACCACAGCCAACGATTGGGGAGCGCCCCTGGTGGACAGCTGGCGCCAGTACCAGAACTGGTACAACGAGGTGAACACGCAGTCCGGAGATGACCTGAGCGATGAACGCGTGACCGGGCTGGTGGCGAACAGTACCTATTACTGGCGCGTCCGCTACCGGGACCGCAGCTTGGAATGGAGCGACTGGTCGGCCCCGATGAGCTTTCAGACCGGCGTCTCCGACCTGGGCCCGAACCTGCTGGCCAATGGCCATGCGGAGAACGGCACGACCGGTTGGACCGCCACGGCCGGGGTGATCGAGTCGTTGACGGCTGGCCAATGCGCGGGAACGACCCCTTACCTCGGTACCCGCTATTTCGCCGTCGGAGCGCTCTGCACGGATAATGCTTTCGGGCGCGCCTATCAGGATGTGGACGTCAGCTCCACTAGCGTTCCCATCGATGCAGGCGCTGCCGTGGCGCGTTACGGCGGTTGGTTCGCCAACTGGCAAGGCAGCGACCTACCCAGGATGGCTCTGGAGTTCCGGGATGCCACCAATGCATTGCTCGGCAACGCACCGGAGATCGGATCGAGTACGGGCACTTGGACGCGCGTACAGAGCGACGTGCCCTTGCCCGTGGGTACACGCACCGTACGTGTGGTGCTCACCGGTACGCGACAAGCGGGCAGTGATAACGACAGCTACTTCGATGAACTCTTCCTGCAGGTGGCGACCGGGCCGGTGTGCAGTGAGGCCGCTGCCGTGGTGCCATTGCGCGCCTTCCTTGAGGGTCCCTATGTGGCAGGCACCGAACTCATGCGTGATGACCTTAGGACCCAAGGCCTGATACCCCCATCAGAACCCTTCACCGCCCTCGGCTTCACCCATGCCGGACAAGGTGGTGGGGAGCAGCTGGCGGCCGCAGTGCTCGAGACCAGCGGCATCAACGCTGTGGTGGATTGGGTACTGGTCGAACTGCGCACGGGTACCGCCGCATCCACACGCATCGCCACGCGGTCCTGCCTGCTTTTACGCGGGGGGGATATCGTGGACGTGGATGGTGTGACGATCCCGCGGTTCCAGGTGCCTCCCGGGGAGTATCACATCGTGCTCCGGCACCGCAATCACTTGGGTGCCATGACCCAGGAAGCCGTGGAACTCGGCACATCGCCGGTCACCATCGACCTGAGCGACCCTTCGGTGCCGTTGTTCGGCACCAATGCGATGCGCACGGTGGACGGTGTGCGTGTGCTGTGGATGGGTGACGTTTCCCACAACGGCATCGTGAAGTACACCGGCTCGGACAATGACCGTGACCCCATCCTGCAACAGGTGGGAGGTAGCGTACCCACGGCCACATCGACAGGGTACCATACCACGGATGGTGATCTTGATGGTGTCATCAAGTACACCGGTGCCAACAACGATCGGGACCCGATACTCAGTGTGATCGGCGGCGCCGTGCCCACGGCAGTGCGGGTGGAGCAGGTGCCGTAGGTCGGCGGTTCGATCAGGATGCGGGATCAGTTCTCCTCGCCATTGAACGCATAGCGCACGATATTGGCGCCCATCTGAAGCGCCTTGGTGCGTGTAGCCTCGCTATCGCCATGGACTTCCGCATCCTCCCAACCGTCACCGAGGTCACATTCCACATCGTAGAAGAGTACCGTCCGACCTTCCCAGATGAGCCCATAGCCACGCGGGGGCTTGTTGTCATGCTCATGCACCTTGGGCAGACCCTGCGCGAAGTTGAATTGCTGATGATAGATGGGATGTGCAAAGGGTAGCTCCACCAATTCCAACTCGGGGAACACGCGGGCCAGCATGGGGCGGATGAACTCATCCATCCCGTAATTGTCACTGATGTGCAGGAATCCACCGCCGATCAGGTAGGTGCGCAGGTTCTCCGCCTCCTGCGGGCTGAAGACCACGTTGCCGTGGCCGGTCATGTGTACGAAGGGGTACGTGAAGAGGTCGGGGCTACTCACTTCCACCACAGGTACCTCGGAGCTGATGCCCATGCCCATCTGTTGGTTGCAGAACTTGACCAGATTGGGCACCGCTGTCGGATTGCCGTACCAATCGCCGCCGCCGTTGTATTTGAGCACCGCCAATTGGTAGGTTCCCTGTGCCCGTGCCACGGTGGTGACGAACGCCAAGGTGGACAGGACAAGCAAGGTGGTGGTGCGCACGAACATGGGACGAAGTTACCGCTGCTGCGCGAGGCTCATCCACGTGCAGGCGGCCAAGGCCGCGGTCTCCGTGCGCAAGCGGGCAGTGCCCAAGGAGGTGGCCTGGAACTGGTGAGCACGTAAGATCCCCGCTTCGGCCGCGGTGAAGTCACCTTCCGGTCCGATCAACACTACCGCATCCGCTGCTGTGGAATAGCGTTGCATCAGGGGTGCGTGTTCGCCTTCGCACCAACCGAAGAAGCGCTGCGGAGGCAGGTCCGAGGCCAGCAGTTCCTTCATGTCGGTGAGCTCATCGATGCGGGGGAGCCAGCTGCGTTGGCTCTGTTTCATGGCGCTGATGGCCACGCGCTCCAAGCGATCACGGCGCAACTTGGTCCGTTCCGTGCGCGCTGTGGCCAAGGGGGTGATGCGGTCCACGCCGATCTCCACGGCCTTCTCCACGAACCACTCGAAACGATCGGCCTGTTTGGTGGGAGCCACGGCCAAGTGGATCCGGAACGGGCGCTCCACAGGTGATCGTTCACGTGCGGTGACATTCGCCAACACCCGCTTGCGTCCGACCTCGAGCAGGGTGGCCGTCACCCGTGTGCCGAGGCCGTCCAGCAGACCGATGGTGTCACCGGCTGCGAGGCGCAACACGGAAGCCGCATGATGGGCCTCCTCTTCGGGAAGTTCCACGGTTTGGCCGCTGAGGTCAGGACAATGGAACAGGTGCATCAGCGCGGGGTTTCGGTCGGGCTCGTGGCTGCCATGAAGCGCAATGATGCGAACAGTCCGAGGAGGAACATGGCCATGCCCATGACCCCTGAGAAGCCCAGGGCGTTGGTCCACTGCATGTCCGTGAAGCTCTTCGCGACCACTCCGGGCCAGATCATCTCCGTGAAAGGGTGCATCACCTGGGTTGGAAGGCTGTACCCCGTTGTGCCTTTGGCGGCCAGGTTGATGAGCAGGCCCACGGCGCATAGCGCTGCGAAGGTCCATCGGGCCCATGCCGCGTGGGGCACCAAGGGTAGCCCTCCGGCCAGGATCAGCACGGCCAAGGTGCTCAAGTGGCGCGGACCGAAGGCCCATCCACCCCACCACATGCTGTGTGCCGACATCATGAGGATCAGGAGTATGGCGGGTATGATCAAGGGATGCGTGAACCAAGTTCGTGGTCGAAGTATTTCGGGGCGCATGAAGAAGACCGCCATGCAGAGCAGTGCCACCGGGGCGTGCGTGAACAAGCCTCGATAAAAGGAGAAGAGCAGTCCCCACAAGGCATCTAATGCAGGGATGGACATGCCGAACACACCGCTGGTGTCCACATGGCTGGCCACGTGGGAGTAGGGTAGGGTGAATGGTGAGCCGCTCACGGCAGCGTTCATGGCCATCAATAGCAGGATCATGGGAGTACCGCCGATGGCAAGTCCACGCAGGGCACCCCAACGGCGCTGTACGAGGTCCTGGACCACCCAGGTCAGCGGGAACACGAACAGACTGTATTCGCTCAGTACCGCCGCCCCGGCCAGCAGACCGCTCGGGATGTGGTGTTCGGTCCTGCGTTGGTCCCACGCATGGAGGAGGAAGAGTGCTGCGAGGAGGTGCCCGTGGAAACTGCCGCTGTACACGAAGAGGAACGAACCCAGGAAGGGAAGGGTGGCCATTGTCGCAGGTGGCCAAACCGTCGTTCGATCGCGCAAACGGGTCCACACGAACAAGATCATCAATGCGAGTGGAAGACTGCCGCACAGCGAACCGCCCAAGGCGAGCAGGTCCTCGGTGAGCAGCCCATGTGGACCCGGGGTTATGAGGCCCAACGTCTTGGCCGTCCACCAGAAGGGGATGACGAGCAACGCGGGAAGGGGTGCTTTCTCCGAGTAATAATGCCCATCCACCAATGCCTTGTCATCCGTCAGGTGGTGATAGGCGTCGATACGCAGTGTGCCATGCTCCACGACAGCGGCCACCATGGCGGCACGACTGAGCGTATTCGCATTGAAGCCACGGTCCAGATGCCAGTTGCATAACCCCAGGACGAGCAGGAAGAGGACGATGGACTGCGCGCGGCGCGACATGCCAGCGAAGGTAGCGGGTGTGTGTGCGAGGGAAGCCTCCGTACGATTCACTTCACCTTCCGGAAGTCCAGCTTGTAGAAGTGGAAGTCGGGGCTGTGCAGGTCCACCTTGAAGCCGGTCACCTTATGATCCGCATCGAAGGTGAATGTGATGTAGCCCGGTTCCAGGAAGGGATCGGCATGCTGCCATTGGAAGGTGTCGTAGTGCCAGTGCCCGAGTGTGCCGGTGAGCAGGTCCTTGGCGGGCTGAAAGGTGAGTTGGAGCGCGCCGTTCACTTCGGTGATGGTGGCTGAGCCATAGATCTTGTCCGTGAAGGTGCCGACGTAATTGGCCAGAGGGAGGGAGTGCTTGGTCTTCGGAACACGGGCGGTCAGGCGGTCGGCACGGCGTTTGGCTTCACGTTCGGCGCGTTTCGCCAAGCGGGGCAGCATGTCGGACACCGGGTCGGCGGTGCCATCACCGAGGTACAAGTCCATGATCTTGTTCGTGATGGCGAAGACGCTGTAGGTCTCGCCATTGCCCAGGGCGATGACGGCAAGGTCCTGGTCAGGCACCACAGCATGGTTGAGGATGAAGCCGGGCATGCCGCCGCTGTGGGTGATGACGGTGTGTCCATTGTTCTCCTCCAGAAACCAGCCGAGCGCGGCGCCATCGCGACGGCCACCCATGGGCAGGTGCGAACTGGTGAGGGTGGTATAGGTGGCCTCGCTGAGGAAGGCCTTGTCGCCCACCTTACCCTCGTTGGCCCACATGGCATCCCACTTGGCCAGGTCGGTCACGCAACTGTTGATGCCGCAGGCCCCATCAGCCCCTTGCAGCGACTGGTAGGGCATGCTCTTCTGCGGTGCGGCAGGGTCCTGTCCCTTTCGCACGTGCGGCAGGGCCACATCGGTGAAGCGCGCCAGGTCGGCGGTCTCCACGGTGGTGCGCTTCATGCCCAAGGGCTGCAGGATGCGTTCGGTGACGAAGGCGTCCCAGGTCTTGCCACTCACCGCCTCGATCAATTGCGCGGCAGCGATGAACATCAGGTTGCTGTACCCGAACTCATCGCGGAAGGCGTGGGTGAGGGGCTCATGGGCATGGCGCTGCAGGATCTCGCGCTGGTCAAGCTCCGTTCCATACCAGAGCAGGTCTCCATCGAAGGTGATCCAGCCGCTGCGGTGGCAGAGCAGGTCCTTCACCATCATGTGCTCGGTCACATAGGGGTCCGGTGTGCTGAACCAGGGCAAGTGCTTCACCACCGGGTCGTTCCAACCGAGCTTGCCTTCGTCCACCAAGAGCCCCACGGCACAGGCAGTGAAGGCCTTGCTCATGCTGGCGATGAAGAAGATGGAATTGGGCGTCACCGGATCGGGCTTGGCGAGGTCCAACTTGCCATAGCCCTTGCTCCACACCAGTTCGCCATCCTTCACGATCCCCACCGAAAGGCCGGGCTGATCGAACTTCACCACGGCATCGGCGATGTAGGCATCGAGGGCCTTCAGATCAGGCTGTTGTGCGTGGCCCAGAAACGCCAGGCCGAAAGCGGGTAGGAGGAGGTGCGTGCGAAGGCTCATGCTGCGAATATCCGCAACACGAACGGTTATTCGCTGCCCACGCTCACTTCCACTTCGTCCGTTTCCTTCTTGGCGCCCTTCAACTCGGTCTCCGGACCCACGCCCTCCAACACCTCCAGGTTCAGTCCATCACTCAGACCGGTCCGGATATAGGTGCGCTTCCAATCCTCTTCGCTCTTCACGTGTACGAAAGCGCTATCGCCCGCCGTGTTGAACTCCACGATGCTCTCGGCCACCGTCAACACACTATCGCGCTTCTCCAACACGATGTCCGCGTTCGCACTGTATCCGCTGCGCAGGCTCTGTCCTTCCTTGAGCTTCACCGCTGCCCGGATCTCGAACTGGATGGCGCCGTTCTCCTCCACACCCTTCGGCGCGATGTACTCCAACTCGGCGTCCCACTTGGCGTTCTCGATGGCACCCACGGTGAGCACCACGGGCATTCCCAGCTTCACCTTGCCCACTTCGCTCTCATCCACCTTGCCTTGGAAGATAAGGTCGGTCATATCGGCGATGGTGGCCACGGTGGTGCCCTCGTTGAAGTTGTTGCGCTCGATCACGCTGTTGCCCTCCTTCACGGGAACGTCCAGGATCATGCCTGCGATGGTACTGCGTACGATGGTGTTGCCCGCACTGCTGCGGCTGATGCCATCGCGCACCACTTGCAGTGCCTCTTGAGCAGCGCTCACCTCTTGCTTGGCATTGCGCAGGGCGATGTCGAAGGTCTGCATCTCCGCTGCGCTGATCACTCCCTTGTCGGCCAACGGCTTGTTGCGGTCGAAGTTGAGCTGTGCGTTCTGTTGACCGATCTCGGCGTTGCGCAGCCGGTTCTCCGCGTTGCTCAGGCTGAGCATATCGGGCACGATCTTGATCTTGGCCAAGGGCTGGTCCTTGGTGACGATGTCACCCGCCTCCACGAACAGCTCGGAGATGATGCCGCTGACCACGGGCTTGATCATGATCTCCTTGCGCGGTACGATCTTGCCATTGGCGACGGTCTTCTTCACCACGTTGTTGCGCTTGAGCTTCTCGATGGTGAACTCGTCAGGAGCGCTGGCACTCTTCTGGTAGAGGAAGTACATGGTCCAGATGAACAGCACACCGAGGCCGATGAAGAGGAGGTACTTGAGGATCTGTTTCATGGTTTGAGGGCAGTTGTCGGTTCTCTGTTGTCTGTCGTCCGGTGATATACTGCGGCTGTGCAATGTCCTTCCGATGATCGATCATAGGTCGGCAAGGAGGGGATGGTCAGCGTTGGGGCCGGTATCCTCATCTCCTGACAGAACCCCATAGTTCTCCTTCGGTTCAGAGACCTGTCCGGATACGTTGTTCACATGTCGGAGCAGGTATCGCATGTAGCCATTGAGCGTGATGATAGCCTCCTCGATCTGAACCATGAGCGCCTTCACTTCCTCATCGCGCATCCATCCTTCATCAAGTGCTGTGATCAAATGGTCCTGGGTCTCGTAGAGCGAGCCTCTTGCCATGCGACAGAACCGAACGTTATCCCGCTCATGGAATCGTCCATACCCTTCGGCGATGTTGGATGTACTGGACCGGCTTGATCGGATGATCTGGTCCACGAGGCGGAAACGCTCGTCCGCTGGCCAGGTTTTCACCGCTTTGCTGATCAACCGGCGAACGCTCCGACATTGCTGCCAGGCACGAAGGTCTTGGAAATTGCGTATCGTCGCCATGATATTCAGGTATATCGCAGAACCCGATCTTCGGTTGGGTACTTATCAGGCTGAGGACCATGGAGCATTGGCCGGATGCGAACATCCAGCCGGACAACCTTCAACCAACAACTTCTTTCCATCATTCGGCTCTTAAGGCATCCACGGCTTTGATGGCAAGGGCCCTACGCGCAGGGAGCAGACCTGCGAGCAGTCCGCTGCCGATGAGCACCGCGAAGGCCACCAGCGCCACGAAGAGGTCCACACCCGGGTTCTTGAAGAAGTCGGCATCACCGGCCACGCTGCGTATGGCCTCGAGCACACCGACACCGGCCAAGAGACCCACATAACCAGCGATGAAGGTGAGGGTGAGCGCTTCCTGTACGATCTGACCGGTGATGTTGGCTGGTGTGGCACCCAAGCTGCGTCGGATGCCGATCTCCTTGGTCCGCTCCTGGATGCTGACCAGCATGATGTTGCCGATGCCGATGACCCCGGCCAGCAAGGTACAGATGCCCACGAACCAACTGAGGCCACCGATGCCGATGAAGAGGCCGTTCATCTTGCCGTAGAACTCCTGCATGTTCCAGCTGCCGAAGGCACTTTCGTCGGTGGGGTCCACACGGTGCTTGCGGGCCATGAGCGCGCGGATCTGCTTCTCCACCTCGCCCACATCGACCCCGGGCTTGGCCACGATGGTGAACCAGTGCACCTCATTGAGGCTGTTGAAGGCCTTCTGGAACGTGGTGAATGGCACGTAGATCTTGGCATCGGGGTTGTCGCCCATCTCGGCACTGCTCTTCTTCTTGCTCACCCCCACCACTTGGAAGTACACGCCGTTGATCTTGATGTACTTGCCCAAGGGGTCCTCGGCGTCGAAGAGTTGCTTCACAACTTCAACGCCGATCACCGCCACCTTCCGTTCCTCGCTCAGGTCCGAGTGGTTCAGGAAACGTCCCTGCGGCAGGCGGATGGCTTCCACTTGGATGACCTCCGGCTCACTTCCATAGATGGAGAAGGCACCGATCTTGTTGCCATAACTCACGTTGTTGCCGCCCTGCCAGCCTCCCAGTTGCAGCTGCGGGGAGCAGACCTCGATGCCGGGCACATTGCGCCGGATGATGCCCACGTCCTCGTTGTCGAAGTTGAAGTTGCGTCCCTTCTGGAAGCCGGCATACGGCTTGGTGGTGGGCATCGTCCAGAGGAAGGCGCTATTGGTGGCGAAACCCTCGAACCCGCCCAGGACAGCATTCTTCAAGCCATTTCCCATGCCCAGCATCACCACGAGCATGAAGATGCCCCAACCCACACCGAACATGGTGAGGAAGCTGCGGAGCTTGTTCCTGCTCAGCGTGTTCCAGATCTCTCCCCAACGGTCGTTGTCGAACATGGCGTTATTCGTCGCGTAAGGCTTCGATGGGACGGATGGCTGCGGCGCGGCGGGCGGGTATGAAGCCGGCCAAGGCACCGGCGACGATCAGAGCGACCAGGGCATAGATGGCCACGTCGATCTGGATCGTCGGGTCGCGGAAGAACTCGCTGCCTGGTACAACGCTGGCGATACCCTCCATGAGGAACACCCCCAGTACCAGACCCATCCAACCCGCGAGGGCGGTGATGAAGACGGCCTCCAGGATGACCTGACCGACGACGTTGGCAGGCGTGGCCCCCAAGGCCTTTCGGATGCCGATCTCCCGGGTGCGTTCCTTCACCACGATGAGCATGATGTTGCTGACACCCACAATGCCCGCGATGAGCGAACCGATGCCCACGAACCAGAGGAAGGCGGTGATCCCATTGAAGATATTGCTCATGGTGCCCACGTTCTCCACGTTATTGTTCACCCATAACGCGCGATCGTCGGTGGGGTCGAAGTCATGGCGGCGGGCCAAGGTGTGGATCGCACGTTCCTGGGCCTGTTTCGCGCCGGCGATGCTTGCATCCGAGAAGCTGAAGGTGATATCGTCCACAATGCCTTTGGCATTGAAGACCTTTTGCGCCGCGCTCAACGGGATGTATACCGGACTGCGTTCACCCCGCTCAGGCCCGCCTGTTTCGTAGGCATAGAGGCCAACCACCTCGAAGGGGATGCCGTTCACATTGATCCACTGGTGCAACGGGTCCTCCTTCTTGAAGAGTTCGGTCCTACAATCCTCGGCGATGACGATGACCTTGCGGTCCTGTACCTGGTCCACCTCATTGATGAAGCGTCCGGCGATGATGCGTTGGTGCTGCAATTTGCGGTACTCCGGTTCAATGCCACGGATGCTGTAGCTGCCGGAATTCATGCCGTACTGCAACTTGCTCTGTCCGCGCCACACGCTATACTGGCCGCTGATGTGCTGTATCCCCGGGATGGCATTGCGCAGGGCGGCGATGTCGGAATCCTCCAATTCGATCTTGCGGTTGGGTGGCAATCCTTTCCAGGGTTTGCTGGTCTCATTGCCCCAGATACGGATGCTGTTGGTGGCCGTATTGCGGAAATTGTAGCTGAAGCCGTTCCTCAATCCAGCTCCCGCTCCCAATAGGATGATGAGCATGAAGATGCCCCAGAATACCGCAAAGCCGGTGAGCACAGCCCTCAGCTTGTTCTTGCCGATGCTCTGGAAGACCTCACCCCATTTCTCCTTATCGAACATCACCAGCGGGCTTTTTCACGTCCAATACGCCATCCATGCGGGTGCTCAGGCTCTTGGGGTCCAAGTGCGCATTCTCGATCAAACCATCGCGTAGGTAGATCACGCGTTCCGTGGCGGCGGCCACTTCGCGTTCGTGGGTCACGATCACCACGGTCTTGCCCAGTTCGCGGTTCACCTGGGTCAACAATGCCATCACTTCCTCGCTGGTTTTACTGTCCAGGGCGCCGGTGGGTTCGTCCGCCAGGATGATCTTGGGTTCGCTGATGAGCGCACGCGCGATGGCCACACGCTGCTTCTGACCACCGCTCATCTCGTTGGGCATGTGCGTGGCCCAATCGCGCAGACCCACGCGGCCCAGCATCTCCAAGGCCAGTTCGTTCCGCTTACGTCGGGCCACCCCTTGGTAGTACAAGGGGAGCGCCACGTTCTCCATGGCATTCTTGAACGTGATGAGGTTGAAGCTTTGGAAGACGAAGCCGATGTATTTGCTCCGGAGGATGGCGTTCTCCGTTTCGCTCTGGCCTTTGATCGGCATGCCGTCCAGCAGGTATTCCCCGCTGTCGTAGTTGTCCAGGATCCCGATGATGTTGAGCATGGTGCTCTTCCCCGAGCCGGAGCTTCCCATGATGCTCACCAGCTCCCCAGCACCGATATCCAGGTCGATGCCTTTGAGCACCTCCAGGATGTTGTTGCCGGTGTGATAGGCCTTGCGGATGCCCTTGAGCGCGATCATGGTCCGAAAGTACCGGAGTGCGGCGGATGACCGGCGAGGGTTACACGAACGGTGAGGGGCGGGGAGGAATGGTCCAAGGCGATCGAAGCATGCCTCCTGCCCTCACCGGGTGACCGATACCCACTGCGCTGCACTGCGCTCACCGAGCAGGTCCAGGAGGGCCTCGGTGATACCTGGATGTGCGAACTGGAAGCCCTCGCGCAGCAGTCGGGTGGGGACCACCCGTCGGCTTTTCAGGATGAGCTCGGTCTCCGTACCCAAGAGGAAAGCTCCCAGCTTCAGCATCCACCGGGGCTGTGGCAGTGCAATGAGGGGCTGGTACCGCGCGACCAGCTGCCTCATCAAGTAACCGTCGCGTGCAGGTTGCGGCGAGGCCAGGTCGTAGACCCCGTGGGCATCGGGACGGGCAAGGATGTGGTCCACCGCACGACAGAGGTCAACGGCATGGATCCAGCTGACGTACTGTTCACCACTAGCGTGCTTGCCGCCCAGACCAGCGCGGGTGAGCTGCACCAGCCGTGGCAGAACACCACCCCAGGGGCTCAGGACCATGGAGCTGCGCAACAGTGCGGTCCGTGTATGCGGCAGCGTGAAGCTGTTCGCCACAGCCTCCCAGGTGCGGGCCACTTCGACACTGAAGCCTTCGCCCAGCTCGCCGGTGTACTGGTCCATGGCGCGGTCCTCGGCGTGCCGATAGATGGTGGCCGTACTGAGCTGCAACCAGGCCTCGGGTGCTTCGGTGCAGCGTGCGATGGCATCGCCGATGGCCAGCGTGCTGCCGATCCGACTGTGCAGGATGTTCCACCGGCCCTTGGCGTTGTACCGCCGGTCAACGGAGGCACCGGCCAGGCCGATCACTGCCAGTGCACCGTTCAGGTGCTGCTCCAGATCGCGGGGATGCTCGGGGTCCCAACGCACATGGCTCACCCCGTCCCGCTCACCGCCCATCCCCCGGGTGAGGACGGTGACAGGGATGTTCCGTTGCAGGAAGTGCCGCGCAAGTATCCGGCCCATAAGGCCGCTTCCACCAGCGAGGACGATGTGCTTTTTCATGGGGCTCAGGCTTGGAGGGGTGCTACAGTAGGAATGGCATGACGGCGCGCTTCGCTGGCCTTGCGCTTGCCGCGGAAGAAGAGCCAGAGGTGCGCGAAGAGCACGATGCCCAGGTAGATCGCGAAGCCGCCCACTTTGCCGGCCAGCTTTTCCACCACCTCTTGGGTGCCGTTCAACTGTCCATGGATCTCCATGACCCACAAGGCAAAGCCGATGTTCAGCAGGTAGAAGCCCACCTCAAAGAGCCGGTTGGTGCTGTCGGCGATCTCAGCGCGACCATTGAAGATGTCCAGCATGAACACCCGCGCGTTGCGGAACAGGATGCGGGCCACGTACAGGGTGAGCGCGAGGACGATCGGCAGGTAGATGAAGTAGGTGAGGACGGTGAGGTTGGTCATGGTAGTGAAGTGTTGGTAAGGGTTGGTTGTTGGGGCGCGAGATCTCGCGCCCTTAAGAGGCTCCAGACCAGGAGCACGCCGATGTTGGTGAAGTGGATGGCGGCCAGGCTGAGCAGGATCAGCGCGATGCGGTGCACCAGCGTGGCCAGCATGTGCTCCAAGCCGGTGATGGGTTCCCACAGGCTCATCACCATGGCCACGTAACCCAGGTTGAGGGTGTAGCAGCCCACCAGGAGCACGTTGTTGATAGCGTCCACGAAGGGCGCATCACCGTCGAAGATCCCCAGCATCCACACCCGGCCGTTGCGGTGGCAGGAGCGTGCCGTCCACATTGCTATGGCCATCATGGCCGGCAGGAAGATCAGGTAGCTGAGGAGGTTGAGGTTCATGGCCGCAGGATGCTGAAGGGGTTCTTCATCGATGTGATCGGTGCCCTCAGCGTTTTCGACCGGTGATCAGCAAATAGCGGAACAGGTCGCGCTGGGTGCCGAGTGCGATGCCGAAGAGGCAGCTGCGCAGGTGGGCGCGTTCCAAGGGGTCGAGCTTCACGCCTGTGAACACGCGTTTCAGCTCGGTCCAGGCCATCAGCGGTAGGCCATGAAGTGCCGAAGGGGCCACATGCCAGCTGAGGTCCCGCACAGCGATATCGGTGAACCCAGCCTTGGTCATGGCTGCCAGAAAGTGCTGTTCGCGGGGGAAGCAAGGCACCGCCCAACCCTCCTCCACGGTGCCGACCATCCGACGACGGAACCCCTGTGGCTCCTTACTGATGAAGCCGTCCACCAAGGCGATGCGGCCTCTCGGTCTCAGCACCCGTGCGGCCTCGGCCAGGACATCATCCTTGCCGCGACCGCTGCCGTAGCACAGGCTCTCCAAGGCATAGAGGCCGTCCATGCTGGCGGCAGGAAGACCGGTGTGCCGGAAATCCCGCAGATGCATGGTCACATCCACGCGTTCCCGATCCGCTTCGCGCTGGCCCTCCATCACCTGCTGTTCTACTATGGTGAAGGCATCCACGGAGGTGGCGTAGGTCCCGGCCACCAGGCGTGCCGATGCGCCATAGCCGCATCCGAGGTCGGCGAGCCGCTCACCGGGCATGGGCTGCAGTGTGCGCACCACCTGGTGGACGAGTTCATCCAGCATGGCCGCGCGGTCCAGCGGCGACATGGGCCAGCGCCAGTATCCGAAGTGCAGGTGGCCTTCGCGGCTCCACAGCCGGTAGAGCGCTGCGCTCGCCTGGAAGTGGGCGAGCACCCGTGGGTCTGCGCTTTGGCCAGTTCGACCGGTCCGGGTGGAGGGTGCGGTGCGGGTCATGGTGAGTTGTGTTGAAGTTTCAAGAAATATTGAAACATTGGATCAAAAGAACAGCGGTCATCGGAGCAGGGTGGAGGCGGCCTTCAGGAACCATTGGACATCGCTGCGGGTGCTGCGCTCCAGCACGGCATCGATGCGGCTGGTGAGGTCGTGCAGGTCGTGTGCCATCTGTTTGAAGGCTTTGGTCTCATGGGTGGTTCCGGAGGTCTGCTTGAGCTCGCCCAGTAGCCGCACCATGGGTTCCAGCTCGCGCTTCTTGCGTTCGCGGGTGATGTGCGTGGCGATCTTCCACACGTCCTTCTCGGCCTGGAAGAACTCCCGGCGCTCACCCGTCTTGAGGATGCGATCCACCAGGTTCCAGTCGATCAACGCACGCAGGTTCATGTTCGCATTGCCACGGCTGATGTTCAACTGCTCCATCACGTCCTCGGTGCTCAGCGCTTCAGGGCTGATCAGCAGCAGGGCATGTACCTGGGCCATGCTGCGGTTGATACCCCACTGGCTGCCGAACGCGCCCCAGGCCTGAATGAACTTGTCCTTGGCTTCGTGGAGTTCCATGAGGGTCTACCTTGATGGGTCAAAGATATGCTCATGTAAGTTGAACTTCCAAATAATATTGAAAGATTTCATCCGTCCGAGCGGCTGCGCCTTCAGAGCGATCTCTTGACGACCACACGGAATGCACGACCTGTCGAGGAATGGTGCAGGAAGTAGATGCCTGGAGCGGGCTGTTCCATCGCTACCGAGATGCTGGCTTGCCAAGGTCCTTGTGCGATGTCCATTCCGACCTCACGGCCCGTTCCATCGATCAGGGTGAGGCCGTTTGCCTCCAGGCCGGTAACCACGAAACGACCCTCGTTGGGCTGAGGGCTGATGCGCACATCGGAGGGGTAGTTCACGTTGACCGTGACCACATCGCTCTCCTGGCTACTGCCATCCACATCCACCTCTCTGATCCGGTAGTGATCGAGCCCGGGTAGGGGATGCTCATCGATGTAGCGGTATTCGGTAGTGCTCCATGTGTCGCCTGCGGCTGTGACCATCCCAATGGCCTCCCAATTCGACCCGTCGCCGGAGCGCAGCACTTCAAAGTGGTCGCTGTTGTGTTCGCTACCAGTGGCCCAATCCACATTCACGTGTGCGTCCTCCACCTTGGCGGTGACCCAAAGCAATTCCACTGGCATCACTGTACCGCATTGGATGTCCGCAGATCCGAAGAAGTCGAGCGTCACCATGGCATTGATGAAGCTCCAGTTGCTGAAGCAGATGATGAAGCGATCCCCCGCGTTGACCGGTAGGGCAGGGGCATAGTTCCCAGGATCACCTCCAGGGGGTGGAGTATTGGCCAGCCCGGTCCCTCCGAGGGTGGTGGCGTTCCACACACAGCGTACAGGGGCTTGGATGTTGTTCCGGATCGCCGTGCATGTGGCAGCACCGGTGAGTGGCCACATGGCCCAATCGTAGAATCCCTGCTGCTGGCCGCCTGCACCGAATGCGAACTGCAGCGAACCCGCCGTGGCCACGGTGAATGCGATCCACGTACTGTTCAATTCGCCTGCCATCAGGCATCCGCTCTGCGCCGTACCGCCCCAAGGTGGACCGAAGAACAGGGGATTGCTCACCGAACCCGAGGCAGGGATCTCATTGACATTGCCCGATCCGCTCGGGGTGATGGCGAAGGTGTATCCATCGCACGCGCAACCGGCGATGGCGCAATCCCCACCCGGCGCTGCACCACTGCACCCTCCACCGGGTCCGGTTCCCGGGTCCCCTCCACCCCCTCCCGGTCCTCCGCCTCCCGGATCGCTGCAGTCACCTCCTGCGATGCTGATGGTGGTGGTACCCGTACTTCCCGCGGCCAGTGTGTGCGCAAAGACCGGGTCACCATTGTCATCCGATATGGTGAGCATGGCTCCCTGCCATCCATTTCCACCAGAATCCTGCATGGTCAATACCAAGCAGCCTGGCGCCAAACAAAGCGTGTCGAAGCCACCGCCTCCCCCGGAACTGATCGGTACTCCGTTGAGCGACAGGGACCAAGAGACCTGCAACGGTTGTGCCCCTGGACTTACCGCAATGAAGTAGGGGGCCTGTCCGGCTGGACAATCAGCCGCATTGTTGCAATCACCCTCGCCAAGTTCGAGCTGCTCCAGGTCCTGCCCACCGTTGTTCAA
>Ga0116158_10000494_pt1 | contig 38626 bp, 43 predicted proteins | sample AD_UKC052_MetaG_FD_89883 | JGI IMG/M metagenome (GOLD analysis project Ga0116158, IMG submission 89883) | Active sludge microbial communities of municipal wastewater-treating anaerobic digesters from USA - AD_UKC052_MetaG | ecosystem: Engineered > Bioreactor > Anaerobic > Digestate | place: USA... | reverse complement strand
TTGATTTCTAATAAAGAAATAAAAAAGGTTGAAAATAAGCTGAACAACCGACCGAGAAAAACTCTTGGTTTTCTAACACCGTTAGAAGTTTATATTAATTGCGCTTAGTCATTGAACACAGCGTTTATAATTTAACTAGTTCATATAATTACGCATTGAATATAATAAAAGATCCGAGAACGGGGAAATATTTTTCAACGAATGAAAAGACCGGGAAACACGGATTGAACCCAGGAGATTTTTCTGGCACTAAATTGAATGATGATTTTAGTAATATAATCGAATGTTGTATTATGGATGCTGAAAAAATGTCTTATACTTTTAAACCGATTGATGAAAATGCGAAGTGCGGAGAAGGTAATTATAAAGTTGCTTTGTATGTATCAAAGAAATTTGGAGATTTGTGGTATAGACAGAATCCGGATGGTACTTGGTCATATAAAGATGTAGGAGTTTCTGACAGGGATTATGACGGAGACATAATTTATAATCTGCGAGAAGCCAACGCCGGAGTGGATGTTAAGTTTATTGGTTTCTTTGAAGTCGGGGGTACTGATAAGATTGGGAATAACCTGAACCAAAGCAAACTCAAATAATCAGGAGCTCTCTATGCTTATAAAAAAAGAAAAGATAGAAGACCTTGAATTTATGGATGTAGAGCCCGAAGATGAAGAGCTGAGAGCAATAGTGATGGAAGACGCAGATAATGCAAAGAAGAAAGCCGAAGAAGAATATATTGAAAATGTTAAGAGGGTCGAGAAACTGAAGCTTATTGAGGCGATGGGGAGAAAATTAAAGATAGTTGTCGACTCAATAGGATAAAGCAATTATCTTGTCGGTTTTCGAAAACTCAAGTGTCACTTTTAGCACTTGAGTTTTTGTATGGCGATATATGCAATATTTATAATATCATTATTTTGGAAAAAATAGTTGATTTTAGGATTGAATAATTATATTATAATTATTATGAAATCGATAGAATTCATTTGGGATAATAACAAATATCAGACAAATCTTAAAAAGCATAAAATATCCTTTGATGAAGCAAAAACAGTTTTTTTTGATGAAAATGCGAGTTTGTATTTTGATGAAGATCATTCTGAGGATGAGGAAAGATATCTTTTGCTCGGAATGAGCACAAATTTAAGAATTTTAATAGTTTGTCATTGCATTATAGAGAATAAAAATATTATACGAATAATATCTGCTAGAAAGGCGACAAAGAATGAGATTAAGTTTTACGGGGGAGTCAATATATGAAAAAAGAATATGATTTTTCAAAAATGAAAAGTATTAAAAATCCTTATGCGAAATATTTAAAGAAACAGATCACTATTAAAATAAATGATGAAACGATTAAATACTTCAAAAATCTCGCGAAGGAAACCGGCATAACTTATCAGAATCTGATTAACTTGTATTTGTCTGATTGCGCCTCTTCTCAAAAGAAAATTAAGATAAACTGGAAAAGTTAGGGTTTTAGATAGTTTCATATATTGTACAATGATGGTATTCACCTGACACATTTAACTTTCATCCGCAAAACGGTGATGTGATGAATGCCGGCATTGTCGACTGAAATCAAAAATCCCCATCGCGCGTCAGCACGAGAAGAAGATGAATGAATAGAGCTGAGTTGATTGCAAGTTGGGATATCATGAGGAAGACAGAGCCCTCACCCAAAATGAAATAAAAATTAGAAAAGCCAACGGAAAGAGAAAAAGAGAGAAGGCTTTCTCTCAATATATTTGTTGAACAAAAGAAATAATTTAATGATAGATGAAATTCCAAAGTGCGCTAAGAACTTCAGAAAGAGATGAGTGGGAGAAAAATAATTTAAACGTTCGACGCAGTCGGACTCAACTCGGGCGACCGCAGTATCCGGCAAAGCCGGTACGAGGAATTCGCCCGACAAAAAAGCCGGGTAGGGATTTCAAAAGGGACAGGGCTGGCCGTGTGCTCATGAGGAGCACGAGCGAGGCGGCAACACGATGTTTAAAGCCGCCGAGGATGAAGCCCTGTCCCTTTTGATGTAATTGCGTGACACCACGCAGCTACCGGGTAAAGGGCGTGGAACGCCCTTTGAATATTATCGCATGATCCATGCGAAACCTGATATCAAAGGTGCGTAGCGCCTTTTTTTGTTTTGCATGACACCATGCAAAAAACGGATAACAAAGTATGCAGGAACGATCCCTGCAAAGCGATGCCTTCATTACGCAACAGGAGGTTGCAATATGAGGCATCGCCAGAAGCCTTTGATTGTATCCCGGCACTCGGGAAAAATTAAGTAATCAATAATTCTTGAGTTATTCTCAGCGAACTTCCTGTTCGCTTCGTAATAGTGAAGTAATTGAATTTTTCGCACCCATCTTTGAGGTGATTATTCCGTTTTCCCGCTAAGAGCTAAAGCTCTTCTCGCGGGCAATGTTTCCGCCTCCGTGCGGAAACTGCGTGAGGGATTGCGCGGAAAGGCGGAACGCCTTGAAGCAAAAGCCCGACCGTGCGTGGACGGTCAAAGATATGTGAAGAAAAACAGAGGCACGGGCACGCCCAAATTTTGGTAAAAGAATATAAAGGGCGAAGCCCTGAAAAACCTTTATTGACAAAATCCCCTGATATCTTTTTTCTGATCAGTGAAAGAATCCGCGATTTTGCGGAAAACTGAAATTTTGTGGAGGCTTTGAGTGATTGAGCTAAAAAATCTTACAAAGCGGTACGGAAATTTTACCGCTGTGGATGATCTTTCACTTTCGATTGATTCAGGCGGAATCACCGGTTTACTTGGACCTAACGGAGCAGGTAAAACCACTACAATGAGAATGATTACAGGTTATTTCCCGCCGTCTGCCGGAAAGGTAATTGTTGACGGTATCGATATTTCTGCTAATCCGGTTGCTGTTAAAAAAAAGACGGGATATCTTCCGGAATCCGCTCCTGTATACGGAGATATGCTGGTCTATGATTATCTGAAATATATTGCATCAATTCATTCAATTGAGAACCCCGGACGTATTGATGAGACTTCTTCAATGTGCGGTCTTTTAAACGTGATGGGTAAAAAAATAGCAAACCTTTCAAAAGGTTATAAACAGAGAGTCGGTCTTGCTCATGCACTGATTCATGATCCGCAAATTCTGATTCTTGATGAACCGACCAACGGATTGGATCCGAATCAGATTATTGAAATAAGAAATCTGATAAAAGAAATCGGTAAAAAAAAGACCGTTCTTTTATCGACGCATATTCTTTCTGAAGTTGAAGCATCATGCGATCGTGTTATAATTATAAACAAAGGTAAAATTGCAGCTGATGAAAAAACATCAGCTCTGTCGGCAAAATTTAAGGCAGGAAATGCGGTTTCTGCTGAAATCAAGTATGCTGATGAGTTTAATGTAAAAAATGCTCTTAATACTTTCTGCAGTTCTGTTGAAGTGCTTTCTGAATCGGAAGGAATTCTGAAAGTAACTGCCGCATCGGAACACGATATCCGTGAAGAATTATTTAACTGCGCTAAAAATAACGGATGGATTCTTCTTTCATTGGAAAAAGAAAAGAACACTCTCGAAAATATTTTCAAGGATCTTACATCAGGAGGTTCGAATAATGATTAAAACAATTTTCGGAAATCCGTTTATAATTGCAAAAAGAGAAGTTTCGTCTTTTATATTTTCTCCGGTTGCATATATTGTTTTATTTTTCTTTATGACTTTTTCAGGCGCCGTATTTTTTTATAATTACTTCATGAACGGCGAGGCAAGCCTCAGAGGATACTTCGAGCTTCTTCCATGGCTTTTGTCTGTTTTTGTTCCGGCTCTGACAATGAGGCTTTTTTCTGAAGAGTGGAGCACCGGTTCAATTGAAATGCTCTTAACTTCGCCTTTTACTTTATGGGAAATAATCGCGGGCAAATTTTCAGCAGCTTTGATTCTTTCTATGTTAATGCTTGCGCCTTCTCTTTTATATCTTATAACTGTTTCTCTGACCGGCGAGGTGGATTTAGGAGTTACTTTCGGCGGTTATCTCGGTGCTTTCTTTCTGTGCGCGCTTTATTCTGCAGTCGGCATCTTTGTTTCAGCAATAACATCGAGTCAGGTTATATCTCTTATAGTTTCGATTGCACTTTGTTTCTTTTTCTATTTTATATTTTTTGCTCTTCAGTTCATTCCGGGAAAGATAGCTGATATTCTGCAGTTTATAAGCACGGGTTATCATTTCAGAAACTTTGCAAAAGGTATTGTTGATTCGCGTGAAATTCTGTATTTTATTTCCATGTCGATACTTTTTCTTTTTTCCGCTAAAATCGGAATTGATAAAAGGAGATGAAGATGATTTTTAAAACAGATTTATTACTATCAATAAAATCATTTCTAAATAATGCAAAAGCCTTCTTCGCAGGCAATAAGGGTAATTTTACTTTTGCAGTTATTGCTGTAATAGCTCTAAATATAGTTTATTCTTCATTTTATTTCAAGCTCGATCTTACGAGAGACAGTTCATATTCACTGTCAAGCGCGAGCGTTGAAGCCGTTTCATCGCTTGAAGATCCAATGATAATAAAAATCTATTTCAGCAAAAATCTTGCGTCTCCTTATAATATGGTGGGCCGTTATGTAGAAGATATCGTAGCTGAGTATGCCGATGAATCAAACGGAATGCTTGAATACGAAGTACATAAAATGGAATCCAAAGAAGACAAGGAAGAAGCCGAAGCGTACGGAATATCTCCCATGCAGATTATGGAACGCGGCGCGGATCAGGCAAAGCAGAGTCTTGCGTATATGGGAATTGTAATTTTGCATGGTGATGTTCACGAAAAGATAAATGAAATAGCGTACATTGAAGGGCTTGAGTATAAAATTACTTCATCCATAACTAAAATCCGTTCAAAGGTAAATGCCTTTGCCGGTATCAAAGATGAAATGAAAATTACACTCTATCAGTCAGTCAACATGTCTGATTTCGGAATCCGCGATTATTCAAAACTTAATTCTGCAGTTTCGGAAATGTTTGATAAGATAAATAAGGATAATCACGGAAAAATTAAATATTCGTATTCTCCCGTTTCAGATAATCAAACTGCTGAAGATTTAATAACGAAATACAATATTCCTGGAAGCCGTTGGAAAAATGTTAAAACTCCGGACGGAAGAAATATCTCAGCGGGTACGGGTGTCGCCGGAATAATAGTTACGCTTGGAAATGAATTCCGCGTAGTTCAGATTCCGTTTGCTAAAACTGTGTTTGGTTTATCCGTTGTGCTTAATAATGTTGAAAGGGATATCCGTTCGGCAGTCGATTCTCTTCTTTCAAAGAACCCCGTGATAGGTTATGTTTCAGGTCATGGCGAAATTCCGCTTTCAGATCAAAACGGCGACCTTCCGTTTAAGGCGATAAACTCGGATCTTTATAATTTTATAAATGTGAACCTGAACAGTGAAATTGATTCTTCTGTAAAAACACTTGTGATCAATTCTCCCAAATCCCCGTTTTCAAAAGATGAACTCTTCCGTCTTGATCAATTTTTAATGAAGGGCGGTTCTGTTATATTTTTTATTGATTCTTTTAATGATGCCGGAAACGGAATGTTTGTTTCGATTGATTCAGGATTGGACGGATTACTTTCCTCGTATGGATTTAAAATCAATAAAGATTATGTTCTTGATAAAAATTGTTACATTGCACGGGGACGGGACATGCCTGAAGTTCCGCTTAACTTTGTTCCGTTTATTGAACGCGCTTCAATGAGCAGTAAAAGTTCTGTTACTAAAGATCTTAAACGAATGGCTGTTGCAAAAGTTTCTTCAATTGAACTTAATGATGAACTAATGAAGAAAAACAATATCAGGTATGATTACATTTTAAAATCATCTGCTTCAGCATGGACTATGAAAGATAATATTGAATTATCTCCAATGAGAATGCAGTCTCCTCCGCAGAGTGAACTTAAAGCATATAATATCGCGGCTGTAGCAGAAGGAAAATTCGAGAGCTATTTCAAAGACGGATATAAATCAGAAAAAGAAGATAGTAATCAATTCGATTTTACCGGCGGACTTATTACCAAAGCAGTCTCTCCTGCTAGGATCGCATTAATATCAAGCTCGGAAATTACCACAAGAAATCTGGTTGATGCCAATATGAATTCAGCAGCGGCGCTTATGAATCCTGAGGCGTTGTTTCTTTATAACAATGCGGTATTCATTCATAATTTGACTGATTATATGAACGGAAATGAATCTTTAGCGTCGATGAGAAGCAAAGGAATGGTTTATAATCCTGTTAATATGAAAAGTGAATCTTTCCGTACAGCGGCAAAAGTATTTAACATCGCAGGTATTCCGCTTTTAATTGCTTTATTGGGATTTGCATCATTTTTCTTAAGAAAAAAACGCGCTGCTTCAATAACTTCAAAATATTCCGGGGGTGATAACAAATGAATAAAATCAAAATATCAGTTTTGTTTCTTATATTATTACCTGCCGTTTTTATCGGCATAAAACATTTAAGATCCGACAAATCAGTTTTGATGATAGATCAGAAAATGATGATTGAAAATCTTTCAATCGAATCAAAGATCGGAGTTTCAATAAAGTTCGAACAGAAAAACGGAACATGGATTCTTAACGGAAAGTACAAGGCAGATGAAATATATCTCGGAAAATTAATTGAAAAGTTACGAAAGCTCAAATCCGCTAAAGCAATTGCTTCATCCGGTTACGAAAGATTCGGATTATCTGAGGATAATCGTTTTCATATAACAGCTGGCGATGCGAAGAATGAAGTTTCATTTTATATCGGAAAAAATTCATCCGGCAATTATTTCATCATGAAAGAAGAAAACGGAAAGATTTATCTTGCTGAAAACATCAAATCGAATGATTTGATAATTTCTGAAGATTCCGCGCGTGACAAACAGATTTATAAGGTGAAGCCTTCCGAAGTAGCTAAGATAACAGTTACTAAATCAAAGACTGAAATTCTTTTACCTGAAGAAAAAGACGGGAAAATTGTATATTCATTACAAGGCAAAAATATATCATCAGACAATATTGAAATTATTGTAAATGATATTCAAGACTTCAGAGCAGATAAATTTATCGATATTAAACCGAGCGGCAAGTCTGAAGCATCGGTTAAACTTTTTCTTAAAAACGGAAAGGAAATAGGTTTTGAAATATTTCCGAAAGAAAAAAATAATCTTTATCCGGTAGTTTCAACTGAATCAGAATACGCTTTTTATATTTCACCGCACAGAGCCGAAAGAATAATGAATTTGGATGTACTGAAATGAGAGAAGGTTTTATTATATTTTTTTCATTTGCTCTTCTGGTATGGATCGGAGTAAATATATATCTTTATAATTCACTGAAGCATTTTTTCTGCAGTGATGCTTCCCGGAAAATATTTCTTGCTGTTTATATCTTTCTTTCTCTGTCATTTGTTCTCGGAAGATTTCTTGAAAAATATTCTTATACTGCGTCAGTTGTTCCGATTACAGCAGGTTCTGTTTTCTTTGCATTTGTTTTGTACGCATTTATAGGCGCAATCGCAATAGATTCGCTTAATCTGATTTTTAAACTATCGGGCCGGGGCATACTTTGCCCGATAAAAATTAAATCAATTATTGTAGTAATATTTTCCTTTGTTGTCTGCACAGCAGGTTTTATTAACTCATTTAATTTCGCTGTCAGAGAACTTGTTATTTCTACTGAAAAGAAAATTCCATCTGATGGTTTTAAAATTGCTTATGCTTCCGATTTGCATCTCGGTCATATAGTCGGAAAAAGAAAACTGTCATTCCTTGTTGATAAATTTAATGAATTTTCTCCCGATGCTGTAATTCTCGGCGGTGATACAATTGACGAGGATATTGAACCTGTCAGAAGAAAAAGACTGAATAGAAAACTTTCCGAAATTAAGTCGCGTTACGGAACGTTTGCTGTTCTTGGCAATCACGAGTATATCGGCGGAGTCGATGAGGCGCGCGAATATCTTATTGCCAACGGAATAAAACTTCTTGAGGACTCAATGGTTGAATTGCCCGAAGGTATTATTATAGCAGGAAGGGATGACCTGATGAGAAATTCTTATGCGGGGGCAAAACGCAAAAGTATTTCTGAAATCATGATAAAACCCCAGTCTGATAAATTTACTATTCTTATTGATCATCAGCCGAAAAATCTGGAAGATGCTGAAAAACATGCGATTGATCTTCAACTTTCAGGGCATACTCATCACGGTCAGATGTTTCCTTTCAATTTTATTACAAGTGCGATTTATGAATTAAGCACCGGATTTATGAAACGCGGGAATACGTCATACTATGTTTCATCCGGATTCGGAACATGGGGACCTCCGGTGAAGTTGTTCCGCAGACCTGAAATAGTTTTAATAAGGATTATCCATCAAAAGTAATGAATGTTTTTTATTCAATAGATGACGCCCGTGGAAAATTTGAACGAACTGTTTGTGCCGTCGGAAATTTCGATGGTGTACATCTCGGGCATACCGGTATATTCAGAAAAATGAAAGAAGAGTCTGAAAAACGCGGTGCAGAGACTCTGATTATCACGTTCAAACGCCATCCCCGTTCATCGCTTTATCCGTCTGAAAGTATTAAGATGCTGACTCTTGAAGATGAAAAAATAAACATTATTCTTTCATGCGGAATTGATAATGTTCTTATTATGGATTTTTCCAGAGAAACATCACAGATGTCGCCCGGTTATTTCATCAATAATATTCTTATTCCATCATTTAATGTAACAGCCATAATCGCCGGATATGATCATGCTCTCGGGAAAAACCGTGAAGGGAATATTGATCATATAAAAAATATTACTCATGGAAAACTTGACGTAATTGAAGTTCAGCCTTATTCAATAGAAGGTCATCCCGTTTCATCCTCAAAAATTAGATCTTTTATAACTGATGGAGAAATGGAGTTTGCTTCAAGATTTCTCGGCAGATATTATTCGATGTCAGGAAAAATCATAAAGGGTTTCGGACGCGGACGTCAAATCGGTTTCCCGACAGCCAATATCAGCGTAAATGAGTCTAAAGTAATTCCGCTTGATGGAGTTTATGCTGTGTATGCACAGCATAACGGCAAAACTTATAAAGGTGTTTTAAATATCGGAAGCAATCCGACTTTCGAAAATCAAAACAGAACGATTGAACTTCATATTTTAAAATTTTCTAAAGATATTTATGATGAAGTTATTTCAGTTAATTTCGTTTCACGAATACGCGGAGAAATTAAGTTTTCATCAGTTGACGCGTTGATAACTCAGATAAATGATGACATTATAAAAGCCGGCGAACTTCTTTCGGAGGATAATTGATGAAGAAACTGTTTGTTTTAAGTGCGATCGCCCTTTTTCCGGTATATGCCGCGGCATTACCATTCAGTTCCGCAGAATCCGCCGGAAGAGGAGGAGTATATTCTTCTGAATATAAGGACATACTTCAGAATCCGTCACTTGCAGGAATGAATAAAAAATATTCGATAGATGCAGAATATATTTATTCTGAAAATTACTCATCGCCTTTTATTACCTTATCTATCCCGTTCTCATGGGGAGTCTGGGGAAATTCTTTCAGATACTTGTCTGGTGATGATAATAAAAGTATGTTATTTTCTACAGCATTGAGCAGAGAAATATATCCTTTTTTCAGTCTCGGTATTTCATTCGATTACATGAAAGTTTCAGAACCTTCAAACAATTATTTTGCGGGCGGTTCTTTCGGATTTTCATATTTCCCGGCTGTATATTTGAGAGCATCAAATAATTTCGGATTTATTGAACCTCAGTTTTCCGCTTCCTTGCGCACGGGTTATGTGTCCGGTGATGATAAAAAATATTATGATTTAACAAGCTATAACGGAGTATTTGCCTTCTCATTTTATAAAGATACTGTTTCAAAGTTTTCTTTATACGAAAAAGCTGAGTATTTGAAATCAGATAAGACGATACCTCTTTCCAGCGGTTTAGAATATACATTTAAAAATTATTTTTCAGTAAGAACAGGTTTGCTTTTTGAAGATAAGTTCAAGTATTCAGGATGGAGTGCCGGAGCCGGAATAGATGCCGGAATTGTTAAAGGAGACTATGCTTTCAGCAAAACTGATCAGAAAAGCCACTATGTTTCACTGTCTCTTAATATTGCCAGTGTGGATGTTAATCCGCCGCTGGTTGAAATGAAAGCTGTTCCAGCTTTTATTTCTCCGAACTATGACGGGCAGAATGACTATTCTGTCATTTCTATTGCAGTGTCAGACAGAAGTGAAATTAAGGGATGGATTTTTCAGATTAATTCAGATGACGGCAAGCCGATTAAGGAATATAGATCTGATGATAGAAGTTTTGATGAAAAATTTTCATTCGGAATACTTTTTAAACGTATTTTCGGTTCTAAAACAGTACTTAAAATACCTCAGAATATTCTCTGGGACGGATCAGATTTAAGCGGATCAAAACTTAAAGACGGTGCGTATTCGTATTCTTTCATTTGCTGGGATGAATTCGATAATTATTCAGAAAAAAAGACAGGTTATATAGTAATTGATAATCAGCCGCCGTCTATGGAATTAACTGCTGATAGTTATCTTTTTTCACCTAATGGTGACGGAAAAAAAGATAATGTAGCCATTGTGCAGAAAGTTACCGGCGATAATGCCGATGTCTGGAAGGGCTCGATAGTCGATTCTCTCGGAATCGAAATACGTTCTTTTTCATGGAATACATCATCTGTTCCGTCTGTTTTAAAATGGGATGGGAAAAATCAGAACGGCGAAGATGTTCCTGAAGGATTATATTCATATAAATTAAAAGCTTCCGATCTTTCGGGCAATTCATCTGTTAGGGAAATAAAAGAAATCACTTTAACAAGGGGATATGAAACCGCGGATATTACTTCATCAATCAGATATTATTCTTATAACAGCGGTGTGCCTGTTCTTTTCAGCACTTTTCTTTCAAAAACTGCCGGTTTGCGAAAATGGAAAATTGCAGTCCTTTCCGATGGAGACAAAATTATTCGGACTTATGAGGGTGCGAATTCGCTTCCGGGCGGTGTTGAATGGGATGGTCTTGACAGTTTCGGTAAAAAAATTTCTGACGGAAAATATTATTATCTTTTCAGTGCGGAATTCGATAGCGGAAATACTCCGGTATCATTCAAAAAAGAAATCATCATAGATTCAAGTGCTCCTAAAATATCGCTTAAATGTGAACCTCTTCCGTTTTCTCCTGACGGAGACGGGGAAAATGATGTTTTGAAAATAATGCTTTCAGCTGATGAATTTTCGGGTGTGGCTGAATGGTCAGTTTCAATTTATAATCCTACAGGAATTATGTTTAAGAAATTTTCCGGCAAAGAGAATGTCCCGTCAGAAATTATATGGGACGGCAGAGGCGCTTCCGGAGAACTGGTTGAAAGTGCTGATGATTATTCAGCTGTTTTTACTGCAGTTGATAATGCCGGAAACATAGTATCTTCTAAACCTCTAAAAATACCGGTTGATATTCTTGTTGTTGTAACAGAAAGGGGTCTTAAAATTAAAATCAGCAGTATCGAGTTTGCTTTCGGTTCCGATAAACTGAATCAAAAAGGATGGCAGATTCTAAGCCGGGTATCGGATATTCTTAAGAAGTATTCTTTGTATTCTGTAGTCATTGAAGGGCATACAGATGATGTCGGTGATGATAATTTTAATCTTAAACTTTCTGAAATGCGTGCTAAAGTTGTTTATGATTATCTTATATCTGAAGGCGTTTCGCAGGAAAGATTATCTTTTAGAGGTATGGGCGAAACGATGCCTTATCTGCCGAATAAAGATGAAGAGGCAAGAAGGAAAAACAGACGAGTTGAATTCCTTCTTGAAAAGAAAAGGGAGTAATTATTCTCCCTTTATTACATTTGAATCAACATATTTATCAAATTCTTCTTTTGACATCTTATCTTCATAAAGCGGCCAAAGGCTGTTTTTTAGATCGTCAATAGAAGAGAATTTTGCGCCGTCAAGTTTGAAAGTGGACATAGAAATCCCTCCGGTATATACTTAACCATTTATTTTTCGAGTTGCATACCCGTCAATAAAAAACCCTGAAAAATAAAATTATTGCACAAAAAACAAGGATGAGTAATTTGACTGAAACTCGGAGTTGTTACATGAATAATTTTTTGAATCTTTTGAGAGAAATAGTTCGTTTTGCACTGGATGCATGTATTTTCTTTCTTGGCCTAGCCAAGCATCTTTTTTTTGCAGCAAAGGAATGGTTTTTATATATTCCGGTATCAGAAAAAATTATTGTTTTAAATCTTATTCCGTCTTTTTTTGCCGCATCGATGGATTCTGCTTCATTTATAATAGCAGATTTTGAAAAGGGAGTCACTAATCCTTATGCAGCATATCTTGTTGGAATCGCTCTTTTTATGATAATTTCTTCATTCTACAGAAATAAATTTACTTTTGCAGGCAGAATAATTTTTAATGCCGTTTACCTGATTGCATTTGTTTATCTCAATATAAGCGGAACAATAACAAAACCTGAGAATTTTGAGTATTCGGTTTTCTTCTATTTTAATTATTTTGTTGCGTTATTGAATATCGCCGGTGCTCTGCTTTCCCGATTCGTTTATTACCGATAACATATCTGAAATAATTTTATTTACAGCGGCAAAATATCAAATTGCCGCTAACTTAATTATCTAAAATAAAAAACTTTATTTATTTTTTTCGGTGAATTATAATGCATTATGATGAATTTTACCGAAAATGATTTTGTCGATGGGCACTTCACTGAAATGCTTCCTTATCCGGTATATTTAAAAAATCTTACCGGTGAAGTTATGTATACTAACAGAAAATTTTTGGAATTTTTTCATGTTCCTGAAAATGTCAGCATGGTCGGAAAAAAAATAATAGATTTGTATTCCGGCACGGATTTCAGCCTTCATGAATACTATGATAAAGAACTCCTCGATTCTGACAATGATGAAATAGAGTATACCGCTAATTTTGAGATTGAAAAAAAAGGGATTCGTGATATCAGGATAAATAAGTCTAAAATTTATAAAAATAAAAAACTGTATGCGATTCTATGTGTTTTTTCTGATGTAACAGATATAATGTCTTTGGAAAAGAAGCTTGCTGCTTCATTAGCTGAAGTTTCGAAACTTTCCGAAAAACGGAAAAATTTCGCCTCATTTCTGAGTCATGAACTTAAGAATTCTCTGGGTTCGATTGCAATAATTTCAGATAACGCGCTGATGACAGAAAGCGATTTGATCAGAACTGATAATCTGATAAGCATACGTCAGATTGTTGAATATATGAATACTCTTGTCAGTGAAGTTTTAATTTTATCCAGAGAGGAAGAAGGCCGTGTTTATATTAAGTATGAAGATACGAGCATAGATGCGATACTTTCTTTTATCCGGGACATGTTTTCTTATCAGATTGAAAGCTTGGGTTTGAAATTTGAGATAATCAACGAATTAAGTATTAAGTATTTCAAATCAGATCCGTCCAAGATTAAACAGGTGCTGATAAATCTCATTGGGAATTCTCTTAAGTATACCGAAAGAGGTTCCATTATACTTAAAATAAATGAGAATTTATCAGAAAATAAAATTATATTTTCTGTTGCAGACACCGGAATGGGAATTCCTGATGATAAAACTGATAAAATATTTGAGCCATTTTATACAATAGTTAATAACAGAAAAAGAAGTTTTGGAACCGGTATCGGTCTGGCAGTTTGCGCGAATACTGCAAAGGTTTTAGGCGGCAGTATTAATTGCAAAAGCAGTTACGGTTCAGGATCGGAATTTATATTTGAAATTCCTTATATGCCGTCTTCTAAAGTTCCGGACGAAATCAAGAAAACATTTTCAAGAAAAGTTCTCACCATACTTCTTCTCGATGATTCTCCGATTAATATTTATATGGAAAAAATGATTCTTGAAAAACTCGGTCACAGGGTTTTTGCCGCGAATTCCGCTGAAGAAGGTTTGATAATTATTGATAAAGAAAATATCGACTGCATAATAACTGATATAAACATGCCTGATATGAGCGGTATTGAATTTGCTGAGAATCTGCGTACAGGCAAACACAAAAATAAATGTCTTATCGGATTAAGCGGATACGACAGGGATGAATATTATCATCATGTAGAATCAGGTTTGTTTGATGATATTATAACAAAGCCTATGAAAATTGAAACTATCAATGAAATTATTCATAATGCTCACTCTAAAATATTTTCTTGAATTAAACACTCTAAGGTGAGTATACTTTTAACAGAATTTGAATAGTATAACTACATTTTAAATATCAGCTTTTTGCCGGAGGAGGTAATGATGAAATGGTTTAATAATCTCGGGGTTTCGTTCAAGGTTTTAATCTGCTGTCTGGTATTTCTTTCTATCATATCAGTGCTTGCGGTTCAGTCGTATATGAATTCCAAGGCTGCATCAGAACATTTTAAGACATTCTACGATACACGATTTGATACAGTAAAAGAACTTAATATTAATATGAAGAATATTTTACAGCGCCGTATCAATATGATTCAAATTGTTGATGCATTAAAGGTAAAAAATGATGCCGAGGTAAAAGCCCGTGTTGAAGATTCTGAAAAGCTTGGAGCAACTAATGAAAAAATATGGACTAAGTATATTGAATCGAGCATGAGCGATGAAGAGAAAAAACTGGCAATGGATTACAGAGCTGATGTGGATGCCGCTTTGGATTCTGCAAAAAAATTCTACGCGGCAGTTGACAATAAAGATATACTTGAAGCCGAAAAACAGTTTGATATCTGGACAGATTATTATCGGAAGTTCCGTGATAAAATGGAAGTTCTGATTGAATATCAGGCAAAGCAGGCTCATTTAATTCTTGAAGAACAGAATCATGAATCTGAACAGACATCCCGGATTATACTGATTGCATGGGTAGTATCAGTTTTGGTCGGTATTATTATAACAATTCTTCTTGCATATTCCGTAAAGAAACCGGTTCAGAAAGGTCTTATTTTCGCGCAGAAGCTTTCAGATGGTGATTTTAGAGAAAGAATTGAACTTGATCAAAAAGACGAGCTTGGAGTTCTTGCCAAAGCGTTAAATAAAACCGCTGATAATCTTGAGAAACTAATCGCGGATATTATTACCGCAGCGCAGAATCTTACTCAGGCTGTTAATGAAATATCGAGCGGAAATCAGAACCTTTCACAGCGAACAAGTGAACAGGCATCAAGTCTTGAAGAAATTGCTTCTACTATTGAAGAAACAACAGCAACGATAAATCAGAATGCGGATAATTCAACACAGGCGGATAAACTTTCAAAAACAACAACAACTGAAGCGGAAGACGGAGGTCGTGTTGTTTATGAAGCTGTAGCGGCGATTAATGATATCAGTGAATCAAGTAAAAAAATTGAAGATATAATTAATGTAATAAATGAAATATCATTTCAGACAAATCTTCTTGCTCTTAATGCGGCAGTTGAAGCTGCAAGAGCCGGAGAGCAGGGTCGCGGTTTTGCTGTAGTTGCAGGTGAAGTGCGAAATCTCGCTCAGAGATCAGGTACAGCGGCGAAAGAAATTGCTGAACTGATTAAAGATTCAAGAAATAAGGTTTCTAAAGGAACCGAGCTTGCTAATAAGAGCGGTGAAGCTTTGAAGATGATTGTCGAAAGCGTCAGAAGCGTCGGCAAATATGTCAGTGAAATAGCTGCGGCAAGTGAAGAGCAAAGACAGGGTGTAAGTCAGATAAATGTTGCCGTTGAAGAACTTGATTCGATGACTCAGCAGAATGCAGGGCTTGTTGAAGAAACAGCTTCAGCATCGGAAGAAATGGCAAATCAGGCTCAGGAATTGCTGGCTATGATGGAAAAATTCAAGATCAGAGATGAACTTAAGACTGAAACATATGCAGCAAAGCACAAGGAACTCCATCTCAAGTCTGCCCAGGCTAAAAAGACTGCGCCTGATGTAAAGAAAGATAAATCGCATGCTGATATATCAGACAAGAGAATGCAGGATAAAGCTCAGAAAGGAAGTATAGAAGAAATTCTTACAAACGAGGGATTTGAAGAGTTTTAAATATTTTTGGGAGTGAGTTATGTCAGAATCGGGAATTATTGAGATATTTCAGAACGAGGCCCGTGAGATTCTTGACAATATCGAGAATGATCTTGTTGTACTTGAAGAGACAAAATCAAGTGAAGTAGTAAACAGACTTTTCAGATATTATCATACTTTAAAAGGCAGTTCCGGTATTGCTGGTTTTACATCTATCAGCGAGTTCACTCACTCTCTGGAGTCGTGTCTTGATCTTGTCCGTTCCGGAAAAATTTCTATAACAGAAGATCTTATCAGCATTCTTCTTCAAAGTACAGACTGGATCAGAGGAACTCTTTTTGAAGGCGGAATCGGTGAAAAGTATGATACTATTAAGAATGATATTTTCACAAGATTGGAAGTAATACGAAGCGGTGAGGCATTACCCGTTTCGGTTGTTGCAGATAAAATCAGATACTATAGAATAAAAGCCGCTTTTGCCGAGAATATTTTTGAATTCGGGATTGATCCTTTAATTGTAATGGAAGATCTTTTTGAAAGCGGGGAAGTTGTTGAAAATTTCGTCGACAGACGAAAACTTTCAATGCTTTCCAAGCTTGATCCTGAAAAATGCTATTTTTCTTGGCGTGTTGTTGTAAAAACCGCAAAGTCAATAGATAAGATCAAAGAGGTTTTCCTTTTCGTTTTAGATAATAATGAAATTATAATTGAAGATATTACTTCCGAATATGTTGAAAATCTTGATGAAAAACGCGGTGAAAAAAAATTAGGCGATATTCTCGTTAATAAGGGTATTGTAACTGAAAGAGAACTTGAAGATGTTTTAAACGAACAGCAGAAAGAGAATAAAAAGATCGGCGAGATAATTGTCGAGAAAGGATTTGCCACTCCAAAAGATTTGAATACAGCTCTTGGGATTCAGGATGATATAAAGAAAAAAATCGAATCTAATACGGTTCGAGTCGATACCATGAAGCTTGATAATCTTATGAATCTACTCGGAGAGATTGTTATAGGTCAGGCCTCTTTAAACAGAATATCTGAAGCTCTCGATGAAGAACAGGGTTACAGACTTAAAAATGCTCTTTACGGTCTTGACCGCATAACTAGAGAGTTTCAGGAACAGATTATGTCAATACGGATGATTCCGATAGGTCCGACATTTGACCAATTTAAACGTTTTGTACGTGATATGTCAAAACAGATTGGAAAAGACATTCGTCTCGATATAAACGGCAAGGATACCGAGCTTGATAAAACAGTTATTGAACGGATAAGCGATCCTCTTAAGCATATGATTAGAAATTCCATCGACCATGGAATTGAAACTTCCGAGGAAAGAATGAATTGCGGAAAAGATTCGCAAAGCGTAATTTCACTTAATGCTTATCATCAGGAAGGAAGTGTTTTCATCGAAATAAAAGATGACGGAAGAGGATTGAATTACGAAAAAATAAGAGCGAAAGCTATTGCAAAAAATATAATTTCGAAAGATGATGAAGTTTCGGAAGAAAAGCTGAAATCTTTTATATTCCTTCCTGCATTTTCAACATCAGATTCGGTTTCTGATCTTTCCGGTCGCGGAGTCGGAATGGATGTTGTAAAAAGCAATATTGATGCGCTCCGCGGAACTATCGAAATTGATTCAATTAAAGGAAAAGGAACAACAGTCCGTATTAAACTTCCGCTCACTCTGGCTATTATAGACGGTATGCTTTTCAGAGTCGGCAATTCAACCTATATAGTTCCTTTGCTGTCAATTGTTGAGTCAATCCAGCCGAAAAAGGATGATGTAAAAACCATTAAAGGAAAAGGAGAAGTCGTTCTTGTAAGAGGAGAATATGTTTCTTTAATAAGACTATATGACTTTTTTTCAACATCAGCGGATCACACAAATCCATGGGAATCTTTGCTGATAATTGTGGAAACCAACGGTGAACGTCTTGCGCTGATGATTGATGATCTTATTGGTCAGCAGCAGATAGTTATTAAAAGTCTGGATTCTTATATAACACAAAGCAGTGCAATTTCCGGTGCGACAATTCTCGGTGACGGTTCTGTCGCATTGATAATTGATATTCACGGGCTCATGAGCGGATTGAAAAACGAAAAGGTGATTGAATGAAAGAATTATTTTTTTCAAAAGATGCCGGAATAAAAAATATAAAACAGCTGAAAAATGATATTTTGAATGCTCTTAATGAAGATTCTGAAATTATTCTCAATCTTTCCAATCAGCGAAGACTTGATTTGTCATCAGTTCAGGTGATATGCGCTGCAAGGATTGAGGCAAAACAAAGAAAGAAAATATTTAAGGTATCGGGAATGAATAATGAAATTATTAAACAATTTGAAATTTGCGGGTATATGAAAAAGGGAGGAGAAAAATGAAAACAATACTTGTAATAGATGATTCGCCTACAATAAGAGCCAGTGTAGAATTTGCCGTCAAGCCGATCGGTATGGATGTTAAGCAGGCTGAAAACGGTAAAAAAGGACTTGAAGTATTCTCTTCGCTTAATTCATCAGGCGCAGAACTGGGGCTTGTAATAGTTGATGTAAACATGCCTGAAATGGATGGAATAACTTTTATAAAAGAATTCCGCAAATCGGATAAATTTACACCTGTTCTGGTTTTAACTACCGAATCAGAAGAAGACAAAATAAAAGAAGGAAAATGTGTAGGCGCCTCAGGTTGGATGATTAAACCGTTTAAACCTGCTGATTTGGTAGCCGTGGTTGAAAAACTGGTTAGATAGGAGGAATGAGAAATGGACAAGGACAATAAAGAAAAAATTTCACTTGGAGAAGAAAATCAGTTTGTTACATTTATGATAGGATCAGAAACCTATGGAGTAGAGGTTTTAAAAGTTAAGGAAATTCTTGGCATGACAGACATTACTCATGTGCCTAATTCTCTTTCTTTTATGCGCGGAGTTATAAATCTGAGAGGTGCGGTTGTTCCTGTAGTCGATATGAGACTGAAGTTTCAGCTTCAGGAAAAAGAATATGATACTTTTACCGTTATTATAATTGTTGAAGTGCGTGAACGTCTGATCGGAATGATTGTTGATACTGTTTCTGATGTTGCGTCAATACCTGTAAGTACCATTCAGAATACGCCTCATTTTACTTCTAAAATTGAAACTGATTTTATTAAAGGGATTGGACAAATTGAGTCTCTTCTTGTTATAATTCTGGATGTTGATAAAATTTTGAATCACGAAGAATTTAAGAAAATTGAAGAAGATAAAACAGCCTGATGATTAAAACTGACAATTATAGGGAGGGACTTCCTCTTTATGTCATTTATCCCGGTGAGCATTTTTTTACAGATCAGAGGTGCTATGTTAATACTGTATCAGGTTCCTGTCTTGTGTTGTGTCTTTATGATCCTCATTTGAAAATAGGCGGTATGGGGCATTTCATTGTTCCCGGCACTTTGGGAACAGAAGGAATTTATGCAGATGAAATCGCAGAACATGGAATATATAATATAGAACTTCTTGTGGCTGATTTTGTGAAAAGAGGCGGTGACCGCCGGTCTCTTAAGGCTAAGATATTCGGGGCAGGATATGTCACGGGAGGAGCAGTAAGCGGAGTTGTAAATAGTAACATCCGTTTTATTCATGAATATCTTCAGCGTGAAGCAATTGAATTAATGGCTGAAGATCTTGGTGGAAATTTCAGAAGATATCTCCTTTTTAAGCCGCATACTGGTGAGGCTTTCCGTAAAACGTTAATCAATAATGATGCAAATTCGGAGTTCGTCAGGCTGGAAAAAGAATACATTGATTCCGCTTTCAGAAATAAAGAAATTAAAACTAATTATTTGTTGTTTGAGTGATTATGAGTTTAATTTATGAGTTAACAGAAGACCAGTTTGAATATTTAAGCGAAATAGTGTTTCGTGAAAGCAGAATTAAGCTTTCAATGAATAAAAAGGCGCTTCTTCAATCCAGAGTTATGAGAAGAATGCGTATTCTTAATTTATCCAATTATAATGAGTATATCGATTACCTGAATTCTAATTACGCAAAAGAAATCGTCGAATTCATTAATGCTGTTACTACAAATAAAACTGAATTTTTCAGAGAAGGATTCCACTTCGAATATCTGAGAGATATTGTCTTTCCGTCTTTAGAATCTTCGGATGAAATAAGAATATGGAGTGCCGGATGTTCAACCGGTGAGGAGCCGTATTCTATAGCAATAACAGCCTGCGAATATTTTGAGGGAAGAGAAAATCCTGTAAAAATACTTGCAACTGATATTGATACAAATGTTTTATCAACTGCTTCCGAAGGAATATATAAAGCAGATCAGGTTGCTGTAATGGAAGCGGAACTTCTTAAGAAATACTTTTTACGCGGAAAAAATGAGAATAAAAATCTTTTTAAAGCTAAAGACAATTTAAAAAAAATGATACATTTCGCAAGGTTGAATCTTCTTGATGAAGTTTATCCGATGAAAAAGAAGTTTCATGTAGTTTTCTGTAGAAACGTCGTGATATATTTTGATAAAGAAACCCAGAAAATTCTGTTTCAGAAGTTTTACAATTATATCGGAGATGCTGGTTATTTGTTTATAGGGCATTCTGAAAATATTACCAATTTCAATTTGCGTTTCAGCAATATCGGAAGAACTCTGTATAAAAAAGATTGAATATTTTTGTCTTCGGGTGTATTGTGAAGCATGCACGAGGGAAGAAAATACGGAAAACCCATGATGATAATTTATCCGGGTGAATATTATGTCAGTTCAAAAGATGAATATATAGCGACTGTATTGGGATCGTGTATCTCGGTTTGCCTTCATGATTCAGAAACTAAAATTTCAGGAATGAATCATTTTATGCTTCCCGGGAAAATAACAGAGAAAGACAAGTTCACTAAAGATGAAATATCTTCACGTTATGGTATTAGTGCTATAAAAAATTTAATCGAATCCATGTACCGTAACGGTGCTATGAAAAAAAACCTAAAAGCTAAAATTTTCGGCGGCGGAAATGTCATTGATTTAAACAGACCGCAAGGTCCTGTCGCTGAAGGCAATATACGTCTTGCGAGAATAATGGTTGAACTTGAGGATATTCCTATTGTTCTTGAAGATATAGGCGGAAAGGCAACAAGAAAGATCATAATGGAGGCGCAAACCGGTAAAGTCTTTTTAAGAAGAATGGGGAAAAATGAAAAAGAGGATGAGAACTTATGAGTAAAACAAAAGTTCTGATTGTGGATGATTCCGCTGTTGTAAGGAAATTTATGACAGATGCTCTTAAGGATGTTCCCGATATTGAGGTTGTGGGTACGGCAATGGATCCGTTTATAGCAGCCGATAAAATAAAGACATTACAGCCTGATGTAATTACACTTGATATTGAAATGCCGCGCATGGATGGACTAACATTTCTTCAGAAACTGATGATGATTAAGCCCATGCCGGTAATAATGGTAAGTTCTCTTACGGACAGAGGAGCAAGCGAAACGATCCGTGCCCTTGAATACGGTGCAATTGATTTTGTATTAAAGCCTAAAGCGGAAGAAACAGGTAAATCATGGGATGATTTCAGATATAGACTCATAGAGAAAATTGAAACGGCAAAACACCTTTCAATTAAACAGCGGAAAGTTAAAGAAAGAACTGTGGTTACAAAAGATAATGTCCAATCCCATCTTGAAAGCAGTAATTCTGTATATGTAATAGGAGCTTCAACAGGAGGTACCGAAGTTATTGAAGAAATTCTAACCAGCATGAACTCGGATTTTCCGGGTATAGTTGTGACTCAACATATGCCGCCGAAATTTACCGAAGCATTTGCAAACAGAATGAATTCATTTGCTGAGATTTTTATTAAAGAAGCATCGGACGGAGATAGAGTAAAAAAAGGAAGTGCTTTAATCGCACCAGGCGGTATGCAGATGCTGCTCAGAAAAGATTCCTCAGGATACTTCGTTGAAGTCAATGATGATCCTCCGAAAAACAGGCATAAACCTTCCGTTGATATTCTTTTTTCATCGGCGGCAGCTGCAGCAGGAGAAAATGCAACCGGAATAATTCTTACCGGAATGGGAGCTGATGGTGCATCCGGACTTCTTGAAATGATGCAGGCGGGATCCGATACCATAGCCCAGGATGAAGCGTCATGTGTTGTTTTCGGTATGCCCAGAGAGGCTATCCGGCTCGGCGGAGTACAAAGAATAATGAATATTGAAAGTATAATAAACTACATGAAGGCGAAAGGATAATCATTCAGTGACGTCGGTATTCATATCAATTTCAAAAAATTGTGACAGCATTGCATTATCAAATATTTTTTTTAGAGATGAATTGATTGCTGAAATCTTAAATTCAATTTTTATATCGACCAGTTCTTTCTTTTTCCACATCATAAAGCCCATCATCTCTGAAGGAAGATAAACTGTCTTGCTAAGGTCAATGCTGATACTTTTTGTACCTGACTGAATAAGAGTAATGACAGCTCTCTCGAAGTGCATTTTATCATCAAGAGTAGCTCTTTCACTGTCCACGATGATTATGTTTCCGTTAAGAATTATCATTCAGCTCTCCTGTAATAGTCGAAATCAAAATCACATAATTGTCAATTAAAATTGAAACTTTAATGTTTAACCTGCGGTAACAATCATAATAATTAATGTTTATTGTTTAACCTGCGGTAACAATCATAATAATTAATGTTTATTGTTTTCCGGAAGCTGATGATTTAAAATTCGTTTGACTTATTGCATACAAGTGTTAGAATAATCATCCGATTACATTGTCCGAGAGGGTTATTTTATGAAAAGATATTTTTTGTTACTTTTACTGATTTTTCCGGTATCTGCATATTCTTCAAGATTGAGTCTTAATCCGGAAATTTCATATATTTCGACCGGTGCTTCTCTTTCACCTTTCATGCTCGGCGCTTCAATTGAAACAGACTTAATGAAAAATTTGTCTCTCGGATACCGATTCGGTAAAGCTTCAAAAACTGAAAATGCAGACAAGCCTAATGAAGAAAAAATAGATTTCATGGTCAATTTGTTTTATGTACAGTACAGACATCAGATTAAAAATTTACCTTTGTACGGCTTCGGTGAATTCGGAGCTGGTTATTCGAATGCAAAAGTCACTGATCTATGGAATTCGACAGATACCGATTCTTATGAAATAAAAGACCGTGGTACTATAATTTCATTAAGAGCCGGTACTGTATATGATTTCTCTCAGAATATTTCTCTTTTTGCTGGATTGGGATGGCATAAATCATTATATTCAGGAAGTCTTGATGCGGCAGGAAAATCTATAAGCGGATATCAGCTGTTTTTTGGCGTAAAATTTAATATTTTCGGTTCTAATAACGAAATGGGATCAAGATACTGATTTTTTGATCATTGCGTATTCATCTACAGTTTTAATTTAAAATTTTCTTTACACTGCAGTCACGTTAATAAATCTGTCTTATAACGGAGTTATTAATGTTAGATGGTAAATATGTTTTTTCTGATATTCTGGAAAAGAGAGTTAAGCGCGGCGGAAAAATTTTTATTCTAATAGCTATTCTTGGAGCAGTTAATTCATTCATTGTTAATTATACCCACGGTTACGCAAATCTCTTCATCGGATTGGGATTTCTTCAAATATCGGATGGACTAAGTCAGTATTTCAAATATTACTATAAAGGAGTACTTCCTCTTTCAATAACATTTAATGTTCTGTTCATTTTTCTTTTTCTATTAATTGCCAATCGGGTAATGAAGCACAGTTTCCGCTTTTTTATATTCGGGATAATTCTATATTTTGTGGATTCCGTGATATTTCTTGCATATCTTGAAGGTAAAAGTTTTCTCTTTCATTTGTTTATAATGTCATTTCTTTTATATTACGGTTTTTGGCTTTTCCAATTGAAAAGAAAGGAAAAAGAAATTACAAAATGAACAATTTTTCAATTGTAGATGTGCTTGAACTAAAGGTTATTTCAGGAGAAGAGCTTACCTTTGAAGAAGCGATTGATTTAACAAAAGAAAATTGCTTTTCTTTAGCACGTTCTGCTGACAGAATAAGACGGCATTTTTCCGGTAATGAAATGGTTCTTTGTTCAATAATAAATGCTAAATCCGGAAAGTGCCCCGAAGACTGCCGTTATTGCGCTCAGTCTTCCTACTATTCCACAAATATTAACGAATATCCATTAATTTCTTATGAGGAAATTCTGCCGCAAGCCTTAAAAATGAAGTCATTAGGTGTACAGAGGTTTTCCATTGTAACAAGCGGACGCGCACTTAATGATGAAGAATTTGATTCAGTCTGCAATATCATATCCTCTCTTGTCAGAGATACAGGTATGACTATCTGCGCTTCAATCGGTTTTATGACCATGGAAAGAGCGGTCAAATTGAAACAAGCAGGGCTTTCTCTTTACCATCATAATCTTGAAACGAATAATTCATATTTTTCAAAAATATGTTCTACTCATTCCCATCGCGAGAAACTGGAAACTATAAGAAATATCCGTTCGGCAGATATTGAACTATGTATCGGCGGAATAATCGGGCTTGGTGAGACATGGAATGACCGTGCTGCGTTTGCGTTTGAAATAAAGTCACTTGATCCTCAATCAGTTCCCCTCAATATCCTTTCTCCAATTGAAGGGACGCCGCTTTTTGGAATCAATAAGATATCCCCGGAAGACATTATAAAAACCATTGCCATTTTCCGTTTCATTATGCCGCGGAAAAATATCCGTTATGCAGGCGGACGAATGAATCTGGGGCATCTTCATGATGAAGGAATATTATCCGGAATTAATGGTTTAATGATCGGCGATTTCCTTACTACGCAGGGAAGATCCGTAAATGACGATATTTCCATGCTGGAATCAATGGGCTTTAATTATAAAAACCCGAAGGAAGCTTAACTGCAAAGAATATTAACAATATAAAACATGTTAATAATCAGGCGAGAAGCGGACCCAGAGAAGTCTTATCTGAGAGAATATGCAGGTGAGTGTGATAAACTTCCTGCATCGAACATCCGCCGCTGTTGATGATTATTCTGTATCCGTCTTTTGCAAAACCCTGTAAATCGGCAATTTCTTTTGCAGCAAGAAAGAGATCGGCGAAAATGTGTGAATTATCGGATGTTGTTGATGATACATTTTCCGTATGGGTTCTGTGAATGAGGAGAAGATGAACTGCAGCCTGTGGACGTATGTCCTTAAATGCTACAACATTGGCATTTTCGTAAACAATTTCTGATTTTATTTCTTTTGAAGCAATTTTACAGAATAAGCAGTCCATGAATCCTCCGAAAAAATAATTGCCAAAATAAGCCGAGTTAGATTCAATCCAATAAAAGGGTTGTTATGGTGCTTTGTAAAGCAATAAAAATTCCGATCATTGCAGTGATTTTTCTTTCGGTGTTTTTAATCGGGTATCTTGCAAAAAAAATTCTGCCGGGCAGCATTGATTATATTCTTCGCAGTGGAAGTTCCGAAATTGCATCCATTTCGAATAAACTTTATTCGGAAGATCCATTGGACAGAATCGCCGGATATACTGCTTTATCTGAAATCGGTGCTGATACGGATAATTTTTTGGATAAAAGAATAGCCATTGAAAAAGATGTTTATATGAAGCGTATTCTTATAATGTGCAGAATTTCAGCAATGAGTAATGAATCTGCTTTAAAGTATCTTGACTCTATAAGTGCTGATAGTGAATTGAAAAATGAAATTGAATTTATAAAAAAGAAAATTTCACGCGGAAGTACTAATTTCACTGAAATGAAAATAAGGCTGTAAAATGGATAAAACTGCTTATGTGTCGGACATTTGCTCTAGGGCAAAAAAATCATCTAAAGAAATATCTCTTTTAGGTGAAAAAAAGAAGAATGAAATGCTTTTATCTCTTTCTTCGGCTTTGAGAAAAGAAAAGGATTACATCATAGAAGAAAATTCAAAAGATTTGATTTTTGCTAAAGATTCGGGTCTTTCATCAGCAATGATAGACCGACTTTCTCTTGATGAAAAGCGAATTGATTCGCTGGCTAAATCAGTTGAATTTATCGTATCACTTGCTAATCCTGTCGGATCTGTTGAAAATATGAAAACAATGCCAAGCGGCATACGTGTCGGTCAGATGAGAGTACCAGTCGGAGTTGTAATGGTAATATATGAAGCTAGACCGAATGTTACGGTGGATATAGCCTCACTTTGTCTGAAAAGCGGAAACGTTGCTGTTTTGCGAGGCGGCAAAGAGGCGATTAATTCAAACAAGGCATTATATTCCATTGCAAAGAAAGTTTTTTCACAGCATGTATCATCTGAGCCTTTATTTCTTGTAGATGATCTTGATTACGCTGTTGTCGATCTTCTTTTAAAACAGAATAGGTATATTGACATTGTAATACCACGCGGCGGTGAAAAACTCATTAAAACAGTTTCTGAAAAATCACTAATACCGGTTATTAAACATGATAAGGGTCTTTGTCATTTGTTCATTGATGAAAGTGCTGAAAAGCAGATGGCGATTGATATCGCTGTAAATGGAAAAGTTCAGCGTCCGGGAGTTTGTAATGCCGTAGAGACAATACTGATTCACCGTAAATTTCCTTACACTGCTGAACTTTTGTCTGCGTTGAAAGATAAAAATGTTGAGATACGCGGAGATGAATTTTTACGTTCAATCGAATCCGGTGTCAAACTTGCTTCTTCAGATGATTATGATACGGAATATCTTGATTTGATTTGTTCGGCTAAAACAGTAGATTCTATTGATGAAGCGATTGACCATATAGCTTCGCATTCTTCTAATCATTCTGAGGCGATTGTAACAAACAATTATTTCAATGCTGAAAGATTTATAAATGAAGTCGATTCATCAGCCGTGCTGGTAAATGCATCAACCCGCTTTCATGACGGGGGAGAATTCGGTTTGGGTGCAGAGGTCGGAATTTCGACGCAGAAACTCCATGCCCGCGGTGCGATGGGAATGCAGGGACTTACGTGTCTCAAATACATTGTTTACGGAACGGGGCAGATTAGATCTTGAAAATAGGAATTTTCGGCGGTTCATTTGATCCCGTTCATAAAGCTCATGTAAAGGCCGCGTTGGAAGTCAAAAAAGAATTCAGACTCGATGAAGTGATTTTTGTTCCTCTGAAAAAACCTGTCCACAAGACTGAATGTTCAGCTTCACCGGAAGACAGAGTTAAAATGCTTTCTCTTGCCCTAGGTGATTATCCTTTTTTTTCTATTAGCCTTGACGAAATAGAAAGAGAAACATCATCTTATACATTTGAAACACTTTCGCATTATCATGATAAGCTCATTGGATGTGAATTGTTTTTTATTACCGGCAGTGATTCTTTTAATACATTTGACAACTGGCGTAATCCAGAGCTGATAGTTCAACTGGCTAAAATTATTGTTTTAAACAGACCCGGATTTGAAATTAATGACAAACTTGTTTCAAAATACGGTAATGTTTTTAAGGCCAAAAATAGTTTTATCGACATCAGTTCTTCGCTGATAAGAAGCGGCGATGGATATAAATATCTAGATGAAAATGTTTACAATTACATAAAAATGAAGGGGTTGTACGAAATTGGGAGCTAAAAGAGCAGTAATATTATTAATTATTATAGTAGCCGTTGTTATAGGTTTCTGCAGTTACAGAAGAAGTTCGCGTAATGCAGTAGATAAAATATTGTCGGAAAAACAGTTGGTAAGCATTCTTATATGCGGTGGAAATAAATTTAATGATAATAAACACCGTTTTAACTGTGTGCTTACAATCAATACTGAAACAAAACGCGCCGGAATAGTCTTTCTTCCTCCGAATTTCGCCATAGATATAGATGATGACGGAAATGCTGTCAAACTTGAAGATGTGGATGTCCGTGATTTCTCGGATATGAGCAGAGCGTTTTATAAATCGTTTAGAATTAAACCTCAGTTTTATGCAGTTTTTTATGCGCCTGATGCACGTAAGATCACGAATATTGTTGAAGGTATAGATATATTTTTGCCGGAAAGTTCAGCGGCAGTGCATTCTTCTGTGTATGGAATGAATTATCTTGATGGTGAAAAAATAATGAATTTCATCAACATGAATGATTCAATTTATTCAAAGTATGACAGGCTTCAGGATATTTTTCTGACTCTATTCGAAAAAAGAGAAATGTATATGAAGTTTATGAATAAATATACTGCAAATGAAATCAGAAGTTCAATAGTTACAAATCTGCAGAACAATGAAATAATGTCAATTTCAGAAATTCTATCTTCATGCGAAGAGCTGAATTGTATTAATCTTCCGGGAAGGGTTTCTGATGACGGTATGTTTTCTGCAGATGAAATATCCTTTAAGATGTATGAAGATACTTTTTTGCGTTGGCTGATTGTTAAAGAAAAAAATGCTCCGAATATTCGTGTTAAGATTCTAAATGCAACTGATATTCCGGGATTAGCTAAAAGAGTTCGAAGCGCTCTTATGCGTGAGGGAATCAGCGTAATTGAATTTGGAACTCATCAGATGAACAATCTTGAGGAATCCGTGATTATAAGCAATAAGGGGAACAATAACGACATCAAACTTGTTTCCGAATTGACCGGTATAAAAAAAGTTTATCATTCCGTTGACAGCACACAGGTATATGATCTTACGATTTTAGTCGGCAAAGATATGGTGAAATAATAATGCTTGATACATTTTCGATTGCAGAAAAATGCAAGTCTGTACTGATTGATAAGAAATCATCTGATGTTCTTCTTCTTGATGTCAGGAAGATCAATTCTTATCTTGATTATCTTGTAATTGCAACGTCAAGTTCAAAGCTTCATTCCAGGGCTCTTGCCCGAGAAATAAGATCGACCTTAGCTGAATATGAAACTGTAAAACCGCGTCATTTCGATGATGAATCGGAATGGATTCTAATCGATTTCGGTTTTGTTACCGTCAATATATTCACATATGAGGCCAGAGAATTTTATTCACTTGAAAAACTTTGGGGTGATGCCGCAAAATTATGAATTCGCGGAGAAAAATTCTTATCGCGGATGATGACCGCGGTGTAAGAGAAATACTGAAGCATGTTCTTTCTGATAATTATTCCGTGCATGATGTTTCATGCGGAGAAGATGCCGTAAAAGAACTTACTTCCGGTGAATATGAAATTCTATTTTTAGATTTATCCATGCCAGGCATGGACGGACTGGATGTGCTTCATGCAGTTAAACAGAATAATATAGAAATAGATGCGGTGATAATATCTGCTTCAAATGATCTTGAAAAAGCCGTTCAGGCAATGAAACTCGGTGCGTATGACTATATTGCAAAACCTATTGATGTTGAAAAAATAAAACTGATTGCCAGGAATATTTCTGATAAGCTGAACTTGAAAAATGAGGTTTCCGAACTTAGAAAAAAGGTAAGTGACGGATTCAGGTTTTCATCTGTTATTTCGGTTTCTCCCGAGATGAAGAAAATATTTTCTCTATTAAACAGAGTAATTGATACTGATATCACAATTCTTATTACAGGTGAAAGCGGAACAGGGAAGGGGTTGCTTGCCGATGCAGTTCATTACAACAGTAATAGATCTCTTTTTCCGTTTAGAAGCCTTGACTGCAGCACAATTCCGAGGGATTTAATTGAAAGTGAACTTTTCGGCCATGAAAAAGGCGCTTTCACGGGAGCCCATTCACGAAAAATTGGAAAGTTTGAACTTGCTGACAAAGGAACACTTTTTCTAGACGAAGTCGGAAATTTATCTTTTGATGTTCAGGCAAAACTGCTAAAAGTACTTCAGGAAAAACGTTTTGAAAGGCTCGGCGGAAACGAAGTAATTGAAGTTAATACCAGAATAATATCTGCATCCAATAAAAATTTAAAAACTCTTGTATCAGAAGGCAAATTCCGAGAGGATCTATATTACAGACTAAACGTTTTTCCTGTCGAGATTCCGCCTCTCAGACAGCGTAAAGAGGATATTCCTGTACTGATAAATTATTTTCTGACCAGATTTAATTCAGAATACGAAAGGGGCACTGTTTTTACGGAAAAAGCTGTTAATTTCTTCTGCCGTTACGAGTGGCCTGGAAATGTCAGAGAACTTGAGAATGCGGTGCGAAGAATTGTTCTAATATCAGTTGGAAAAGAAATAACGGAAAAAGATGTTGAAAGTATTTTTGATCATATTTCACAGGACCAGATTGATATTCCGTTAAAGATAAAAAAAACAAATTATCAAACTCTTGATGAAGTTGAAAAACAGGCTATTCTTGATTCCTTGAAAATAAATTCATTTAATATGAGCAAAACATCGTCAGTATTGGGAATATCAAGAAAAACTCTTCACAATAAGCTCAAAGCATACGGTATTTCTGTAGAGAAAAAATTTTCTGAGGAATAATTATTTTCTTAGTAGTTCCTTTATCTCATTTATTCCATTAATAATAACTTTATATTCTTTTGAAGATGCATCAAAATAGTTTAAATGCTTATAAAAATATTTAAGTTGTTCATCGATTAAAAGTTTCTGTCTTGAACTCATGCTTACTCCGTACGATAAAGTGCTATATTTATATATCGGCAATTCTGCGTTTATATAATCAGGTTTTTCGGTTTTCAATAATTTTTACTTGACGAAAAATAAAATACTACACATATGTACTGTATGAGCCTTGACATTTTACATGCGGATATTGACTCATTTTTTGCATCAGTTGAACAAATTGAACATCCTTCATATCGTAATCAGCCTGTTATTGTCGGAGCTGATCCTATGAACGGTAATGGGCGAGGTGTTGTAAGTACTGCATCATATGAGGCAAGAAAATTCGGAATAAGATCTGCAATGCCCATATCCAAAGCATTCTCAATATGTCCGAACGGAATATTCGTCAAACCCGACATGAGTCTTTATTCGCATTATTCCGAGCGCGTGATGAATATTTTTAAAAAATATTCTCCTTCAGTTGAACAGATAAGCATAGATGAGGCTTTTATCGACGTCTCAGGTGTGTCAAAATTATTCGGTGATGCAGTTTCAATTGCTCAAAAAATTCGCGATGATGTGAAAAAGGAAACCTCTTTAACGGTTTCAGTCGGTATAGCATCAAACAAGGCATGTGCCAAAATAGCATCAGATATAAATAAGCCTGACGGACTTACAGTGTGTCCTTTAGGTATGGAAAGAGATTTTATATCAGATCTTGATATTACAAGACTTTGGGGTGTAGGTAAAAAATATGCTGATAAGCTTAGAAATATAGGAATCAATACAATCGGGGAAATTGCGAATAGAAGATGTGAAGAAATTGTATCAATGTTCGGCAGCAACGGTTTTCGTATCTGGATGCTTTCCAACGGAATAGACGGAGATTCAGTTTCTGAAAGCGATGAGATTAAATCAATAAGCAAGGAGTATACTTTTCAGGAAGATACTGATTCGGCGGAGTTGTTAACATCAACAATTAGAAGTATGGCAGATTACGTGACAAGAGATGCCAGAAGGCATTTGTTAAGATATAAAACAGTTTCAATTAAATTACGCTTTTCTGATTTTACAACTATTACCAGATCGGAAACACTTAGTGAATATTCTGATGATTATATAACAGCCAAGAAAAGCGCAGAAAAACTTTTGAGAGCAAATGCATCATTTAGAAAAATCAGACTTATAGGTTTATCAATATCGAATTTTTCGGATGATGTTCAGAATACTCTTTTTGAAGATACCGAGAAAAGATTTAAAACTGATTTATTAATTGATAAACTTAAATTGAAATACGGTGAGAAAATAGGAAGATGCGGAGTTTGAAAATTTTCCGTTGACTATAGATGCAAAAAATATTATTCTTTAATTGCGCTTTTTTGTGCGCAAACGGAGGCTTTATGGCATATTTTATCACGGAACAATGTGTTAATTGCGGAGTCTGTGAACCTGAGTGTCCAGTTAATGCTATCAGGGAAAATGCAGACAAGAGGATTATTGATGCTGATAAATGCACTGAATGCGGAATATGCGCGTCAGTATGTCCTGTTCAAGCAATTGAACCTCCAAAATAAAGTTTGACAATAGAATATGCGATTTTAGATTTAGCCAAAAGGATGTGATAAAAATGCCAAGTCCGTTATTAGTTAACGTGATCGAAGGCGATCTCGAAAAAGCGTTCAAAAATCTGAAGAAAAAAATGGCTCTCGAAGGTATCTTCAAAGAACTTAAAAGAAGAAGATATTACGAGAAACCGTCTGAAGAGAAAAAACGCAAAAGAGAAGAAGCTGAGAGAAGAAGACTTAAAAAAATGCGCCGCATGGCGGTGCAGGGAAAAGTCAAAAAATTCTCAGGGCCTGCGGGTAAATCTTTCGGCAGAGGTTCTGCCGACAAAGGGGAATAGTCCCGACTGGAGTCATACCGAAAGGTATGACTCTTTAATAAATACCACAGGCAGAAATTATGCAGAATCTTTTTCACGATAGCAGGCTAATACCGCTTGCAGAAAGAATCCGGCCAAAAACAATTTCAGAATATTTCGGACAAGAGGAACTAACAGGCGAAGGTCGCGTTGTGCGGATGATGATAGAGAAAAATCTTCCGTTTTCAATGATCCTGTGGGGTGAACCCGGCTGCGGCAAAACGACACTTGCCGGTATTATAGCAGAGAGTCTTGATATTGAGTTTCACTTTTTAAGCGCTATAAGCTGTGGAGTATCAGAAGTTAGAAATGTCATCCAGCTCGGGAAAAAAAATAAAGCTGCAGGATCAAAGACTCTGCTCTTTCTTGATGAAATTCACCGTTTTAATAAGTCACAGCAGGATTCAGTTCTTTCTGCTGTGGAAAACGGCGATATAATACTTATAGGTGCAACAACGGAAAATCCTTCATTCAGTGTTATTTCTCCTCTTTTGTCAAGAACCCGCGTAATTAAGCTGAAAAAACACAGCAGAGATTCACTCAAAAAAATTCTTAATAAAGCAATAACTGAAGATGATATTTTATCGAAAATTAAAATTGAGTTCGACGGAGCTGAAGATGAATTGATTGATTCATCAAACGGCGACGCAAGACGAATGCTTAATATTCTTGAAACGGCAGCGCTGACATCAAAAGATTCAATTATAACATCAGAAATTCTTAAAGAAGCTGTTAAGGAAGTATATTCCATTTACGACAAAAAAGGAGATAATCACTATGACTCCATATCAGCTTTTATTAAATCAATGAGAGGTTCAGATCCCGATGCGGCCGTGTTATATTTGGCAAAAATGATAGCAGCAGGTGAGGATCCTATGTTCATTGCGCGTCGAATGGTGATTTTTGCATCTGAAGATATCGGAAATGCAAGCCCTACAGCACTTTCAATAGCGCTTTCCGCCTTAAATGCTGTTGAAAAAATCGGCATGCCCGAAAGCCGGATAATTCTTTCTCAGTGTGCATGCTTTCTAGCTTCTTCACCGAAAAGTAACGCTTCATATGCCGCAATAAATAAGGCTCTTGAATTTGTTGAATCAAATTCTATAGAAATACCATATCATTTAAGAAATGCACCTACATCATTGATGCGTGAAATGGGTAATTCTAAAGGTTATAAATATCCGCATGATTATCCCGGGTCTTTTGTGAAAGAAAAATACTTGCCCGATAATGCGTCTGATTTAGTTTTGTATAATCCGACTGAAAACGGTTCGGAAAAAAATATAAAAGAACGGCTCAAAGTTTTGTGGCCGGAAAGGTTTGAGAGGTAATATGTCTGTTTCAGAACAGTTGTTTGAAATTATTAAGGAAAAAAGTTTTAAGTATTCCGAAACCGCTGAATTTAAACTTGCTTCAGGTCAAATGAGCAACTACTATTTCGACTGCAAAATGACTCTACTTGATCCGGCAGGACTCCGTTTGATCGGAAAAGCCGTTTATGAAAAGATAAAAGATGTTGATGCAGACGGTATCGGCGGATTGACACTTGGTGCTGATCCTATTGCTATTTCCACATCTTTGGCTGCACTTGAAGACGGAAGAATCCTTTACCCTCTGATAGTTCGAAAAGAACCTAAGGGACACGGAACTCAAAAATACATAGAAGGGCATGTTTCAAAAGTTAAAAAAGCTATTGTTCTAGATGATGTAATAACTACAGGTGCTTCTACCATCAAGGCAATTGAGAGGATGAGAGCCGAAGGAATAGATATAAAAATTGCTTGCGTTATTATTGATAGAGAGGAAAATGATGGTAAAACTAATATAGTGAACATGGGTGTGGATGTAATTCCGCTTTTTAAAAAAACGGATTTTAAATAAAAAAAGGAGAAACAACGGATGAAAAAAGTTTTTTTTATTGTTGGAGCTTTTTTAATTGCTGGAGGGATTCTTTCTGCATCTCCATTCAAAAGTCCGAGCCTGAACGGTTCAACCGGACTTATCTCTACACCAACTGCTAACACCGGATGGGAAGATTCTCAGTTCGGAGTTGATGTAAGCGCCAGATATCTCGAAGATGACAATGATGATACTTATGTAGGTGCTGTGACTTTTCAGTTGTTCAGAAAGCTTGAGCTCGGAGCTGCGTATGATATGCAGGATACTCGCGGAGATGACACGATTATAAATGCAAAATTTAATTTCTACGGCTCAGGAAGTTCTGCGCTTGCTGTCGGCGGAAATTATCAGATGATTGAATTTTTTGATAAGGATGACAGTCATGGTTTCTACCAGCTTTATCTTGCAGCAACTTACGGCGGTCAGTTTTTCGGTATGCCTGCCGAAACTACAATAGTTTTCGGAAAAACTTTTGCCCGTGAAAGTGAATATAAATCAAGATTTAAAAAGGCATTTGATTTTTCTATGGGATTCGACCTTGATCTTCTACCAAGCATTTTCAAAGGTTATGTTCATTTCATAAATGATTTTGCAAATTATTCTTATAGCGTTGACCCGATAGGTCCTGATGCTTTCGAAAGAGGTTGTTTTAATACCGGAGCTAGAATCTGTGTTTTAAAAGACAGCAGAAAATTCAAGCTTAATATTGATGCACTTCTCGTAGATGTTCTTGATAGAAACAGAACTTTTAGTCTTGGTGCTGCATTTGGTATGGCATTCTAATTGAAAGAAAAGGCGGTTTTCCCGCCTTTTCTTTCAATTAATTTACTTTAAATCATTTCTAAAACTGCCCGCGATCTTCTAAAATCCCATTAATTAACTTGACGATAATATTATTGAAGCTATCTTTGACTGTGGATTTTTCTTTCAATTTTTTTGTCTCCCGTTTGGAGTGCTGAATGAGTCTTTTCAATAAAATTGAGTCCGATCTGCAGGATTCATTAAAAAAAGGCGACGAATTACGTCTAAGCGTTTTGCGTATGCTTAAATCTGACGTTATGTACGAAAAAAATAAGACAGGAAAGGATCTTCCTGAAGAAAAAATTCTAGAAACTGTTTCACGTGCGGCAAAAAGAAGAAAAGAATCTATTACAGAATTCGATAAAGCCGGTAGAACCGACCTTTCAGATAAAGAGAAGAGTGAACTTCTTATTATTGAAGAATATCTTCCGAAACAGCTGACAGAGTCAGAAATTTCTGATATAGTTGAAGAATTTATTTTAAAAAATGGGAAACCTCAATCCAGTGAATCCGGAAGATTTATCGGAATGATAATGAAAGAATTAAAAGGCCGTGCTGACGGCAGTTTGGTAAAAGAAATCGTTTCAAAGAAAATATCCAATTAGGAATTGATGTGGGAATTCCCAGCAGCTTAATTGAGCAAATAAGACTTCGTGCTAGAATCGAAGAAATTGTGGCGCGGTATGTGCCCACCCTAAAAAAAAAGGGTAATAATTTTACAGGATTGTGTCCGTTTCATAAAGAAAAAACACCGTCTTTCATTGTTTCGCCTGATAAGCAGATATTTCACTGCTTTGGCTGTCATGCCGGCGGAAATGTTTTTACGTTTGTATCAAGGGTTGAGAATCTTTCTTTTCCCGAATCAGTTAAAATGATAGGAAAACTCGTCGGTATTGATGTGTCCGAGGGGGAAGGTTCTTCTGATGATGAATATTATCGAATAAACGATTTCGCGATGAGGCTTTATCAAAAGTTTCTTTATGATGATGCAGGATTAAATGCGCTGAATTATTTGACAGAAAGAGGAGTAACCGAAGAGAGCATAAAGAATTTTCGTTTAGGCTTTGCTCCTGATAGATGGGATTTTCTAAAATCCGCATTAATGAAAAAGAAAGCTGATTTAGATAAGGCTTCTGAAGTTTCAGTTTTGGTTAAGAAAACACGAGATGACGGAAGTATTCATTATTTTGATTTTTTTAGAAATCGTGTAATTTTCCCTATAACTGACCGTTTTGGAAAGGTTACAGCTTTTGGCGGAAGAGTTATCGGAGCGGGTGATCCGAAGTATTTAAATTCACCTGAAACAATAATTTACCGGAAGAGAGAAATGCTCTATGGTTATGAGCAGGCAAAAAACGAGATAAGCAGTCTAAAGCGTGCTATAGTTGTTGAAGGATATCTGGATGTTATAGGGTGCCATCAGGTAGGAATAAAGAATGTGGTAGCTCCTTTGGGAACAGCACTGACTGAAGAACAGGTTCGATTTCTTTCAAAGAGCGCCGAAGAGATTGTTTTGCTTTTTGATGCTGATTCTGCAGGATTTAATGCATCATTAAGATCAATAGGAGTAGCTAAAGATGTCAATGTAAACGTTAAGGTGGCATTGCTGTCAGAAGGTGATCCCTTTGATTTTGCTGTAAATAAAGGGATGAGAGAATTGCTTCTTTTAATAGATTCGGCTTTGGATAAAGATGATTTCAGCATAGCTTATGCTGTAAGGGATATAAAGACAAAAGGTGTTAAGAATTCTGTTTCTAATATCTTTGAAATTGCTAAAAACATAAGTTATGATACAGAAAGAGAGAGCTTTTTTAAAAAAGCAGCTCCATTTCTGGGGACTGACTATATTTCATTGATAAGAGATTTCGCAAAATTAAATACTGTCACTCGGTCTAAGGCAGTTGTTGTTGAAAAAGAAGATATTGCCTTTATTGACAGGTGCTATAAAGACTTGAATGAATTATTAGTAAATAGTCCGGCTTTGATTGCCAAAGCTGCATTTGATTTTTCAGAAAATAAACCGGATTCTATTTATGGAAGAATTTTTGAAAAGCTTGTCCATATTTTTTCCGAAAATGAAAATATAGAACCGGCTGATTTGTTTAATTATTTTGAAGGTGAAGAATATAATTTTATTTCGAAGTCAATTTCTAAAAAAATTACAAATGAAGATTATGATAGAAGTTATAATGAGATATATTTGTCCATGAGGACATTTATAATAAGAAAAAAAATTGATTATTATATTATACTTCTCGCGAAAGAACCATCTGAAGAAGCCAGACTTGAGCTTGAATCGTGGAAACGCGAAGAAAGAAAACTTGATGATTATCTAGAGAAAATAAGGGGAACTCAGCCCAAGAGCGAAGTGCTCGGGGCTTTTTGATATAAAGAAAGTGAGGTTTAGTATATGAGTAAAGCGGAAATTTCGCTTGAGTCGATTCCTGAAATTCAGAAGCTTATTACGATAGGCAAAACAAACGGAGAAATTACTTATGACGAGATAAATGAAATTCTTCCGGATAAGCTTCTTAATTCCGATAAGATTGACGATATTTTTATTCTCATAAATCAGCTTGGAATCGAAGTTGTTGAAGAATCAACACGAAAAGGAAGCATGCTTGCAGGTATGAGAACTCCTTTCGGTGAAGATCAGTTTTATACGGATGATACAATACCTCAGGCACCCCCTACTAAGAAAGGTGCTAAATCACCCAAGAAGAAAGATGACAGCGGCGGAATCGACGATCCGATCAGATTATATCTGCGCGATATCGGAAAAGTTTCACTTCTTTCCGGTGAACAGGAAGTTGATCTTGCAAAAAAGATAGAAGACGGCGAACTTATGGTTGAAAATGCCGTACTTGGCTCTTCTCTCCTTTTGAATGATCTGCTTCGTAATCATGACAAGGTTAAAAAAGGTAAGATTAAACTTACTGATGTTCTTAGAACAAATGCCCTTTATTATTTTTCTTCAGTTGATATGAAGGACATGGAAAAGCGTTATGATAAATATATGAAACTTATTCAGGAAGAAGATAAAAAATTTCTTCAGCTTCAGACAAAATTGAAAAAGCTGGAAGAAGATTCCCCTAAATATGCAGAGGTGAAAGCACAAATCGACGCAGTTTGCGAAAATATTAAAAAACATATTACTGATATGGGAATCAATCAGCTTGAAATAATTAAGCTGTCTCAGAAAATACAGTCTATGGTTTCAAGAATTAAAGAAACTAATGTGTTTTTTAAGGATATTGAAAAGAGGTTTAAAAAAGATCTTAAAGATATAAAGCATTATGCCAGGAAAGCAGAAAAAGATGAAGATGTTGATTTAATCGTAAAAGAACTTAAACTCAAGAATAAGACTATTCTTCTTGAGTTGGTTAAGGATATAAGAAATAATGAAAG
>Ga0116158_10000493_pt1 | contig 38727 bp, 33 predicted proteins | sample AD_UKC052_MetaG_FD_89883 | JGI IMG/M metagenome (GOLD analysis project Ga0116158, IMG submission 89883) | Active sludge microbial communities of municipal wastewater-treating anaerobic digesters from USA - AD_UKC052_MetaG | ecosystem: Engineered > Bioreactor > Anaerobic > Digestate | place: USA... | reverse complement strand
ACTGCAAATAAAATGTGCTTTTCCGTTCCCCATTCAAAATGCCGATGAACTTCTGAATTATACTATTCAAGAAAACAAAAGCATTTCGGAGATTGTTTACGAAAACGAAAAATCGATGCGTTCCGAAGCTGAAATTCATCACGAATTAATGCGCATTTGGAACACGATGCTCGAATGTATGTATATCGGTTGCCATTCCGAAGGGATTCTTCCCGGCGGTTTGAATGTACGCCGCAGAGCATTTGATATGCACCAACATCTCATTGGCTTGGCCAACTATGATTCCCCACAAACTTGGTTAGAACAAATTCGAAAGACTGAAGTGAAATTCAGACAAATTCTGAAATGGGTTTCGTGTTTTGCCTTGGCTGTCAATGAAGTCAACGCTGCTTTAGGCCGTGTTGTAACCGCACCTACTAACGGAAGTTCGGGAGTAATTCCTGCCGTTTTAATGTATTATTTAGTTATCGAAAATCACGAAGCTGGCGAAAAGGAAATCAAACAATTCTTGATGGTTGCTGGAGAAATTGGCAGTATTTTCAAAAAAGGCTCCACTATTTCAGCTGCAATGGGCGGTTGTCAGGCAGAAATTGGCGTTTCCTCAGCCATGGCTGCTGCTGCTTTATGTGAATTGATGGGAGGAACTCCAGCACAAGTTTTAATGGCCGCCGAAATCGCTATGGAACATCATTTGGGTTTGACTTGCGATCCTGTGGGTGGTTTGGTCCAAATTCCTTGCATCGAAAGGAATACGATGGGAGCAATCAAAGCAATAAACGCCGCCGAATTAGCTTTAGAAACTGATCCGAAAAATGCAAAAGTACCTTTGGATAAAGTAATTGACACGATGTGGCAAACGGCAAAAGATATGAACAATAAATACAAAGAAACTTCGGAAGGTGGTTTGGCAATTGCGGTTAATATGTCCGATTGTTAGACAATAATTCAAAAAACAATTACAAATAAACTATTTTTTGTAAAATACAATTTCTTTACTAACAGAATATTGCTGTCATTTGCAATCTCAAAATAAATCAGAATGAAAACGACGGCTCCTGATGAAAATTCAACAAAAAAAAGCATCTTAGATAAAACCATCACCACGCGTGAGGTTATTTTTATGTTTTTTGTGGTTTTATGTTTGTCTCCCCTAATTTCGCCTCCCATCGCATTACTAATGGGACTGATTATTGCTCAATTTATTGGTCATCCTTATTTGAATTTAAATCACAAAGCAACCCATATTTTATTACAAGTTTCAGTCGTTGGACTAGGTTTTGGAATGAATGTAAATAACGCATTAAAAGCCGGAAAAGAAGGTTTTATACTCACAATTGTTTCTATTATTGGAACTATCTTAATTGGGATTTTCTTAGGTAAAATATTAAAAATTGAAGAAAAAATTTCGTTCCTGATTGCCACAGGAACAGCTATTTGTGGCGGAAGTGCTATTGCAGCTATTTCACCAGTAATTAAAGCTAACGAAAAACAAATTTCGGTGGCTTTAGGAACAATTTTTATCTTGAATTCGGTGGCATTAGTAATTTTTCCATTTATTGGACATTATCTCAATTTATCCGAAACGCAATTTGGTTTGTGGTGTGCAATCGCTATTCACGATACAAGTTCTGTTGTGGGAGCGGCTGGAAAATATGGAGTTCACGCTCTAGAAGTGGCTACTACAGTAAAATTAGCCAGAGCTTTATGGATTATTCCAATTGCGCTTTTATCTACCTTTATTTTCAAAAATAAAGATACCAAAATCAAAATTCCCTATTTCATCGGACTGTTTATTTTGGCAATGATTGCCAATACGTATATTCCATTAGTTCAAAATTATAGCCATTACATCACTGATTTTGCGAAAGCCACTTTGACTTTGACGCTCTTTCTAATTGGTTGTGGTTTGTCTCGAAAAGTATTGGTTTCTGTGGGTTACAAACCTTTAGTGCAAGGCATTGCTATTTGGATTATCATCTCCGTTTCAACATTATGGGCTATTATTTCATTGATTTAATTTGAGAAGTAGTATGCTAAAAAACAGCCGAATACAATACTTTATTTTAATACTAATTGTAATTGCTCTTGGCATAACTTCCAGAAAAATGGATGGAGTTCCAACGTTTTTTGGCGACACACTTTATGCTGTGATGATTTATTTTGGAATGCGAATGTTCTTCATCAATTTAAACTTAAAAAAGACAGCGATTTTGGCTTTGCTTTTTTGCTTTTGCATCGAATTCCTTCAACTTTATGATGCCGAATGGATGTTGGAAATTCGAAGATCAACATTAGGTCATTATGCACTTGGACAAGGGTTTCTTTGGAGTGATTTGGGTTATTATACCCTTGGGATTATAATGGCTTTTTTGATTGATTTTATTTCAAAAAAACAATACCATTCTAAATAAGGAAAATTATAGATCTATAAATATGAAATTTAAATTTTAGTGAACGAGGATTGCAAGTGAAACTAATTTTTACCAGCCATTATTTAATCCTTGCTCTAAAGCTTTTTTGTATTTTTCAATATCAAATTGATACAAGTCCGGGGCTTTGTGTGCCCCTCCTTTTCTGCTTTCGTCTAGTTTTTGGAGAATGTCATAGCGCAAAATTTTTCTGTAAAAATTACCTCGATTTAGTTTTTTCCCCAAGATAGTTTCATACAATTTTTGTAGTTCTGGCATGGTGAATTTTTCAGGAAGTAAATTATAGCCTATGGGTTTATCATTTAATTGTTTTCGAAGTCTAATTAAAGCTTTATCAAAAATAGCACGGTGATCCATCATAAATTCCGGCAAATCATTTATTGATTTCCATTCGCAAGCATCTGAAAACTCGTCAAGTTTTATATTTACATCCGAATAATTAACTAGAGCATAAAATCCTATCGATAAAAATCGTTGTTTGTTCCAAATCCCATCAGGATAATCTTCAAAAAACCCTTCAGAACGATTCAAATCACTGAAAACCCTAAATTGTTGCAAATAAATACTCTCAGCTCCAGTTCGATCTCTTAGAATTCTGTTTGCTGCTTGGTTTATATTTTCATCTTTCAAAATATATCCACCTGGAACTCCCCAATGTGTACTATTTTTCATTTTCAACAGCAAAACTTTTAAGGTATTATTGTTAAAACCAAATACAACACAATCAATAGAAAGATTGGGCAAATAGATTTCCCAAGCTTTCTGTGATCTGTCTTCCAGTATTTTCTGTAATTCCATATCTAAAAATTCTTTGCAAAACTACTAATTTGATTTTAACTATCAATAAATGAATTAGCTGTTAAAAAAAATAATTTAATTTTTATTCAAATATCAAAAAAAATAATTAATATTGCTTCATATTGAAGCAATGAAAATTATTAAATTAAAATTTATACTATGACAAACCACACCATTAAAAAATTAGCAAAGATTTCAATTCTTTCAGCACTAGTATTCTCAGGAATTGCTTGGAAAAAAAATCCTGAAAAAATAATCGATAAAAAAAATCCAATCATTACTGTAAATGGTTTGGATTTTAAAGATTTGAATAACAATGGTAAACTAGATAAATATGAAGATTATCGCTTACCTATAGCTGATAGAGTTCAAGATTTATTAAACAAATTAACTGATGAAGAAAAAACATCTTTGTTAGTCGGAATGGGAATGCCAGGTTTTGACACTACCACTTTCACCTTTACTCCAGGTGCCGATAAAGGAAAAGTTGCTGGTGCAGCTGGTGGAACAAACGCCATAAAACGTCTTGGCATTCCACAAATAATTGTTTCAGATGGTCCTGCAGGAATACGAATAAATCCAACTAGAGATAATGATACCAATACTTATTATGCAACTGCATTTCCGGTAGGAACAGCTTTAGCATCAACTTGGAATGAAGTCCTTATCAATAATGTGGGAAAAGCAATGGGTAATGAAGTCAAAGAATATGGAGTGGATGTTTTGCTTGGACCAGGAATGAATATTCATAGAAATCCATTGTGTGGCAGAAATTTTGAATACTATTCAGAAGATCCCTTTTTGACTGGAAAAATTGCTGCTGCTATGGTAAATGGCGTACAATCTAAGGGTGTGGGAACTTCTATCAAACATTTTGCTGCCAATAATCAAGAGAGAAATCGTATGGGGATAAATGCTCATATTAGCGAAAGAGCAATGCGTGAAATTTATTTAAGAGGTTTTGAGATCACTGTTAAAGAAGCCCAACCTTGGACAATTATGTCGTCATATAACTTAATAAATGGAACTTATACCTCCGACAGAAAAGATTTATTAAGCACTATATTGAGAAACGAATGGGGCTTTAAAGGAATTGTAATGACCGATTGGTTTGGAGGATATCACAGTTTTATGTCTCCATTTTCACCAAATACAGTTAGTGATGTTGTTGCACAACAAAATGCTGGAAACGATTTATTAATGCCCGGAATGCCAAACCAAAGTAAAGATGTTTTATCCAATATTAAATCTGGGAAAATTTCAAAATTAATAGTTGATAGAAATGTAAGTAGAATTTTGGAATTGATTTTGAAATCGCCAGCAATGAGCAATTATAACTATTCCAATAAACCCAATTTAAAGGAAAATGCAGAAGTTACAAGACAAGCAGCAGCTGAAGGAACCATTTTGTTGAAAAATAATACTGTTTTACCTTTTACTTCAAAATCTGCTCCATTAGCCGTTTTTGGGAATACTTCTTATGATTTTATTTCTGGCGGAACTGGTAGTGGAGATGTAAACGAAGCGTATTCAATTTCTTTAATTGATGGACTAACTAATTCAGGGTTTGCCATCGATAATGACATCGAGGGTCTTTACAAACCTTATGTAGCCGATCAAAAAGCAAAAGAAATGGCTCGTCGTGAAAAAGAAGGTGGATTATTAGCAACTCCAAAAAGAATTTTAGAATTAGAATTAAATAAAGATCTTATTGTTAACAAAGCTAATTCATCAGAACTTGCAGTTATTACAATTGGCAGAAATGCTGGAGAAGCGGCTGATAGAAATGTAGATTCCGATTTTAATTTGGCTCCAGACGAAGTTACTTTAATTGATAACGTATCGAATGCCTTTCACGCTCAAGGCAAAAAAGTAGTAGTTATATTGAATATTGGTGGAGTAATTGAAACTGCTAGTTGGAAAGACAAAGTAGATGCCATTTTACTTCCTTGGCAACCAGGTCAAGAAGGAGGAAATTCTGTTGCTGATGTTTTTACCGGAAAAGTAACTCCTTCAGGAAAGTTATCAATGACTTTCCCAGTAAAATACGAAGACACACCATCTGCTAAAAACTGGATTGGAACTCCTGCCGAGAATCCTACAAGCGTAAATTATGAAGAAGGCATCTATGTAGGTTACCGTTATTTCAATACGTTTAATGTGAAACCCTCTTACGAATTTGGTTACGGATTATCTTATACAACATTCGATTATTCTGATCTTTCGCTAAGTTCAAAAACATTTGCAAATAAAATTACTGTTTCTGTAACTATCAAAAACACTGGAAAAATCGCTGGAAAAGAGGTTGTAGAATTGTATCTTTCTGCTCCTGCAAAATCAATTGATAAACCAAAAGAAGAATTAAAAGCCTTTGGTAAAACCAATTTATTGCAACCTGGAGAAAGTCAAACCATTACTTTGACAATTAATCCTAAAGATTTGGCTTCCTTTATTCAAAACAAAAATGCTTGGATTGCCGAAGCCGGAAAATACAAAATAGCAATAGGTTCTTCTTCGTTGGATATAAAAAGAACGGTGGAATTTTCATTAGCAAAAGAAATTATAGTTGAAAAAACGAATCCTGCTTTTGCACTTGACACAAAATTTACCGATTTGAAACATTAACTTTTTTTCAAATAGTAAAATTAAAAAGGATTCGATTTTTCATTGAATCCTTTTTTTTGTTCAATACGAATTTGTTTTATTACTTTTACACCTTATAAAATTAACTATGTCAGTAGCAAAAAAAGATTACAAAAGAATCACCACAAAGTCATTAATAGAAATGAAGGCCGATGGACAGAAAATTTCCATGCTTACCGCTTACGATTTTACAATGGCAAAAATTGTTGACGTTGCAGGTGTTGACGTAATACTTGTAGGAGATTCTGCCTCGAATGTGATGGCGGGTCACGAAACGACTTTGCCAATCACATTAGACCAAATGATTTATCATGCATCGAGTGTGGTTCGAGCCATTCACAGAGCATTAGTTGTAGTCGATTTGCCTTTTGGAAGCTATCAATCGGATCCAAAAGAAGCTTTGCGTTCTTCTATCAGAATTATGAAAGAAAGTGGCGGACACGCAGTAAAATTGGAAGGTGGAAGCGAAATCAAAGAATCTATTAAACGAATTTTGAATGCAGGAATTCCTGTAATGGGACATTTGGGTTTAACCCCACAATCAATCTATAAATTTGGAACTTATACGGTTCGTGCCAAAGAAGAACAAGAAGCCGAAAAACTATTAGAAGACGCAAAACTTTTAGAAAAATTAGGCTGTTTTGCCATAGTAATCGAAAAAGTTCCCGCTGATTTAGCCGAAAAAGTAGCCAAAAGTATTTCGATTCCCGTAATCGGAATTGGTGCAGGTGGCGGAGTGGACGGACAAGTATTAGTGATTCACGATATGTTGGGAATGAATAATGAATTTAGCCCACGCTTTTTGCGTCGTTATATGAATTTATACGAAGGAATGACCACCGCCATTGGGCAATATGTTGCTGATGTGAAATCTTGTGATTTTCCAAATGAAAAGGAGCAGTATTAAAAATTAGCTTTTATTTCAAATTCCTCTTTAATAAAAACATTTTCTATGTCAACATTTTTCAATACCACCATTGTTATTCCCTGTTATAATGAGGAAAAAGGAATTTCGAATAGTGAATATTCTACCTTTTTGAATAACAATCCAGAGGTATTAATTTGTTTTGTCAACGATGGTTCTAAAGACAATACTCTTGGAGTTTTGAATGTTTTAAAGGCAAAACACGAAACCCAAATTCACATTCTTTCACTCGAAAAAAATTCAGGCAAAGCCGAAGCCGTTCGTGCCGGAATTAACTATTGTAATGCGCAATTTCAACATCAATACATAGGTTATCTCGATGCCGATTTGGCAACCACATTAGAAGAATTTATAGATCTTAGAAATTATTTGCAAGGCGAAATCGTTTTTAGTTTTGGTTCTCGAATCCGGAAAATTGGTTCTACCATCGAACGTGAAAACAGCCGATTTTTGATAGGAAGAGTTATTGCAACCTTCATTTCGAATATTCTTGACATCAAAGTTTATGATACGCAATGCGGTTCGAAACTTTTTACCAGAGCCATTTCGGAACAATTATTTCAAAAAGAATTTATTTCCAAATGGTTGTTTGATGTAGAAATATTCTACCGCATGATTCTGCTTTTCGGAAGAGAAAAAGCCATCCTAAAAATGCTTGAAATTCCTTTGAAATTATGGGTCGAAAAAGGCGATTCTAAAGTAAAACTGAGCTACGGATTTAAACTTTGGTTTGATTTGTACAAAATCAGATGTGAATACAAAAAACTTGAGCAGCAATTATCTAATCCAAATCTAAAATAAATGATTTCAGAAAAGCTAAAAAACCATTCCAAAATACTTTCTGTTTCGGTAATTCTAATACTAATTTTTAGGCTGTTGTTGACAATAACAATTCCTTTATTAGACAAAACGGAATCACGTTATGCCGAAATTGCTCGAATTATGCAAGAAACGAAGCAATGGGTCGTTTTACAAATAGATTATGGTGTTCCGTTTTGGGCAAAACCACCTTTATCAACTTGGCTGTCTGCGGGAAGTTTTGAAGTTTTTGGTGTAAACGAATTTGCCGCTCGATTTCCTTCTTTTTTATTGAGTGTCATCCTAATTATCATTGCTGGAAAAATAGTAAAAAAGGACGGATATTCTTTTTATCTTCCAGGTTTTATTTTACTTACAATGCCTGAATTCCTGATACATACAGGGGTTGTCTCAACCGATACTTCGCTTGAATTTTGCATTACCATAATGATGATTTCCTTTTGGAAAACAATGCAAAGTGAGACAAAAACCTATTGGAATTACGTGTTTTTTATTGCTCTAGGATTTGGATTTCTGGCCAAAGGACCACTAATTACAGTACTTACTTTTCCTCCTTTATTTTTATGGTGTTGTCTAGATTTGCAACGATTTAAAGCTGTTTTTTCTAAATTTTCAATTATTCTTGGCATATTAATTACAGCCATAATTGCCCTTCCTTGGTATTATTTTTGCGAGCAACAATCACCGGGTTTCCTTGATTATTTTATCGTTGGCGAACATTACAAACGCTTTTTAGAACCTGGTTGGAAAGGCGATTTATACGGCAGCGGCCACTCCCAACCCAAAGGAATGATTTGGTTACTAATGATTGGTTTTATGTTTCCTTGGATTTTAGTGGTTTTGTATAAATTATGGAAAAACAAAGCTACAATTCTAAAAAACAATTGGGTTTCGTTCTTGATAGTTTGGGCTTTTTGGACGCCTGTATTTTTTACGATTTCCAGTAATATTTTGCATACTTATTTGCTTCCATCTGCCATGCCAATTATGTTTTTAGTGGTGTATTTCTGGGAAGAATTTACTCGAAAAAAACTCTTAATAAACGTGGCTCTATTTTTTCCAGTAGTTGTGTTTATAGCTTATTTTGGGTTGATTGCCACAGGAAAATTAGACAATCAAATGAACTCTGATAAATATCTTTTGAGAGATATAAAAGCTACAACTGAAAACAAAGAAATACCGATTTATTATTGGAAAGACAAACATTATTCAGGTCAATTTTACAGCAACGGCAAGGCTCAAGTTGTAAAAACAGAAAAGCAATTGGATTCGGTTCAAAGGTTGAATAAGAAGTTGTTTTTTGTAATTCAGAAAAAAGAGGAAAAAGAAATTTCAAAAAAACAATTGGATAAAATGACTTTGACCCAAAGCAATTTCAAAACTTCTATTTTTGTAACTAAATAAGAAGTCTATACTTGATGAAAATACTTTCCGATAAAAATAACCTGCAAATTCTGCACGAAGACAATCATTTAATTGTGGTCAACAAGCGTGTTGGCGATTTGGTGCAAGGCGATAAAACGGGCGACAAACCACTATCAGATGTGGTTAAAGAATACATCAAAGACAAGTACAATAAACCTGGTGAAGTTTTCTTGGGAGTCGTTCACAGATTAGACCGACCAACAACTGGAATTGTAGTTTTCGCCAGAACCAGTAAGGCTTTGACTCGAATGAATGAATTGTTTAGCAATCGCGAAACGCAGAAAACCTATTGGGCTATTGTAAAAAACAAACCTCAAAATTCCGAAGATAAACTCGTTCATTACTTAAAAAGAAACGAGAAAAACAACACTTCAAAAGCGTATATAAAAGAAGTTCCTGATAGTAAATTGGCCAGTTTAGACTATAAAATTATCAAAGAATTAAATAATTATTTTGCTTTAGAAATCAACCTTCACACCGGAAGACATCACCAAATTCGGGCGCAACTTTCAGCTATTGGCTCACCCATAAAAGGCGATTTGAAATACGGATTCGACCGTTCTAATCCTGATGGCGGAATACATTTACATGCTCGTAAACTAGTTTTTATTCATCCGGTTTCCAAAGAAAATTTAGAAATTATCGCTCCTGTACCAAATGATGTAATTTGGAATGCCATTTAATTTGAAAAAAATGTATCTTTAGGACTTCATTTAAGTCTTGAATTATGGAATACAAAACCAACATCAATTTCAGAAAAGAAGTCTTGACCAAGTTATTGAATGAAGTCATTCTGCACGAAAACGAAATTATAGATGCCTTGTATTACGATTTCAAAAAGCCCGCATTTGAAGCCGTTCTCACTGAAACGAGTTATGTAATTTCCGAATTAAAAGACACCATCAAAAACCTTACTAAATGGGCTAAACCAAGAAGAGTTTTTCCTTCAATATTAAATTTTCCTTCCAAAGATTATATTTACAAAGAACCTTACGGCAAAGTTTTGATTATTTCACCTTGGAATTATCCTTTTCAGTTGGCACTTTGTCCCTTAATTTCAGCTTTTGCAGCCGGAAATCAAGTCGTGCTAAAACCCTCGGAACTCACTCCAAAAACCTCCGAAATTATTGCAAAAATAATAGCAAAAGTGTTCCATAAAAACCAAGTTTCGGTTAAGGAAGGCGGAATTGAAGTTTCGCAACAATTGCTTTCTGAACGCTGGGATTATATCTTTTTTACAGGAAGTGTTGCAGTTGGGAAAATTGTAGCCAAAGCCGCTGCCGAAAATCTAACTCCTGTAACCTTAGAATTAGGAGGCAAAAATCCTTGTATTATTGATGAAACTGCCAATTTGAAACTCGCTGCCAAAAGAATTGTTTGGGGAAAATTTATGAATGCAGGACAAACGTGTATTGCTCCAGATTATATTTTGATTCAAAAAAATATGAAAAGTCATTTTGTTGACTATTTAAAGGAAGAAATTACAAAAGCCTATGGCGAAAATCCAAAAGATTCTGCTGATTTTGCCAGAATTATAAACACAAAAAATTGTCAACGCTTAATCAGTATGATTGACTCTGAAAAAGTGATTTTTGGAGGACAAACTGACATCAAAAATTGCTACATTGCTCCTACTCTCATTGCCGAAAATTCTTTAGAAACTGAGGTTATGAAAGACGAAATATTTGGTCCTATTTTGCCCATTCTTACCTATGAAAAGGAAACCGAAATTGAGGCTATAATTTCGAAATACGAAAAACCATTAGCATTGTATATCTTCACCGAAAATCGAGTGTTTTCAAAACAAATGATTCAAAAATATTCTTTTGGTGGCGGTTGTGTCAATGACACTATGGTTCATTTCTCGAATAAACGACTGCCTTTTGGCGGTGTGGGTCACAGCGGTATAGGAGCTTATCACGGAATTTTAAGCTTTGATTCTTTTTCTCACAAAAAAAGTATTCTAAAAAAATCAAACTTTTTAGATTTACCTTTTCGTTATGCTCCTTATAGTGATAAATTAGCAACAATTAAAAAAATAGTAAACTGGCTATAGCCAAAAATTAACCAATTAAACCCAAAAAATGCAAAATACAAAAACAATGAAAGTTAAAATAGAAGAAATTAGCTCAAAAGGATACCAACTAGATTTTGGAACCGTTTTCGAAAGTGCTTTCGAGAATTATAAAAAAATTGCATTGTATGCAGGTTTAATGCTTTTAGTTTTTTCAATACTATTTACTATTATATTAGCCACTGGAATTATTTCCTATATCGGAGTTGAACATGTCGAAGAGTTTGGTGAGAAAATGAAACAATATTCCAGCTTAAAAGTAATGCCGCTAGATATTGCCATTCCCCTTAATGCAAGCATAATTTTGATTTCGGGGATAGTAGGGCCTTTTATGGCAGGATTTCTAAAAATGGCGGATTATGGTCAAAAAGGAGAAGAATTTCACGTTTCGACCATGTTTTCCTATTATAAATTCCCTTACTTTTTTAATATTTTTATGTCTATAATTCTAATTGGATTAATGAGTACAGGATTGGCAATGCTCCTAGAATCGGTTGGATTGGGCTTTATTGGCACAGTAACTTCTTTGATAATTTCGTTTCTAACCTTTTTGGCAATTCCTTTAATTGTATTTGCAAATTTGAATGCTATAGATGCCATAAAATATAGTATAGTACTTGTTTCAAAACAACCTTTAATCCTTTTAGGCTTGATAATTGTGGCAGGAATTGGAGCTTCACTTGGAATTTTTGGTCTTTGTATTGGAGTATTTTTTACTTGGCCATTTATGTATTCTATGAATTATGTAATTTACAAAAGTATTGTTGGAATTGATGATACAAGTGAAATAACCCAAATCGGAACAGTTCAGGATTAGTTTATATCACAATTATTTTTAATTAAAAACTCTTATTTATGAAATGGATTGGAAGACGTCAAAGTGATAATGTGGACGACCGAAGAGGAATGTCTGGAGGTGGAAAAACCTTAATTGGTGGTGGAGTATTGGGAATCGTAATCTTATTATTAAATGCTTTTGGTGGCGAAAACGGTCAAATGATTGGCAATATTTTGCAGCAAACTCAAGGACAAGCTGCACCAACGGAGGAAAGAGCTTTAACTCCCGAAGAATTGAAAGAACAGGAATTTATAAAAACCCTTTTGGCAGACAATGAAGACATTTGGACCAAAATATTTCAAGAAAATAACCTCGAATTTGAAGCTCCAAAATTGGTTTTGTTTAGTGGTCAAGTCCAAACGGCTTGTGGTGGTGCGAGTTCTGCTTCAGGTCCGTTCTATTGTCCAGGTGATCGAGTAATTTATATGGATATGACTTTCTTTGAAGAGCTAAGAACAAAATTTGGTGCCGAAGGTGGTGATTTTGCTGTAGCTTATGTTTTGGCACACGAATTCGGACACCACATTCAGACTATTTTAGGAACCTCTGCCAAAATGCGTCAAGATCAAGAAGGAAAAAGTGAGGCCGAAGCCAATAAATTATCGGTAGCTCTCGAATTGCAAGCCGATTTCTACGCTGGCCTTTGGACTCATTACAACGAAAAACAAAATGCTATGCTAGAACCTGGCGATATCGAAGAAGCTTTAAGTGCTGCAAATGCTGTAGGTGACGACGCCATCCAGAAAAAAATGCAGGGACAAGTCGTTCCCGATTCCTTCACCCACGGAACTTCTGAGCAAAGAATGTATTGGTTCAATCGCGGTTTTAAATCGGGTGATATTAATAAAGGAGATACTTTTTCGGAGGTAGATTGACATTTAATCGCGAAGCTAGAGACCAGATGGTAGTGGCAATTTTACCAAAAAACGGAAAAAGAAAAGTTGAAAACAAATCATAATTTCTAAAATTAGAATGATATTAAAATATTTAAGTTTCGGAATTTCATTAGTATTTATCTCTTTTATTGTAGGAATGGTAATGACATCTCTAGTAAGAAAAACAGATTTCTATACTAACATATTATCGAATCTAAATTTAATTAAAAGTGAGTTTTTTAATAAAATTATTGGAGTTGGTGTTATAAAATGGATTGTAAAAAATACTTTTTTTAAGTTTTTCAATCAGAAACTAAAAATTGATGGAAAAATAAATCTTACAGACTTAAAATTTATTCGAAATGAAATGAGTAAATCAGAAATAGATCATTTATTTGCATTTATTTTTGTTTGTATTTTTATCATTCTCAAACTTTACAAGCAAGAATATCTATTTGCATTTGTAATTTTAATAGTAAACATCCTTATGAATCTATATCCTTCTTTGTTACAACAACAGAACAAAAGAAGAATTGACAAACTAATTAAGAGATTTAAAAATTAAAAAAAAGATAAAAAAACTGCCACCCCAGACAGTCCTAGCAGAAATAATCTTAACATCTAGCGCCATGCCTATGGCTCTTGCCCTTAAACGAGAGCAAACAGAAAAACCCAGTTGTTCAAAAATAGATAAAGTATAAATAGCATCTTGCTATATAAAATCATTTCCTTAACTTTGACATTATGGAAGCACTAAAAATTGAAATATTAAACCCAAAAGCGTTGCAACTTATCAAAGAAATGCAAGACTTGAATTATATCAAAGTTACTGATGCGCCTGTTTCCAAACTTCAGTCTTATCTAAAAAAGATGAGAAAAAATGCCAATACTGCTCCTAGTTTAGAAGAAATTGCAAACATCGTTGCCGAAGTTCGAGCTGAAAGATATGGCAAAAAATAAATCACTTAGACTGGTTATTGATACAAATCTTTGGGTTAGCTTCATTATTTCTAAAAAACTCAATCTACTTGAACCTATACTATTCGCCGAAAATACTAGAATATTATTTAGTAGCGAATTGATAGAAGAACTTCAAGCAACAATTACAAAACCCAAACTTAAAAAATATTTCTCCGAGAATGCTTTAGAAGAAATGTTGACAGTATTTGATCCGTACATCGATTTTATTACTGTAAAAAGTACAGTTTCAATTTGTCGAGACCCAAATGACAACTTTTTATTAGCTTTAGCCAAAGATGGAAAAGCAAATTATTTACTGACTGGTGATAATGATTTATTGGATATCGGAAAATACAAAAAAACAATAATCATCAAAATATCCGAATTCTTAGAGCAAAACAAAATCTAAAACCGGAAATTTCAATAACTTTCTAAGATGAATTATGACTTCAAAAAAGCGGATATAACAGATATTCCTGAAATATGGACTATTTTACAACACGCTATAATTAGAAGAAAAAATGATGGTAGCAACCAATGGCAAGACGGCTATCCCAATCTCGAAGTTATTAATAAAGATATTGAAAATGGTTACGGCTTTGTTTTGACCGAAGGCGAAAACACCATTGGATATTGTGCCATCCTAATCAATGACGAACCGGAATACCTAAAAATTGAAGGAAACTGGCTCACCAATTCTGATTTTGTAGTTTTTCACCGAGTAGCCATTGCCGAAAATCATTTGGGGAAAAATTTATCCAAAAAAATCATTGAATTTATCGAAGATTTTGCTCATAAAATGAATTTTAAAAGTTTGAAAGCAGATACCAACCACGATAATTTTGCAATGATGAAAATCTTTGAAAAATCAGGTTTCACTTTCTGTGGCATAGTACATTTCAGAGGAAGTCCACGACGAGCTTATGAAAAAGTACTTGTATAATTTAAAAAAAACATGCTATCATTTAAATGCCCTTATACGCCCCATATACCCCCCATCAAAGCCTAGGTTGTGGTACCCCCAAAAGTTGTTCAATAAATTGAAATGTCAATAAAGTAAGTAGTCAAGGGCACATCCATAAAATTTACTGTACCTTTGCGCCAAATTAAAGAAGCACTCAAAATAGATAGTGTTTACTTCAGAAACACAATTTATGTCATTCAACTCATTAGGATTATCGGATGCTTTATTAAAAGCCATCAGCAAAAAAGGATACACAACTCCATCTCCAATACAACAAAAAGCAATTCCACCTATCTTGGAAGGCAAAGATGTTTTGGCGTCGGCACAAACCGGAACAGGAAAAACAGCAGGTTTCACTTTACCAATATTACAAATTTTATCGCAAGGAAAACACTTAAGTCACAGACCTATTCGTGCCTTGATATTGACTCCAACAAGAGAATTAGCAGCACAAATATTAGCCAATATAAAAGAATACAGTGAGTTTGTAGACATTCGCAGCGCAGTGATTTTTGGTGGCGTAAACCAAAATCCACAAGTTAGCCAATTGCGTCAAGGTGTTGATATTTTGGTGGCAACTCCCGGTCGATTAATCGATTTACAAAATCAAGGTTTAGTAACGCTTTCCAAAGTGGAAATTCTGGTTTTGGATGAAGCCGACCGTATGTTGGATATGGGATTTTTACGTGATATCGAACGCATCCTAAAAGTATTGCCGACCAAAAGACAAAACTTGATGTTCTCGGCAACCTTTTCAAGGGACATCAAGAAATTGGCAATGGGTATTTTGCACCATCCCGTTCAAGTAGAAGCCACTCCTGAAAACACAACGGTTGACGCAATTATTCAAAAAGTATATCCTTGTGCCAAAGAGAAAAAAACCGAATTAATCATCAAACTAATTACCGAAGGCAACTGGAAACAGATTTTGGTTTTTACCCGAACCAAACAAGGTGCCAACAAACTAACCGAAAGTATGATTAGTGCTGGCATTAAAGCAGCTGCTATTCACGGAAACAAAGGTCAAGGCGCTCGAACCAAAGCCTTAGCCAGTTTCAAAAACGGAAGCCTAACCGCTTTGGTCGCCACTGATATTGCCGCTCGAGGTCTTGATATTCCATTATTGCCACACGTGGTTAATTTCGAATTACCCAATATTCCCGAAGATTACGTCCATCGAATTGGTAGAACCGGAAGAGCTGGAGCCAGCGGAGAAGCCATTTCGCTATTTAGCCCAGACGAAACTGTTTTTCTACGCGATATCGAAAAATTGGTGGGTTTGAAATTGCTAAAAGAAAACATAAAAGGTTTTGAGCCAGATCCCAACGCTTCAACAGAGCCAATCAAACAAGGACAAGGAAGAGTGCAACGCAATTCAACTCCTCGCCAACCCAAAGCAGATAATACAAAGAGAAGCAGCAATAACAGCTTTGGACCAAGACGCCCACAACAAAATAATGATAGACGTTCTAATCGATAATTTTATGCTCCGCAAAGTCTCCGACTTTGCGGATGTGATAAAAGGTCTCCGACCTTCGTTACCAATTATAAATAGTGCTAATTGATTGTGGCTTCAAAACATCTATTACAGGATTATCTACTTTTGTGATTTCTATCATTCCAGAATCTGCAACATAATTGGAAGCACTGGAATAGACATAATGAGAAGCTTTAGCAACAATTCCTGCACGAACAGGATTCAAATGAATATAATCCAATTTCGACCAAAAGAACTTTTCTGAAAAAATTTCTTCGGGATGATTTCCATATTGCCAAAACTGATATTTTTCATTTCGGCTATGACTTTTACAAGCAAATTCAAAACGTTTTAGCATCCAATCGGCTCTGCTTTCTGGCTCTGTTTCTATTTTATTCAAAATAGTAGTTGCCGTAAACTTCTTGAAATCCCGAATCAAATCGGATAATTTACTGTTTTCTGACTGAATGATTAAATGAATGTGATTGGGCATAATTACAAATCCATACAAAATCATTCCTTTGTTTTTTACACAAAAATCCAGACTTTCGATGACGCAATCTTTGTACGTTTTTCTAGAAAAAACATCAACCCAGTCCACAACCGTTGCAGTTATAAAATGCGCTTTAGATTGATCTCGGATTATGAATCCTTCTTTGTCTTTCATTTTGTTTCTTTTAAAGGTCAGTCAGAGACTGAAAATCACTACCTCAAAGTCGGAGACTTTGCGGAGCTTGGTAATATGTGTTAACAATTAAACACATAAGCTTCTTTATGTTGTTTGTATGCGTTTCTGAGTGCTAATTCAAATATAAAGTCTTTCATTTCTCCATCAGCAATTGGTTCACCAGCTTTCACTGATTCTTCAGTTGCAATCTTTAAAATATCTTCTTTTATTTTTGGGTCGGCTTTCATTTTTGCTAAAGTTGATTTAAAGCTATCCTCAAAAACCCCTAAACTATCTTTATAATAAAAAATAGTACCTTTCTTTTCCAAATCAAGATACGATTCAACAATATTCCTACTTTCAATTAAAGCTTCAAATAAAATTGTAAAATCTCTCTTTACATCATCAACTTCAACTTGATTACTAGCTGAAATGTATCCTGAAAACGGTGATTTTAATTTAGCATCTCCACCTTTATATAAATGTCTACCAAAACAAGTTGCCATAGTAATAAACAATTTATCACACATCTTAATGTTTATTTGTCTAAATAAATTAACTAATTCAGTCCAACCAATTAAACTATCATCAGCCAAAAATAAACCATCTAAATCACTTGAACCGTGCATTTCAAGATGTATTAATAAACCACCTTGCATAATATCAGAATTAAATATAATATAATTCAAAACTTCAACAAAATCATTATTACTTTTTGGATTAAAAAAACGGTGAGTCATTTTATCATTATCAGGTTGATAATATTTAATCCTTCTTTCAATAACGTCATTGTAAAGTACTTCACCAGTTTTTAATGCATTTAAACTTTCAATAACAATTATGTGCTTTATTTTTCCTATCATATATATTAAAATGTTAATCCCTACCTGCTCCGCAAAGTCTCCGACTTTGAGGATGTGTTCGTCAGTCTGTGACTGACATAAAATTAAACATTCCGAAACAAAATCAGTCAGAGACTGAAAGTCACTACCTCAAAGTCGGAGACTTTACGGAGCATATAATCTGAAACTACCCCAACCAACCATCTCTATCCAAACTTCGATACTGAATCGCTTCGGCAATGTGGGAGGAAATTACTTTTGGAGCAGCTTCTAAATCGGCGATAGTTCTAGCTACTTTCAGGATTCTGTCGTAGGCTCGTGCCGAAAGATTCAGGCGTTCCATTGCGGTTTTTAGTAATTGTTTAGAATCATCGTCAAGAGCGCAATATTCCCGAATGTGTTTGGTATTCATTTGGGCATTGTAATGAATGTTTTCCATTTGAATGAAACGTTCCGACTGAATTTCTCTAGCAGCAGTCACTCTTTTTCGAATATCGACGCTGCTTTCGGCTTTTTGTTCATCGGATAATTTCTCGAAGGGAACTGGAGTTACTTCAATATGAATATCGACTCTGTCTAATAAAGGTCCCGAAATCTTGCTCAAATAGCGTTGCATTTCGTGCGGCGAAGAAGTTTGTGGCGAATCGGGATCGTTGAAAAAGCCACTCGGACTTGGATTCATACTCGCCACCAACATAAATGACGAGGGATAAGTCACTGTAAACTTGGCTCTCGAAATCGTCACTTCCCTATCTTCCAAGGGTTGACGCATCACTTCGAGAACTTCTCTTTTGAATTCTGGCAATTCATCCAAAAACAAAACCCCATTGTGCGCCATAGAAATCTCTCCGGGTTGTGGATAACTTCCTCCTCCGACAAGCGCCACGTTCGAAATCGTATGGTGCGGACTTCTGAAAGGTCGTTGATTCATTAAACCTACTTCTTTCAGCTTTCCGGCAACACTATGAATTTTGGTAGTTTCCAAGGCTTCTCGCAAAGTCATTGGCGGTAAAATACTGGGTAAACGTTTCGCAAGCATTGTTTTTCCTGCTCCCGGCGGGCCAATAAGAATAATGTTATGTCCACCAGCTGCGGCGATTTCCATACATCTTTTTATAGACTCCTGCCCTTTCACATCGCTAAAATCGAATTCGGGAAAGTCTAATGTTTTATAAAATTCGGCTCTGGTATCTATAGTTGTGGGTTCTAATGTGCCTTTACCTTCAAAAAAATCAATCACTTCCTGAATATTTTCGATACCATAAACATCTAAACCTGCAACGATAGCAGCTTCTTTTACATTTTGGATTGGAAGAAAAAAACCTTTAAAACCTTCTTCTTTGGCTTTAATGGCAATAGGCAAAGCACCGCGAATGGGTTGCAAACTTCCGTCCAACGAAAGTTCTCCCATAATCACATATTTGTCAATATCATCGCCTTTAATTTGTCCTGAAGCAATAAGAATTCCAATGGCGAGAGTCAAATCATAAGCCGAGCCTTCTTTTCGCAAATCGGCAGGCGCCATATTGATGGTGATTTTCTTGACGGGTAGTGAATAACCATTATTCTTAAGTGCTGCTGCAATTCGGTAACTACTTTCCTTGATGGCATTGTCTGGCAAACCAACTAAATGATAACCAACACCTTTGTCTATATTAACTTCTACAGTAATAGTGGTGGCTTCGACACCAAAAACGGCACTTCCAAAAACTTTGACTAACATAATAATAAAATTAAAAATCTAAATTTAATCTAAATTTCCTTTCAAAATGAAAATTATTTTTAGATTATTTCAATTTAGCCTTTAACGCCATTAGGAAGGATATTCCAATCCGATTTGATTTCTAACCTGATCCACTATTTTGATAAGATCCAAACTATTTTGGTGTGACCACAAATTACTTTCGATTCTGTTTTCTTTAATACAGTGATGACATTCCTCAATTTCATAAGTAAAACCTTTGCCTTTGGTTGGCAATACAATTTCCTCTTCATGCTCATCAACAGTCAAAGTATAAGATTGTGTTTGATGCCAAAGCGTGTTTAAATTAATTCTTCCTTTGGTACCATTTATCGTTGCTTTTATATTAGAGGTTGACACAAAACTAGAATGTAAAATAGCTTGCGCAGTATCGTATTGCAAAATCATAGACGTTTGCAAATCAGCACCAGTGGTATGAAAATTTGATTTTGCCAAAATTTCAGTAGGAATTCCTAACACAACATAACACAAAAACAAGGGATAGACTCCGATATCCAAAAGAGAACCGCCACCTAAATTAATATCGATATTTCTGTTTCCAATCCCACCTAAAATATTGGCACAAAAGGCAAAATCGGCATTAATGTATTTCACTTCGCCTATTTCACCCTTTTTAATTTTAGAAAAAGCTTCCCGAAAAGAAGGATTGAATCGTGTCCAAAAAGCTTCCATAAAAAACTTGTTGTTTGCTTTCGACGCCTCAATCATTTGAAGCGCATCAGCATAATTTAATGCAATTGGTTTTTCACAAAGCACATGTTTATTGTTCTGCAAGGCTTTTATAGTCAAAGTGGCATGCGAGGAATGCGGTGTGGCTATATACAAAATATCAATTTCCAGGTCATTAATAATGTCATCATATGAAGAATAGGCTTTTTGACAATCATATTCTTTAGCAAATTCTTGAGATTTTTCAAGATTTCGAGAAGCCACAGCAGCAAGTTCGGCATCATCGATGAGCATTAAATCATTGGCGAACTGGTGAGCAATAGTGCCCAAACCAATGATTCCCCATTTTACTTTATCTTTCATTTTTTATATTTTAAATAACAGCGTTGTTTTACTTCTTTACACCTAAAAACTAATAATTAGGATTTAAATTCAAATATACATTTTATGTTTCTTTTATTTGTAATTTTTGAATCGAAAGAAATTAAAAAAACCATTTAAAATAGTGCTATTTTTACTAATTCGTAAAATTTGTTTCAAAATGAAATTTACTTACGTTTTTTGTTTGCAAACCGATATTTATTAATTTACTTTGTTATAAATTTAACAATTAGCCAACAATAAGTCATAAAAATGAAAATAATACTTCGAACATTCAATCTGAAATTAAAACATCCTTTTACCATTTCCAGAGAATCTCATACGGTACAACCTTCGTTAATTGTTGAATTGCAAAGTGAAGGCCAATCAGGCTTTGGCGAAGCAACTTCAAATCCATATTATAAAATTACGGTAGATTCGATGCAACAGAATTTGGAAAATATAATTCCGTTTATCGAAAGTATTACTAATGAAACTCCAGAGGAATTTTGGCAAAAGGCACATCAATTTTTGAAGCATGATATGTTTGCACTTTGCGCTTTGGATATGGCTTACAATGATTTATATGCGCGGAAACAAGGCAAAAAACTCTATGAATTGTGGGGTTATTCAACGGATAATAATCCAATGACCGATTATACCATTGGCATTGACAGCATCGAAAAAATGGTATCAAAAATGAAAGAATTGCCTTGGCCAATCTATAAAATCAAGCTGGGTACCAAAGAAGATATTGCTATTGTTACCGAATTAAGAAAACACACCAACGCTATTTTCAGAATTGATGCCAATTGTGGTTGGACCGTTGAAGAAGCCTTAAATAATGCTATTGAATTGAAAAAATTAGGTGTTGAATTCTTGGAACAGCCTTTAAAAGCTGATAATTGGGAAGGTCACAAACAATTATTCGAAAATTCGGTTTTGCCTATAATTGCTGATGAAAGTTGTATTGTGGAAGAAGATGTGGCTAAATGTCACACGTATTTTCACGGTGTAAATGTCAAATTAGTAAAATGCGGAGGACTAACTCCAGCTAAAAGAATGATTTCGCAAGCCAAAAAGCTAGGAATGAAAACTATGATAGGTTGTATGACAGAATCTACGGTGGGGATTTCAGCGATTGCACATTTATTGCCCGAATTAGATTTTGTAGATATGGACGGTGGATTATTATTGGCCAAAGACATTGCAACTGGAATAAAACTTAATAAGGGTGTAATTGAATATTCAGAATTGAATGGAACTGGAGTTACTTTAATATCCTAAATAATGAATGTAAATGAGTTTCCTGATCGAAAAATACTAGTTGATGGCATAGAATATTTATATTTTGGCGGAACTAATTTTTTAGGAATTACTACAAATGCTAATTTCCAGAATATTTTATTCGAAAGCATCAAAAAATGGGGAACAGCTTATGGAAGTTCTCGAAATTCGAATGTAAAACTCTCCATTTACGAAACTGCCGAAAAATTATTAGCAAAAAACATCCATTCAGAGGCAGCTCTTACAGTTTCTTCGGGAATGCTAGCGGGAAAATTAGTTGTCGAATACCTTTTGAAAACTACTGATACTATGTTTCATTTTCCAGATACACATCCCGCATTGATGAATCCGCAAAGTTTACCTATAATAGTTAACGGTGAATTGAATTCTAAATTATTTGATAAAAGCATTTCAAAAATTGCAGTTTTAACAGATGCGGTTCCTTCACAATATGTCGAACCCATTGACTTGAACATTTTGCACACAATTCCGAAAGAAATTCAAATCAACTTGGTTATAGATGAATCTAATAGTTTTGGCATACTTGAAAACGATTGGCACAACTCTTTAAAAAAAGAGAATATCAATATTATTAAAGTAGCTTCTTTAGGTAAAGCAATTGGAATTTCTGGTGGTTTTATTGCAGGAAATCAATTGCTTATAACTGAAATACAAAATCAGGTAAGTTTTATAGGAGCAGCGGGAATGAATCCAGCTTTTTTAGAAACGTATGCCAATGCACAAGAAATCTATGTTTTGCAGAAACAGAAATTGCAACGTAATCTTAACTATTTAGATAGAAATTTTACAGATAGAGGCAAATTTACGTATCATCCCTCCTATCCTATTATTTATTTCGATGATGAAATGATTTCAAAAAAATTATTGGAAAACAAAATCATTACTACTTCTTTCAAATATACCAATGCCTCGGGCAAACTCAATCGAATAGTTATCACAGCCAACCATTCCATTGAGGATTTAGAACATTTGATTGCTCAATTAACATAAATTTATCATAAATCTATATTAACAAATTGTAAATTTTGTTTAATTATTATCTCGTACCTATAAAATTTTAGGGGGTAAAATATAAATTTGATAAAAATCACATATAAAGTTAGATTTTTTATGGGGGTATGAAATGATTTTATACTTTTATCGAAAATTATAACTAAAAAAACTAAAATTATGCGAAAGATTATTTTAAGTGTGATACTAATCACAATTCTGGTATTAGCCGTTTTTTCAATTTATTTGTTCCCTGAATCTACTGTATTAGGTGCTCATGTAGTCGAACTCAAATTAGACACAGGAGATACTGCTTGGATGCTAACCGCTACAGGGCTTGTATTGTTAATGACTCCTGGATTAGGATTCTTCTATGGCGGAATGGTAGGTAAAAAGAATGTAATTAGCACTGTTCTTCAAAGCTTCATTGCGATGGTAATTGTTACTGTCCTATGGGTTGTAGTTGCATTCGGATTATGTTTCGGACCATCAATAGGTGGATTTATCGGAGACCCATCTTACAATATGTTTTTTAGCGGTGTCAATTCTACCACAGCTTGGGAATTAGCACCAACTATTCCTTTTATGTTGTTTGCTTTATTTCAAGCAAAATTTGCCATCATTACACCTGCATTAATTACAGGAGCTTTTGCAGAACGCGTTCGTTTCTGGGCTTACTTATTATTTATGGTATTGTTTGTATTGTTCATTTATTCTCCATTATGTCACATGACTTGGCATCCTGATGGATTATTCTTCGGATGGGGAGTATTAGATTTTGCTGGAGGAACAGTAGTACACATGAGTGCTGGTTGGGCTGCTCTTGCTGGAGCAATGTTCTTAGGGAAAAGAAAATCTGAAAAATCAAATCCTGCTCGTATCACTTATGTATTATTAGGAACAGGTTTATTATGGTTCGGTTGGTTTGGTTTCAATGCAGGTTCTGCTGTTGGATCTAACGGACTTGCTGCACAAGCTTTAGGAACAACTACTGTTGCTGCTGGTGCTGCTGCTATGGCTTGGGTATTCTTAGACAAAATTTTAGGTCACAAATTGTCAGCAATGGGAGCTTGTATCGGAGCTGTTGTAGGTTTGGTTGCTATTACTCCTGCTGCAGGTTTTGTAACTATTCCTTCTGCACTAGCTATTGGTTTTATTGCTAGTATCGTAAGTAACCTTGTTGTGAGTAACTTCCCTAAAGGAAAAATAGATGATGCTTTAGATGTATTTGCTTGTCACGGTGTTGGTGGAATGGTTGGTATGCTTTTGACAGGTGTATTCGCTTCAAAATCAGTAAACGCAATTGTTGGTGATAATCAAGGTTTAATCTACGGTGATGCTACTTTGTTTTTAATTCAATTAAAAGCATTAGTTATCGTATCTATATTTGCTTTCTGTGCTTCTTATGCTTTATTCTTCATTGTAAATAAAATTACTCCTCTAAGAGTTTCTGAAGAGAAAGAAGAATTAGGATTAGACATTTCTCAACACGGAGAATACCTATAAAAAACCATTTATTTAATTTTTGAAACACGCTAAAGATTCGTTTTTAGCGTGTTTTTTTTTGCAAATTAACTTGTATAGAATTTCTGCACAAAGGCAATTAAGCCCCCCATTGTCAAAGTTAAAAACTTTGACAATGGGGGTTTATAAAACAATTATTTATGAAACAAATTTGTTGTGTCAACTTTATTCCATTGCCTCCAGCTTTAGCTGGAGGAATAAAAAGAACAATAGCTATGGCTTTAGCCAAAAGGATACTGCATTTGGCTAAAGCCTAGGACTGTTTTTGTTATCCAGTGGCTAAAGCCACCGGCAATTGAAGAAAATTATTTGCTATGGGGAATTGAGAGATTTGTTAAATCAGCGAAACCAAATCTATATTCTCCTAAAATTGTGAAGGATTAAAAAATGCCCAATTTGTTAAATCTTTAGTATCTTCAATTTCAATGATGGAATATCTAAAATTTATATCTTCTTGAATAATGACTCCCCCTACTAACATTCTATCTTGATTTAATATATTTTCTTTATTCATATAAGCCAATAAAGCATTGTGTTTGTTGGGTGCTTCATTATCCGAACGTTTGGTTTTTGTGTCAAATAAACCCATTTTCCCTGATTTGAATTTGATTACAAAATCGACATAAAATAAACGCAATACACCATAACTATCGTTATACGGAACGGCAAAATGCTCTTTGCCTTGGTCACCATTTTTATACCACCAATCAATATGATTTTCATTAACTATTAAAAAGTTCTTGAATGCTTGTTCTGGATTTGAAACGCTATTACTTTCAAAAAAAGGTTCAAGTGCGTGACTTTCTATATCCTCATTTTTAGTATACAATTCTGTATAATAGCGTATTTCTGGTACTTCCCAATCACTGTTTTCAACTCTTCTTTTATCATTTCCTTGAGTGAGTTGCCAAGCCTCAAATTTTTCTAACCCTTGGACAATATGCTGCATCAAAAGTGCCTTGTTCTGTGGAAACAAAAAGAATTTATGTGCTGTTGTTTCAAACATTCCAAAATAATATTCTGCAAAATGAATTAATGTCTTTCTTAGTTGTTTCCAACTTTTGGAACGGTTTAACCTAGTGATGTTATCATAGCAAAATCTATCAAACATATCGCTAAACTGAGCCGTTGTTATAGCAAAACTCTTTATTTGGTTTGCATTCAACATTATGGAATTCACTTCATAAGAATCTATGTTTATATCGGTTGGGATTGAAATTTGATGGTCATCTATTTCAAATTCCCAACCGTTTTCAATAAGTTTTCGTCTATTGTCTTGCTTCAATAATTCAAAAATTGCAATATCTTGATCTGTAAATAAATCTCCCTCAGGCAATTGTTTTATATCATATCTTTCTTCTAAAACTTTAAAAAATTTAGGTTCAAAATAATCTGTCAACAATCCTTTTGATGGTCTGTCGTTGATGACTGTTGCGGTTACTAATTTATCAAAAAACCAACCTTTATCGTCTTTTCGCTCTGCATATTGAGGAATAAAGAAATCTACATCCGAAGGCACAAAGTTTATCCTATTGCTTTCTATGTTTGTATAGACATAACCGTAATTTAAATCATCGCTATCATAATGTCTTTGATGTGGCATTCTTAAAATTCTTCCCACGGTTTGAATTCCAAAATCAGGACTTTTAACCGTTCTGTAACTCACTAAAATGGATGCTCTTGGACAATCCCAACCTTGTGCAATAGCTTGTTTAAAAATTAGAACATCTTGCAAACCATTTATATCTTCCAACCCATCGGTGTCTTTTTCACCCGAAAGCCAAATAGCCAAACGTCCATTATTTGTACTAATATTGAACTCCGAGTTTAACAAACCTACCAATGTATCCCGAATCGTTTTATCCTCTTCACTCAAAGCAGTAGTTTCTGATGGAAGCTGGATTATCAACAAAGGATTGATTTTATTTTCTCCCAATTCTGCATTATACAAAGCTTGCAATTCTTTTTTCTTTGCCAAAGCAGTTCGCAACAAATGAATATGCACATTATCGCTTCCTTGAAGTTTTGGGTCTAAACCAATATTCAATCGAACTCCTTTTTTTATCATTTGTTCCCTGATTACTTTTTGGCGCGAAATAGAAACTGTCAATTGAGGTCGAACATTTGGAGTTGCCGTAACCATTATTTCTATTTTAGCTTTAATCAGTTTTCGCACCGCAATAGCTTGTGGTCCCGTAAAAGCACTTAAATGAGCTTCATCAATAATCAAAATAATTTGAGTATCTGAAGCCTTTGTATTTTCTATTAGAGTTTCGAGATTCCTACTGTTTTCATTGTCCTGACGCCATATTTTTTTCATCCCATCTACACTGCTCCAATTTACAAAAAGTAAATCTTTGGGGTTTAGTATTGGATTATCGCTCAAGCTATTCAAATCAAAACAGTTCAATTTAGCGGTATCCGCATATAGTTTTTGTAAGGATAAAAAACTTTGAATGTGCAAGGTGTTGGGAGCAAACCATATAAAAGCAACTTTATCGTTCAACCCTGGTTGCAAGGGCAATTCATCGACCAATCGGTATAAATAATCTGCCATCATCACAGTTTTGCCAGAACCTGTTGGTGCTTCCAACAATATCGGAATTTGTACTTGTGCTGTATCTAATGCATCGAACGTATTGGTAAGTAAACTTGCTACTGCTTTATCTTGAAAATCTTTTAATAGGTACATACTTAATCTTGGTCTTCGTTAAATAATTCGGCAACTTCTTCTACACTTGTAGCTTTGGTTTCCCGAGATACTGGCTCTTTTTTATCCAATTTCAATGTTTTGAAAGTAGCGCGATAGGCATTATAAATAGCGTCGGGAAGTGGCACGGCTTCTATTTTATCGGCAACGTCAAAAAACATTTCTGCCAAAGCCTCTTTCTCTTCGCTAAAAGCATAAAGCTTAACAGCCTGTTCTATTTCTAATGTTTGAATAAAGGGAATCAATTGTTCGCAAACTTCTATTTGTTCTCTGCTGTGATACACCACAATCATAAACTTACCTCTGCTGTTAGTGAAAATTCTACAAACTGCTGCTTTAAAACCGTTCTCTGCCGTAACATCTGTGTAACAATCCTCCTTGATGCAAAGCAGCTCTGTGCTAGCCGAAGTCAATAACCGTTTGTTGGTTTCACTTTTGTTACTAGGCACAAACTCACTTTTGTAATAGCGTAAATTATTTTTTTCCAATCCTGTCACATCTACTCCTTTGGCATTGGTATAACCTTGAATTACTCGTTTGTTTCGTTCATAGGTTACAGATTGACAAATACCAAAAGCTTCAAATTTTTCAGTTCCTTTGTTAATACCTTTTTCAAGAAGTTCCTTTTCTGTTTTTGTATCAACTTCATTATTGGTTACCATAATACATTGGCGGTTGCCACCATCATCTGCATTTAGTGCCATTGTTGCGTGAAGTGTAGTGCCTGAACCTGCAAAGAAATCGAGGATTGTTGAATTTGAATTATTAGAAAAATTAATTACTCGCTGAATCAATTTAACTGGTTTGGTATATTTAAAAATATTATCAGTAAAAATATCTTTAATATCAGCAGCCGCATCAGCATTTTTAATATCAATAATCATATTTTTAAGTGGTGCTGAACGATTCATTAAGTTATTTTCATTATCTACATTAAGATAGTTTTTATAACAAACAGTCCATCCAGAACCTTTTTTATCTGCTTTTCTAAAATCTATAAATTTATTTTCTATACCCCATTCTAATTTAGTTTTCCCCCATTTCCAAGTCCAACCATCATTTACAAATTCAGTTCTTCCATTTGGAAAACAAATTGTACCATCAGGACATTTAATACCATAATTTAATGAATCGCTATATCGTAAACCACCTCTATCTAAACTATCCAAATAGTAAGGGCCTCTATGCTCAAAAAACTCGTCTTGATTCCTGTATCTTTTTAAATCATAAGACTCTGTATTTCTATTAAAAATTTCTGTTTGATATAAATTTGATTTTGTAAATACTGATAAATATTCAGTAATTGTGTCAATTGTCTTTGCGTCAGAGGCGCCAGTTTTTTTCTGCCAAATAATATTTGTTATGAAATTTTCTTCTCCTAAAACTTCATTACATAACAATTTCAACTGTGCTTGTTCATTATCATCAATACTAATAAAAATCATACCCTTTTCACTTAATAAACGTTTTGCAATACGCAAACGCTTATCCATAAACGAAAGCCATTTACTATGGCGATAGCTATCTTCTTTATCTACAAAACTGTCATTGTATTTAAAATCTTTGTTTCCTGTGTTGTAAGGTGGATCAATATAAATTACATCAATTGCACCTTCGTGCGTAAATGTTAATGCTGTAAGTGCGTGCAGGTTGTCGCCTTCAATCAAAATATGGTTTGGCACTTCGACTGCGCTCAGTGTGACATCGTCATTAATTATTGCTTTTTCTTTTACTTCCTTTAAAACTGGTAAATTATTGCGTAGTTGTTCTTCGACATCTTCGGCTTTGTCTTCCCAAACTAAACCGTATTTTTTCTTGGTGTTTACTAACTCTATTAATTCGCTACGCTCCTTTTGAGTTAAACCGTCTAGTTTTTTTATTTTAGAGATTAGGTCTTGTTTGTTCATTGTTTATTGTTGTATTTTTTTAGCCATTTCAAACTCTTTACCAAACTCTAACCCTAAATGCTGCACTTGTTCTGGCATAGCTAATGCCCAAGAAACATAATAAAATGCTAAGACTTGATTACCGGAAAAGCGTTTGTTATTTATGCTTGAAATGATGTAGTCTTTTTTGTTGGGATCAATTCCTTGTGTTCCTAACATTGCGATTTCGAAAGCAGCTTGTTTTATATCAGCAGCTTCTTTTTCTTTGAAATGTTTCAAAGCTTCGACCATAAACATCACGATAGCCATATTGGTACCGATTTCTTCTTGGTGTTTTTGGAACTTTTCCATTTCTCTTTTTTGAAATGGGTCTTCTGGTTCCTCCAGTCCGAAAGGGTCTTGCTGCAACTTGGTTACGAAATCATCGATATTGCTTTTACTCTCGAATTTAGCTTCGCTTTCAAGCTCGAAAAATGTATCTAAACCAAGGTCTTGTGCCCAATGCTTTACTAACTCGTATTCTTCGCCTGGTTTGCGATCCTCACGGTATTCGATAAATTCTTTGTAGAATGTTTCTGCGAGCTTTAGTTCAGCCGAAGTTGGTTTGAATTCCTGAATGGTATCAATACCAAATAATTCCTTGAACTGCATAGCATTAACCAAACTAAATGTTCTTGTTTTAGAAATTACACTTTGCGGTGCAATGTCCAGAATTCGTTCGTCGGTTACTGCTTTTATGGCATCTTGGAGCATTCCAAATAATGAGAGTAATTGGTATGGTCTTAATTCTGCGTATTCTTTGTATAGAAAATCTTCGATGAACACATCGATAGGGGTATTGTATGTTTGTAAGTTTAAGCCACTGAATATACTTTCGATAAAAAAGTCAATAGTGGATGGGTCTTGTATTTTAGATTTTAAATTATTGATTGCCGGAAGGATGGTCTCAATAAAATTGTTTTTGTTTTGTTGGGTTGAAATGAATACTTGGTTTAGGTTTTCTTTTCTCGCTTGATTTACAAAATCTAAATGCACCAATTCGTGCATCACTAAATGTTCTACAGCCGGATATGTACTTTTGTATTTTACTATGTGTTTGTTACGGTTGTATCTTTCTGCAATTTCTACTTTGGCAGCTGTTTTGATTTCATCATCAGCATAAATGTCTATTTCAGTTCCACCTTCAGCTTCCAGTTGGCTTCGGTATTTGAAGAATATTTTTTTACCATCAAAATCACCTGCAATTTTATTGGCTATGTCAAAGGCTTTTCTGAATGCGTTTTGGTACAATTCATCAATGCTTTTGGACCGTTTCAGACATTCAATACAACTATAAAAAGCGGAATGTAAATCGTTTTCTTTTTCGGCTATTAATGCCAAAATGAAAGCCGTATTAGGATAACTATCTGAAATTTTACAGGAATCCCAAGCGTATTTTTTGGCTTCTTCGAGTTTGTTTTCTTGAAATAGTAAATACGCCACATTCGATAAACTGATGTAGTCGGTTGGGTTAACCAGTAGTGCCTGATCGTAATATTTTAGGGCGGTGGGAACATCCTTAAGGAATTTGGCCTGAATATTCCCCATCATCAACAAAGCCCAATGATTCCTGGAATCCCAACGCAAAGCGTCAATCAAACAATTGATGGCTTCGTCCTGCTGACCTTCATCAGAAAGAATTTGTCCCATAATTCGGTGAAATTCCGAATTGGTAGGATTGTTGGCGATAAGATTTTGTAGAATGGGTTTGGCTTCTTGGTAATTCCCTCTTTCGCAAAGGGCAACCGTTTTGCGGTAATCGGCATCTTGGGCAAGAATAGTGGAAGTGTCTATTTCTATAGTAACCCAATCCTCGGTAATGGAAACTTTTGGCGAAAAAGGACCAAAAGTATAGTATTTTTTTAACTCATTGATTAATAAGCTATTACCCCCCCCCCCGTACTATTTTAGGAAAAATGGTAAATAGAAAACCATCAATTTTATGGATAATTTGCATAAAGCGATCAGGATTTTTTACTTTTTTTGAAGATTTTATTTTCTAAAAGAGAATAATTATTTTTGTTGAAACAAATCTAATAAAAAATAGGCTGCAAAAGGCAATTTAAGAGATAGAAATCGATTATTTTTTGATAAATAGAACCTCACAAAACTGATTTCAAAATAAAACAAAAAAAGCGAAGCTTTATCTAGTTGTCTCACTTCTTTTTTAGTTTTACAAATGAGGCACTATTCGAGTATATTCGGGAGAAAATGGAAGGAATCAGCTCACAAATCAAGGAAGACAAAGACAATCTTTGAAAAAGATAAAGAAGTCTGTTTTAATTGACCGCCTTCACTTTATAAAAGGAGGGCGGTCGAATTATAAAATAACGGCGGTCAAATGGAAGCATCAGCAGTATAAAAATGTATCTTTGTAATGCAACAACTGACTAACGCACCCTATTCATTAAAAAATCAACTTTATGGCAGTCCCTTTTACCGCTGTGGGAAAAACAAATCCCAGTCAACCGCAAAATCCATTACTGTATTATCCCAGAACCACCCAAAGCGGTGTTGTCGATTTAGAAGAATTATCGGAACGTGTTTCTGATAGTTGCTCCGCCACACCCTCAGATTGTTCTGCAGTTATTATCGGTTTGGTTACTGAAATATGTAAATCGTTAGACCAAGGAAATATTGTTCGTTTAGGACAGCTCGGCTCGTTTCAGGTTAGTGTTCAAGGTACCAGTAGCCCGAGCGCTGAGGAGGTTACCGCTAAAAATATTTCGAGGAGTTCTATTGTTTTTAGACCTGGAAAAAAATTAAAAAATATGCTGAACCAATTGAAATTTTATAAAAAAAAGTAATTCAAAACTTCCTGCTATTTTAGTCAGGAAGCTTTATCATTAAATGGGTTTTAAATTATTTCTTGAACTTAGAAATTCCAGTTTTCAACCAACTTTCATATTCTTCAACAGTTGTATAACTTATTGTTGGTATAGTTTCATTCAAACTATTTCCTGCTAAATCCGTCAAAACATACAATGGTTGCGTATTGGTTTTGTATTTTGTAATCATAAAATCAGTCCATTTATCTCCAATGGTTTCAATTTCTGAACCTGTAGTTTTCGAAATAAATTGTTCGTTTTTTGGTAATTCTCGTTTGTCGTCAACATATAATGATATCAATACTATATCATTTTTCAAAATGGATAAAACTCGCTTGTCAGACCAAACATTATTTTCCATTTTTCTACAATTTACACAGGCAAAACCTGTAAAATCGAGCATTATAGGTTTGTTTACCGTTTTGGCATACGCCAAACCTTTATCATAATCATCAAAAACCACTATTTGATGCGGCCCCAATTTAGCACCATCAGGCAAAATTGCTGTCGGAGAATGATTTCCTGAACCACCAAATCCAAGAGGACTTTCGCTATATTCCATTGGCGGCGGAAAAGCATTAATCAATTTTAATGGTGCTCCCCAAAGTCCTGGTATCATATAAATGGTAAACGATAAAACCACTAATCCAAGCGATAATCGACCAACTGAAATGTGTGCCATTGGGCTGTCATGTGGCAAAGTAATTTTTCCGAACAAATAGAAGGCTAAAGTTCCGAAAACGGCTATCCAAATAGTCAAAAACACTTCTCTTTCTAATAAATGCAATTGCAAAACCAAATCTGCATTGGATAAAAATTTGAATGCCAAAGCCAATTCTAGAAACCCTAAAACTACTTTTACCGTATTAAGCCATCCACCCGATTTTGGCAAAGAATGCAACCAACCCGGAAACATGGCAAAAAGCATAAATGGCAAAGCTAATGCTAAAGAAAAACCAAACATTCCCACTATCGGAGCAATTCCGCCTTTCGAAGCAGCTTCAACTAATAACGTTCCAACAATTGGTCCTGTACAAGAAAATGAAACAATAGCTAATGCTAAAGCCATAAATAAAATGCCAATAATTCCGCCTCTGTCGGCTTGGCTATCGACTTTATTTGCCCAAGAATTGGGTAACATAATCTCAAAGGCTCCCAAAAATGAAACCGCAAAAACTATTAATAAAAGGAAGAAAATTAGATTAAACCACACATTGGTTGATAAAGCATTCAAAGCATCTGCTCCAAAAATCCAAGTGACCAATAATCCTAATATCACATAAATAGAGATAATTGAAATACCATAAATAATGGCGTTTTCAATCCCTTTGGCTCTAGTTTTACTCTGTTTTGTAAAAAAACTTACCGTCATTGGAATCATCGGAAAAACACAAGGAGTCAACAATGCGGCAAATCCTGAAAGAAATGCAATCAGGAATATGGTCCATAATCCTTTTTGAGTTTCTGGTTTTGAAGTGTTTTTTATTTCTTTTGGTTCTGAAACAACAGCTTTTTGTACTTCTTCTGGTTTTGAAGTGATTTCTTCCTTTTTAGTCGTGTCAGTTTGAATGGGCAAAACCTCAGTTTTAGTAACTGATGGAATGTCAAAGCTAAATTTCTTCTCCAAATTAATACAAGATTGTTTGCAAACTTGATAATTTAAAGCGACTTCAATCGTCTTGATTTTGGGATTTGTCAAAGCAATCTCCTGCTGAATTTGAGCGTTTTTTACAAAAAAAGTCTCGTTTACTTCAAAAACATCGTTGTATGCTGTTGTCGTTTTTCCTTCTTTGGCTTTGCCAATCAATTTGTAATTTCCTTTTTGATTTTCAAAAATCACTTCCATTGGCAGTGGCCCACCTTCTGGAGTAAACTGGGAATACATATGCCATTCATTTTCTATAATTCCATTAAAAGTAAGAATATAGTTGGTCTCAGATTTTTTTTCGATTTTGGTTGTCCATTTTACAGGATCAAGTATTTGCGAATTTCCATTGGCGAAGGCCAAAAAAGTAAGAAGTGCAACAATAATTTTTCGCATTATTTCAATTGTATTTTAAGTATATTTTTGGTTGTATTTTTTATTTTAAAACGTTCGTCTTGTCGAATTCCTACAATCCAAACTATTTCATTATCCGAACACAAAAGCCACGCTTTTTCTTTTTCAATCAAAGACAATTTTTCGTCTTTAAAAAATTTGCTGACTTTTTTTGATTTTCCATCCATCCCTAAAGGTTGAAAAGTATCGCCATCCTTCCAGCGGCGCAGTACTAATGGATACCACAACTTGTCTTCATCGGCAAATATAGTTGTATTTGAAACATTTGAAATGTCAGCTACTTTACTAAACGAAAGATTTAAGGGAATTTTAACTTCTTTTTGGTTTTTATTGATAAAATATTCTTCGTTTTCATCCTCTGAATTAATTGGACTTAAAATAAGAAAATCTCTATTTTTCAACAATCGAAATTCATTCGAAAATATCTGTTTACCCGATTGACCGTTAATCAAATCATAAATATCTTCCCAAGCCGAAAATCTAAATCCGTTGAACCAATGATACAAATACGACTTATAATTGGGGAGTTTTTTTAATTGATTCAAATCAAAATGAATTTCGGTTCCTTTTTCTTTGGCCACTTGCTGATAAACCAAAAACGAGGCATCATCGACCATTCCTTTGGATTCTTGCAAATAATTTTGAGTTTTTTGAAAAGAAGATAAAAAATCAGGATTCAAATCCTTCAATATAGGAACCAAATTATGCCTGATTTTATTTCGCAAGTATTTATCCGAAGCATTACTGCTGTCTTCCCTCCATTCGACAGCATTATCCTTAGCATATTGCTCGATTTCTGACCTAGAAAAAATCAAAAGTGGGCGAATTACTTTCTCATTTTGCGATGGAATTCCAGTTAGCCCATCAATTCCGGTTCCGCGAACTAGGTGTATAAGAAAAGTTTCTAAATTGTCGTCCGCTTGGTGTGCTGTTAAAATATAATCGTAGTTTTCAGTCTCCAAAAGCTCGTAAAACCAGTTGTATCGCAACTCACGAGCGGCAACTTGAGTAGAAAGTTTATAATCATTGGCGAAAGCCTCGGTATCAAATTGCGTTAAAAACAATTTAATTTCGTTGGTTTCGGTATAATTTTGAATAAATCTTTGATCTTCAAAACTTTCCAAACCGCGAAGTTGAAAATTGCAATGAGCAAGAGCAATTTCAAAAGGTAACTTATGAAACAAATCTACCATTACCATACTGTCTAAACCGCCACTGGTAGCCAAAAGAAGGTTTTTCCCAATTAAAAAAGAGAAATTTTGAGCGATATGATTTTCGAATTTCTGTTGCATATTCAAATTTAGAGATTAAATACCAAAATCAAATATGATAATTGATTTTTTTCGAATCATCTGCTTTTAAACTTAAAACGAATCTTTTAAAATCTGTAATCCTTCATCCCATTTTCCGTATCCCGAAGTGGCGTTCATATGACCTGCATTTTCGATAAAAATTAATTTACTGCCCCAATTTTCAGCAAAAATTCTTATGCGCTCTGTCGTTGCCCAACCATCATTTGTGCTAGCCACAACAACAGATGGAAACGGTAATTTTTTTAAAGGAATTGGTGCAAAACTTTCTAAGCCTAAATCTTGCCAAGGATTGTCTAAATCTGGTGGCGCTACAATCATAGCCCCTTTTATTTTTATATCAAACTCACTCGCCCAATGAGCAATAGCAATACCTCCCATACTATGCGAAACTAAAACTACAGTTTCGGGATTGTAGGATTTAATTGCTTCATTTATAGTATTTACCCAATCGATTCGAAAGGGTTTTTCCCAGCTTTTTTGTTGTATCCGAAAACTATTAGGCAGCTGATTTTCAAAATAGGTTTGCCAATGTTCTGCACCAGAATTTCCGTAACCAGGAACTATCAGATAATTTGTCTCCATAATTTTCATCAAAAATAATTAGTCCTAATTACTTATTTTTTTACCTTTTTTGTGAGTTGCTTTTATATTCAACTCAAAACTTCTCGCATCGCTTTGGCTTTGAGCAAACATTCTTCATATTCATTTTCTGGAATAGAAAGCGAAGTTATGGCACTTCCCACTGAAAACGAAGCGTATTTTTTATCTTGATTGTATAAAATACTTCGGATGACAACATTAAAATCAAAGTCTCCATTTGGAGTAAAATAACCAACAGCTCCACTATACAAACCTCTTTTGGTTTCTTCTAATTCTTCGATGATTTTGAGTACCGAAACCTTAGGAGTTCCTGTCATACTTCCCATTGGAAAAGTAGTTTTAATTACATCAATAGCAGCGTATTGACCATCTAATTTTGAAGTGATAGTCGAAATCATTTGGTGTACTTGTTCGAAAGAATAAATGCCACATAATTCTTCTACTTTTACAGAACCTTTTTGAGCTGTTCGTGATAAATCATTTCGAACCAAATCTGTAACCATAATGTTTTCGGCACGCTCTTTTGGATCAAAAGCTAACTGATTTTTAGATTTTTCATCTTCGATTGGATCTAAAAAACGTTTGGCTGTTCCTTTTATGGGTTGCGAAATAATCAAATCGCCTTCTTTCTTAATGTAACGTTCTGGCGAAGCTGAAAGTAAAAATTGAATATTATTTTTAAAAAATACAGCCTGCGGAGATTTTGAAATTTTGTTCAATTTCAGAAACTTTTCCAATGGATTAATATCTGCATTTTCAGCAAAAAATTCCATACAAAAATTAGCTTCGTAAATATCACCACGATGAATATGTTCAAGTAAATTAGTAACTTTTTCAAGGTAGTTGTCTTTCGAAATGCGTTGCTTAATCTCAATTTCTGATATCTGTTCTCTGATATCTGAAACCTGTAAACTGATTTCCTCCAAATCCTCCTCAACTTCATCATCACACATATTGAGATATTGAATTTCGAGTTGGTTTCCTTTTAACAAAAATAATTTCTTGGGCTGAAAGAAAAACAAATCCGGAAAATCTAGACCATCAAAATTATTGGAATTTAAAATCTCAATATCATTTTTCAAATCATAAGCCAAATAGCCAAAAAGCCAATCTTTAGAAATTTGCTGGTATTGTTTCAAATCTTCAAAAGCGTTGTGATAATCCGTTTTTATTGACGTAAAAGCATCTACAGCAAGAATGCAATCGTAACTGGAATACTGTTGCGGATAATCGTTACTGTCCAAAAAAACTACTTCACGAAATTGCTGCGCCCAAGTCAATACTTGTTTCTTGAATTGGAATGAGTTTTCTATATGTTTTATAATCGATGTTCTCAAAGACTTAGGATGGTTTTAAAATTTCAAAATTACGACAAATTTTAATAAAATTTTTAGTTACATTTAACCCGCTATTAACCACAAAAACAAACAAATATGAAAATTGCAACCTTAATTGTCCGATTTTTAATTGGTGCTTTACTCCTTTTTGCTTCTCTTTCTTATTTTTTTAAATTTGGAGAACAACCCGAAGTTATAGGCGATATGAAAACTGTAATGACTGGATTTATGGCTACAAAATACATACTTCCAATAGCAAAATCGGTGGAACTTATTTGTGGAATATCATTTATAACTGGAAAATTCATGAAAATTTCATCCCTTATTTTAGTACCCATTACTTTAAACATCTTACTTATAAATGTGTTTTTGATGCCAGAAGGAATACCGATTGCTGCTGCATTATTTTTAGGAAACTTGTTTTTAATTTATACAAACTGGGATAGTTACAAAGGATTGTTTGTGGCTTAAAAATTTAAAAACCCGTCTCATTATATAAAATTGAGACGGGTTTTATTGAATATATTAGAGAAATTTTAAACGTGCAACGCTCTATTATCTGTTGCTGCCAAAGCGGCTTCTTTAATCGCTTCGGCAAAAGTTGGATGTGCGTGACTCATTCTCGAAATATCTTCGGCAGATGCTTTGAATTCCATTGCAGTTACCGCTTCGGCAATTAAATCCGCACAACGAGCACCAATCATATGAACACCCAAAACTTCATCGGTCTTAGCATCAGCCAGAATTTTTACAAATCCGTCTAAATCTCCTCCGGCTCTTGCTCTTCCCAATGCTTTGAAAGGAAAACTTCCTGATTTGAATTCTACTCCAGATGCTTTTAATTGCTCTTCGGTTTGTCCAGCGGCAGCCACTTCTGGCCAAGTGTAAACTACTCCCGGAATCAAATTATAATTAATATGTGGTTTTTGTCCTGCCAAAATTTCGGCAACCATTGCTCCTTCTTCTTCGGCTTTGTGTGCTAACATTGCGCCACGAACTACATCGCCAATAGCGTAAATATTTGAAATATTCGTTTGTAAATGATCGTTTACTTCAACCATTCCTCTATCCGTAATTTTAACTCCGGCTTTATCGGCATTCAACCCATCTGTATATGGACGACGACCTACAGAAACCAAAGAATAATCACCTTCTAGAGTGATGGTTTCTCCTTTTGCATTTTCGGCTTGAACCGTTACAGTATCGCCTTTTCTTTCTACTGATTTCACTTTGTGTGAAACGTAGAATTTCATTCCTTGTTTTTTCAAGACTTTGGTCAATTCTTTGGACAATGAACCATCCATACCCGGAATAATTCTGTCCATAAATTCTACTACGGAAACTTGTGCTCCCAATCGTAAATAAACTTGTCCTAATTCGATTCCGATTACACCACCACCAATAATAACAAGGTGTTTTGGTACTTCTTTCAATTTCAACGCTTCGGTTGAAGTGATGATTCTTTCTTTATCGATTTTTATAAACGGCAACGAAGATGGTTTTGAACCTGTTGCAATAATGATATTTTTAGCTTCGATAGTTTCCGAAGTTCCGTCGGCTTTGGCTACAGTCACGTGAGTAGCATCTAAAAATGAACCCAATCCTT
>Ga0116158_10000491_pt1 | contig 38865 bp, 23 predicted proteins | sample AD_UKC052_MetaG_FD_89883 | JGI IMG/M metagenome (GOLD analysis project Ga0116158, IMG submission 89883) | Active sludge microbial communities of municipal wastewater-treating anaerobic digesters from USA - AD_UKC052_MetaG | ecosystem: Engineered > Bioreactor > Anaerobic > Digestate | place: USA... | reverse complement strand
CTTTCAGGAGGCGGTACAATAACCGGAAACAACACCAACACCAATTCCATCAGCATCAACTGGACAACCGCCGGAACCTATACAATCACCTGCAACTATTACGACTCGGCCAAAGAATGTGGCGGGACAGGCACCCTGAATGTAGTGGTGTTGCCTGTAGCCAGTATAACCGGCAATAATACTTTCTGCGCCGGGGCTTCTACCACGCTTACCACCACAGGCTTTACCTCTTCATGGATAATCAGCCCGGCAGGCGCCTCCATTACACCAAGCGGCAGTTCGGCTACCGTAACTTCCAATACCCCGGGAACCTATACCGTAACCGCGACACCAACATCGCCGGCGGCCTGTAATTCGCCCACGTACACGGTAACCGTTTTACCAAAACCAATACTAACCCCAATAACAGGGCAGGATAGTGTTTGTAAAGGGCAGACCAATATATATGCAGTTGGTTCAAATACAGTTGGTACTTTCAACTGGACTGTTAACAACGGTACTTTTGTTCCAATTGGATCCTTTAATGATTCCATACAGGTAACCTGGAACAACAGTGGCGGACCTTATACCATCAGCGTTTCCCAAACCGGCAGTGTATCGGGTTGTGTTTCAGATCCGGTGAACTTTACGGCCTATCCCTATCCAATACCGGTTATTTCGGGCGCCATCAGCGTATGTGCCGATGCAACCATAACCTATACCATTACCAATATTGGCAACCATCCATTCAACTGGTCGGTTTCGCCGGGTAATCTTGGCACCATTATTACGGGGCAGGGGAGTAATCAGGTACAAATAAAATGGCATGGCAGCAACAGCCCCGGCAGTTCCAATACGGTTTACCTGAAAGTGGGTTTTTGCCAGGATGATTCCATTGCCATTACCATTAATGAACCCGTTTTGCCGGTGATAACCGCTACGGGTACGCTTTGTGGAGGTGGGGTAAATTTATCGGTGGCAGGCACAGGCAGCTATAGCTGGAGCTGTACCGAACACCCCATAACGCCAACGCAGCCAACAACGCTTTCCAGCCTTACCGGTCTTACCCTTCCCGGGCATTATACCGTGAGCATTTCCAATTACAACGGAACCGGCTGTACTGTTTCTGCTACTTATTTTGTGCCGGATATCGGCAGGCCAACAGCCAGTATATCGGCGGATAATGTGCTGGAATATTGTCTTCCAACGCTGCCGAATATGAACCTGGTGGCGGCTTATTCTGCCGGTTACCAGTTTCAGTGGTACCAGGCGCCTTCTACACCTATTGGCGGATTAACCACCAACCCGGTTTTACCCATTAATTTTTTAACGGGGGCAGGTACTTATACCTTTTATTGCGTTGTAACCCTGAATGGATGCAGTGTTACTTCCAATACGGTTACCATTTACATTTCCAACTGTACGGGTGGCCCCGGCCCTAATTGTACCGGAGCTTTAGGTATTTCAGGTATTACAGGATGCAATCCGTTTACATTTTCGTTGTTTGCCACAGCTCCTTCGGGTGGCACCATTGTACCTGGAACAACCACCATTGCCTATCCATACAGCAACCTGCTTAATACAAGCGGCAATACAACGGCTACTTTTGATTCGGTAGGGTATAAGCAAATTAGAATTTGTGCCGACATTGCCATACCCGGCGGTGGCACCACCCGCTGCTGTAAGGACACGGTGGTATTGGTAACAGTAGCTTCAAAGTTCCTTGCCAATGAAAGCTGCGGCGTGGTTACCCTTACCGACCTGTCTACCGTTATTTTCCCCAATACCATTGGTTCCTATGCCTGGACAAACGGAAGCAACCCGGGTAATTTACCGGTACCCATTTCCTCTGCAAACTTTAATAATGCGGCCCTCCAAAATCCGGTGGATACGCTGAAAGTCAGTGGTTCCTATATTATCACCCAAACCATTACATCCGGTGCCTGCACGGTATCATCTGGCGATACCCTGAATGTGGTGGTACCCAATGCAAGCTTTACAGCCGGTAATTCCTGTGTGGGTACACCCATCGGTCTTTCGGCATTGGGAGGTTTTACCAGTTATTTATGGGATTTTGGTGATGCCGCCACTTCCTACACACAAACTACCTCGCATGCCTATGCAACCCCGGGCGTGTTTACCATTTTGCTGAAAGTTACCAATTCAAACGGATGCTGGGATACGGTTTCGCAGGTGGTAACCATTTCGCCCGCCCCAGCCTGTACCTTAACGGTAACGGGCCCAACTACGTTCTGTGCGGGCGATTCGGCCGTATTGCAAAGCTGCGCCGGGTTAACCGGGTATCAGTGGTATAATAATGGTAACGCCATTCCATTGGCCACCAACCAAACCTATGCTGCATTGCAAACCGGCAACTATTATTGTACCGCTTTAAATGCAAACAATTGTGTGGTGATGTCTGATACAGTTGCGGTGCTGGTTAATGCAGCGCCTCCGGCCAATATTACCACATCGGGCAGTAATTGCCTTGGTGGTTCATTTACGGTAAGTGTTCCTAATTGTGCAACCTGTACTTATTTCTGGACGAATAACGGGAATCCTGTTCCCGGTTCTTCCAGTTCGCTCACCTTTACCATTGGCCCTGCAGCCATTGGGCCGCATACTTTTGTGGTAACCGTTACCAATACGGCAACCGGGTGTACCTCCACGGGTACCGCTACGGTGACCTTCTACAATCCGCCTACGGTATCCATCAGTGTATTGCCCAATGTTTCCTTATTGTGTTCAAACAATCCATACCTGCTTACGGCTACTACAAGTGCCTCAAGCCCGCTGTGGGCCTGGAATTACAATAACATCAACTTTGTAATTTCTTCCACAAGCAGCGTTACTGCCACCGCGGCTGGAACCTATAATGTGTTTGTTACCGATGGTATTACCGGATGTACAGCAACTGCATCACAGGTGGTAAGTCCAAGTCCTGATCTGGGTTTATTTCCAGCAGGTTGCGATACCCTTTGCGACAGCTCGCGTGTGTTTTTACCCCTTGGTTCCATCAACAATAACCTTGCAGGGTACACCATTACCTGGTACGATAATGCTCCGCCTTATGTAAATGTTGTGGGTAGCGGCCCGGTTTTGATGCTGGGCAGCCCGCTTGCGCCAGGTAATCATAGTTTATCGGTAATTGTTATTAGTCCCAATGGTTGTGCCGATACTTCCAACAACTACAAAATTTTTGTAGAACCCTGCGCGGGCTGTAGTTGCGACAGCAGCAGTTGGGGTCCATTAACCTGGGAATATGCGCCGAATGATGTGCCGGGATCTGCCGGCAAGAGTGCAAACAGCGCAAATAATGCAAACAATAACAACAATAATCAGCCTAAAGCATTTAAATGTGGCGATGACCTTGGTACCATTGACTGCAGCAAACCGATACTGATCAAGGGTTCGTATAATTGCAACCCTTCAAGCTGCGATTCGTTGGTAAAATACACCCTTACAGGCCCGGTTACTGCTTCAGGTTATCTTCCCTTTAGTACAAGCGGATTGCCCGCAGGAAGCTATGTGTTAATTCTTGAAGGCAAATGTGGCGATTCAATCTGCAAGGTTTGCGATGTACCTTTTGTCATAAAATGTGATACCTTAAACAATTGTTGTGCCAAAAGCTATTGGGAAGAACCGCTTACCTGGAGTGAAGGGGGCGGAAATACCGGAGGAGGTGATGGTGGGCAAGGTAATGCCGTGATTGTCACCAATCCCAAACCCATTGATTGCAAAAAATCAAATTTTGTTATCAGTGATGAAATGGGAAATTGTAAAACACCCATTACCATTTCCGGAACCTTTATCTGTGGCAGTAATTGTCCGCCAAAAGTGGTGTACAACCTCTACAATACCATCGGTAATACCCTGCTTTCTTCCACCATCGGCTCACTCGTTATTCCGGTAAGTTTGCCCAATGGTTCTTATTCGGTAACCGTGTATGCCTATTGTGGCGATAAAATTTGTGATAGCTGTGTATTTACTTTTACCAAAAAATGTGTGCCCTGCGATTGCGATCCTGCAAAACCACTTACTGTAACCGTAACCACCAACGAAATTTCGAAAAAATACTTTTGCAACGGTAACAACGGCAAGTTGGGGGTTATTGATTGTAAGAATAATGTAGTGATGAGCGGAAATTATTTGTGTAAGCCTGCAAGTTGCCCCGCTTCATTAACATATGTGCTTACAGGCCCTTACGGAACCACTTCCGGAACGTTACCGCTTACCTTAAGTTCGTTGCCCCCGGGTTCATACAGCATTACGGTGAATGGCTGGTGCAATGGTGTACTTTGTAAAGTTTGCAAATACACTTTCACAGTTAAATGCGATGAAGTTCCTCCCCGGGATTGTTGTCCATACCCGATAACGGTAAGGCCAACTGTACCAACCTATCAGTTGATGGAAAATTCAACCGCGGCCATTGTAAATCAGCAGTTCAATTTTACCGGATTAACCGGGGTGCCTTTAGCCGAAGTGAAAGCGGAAGTACTCAGCTACAACTTAAGCAGCAATTTTGAGAATGAGTGTCTTGGTTGCAAATCGAAACCGTTTACCTGGGCAAGTGTACTAAGTGCCGGTAACATAGGCGCGGTGGTTCCAAAAATTACCTTGTTTGGCGGATTTTCCACTCCCGTTTTCAACCCAACCGGTCCGGCGGTTTATCAAAACCCTCGCGAAGTGATCTGGAACAATGGAAGTACATTCTTATTGTCGGGGCCAGTGGGAATTAATTTTATTGTACCTCCGCCCTCGCTGATTGATTGCTGTGTAATAAGCGGAAAAATTTGTGTGAAGTTTACCTTCAGGGATATCAATTGCAGGGAATGCGAGGTGATAGCCTGTTTTGAGTTTAATATTTCGAAGGATATGAAGGTTAATTATGTGAGGCAATAGTTTGATTAGTGAGCATTGAAAAAACTAAACCGCTGCCTTTTTTGGTAAGCGGTTTAGTTTTTTCCATCACCTACAAATGAAACACCTTTCCATTAGCCATCACCTCCTGCTTTTTTTCATCAAAAGTTACCTTCGCCCCCGTGCGAACGGCCGCATTGGTCATAATGGTGGCAATGGAATGGTTGTAGCCTGCTTCAACGGGTGCATTGGGCTGTTTGCGGCTGCGCATACATTCCATAAAGTTGCGCATGTGGGCGCTTGTGAGCCTGTCGGCGCCGGTATTGGCCGAAGCTGCTACGGCTTCCGTTTTTTCCACAAGCTTCATTTCGGGCAGCAGGTTGGCTTTCATGCCCATGGCTTTTGCATGGTTTTCGCGCAAACCGCCTTTGGGCGAAACCATATTGGTGATCAGGTTTAGTTCACCACCATTTGAATAATAAATTTCGGAAGGGTTTTCATCACCGTTGTGCATGCGGGATCCAAACGTAACCTGGAAGCCCGTTGTGGGATCGTTTTCAGGACCGTATTCAAACACCGCGGTAGTGGTGTCCCAGTTTCTCCTTCCATCTTTCCACATATAAATGCCGCCGTTTGCTACTACACTGCGCGGATGTTGTAAACCGCTGAACCAATGCACGGTATCAATCTGATGACTCATCCACTGCCCCGGCATACCGGAAGAATAGGGCCAAAACAGGCGGTATTCCAGGTATTTTCTTGGGTCCCATTTTTCAAAGGGACGGTTTAATAAAAATCGCTTCCAGTCGGTATCTTCTTCCCTGCATTTTGCCACAAGGTCGGGCCTTCTCCAGCGGCCGGGCTGGTTTACATTCCAGGTGAGTTCCACCATGGTAACCGGGCCAAATTTGCCGGATTGGATAAATTCGGCTGCCGCTGTATAATTGCCGCCGCTTCTTCGCTGCGAGCCTACCTGTATAATCCGGTCGCTTGCTTTGATTGCTTTCAGGGCTGCCCGGTTATCCGCCATGGTTTCGGCAAAAGGCTTTTCCACGTAGGCATCTTTACCGGCTTTTACCGCTTCAATGGCGTGCAGGGCATGCTGAAAATCGGCAGTACTAATAATGACTCCGTCAAGGTCTTTCATGCGGTACAATTCATCATTGTTTACACAGGGCATCACCTCGTGGCCTAATTTTTCCTTTAAAAAGGCCTGTCCTTCTTCCCTCCGCAGTTTCCAGATATCGCTCACGGCCACAATATCAAAGTTCAACTCCTTGTAATGGTTGAGGAAAGAAGGGAATAAGGCCTGCCGGAAGCGGTCGGAATAACCTACTACACCGAGGCGGACGCGGTCGTTGGCCCCTACGATATTTGCATAACTTTTGGCGCTGAAACCCAAAGAAGCGGCATAAATGGCAGCGGATGCTTTGGCAGACTGATTGATAAAACGGCGGCGGGATACGGACATAATCGTTATGTTTAGAAATACAAAATATTTTAGGTAAGATTAGGTAGTTTTTACGAATAATCAAGTCAATTTTAAACAAAAACCAGGTTCCTTTCCTTCAAAACAACTTGTTTTTATTGGGCCATCATAAAGGGGACAATGTTATTGGTAAAAGCAAAGGCAGATCCACTGTTGGCAATCAGGCCAAACCAGCCCCTGTCATCCCAGGCAGTAAACGACATTTTTTCCGCCTTACAGGTTACTTTGAAAAGTTTATAATATCCCCTAACAATATCGGTATTTCGTTCGGCAGTATTGGATTGTCGGCCTACGCCGAATTCACCGTAATTAACCGGAACATCCAGTAATCTTGAATGGTCTCCTACTTTTTTAATGGCGCTTTCAATGCTTGCGCTGCCTGGAAATGCCGCATTGCTGCCGGTTTGTCCGCAAAAAGCCCAGGGGTCGTAGGTATGCACCTGTATTGCGAGGTATACATCGCTGCCACCACCGGGAAGGCTTGCTTTGGATGGGTATACTTCTTCAATCATGCCCTGATTGCCCTGCCCGTTGGGCTCAACCATAATTACCCGGGTTGCATTTCCACCCCCGGTAGCCCTGATGGCATCATAACCCACTTTATTGATTTTTCGGGTTAATTCCAGCGCCTGTGCCGTAGTTGGCAATGGGTATCCGGTGCCGCTCCATTGCCCCATTGTGCCTTCTGGTTCGTTCAGTACGTCAAACAGCAGTTGCTTTGGGTAATCTTTGAAATGAGTCGCAATACCGGTCCATAGTTTGGTAAATTTAGTATCGAAGGCTGCTGAGCCATCATAATGGTCTTTCAACCAATGTTCGTGGTGCGTATTCAGCACCACATACATTTTTTTTGCCAGGGCATAGTCAATTATCTCCTTCAGTTCAATAAACCGGGGAAGGGTGAAGTTGATGTTTCCGTCAGCATCGGCCAGCTTTGTGGTAAATGCATCCATCCAGGTTACCGGGATACGTACGTGGCGAAGACCTGCATTGTAATACAGATCAATAATTTGCTTGTTAGGTGTTGGGGCCGATGAATTTATTCCATTATCAAACGTGTTTCCCAAATTGAAACCTGCCGACATATCTTCAATAATTTCCTTTGCCGTAGTGGCAGCGGTATTAATAGGTGGAAAGGTAACTACCACGGGTGGTGGCGGAGGTGGAGGTGGGGTAGGTGTTGAACCTGAGTCTTTTGAGCAGGAAGCAAAAACCATTGTCATGAATACCAGTTTAACTAATGGTCCGAGGATAATCTGCGACACATGAGTCAATTTTTCAGTCATTTTTTTCATACAATTTAAGTTTTAATTTTTTATTTATACGTTGATTACAATTCTTTGATTTTAATATTCTTGAAATGCACTTCGTTCCCATGATCCTGTAATAAAATATGTCCTTCGGGCAATTCACCAAAATTGGGATAGATGGCATACTTGCTATAAGCAACCAGGGCTTTCCACATTTGGGTTCCGCGTACATATTCCACCACCACTTTATCATTCAGGTAATGCGTTACCTTATTTCCCTTTACCACAATGCGGGCTGTATTGAAGTCAGATTTACGAAAGAACTTATCGGCCGGAGCAGGGATAAGGTCGTACAATGAACCAAGTTTGCGGTTGCCTGCTACGCCTAACTTCGCATCGGGGTGCAGGTTATCGTCAAGAATTTGAAATTCGCAACCAATAGAAGAGCCTTCACCTTTGTTAAGTTCGGTATCCACAAAATATTTTATACCACTATTGGCGCCATCGGTAATTTTAAAATCAACAGATAGCTCGAAATTTTTATATTTTTTTATGGTAACAATGTCGCCACCGTTGGTAGATTCTCCGCCGGTTGCATTGAGTACTTTTAATATTCCATTATCAACACCCCAACCCTTTTCCGGGAAAGTTTTTAGTTTAGCACCCCTCCATCCGTTGGTTGTTTTGCCATCCCATAATAACGACCATCCCAGTTTTGCTTCGGCTGGAGAAATGGTATTGTCATTGCAGTTTGCCTGTAATACCGCTGCATTTTTTGGTTTTCTTGCTATTTCAATATCGGTGGTACATATCCTTATGTTTTTCCATTGAATGGTTTTTCCTTCATTTTCGGGAACATAAATTTCATGAACCTGTAAGGCTATGAATCCTTCTTTTGCTTCAGGCAAATTATCCAATATGCTGGCGCATTCCACGCCGTTAAGCCATGTTCTTACCGTATTGCCAATGGCTTCAATGCGAGCCTTGTTCCATGTGTTGGGTTTATAAACTGTTTTTGCAGCAGGATTTTTTTCCATGGTGTACAACCAACCCCTGCGCGCTTCGTCGTATATGCCGCCGCTCCATGCTCTTGCAGAAGGATCAATTTCATACTGGTATCCATGTACGCGGCCATTTTTAAATTCAGGCTTGCTTGCACTTCTGAATTGTATGCCCGAGTTTAATCCTTCTTCCACCTGGTATTCCAACTCAAGAATAAAATCGCCATAATTCTTTTCTGTGGCCAAAAAAGAATTGGGTGTTTTGGATTTGGATGTTCCAATAATGACACCATCTTTTATGGTGTATTCCGCGGTACCATTCAGTTTGCGCCAGCCTGTAAAATCCTTGCCATTAAAAAGCGTTTTCCATTTTGCCTGCGAAAAAGCAACAGATGAAATAGTTAACACTCCAATGAAAAACATGATTATTTTTTTATGCATCTTATATTGATTTAGTATTGAAAAGTATGATAATTAATTCGCTTTAGTAAATGATAAATAATCGTAATTCATATTACCATTCTTTGTAGTTTTTATTGTTAGCACATGTATTCCTTTATTTAATGTTACAGTGGTTAACATATCTATCCGGTTCCAATGATGCCATTGCCGCCATGGTATGGTTTCTTTAGCATTTTTGGTGGAAGGCACATCCAATTCATTAGTTAGTTTTTTCCCATCAAGCAATAAGGAAATACCACCATCACCACTTGCGGTAAACATCAGGCCAATAATATAGTTACCAGTTTGAGAAACATTTATGGTGTAGTTAATCCATTCGCCGGGTTCTGTCCATCCTGCATATAATTGGTCCATCAATGGCTCTACTATATTAAATGGACTATTGTCAATATCCCTGGCCTTGGTATACGAAATATCAACGCCTTCCTTCATCCGGAATTCATTGAGAAAAGTTCCGTTTGCAGGATTCAATTGCCCGCTGCCATTGTTTATGGTATCGTTATCATGGTAGGCGATGCCTTCACCACCTGTATCATACCACTCGCATTCAATTTTTCCGGGTATTTGTTGGGGCTTATTATTCCAGGGTTTGCCCTTGTAATTTTTCTTAAAGTCTGGGTCGGTAAATGGATCATTTACTGCAACTGCTGCCTGAGCTTTTACATCACTAACCGGTTTCGGGTTTACTACTTCAAATGTATCCGATAAAAAATCCACTGAACTCTTACCAACCTGTACTTCAAATGTACCCGGTTCAACGATACGCTTCATATCAGGTCCGTAATATTGCAGCTTATCAGGTGTAATGGTAAAAAATACTTTTTTTGTTTCTCCTTTTTTGATGTGAATGCGCGCAAAGTCCTTCAGTTCCTGAACGGGGCGTGTTACGGAACTAAACAAGTCATGGATATATAACTGAACAATTTCATCTCCATCCCTTTCGCCTGTATTGGTTACATCAATGGTTACATTTATGGATTCTCCTGCACCCATTTTTTTTGCACTGAGCGAAAGATTGGTGTATCGGTATTTCGTATAGCTTAACCCAAATCCAAACGGAAACAAGGGAGAATAAGCTCCTGTTATATAGGGGCTTTCATGCACATATGGCTTGCGGTTATAGTAAACCGGTAATTGGCCCACATGCCTTGGAATGGTTACTGCAAGTTTGCCGGAAGGATTTACATTTCCAAAAATTACATTTGCTACGGCGGTACCTTGTTCCTGTCCTAAGTACCAGCCTTCAAATATGGCCGGCGCATTTTCAGCTAAATAATTTACAGATAAAGGTCTGCCATTTATCAGCAACACCGCAGTTTGTTTTTTTAAATCAAAAATAGCTTTTGCCAAATCATTTTGCCGGCCAAGTAACTCAAGGTCGAATCGGTCGCCGGTATGGTTTTTCCACTCTTCGCGGCAGGTAAGTTCATTGCCGCCCATTACAAGCAACACGGCATCGCAGGTTTTGGCAAGTGCCACAGCATCCTGAATGCGCTTGTTTTCAGCTTCAATTGTTTTATCAAAAGAACGAAGGGTAGTGTCGTTTTCATAAATCTTATATCCTTCGGAATAGAAAACTTCGAATTTTCCCTTTCCATAATTGCGCATGCCTTCAAGTATGCTGATACCCGGTGTACTGTCGTTTGAATAGGTGCCATAATGCACTTCATCCGCATTCGGACCAATAATAGCAAGCCGTTTGATTTTTGTATCCGAAAAGGGTAGGGTGTTGTAATCGTTTTTCAAAAGAATCATTCCCTTTTCTGCTGCTTCAAGTGCAATTTGCCGATGCCTGATTCTATCGTTTTCTATATCATTATCATTGGCCGGAATAATGTAGGGTTGCTCAAAAAGACCCATGATGAATTTATTTCGGAGAACCCTTGCCACTGCAGAATCTATGGTGGAGATAGTTACCTCCCCTGTTTTAATTAATTGTGGTAAAAACCGGAAGCAATAATCTTTCCAACTGCTTGGGCATTCAAAATCCATTCCGGCGTTGATAGCCCTCATACCTGCTTCCCGTTGCGTTTGACTTGCATGCTGCCGGTACACCATCCTGTTTACGGCATCGTAATCGGAAATTACATAACCGGTAAACCCCCATTCGCCCCTGAGCACATCATTGAGCAGCCAGTAATTGGCATGATTGGGTACGCCGTCAATTTCATTATAGGATGCCATCACGGTACGTACATTCGCCTTTTTAACTGCCATTTCAAAAGGGAAGAAATGATTTTCCCTGAGTACCCTTTCTGATAGATTTGCCGGTGCAAGGTTGGTGCCGCCTTCGGGTTGTCCATGCCCCGAAAAGTGTTTTGCACAAGCAATTAAGTGGTTGTTGTCAATAAATGGGGAACGACCCTGCAAACCAAATATGGCGCCAACGCCCATCATGGCTACATGGTAGGGATCTTCGCCAAGCATTTCATCGCTTCTGCCAAAGCGGGGATCACGTAGCATATCAATTACAGGCGTAGCAGCATGGGTTACTCCAAAACTGCGCATCTCTTTTGCTACGGCGCCATATACTTTTTCAATCAGGGTGGTGTCCCAGGTACTGCCAAGCAATGCCGATACCGGAAATACGGTTGATTTGTTTTCGTTGCCTACAAAACCATGACAGCCTTCCCCGTTTGAAATGGCCGGAATACCCAGTCTTGTTTGTTCAGTAAAATATTTTTGGATTGCATTGAATTGCGCGCGGTATTCGTTGTAATTCATCCTTACATTAAACTGCAGAAAACCGATCCCGTTTTTTACCGTATCACCTAATGCTGCAATAGCATTTTTCAATATCTCAGGTTTACTTAAATCCATTTTTGGATGCCACACATCAATTTGACGGAGTTTTTCTTCGATTGTCATTCGACCGATTAAATCCATTACCCTTTGTTCAATTGGTGCGGCAGGATTTTTATAGGTTGGTTTTTGACCAGCCTGCGCTACTGCTGAATACATGATTACCATTAAAGAAATCAGCAGCCCGGTATTTTTTAAGTAAATCATTTATGGTAGGTTTATCAGGTTTACCAATGTTGTTGGGATTACTTTTCCATTTGGGATTATCAATTGCCCTTCGGTCATATTGTTCTTCTGGTTAAGGTCTTTGGTTTCCGAAATATCAATTTTTGCCCTAATGGTAAATTTCCCATCAGGTGCCGCCCAGTTTTGGCCATTCAAGCCCTGTGCACAGGCGAGTTGCATGCCTCCCACCGGAATGACAGTGCTGATTGAATAATAATGGGCAACCTCATTACCATCCACATAGAAACGGATAATGTGCTTATCGCCCAATTTGGTGGCTGCGGTTCCGCCATTAATGAGCGATGCCAAAAACAGTACAGGCTCTCCTGCTTTGGGAAAGGCCGGAATCGTTCGGATATTTGTAACCAGAAGATCAGGTTTCCCCTCCGCCGTATTTAATTTGAAAATGGCTTTTAATGGAAGTTTATCAGAAGCGCCGCCTACCTGAACAGAATATTCACCTTCAGGTACCTCATAGGTTTTTGTTTGTTCATTGTAGATATATAATTCTTCAGGGTTTAGTTCAATCGTAATTTTTTTGATTTCTCCTGCCTTCAGCTTAACTTTCTTAAAACCACGAAGTTGCTTAACAGGCATTGCAATAGAAGGACTTATTTTTCCGGTGGACAGGTATAGTTGTGCTACTTCTTCACCATCCATATAGCCGGTGTTTTTCAGGTCAAATGAAACTTCTATCAAATCGCCAACCTTTGCAACAGGCTTGTTTATGGTAATATTGGAGTAGTGGAAAGTGGTGAAACTTAATCCGGAACCAAAGGCAAATTCGGGGGTCAAATGCTGACTATCAAACCATCGGTATCCTACACCACGTGTAACAAGGTTTCTAAAGTCGGCACTTATGGGAAAAATTTGCCCGTCATCTTTTGGTATGGTGGCAGGTAATTTTCCGGATGGATTATAATTGCCAAACAGTACATCGGCAATGGCTTTTCCACCTTCCTGTCCGGGGTAAAAAGCATATAGTAATCCCTTTACATTTTTTATTACAGGTGAAACACTACAGGTGCCGCCTGAAATTACCACCAGGATAATATTAGGATTCACTTTTGCAATTGCATTAATCAGTTCATTCTGCATGCCGGGTAGCAAAACGGTTTGCGAAGGCCTGTCGGGACGGGTAACCGTACCACCGCCCTTTTCATCTGCTTCCTTATCCAAAAAATATCCTTCGCCTTCGACTGTACTGTCAAGTCCGCCAACAAATACAACATATTCTGCGCGGGCGGCCGCTTCAAGTGCTGTTTTAAATTGTGAACGGCTTGTATCATTTATGTTGCAACCCTTTGCATATTGTACACGGTCGTTTCCTGCGATTGCTTTGATGCCCTGAGTAACCGGTATACGATAGGAGGGTAGAACTTTCGAACTGCTGTTTCCATCGAGTGGAAGGAAGTCGGCATTTGGCCCGATAATGGCAATGGATCTAACCTTTTCTTTTGCTAAGGGTAAAATTTTATTTTCATTTTTCAATAGCACCAGGCTTTTTAATCCGCTTTCGTATACAAGCGCTCTATGTTCCTTGCTGTCAATTACACTTAAAGGAATAACGGGTACAACATCAAGCATGCCGGAAACCATTTTGGTACGCAATACATTTTTCACTGCCCTGTTAATAAGGCTTGTATCAAATTGGCCGCTTGCAATACCGGGAGGTAATTCTTTAATGTATAAATCATTCCCTTCGCAAAAATCCAGTTCAGCATCAAGCGCCTTGCCGGTTTCTTTAAATCCGCCCCAATCGCTCATTGTGTAATAGTTAAATCCCCAATGTTCACGCAAAAGGGTTTTGATCAGGTATTTGTTTTCGGCACACTTATCTCCGTTTACCCAGTTATAGGCACACATTACCGACATAGCGCCACCATACTGAATGGTTCTTTTCCAATGCGCACCCCAAAATTCAACAAGGCTTCTTTCATCGCTCAGGTAATTGTTGGTTCGCCGGTTAATTTCATAGGTATTTAAATTGTAATGTTTAATGGATCCAAAGACGGAAGTGGTATTTTGCCCCAATACAAATGCAGCTGAAATTCTGCCACCCAGAAATGGGTCTTCGCCTATAGTTTCGGGGGCACGGCCAATGCGTGGGTCAATCAGCAAATCGAGGGTAGGGCCGGCAATGCGGTCTTTTCCCCTTGCTGCCTGTTCCAGTGATATAGCACGGCCTACCCGTGTAATTAAGTCCGGGTCCCAGGTAGCAGCCATGGCAATGGTTACCGGGAATGATGAATATCCTTTCGCCTTATTTCCGATTCCGTGAGGGCCGTCGCTGCCTTTGAACTGCGGTATTTTTAACCGGTCATTTCCATCGGTTAAGTAATACAGTTGCCCGATTTTTTCCTGAATACTCATTTTGTTCAGCATGGCATCAATTCTTTGTTCCAGGGGGCTGATGTTCGTTGCCGGTTGGGCAATTGCCTGCTGTGCATAAAATGGAAGCAGTATAAAAAGGACTTTAAGTTTAATTGGTATCATTAATTTATCTGGATCTCTTTAATTTTCAATTATTTAAATCATGGCTTTATCCATTTTAGGAACTAACAGGCTGAATAAGGACCATGCGACAATATAACCTGTTGCACAAATGATGAACATGATATAGTAACCTGTTTCTATCGTTCCCATTTCTTTATAATGATCAAGCAATAACCCTGCTGTTCTTGCTATAAGAATGCCGCCAATGGCACCAATCATGCCGCCAATACCTACTACCGATGCCACTGCTTTTTTGGGAAACATATCTGATACGGTAGTGAAAATATTAGCCGACCATGCCTGATGTGCAGAAGCCGCAAGCCCAATGATTAATACTGCGTACCAATAATGGAATGTTCCCAGCCATTGTGCCAATAACATAGGTAAGGCACAGCAGGCAAAAATGAACAGGGCGGTTCTGCGTGCTTTGTATAAAGGCCATCCACGATTTATAAAATATCCCGAAAGCCACCCACCGGCAATGCTTCCAACCATTGCCATGGTATATACTACTGCAATGGGAAAAGCAAGTTCCATTTTCGTCATGCCGTATTGTTTATTCAGGAAACTTGGTAACCAGAATAATATAAACCACCAAATGGGGTCGGTAAAAAATTTAAGGATTGCAAAAGCCCATGTTTGCCGGTAGCTTAACAAGGTTACCCATTTTATTTTATCGGTACTTAGCGCTGATTTACTTTCATATTTATCATCACTATGTATGTAAGCCAGTTCTTCTTTGCTTATTTTTTTATGCGAATGGGGTGGGGCATAGTGTAACCACCAGAATATCAGCCAGATCAAACCAATGGCGCCGGTAATTATAAAAGCCCATTCCCAACCAAGGGTTCCTGCAATAAGCGGTACCGTAAGCGGTGCTAAAATGGCGCCCACATTTGTGCCCGAATTAAAAATACCTGCGGCAAGCGCCCTTTCTTTTTTTGGAAACCACTCAGCAACGGTTTTTATGGCAGCCGGAAAATTCCCTGCTTCACTTATGCCCAATGCTGCCCTTACCATCATAAAACCCAAAGTGGATTTGGCAAAAGCATGACTGATGGCTGCTAAACTCCAAATGGCAAGTGATAATGAATAACCCAATTTAGTTCCAACACGATCAATGATAATTCCCGCTCCCACCATGCCCAGTGCATAGCTAACCTGGAATGCAATTACAATGTTGGCATAGTCTGTTTCGTTCCAGCCAAATAATCGCTCGAGGTAATCATCTTTCAACAAGCTGATTACCTGTCTGTCAAGGTAGTTGATAGTTGTGGCAAAGAATACCAACGTCAAAATGATCCACCGATATTTTTTTACCGGTGCATCATCCGAAGATTTACGTTGATCTATTTTGATATGTAACGGGATTGACCCTCGTAAATCTTCCGGCATTCTTGCTTTTATTTGTTAAATTTTTTTTAAGTACTTATCAATGAAACAGGTACTTCAACACCCTGTTGTTCGGCTGAAACATAGGCCGAATAAATGGTTGCAATGGTAGAGGCTGCCAGTTGGCTATTGCTTTCTATTGGATCGCCATAGGCAACTGTGCGATAAAAGGCCTCCATTTCATGCTGATAGCCATTGAACCAGGCTTCATCGGGCGAAACAAATGACCAGCCTTGTTTGGTGCCTGTTTTCTCAACAACATACACATCCTTTAAATAGTCATCTTTAGGGTTGTAGGTTTGCATGGCATTATTGGGAGCAATATTGCAGATGGTGCGGTGGTTGTTGGCATGTACTTCAATGTAATTTTTCACACCGCCCTGCAACAATTCGCTTGCAACAATATCGGCAATGGTTCCATCTTCAAATACTACGTGTATCATTGCATAGTCTTCCACATCTGTATAACTGTCTCTCAGGTGTCCTTCATTTTTAAAACCGGGCATCCTTGTGATGGCATGTGTTCTTGCGCTTACTGATTTGGGCATAATAGCTTTGCCATTTCTTGTCCTGCCTTCTACCTGTTTAAAATAAATGGCTGCCGAAAGCGGATGACATCCTTTGCCCATTAAAGATCCACCACCCGAAAGCCGCCATTTTCCGTAATCCAATGAATGTGATCCCGAATGCGATTGTTGCGCCTGCATCCAAAGGATTTGAGCCCCTGTTTTTTCAATCAGTTCCCTTTCTTTTTGTATGGCGGGGGCATAAATCCAGTTTTCAGCATACATTATGGAACCTTTGCTTTCTTTCTCCGCTTCCAGCATGCGGTTTATGCTTGCCATTGCCTGTTGTAATCCTTCTTTTCTGGAAAATGTATCGCCGTTAAAGGAGGTATTTCCATCGCCAAAGTAGCCGGTGAAGGGCTTTTCAACAATTACATGTTTATCCTGCCTGAGCACATCTACCACTAAGTTTTCATGGGTGGATGGAGGTGTGCATACATGTAAAATATCGGCAGCATCCATAAGTGCTTGCAGGCTTTCAACTGGGGTTATGTCTTTTTGCGTTGCAAAATCTTGTAAACGGTGCTGATTGGGTGACCAGGCTCCTGTAACTTCAACGCTAGTACCATAAACCCTTTTGATCGCTTCGAAATGAAATTTGGCAGCGAAGCCCGAACCCACGATGCCTGCCCTTATTGTTTTATTACTCATAGCTGATTATTTATCTCATTGGGAGTTGAATGAATGAGCCAAAAATAACCTTCACAAAATAAATTATCAATATTCGGATGCACCATTTATGAAATTGTCAGTTAGATTTTGGGATCAACGCATTTTTGATGGGTTCAACCCAGGCATCTTTTTCCATATCATACAGGATGAAATCCTTGTCAAATTGCCAGTAGCTCCAGCTCCAGTTACGTTTTTCTGCCTGTCTTGCCACATAGTTCGTCCAGCGGATTCGCGAAGCCATATCGGCTTTTTCGTAGGCGCCAAATTCCCCCAGGGTAAGCGGCCTGTTGTTTTTCTTTGACCATTCCTGTGCAATATCAAAATCTTTGTTTACATTTTCTTTATCGGTTTCACTTTCTGTCCATTCAATACCACTCAGGTCCTTGTTTTTTACTGACCAGGGTGCGCCCTGATGGGTAAATTGAATGGGGCTGTAATAATGAATAGCTACAATGATATTTCGGTCATTTTCCGGCAGTACCAGGTCTTGTAAAAATTTAATCTGATTACCGTTAATAGTGCCAATAATCAATGTCCTGTTGGGATTTGATTTTCGAAGTATATCATAGGCACCCTTGTATAAATCGTTCCAGGTTTCCGGTTTCATGTTCGGTTCGTTGCATATCTCAAACATTACATCGTTGGAATAATCCTTGTAATGTTCGGCAATCTGCTTCCACATGGCATAAATCCTTGCCCTGTTACCAAGCGGGTCTTTTTGAATGGTATTATGTTCATGAAAATCGATTATAGCAACCAATTTATTTTTCAATGTTTCCTTTATTGCCCAATCGACGGTGGTAAAAAAGGAAGGGTTAATGGTGAAGCTTGAATCCAGAGCGAATTTGAATGGGCTAATTACAATACGTACATTATTGAACCCGGCTTCCTTTATCAGTTGGAAATGTTTGTCCTTCATTCTTGCTTTGGATGCATCCTGCCACAGCGGATCGTATCCAATTATGTTAACACCCCGGCCAAGTTTTGCATTCTGCTCGAAAGCATAGCCTGTTCCCCAATTTTCCTGTGAAAATATTTCCGAAAAGGTAAACAGCAAGAGCAGCAAGGCAAATGAGCATTTGATTTTATTTATTATCTTTTTCATGGTCAGGTATTATTTCACTTCTTTGATAGCTGCAGATAATTCATTTAGCATATGTGGAACAAGCACAAAGGGATCGTAAGGCTTTCCGCGCTCCAATAATGTTTCGATAGGTAAGTACCCTTTGTAACCCCCTTTTTTAATGATGGTAACCAGTTTTTTATAGTCTGTAGGTACATCGCTGCCAATACCAAATACACTTTCTTTAATCTGCCAGTTAATGGCATAGGGAATTACTGCTTCAATATCCTTGTAAGGATCTGCCGTTTTGAAATTCCCGGTATCTACAATCAGACCTACCCATTTTGAATCAACTGCCTTCAGCACATAAATACATTGCTCAGCCGTTTGCAGCATATCGCCATGGTTTTGTACACCTATTTTTACATTGTATTTTTCCGCGAAGGGAATCAGCTCTTTATAGCATTCAATCATCCATCCGGCTACTTCATTCCATTTGTCTTCATAGCCCTTTGGTACTTCTCCAGAAAATACGCGTACAATGGGAGCGCCCATTTTCGAAGCGGCTACTATCCAGTTTTTAGCCAGTTCAACACCTTCTTTTCTAACTTTCGGATCGGGGGAAGCAAAATTATTTCTGATGCCTGTTCCACTGATCACAATACCAAGTTCTGCAGCCCTGTCTTTAAATCTTTTCAAGTACTCATCCGATGGAACAGCAGGGTAAGTGGGAAAGAAATAAGCGGTTGGATCCAGCGCTTTTATTTTTTGCGTTGCACACCAATCCAGCAGGTTAAAGTAGTTGTACACCTGTTGTTTATCGCGGGTATCTTTTGCCGACAATAAATCACTGAAAGAATAGGCATTAACAGCCGGGATAAGTGTTCCCTTTTTCTTTTGAGCGAAGGCATTTGATGTAAATATTCCGGTAAAAAGAACGGCTGCAAGAAGGAGTGTAAATTTTATAAAGTTATTTTTCATAATCGTGTTAAGTTAATCCTGAAACGTGAAAAGCTAAAAGTGAAATACTGTCATTTATCTTTTTGCAAATGGATCATTTAAAATATTCCATTGCTTACAAATGCTATCTTCTTGCTATTGGGCGACCAACTTGGAACATTCATGCTGCCTTGTCCGCCGTACAGGTAAGAAATCACTTTAATTTCACCACCTGCAACCGGCATCATTCGGATATAAACCCTTTCGTAAAACGGATGCTTATCGGCAGGCACTTCTTTAGGAAACGAAATAAATACCAGCCATTTATTATCAGGCGATACATGCGGGAACCAGTTGTTCAATTCATCAAAAGTTAATTGGGTTTGGTTTTTTCCATCCGGATCCATGCGCCATACCTGCATTTTGCCAGATCGGGTGGAGCAGAAGTAAATATATTTTCCATCGGGAGAATATTCTGAACCGTCGTCAAGCCAGTTACCGCTAGTTAGTTGAATTTCTTTGCCGCCGTCCTTCGAAATTTTATAAATATTATAAATTCCATTGCGTCCGCCGGTATATATCAGCCATTGATTATCGGGCGACCAACCGTGTAAATACGATGGACTTTTTTCCGTGATTCTTTTAGGTACACCACCTGTAACCGGTACGGAGTAAATGACGGATTCTCCTTTGGATTCTTTTGCATGGTGACTAATGCCCAATTGAGTGCCATCAAAAGTCAATACATGGTCGTTGTTGTTCTTAATTGCAAAATCGGTATTGATAACGGTTGCTTTTTTTGAAGCAAGGTTGAAATGGTATAATTTTCCTGATTCATTGTAAATCAATGATTTCCCATCAGGTGTCCAGTTAGGTGCCTGAAACGAACCGGGAATACTCGCCACTACTTCCCTGTGTCCGGTGGTAATATCCATTACTTCCAGCGCACTGCCAATATAGTTTCTGTATTGAACCAATGTGTCGGGAGCAGGCGCGAAAATTCTTGTGTTGGTAAATGCTGCTTCTTCAGAAAACCTGTTGGTATGCGCACAAATGAAAAGTCCCGCAATCGGGTCATTTCCCAAATCAATATTGTCTAATTTTTGAACCTGGTACACTTCTCCAGAATGGGCCACAGACATGGTATAAGTATTCCCCTTTTTCTCCAGTTGTAATACATCGGGCGCTTTAATGGTTAGTTTTATTTCCTTCATGGTGGCACCTGCAGCAGTTCGATATTGAAAGGCGGTTAATCCATCTCCATGAACCGTACAGGCTATTACGGCTGAATTGGGTTCAGCAGAACTTCTTATCATCAGTCCTGCTTTGCGGTGTGGTTCATGCCCTTCACCCATGAATTTTACCAGTGTTTGCAATATAAAATCACCATTCATTTTTTTGCTTAGAAAGGAAAAACTATCGGTCCCAAACCAAATATTGGAACCCGAACCTGAGAGTTTATAAGTTTGTGATGGTTCATGATAACTTGCTGCACCGGCTATTTTAGCATTTCCAATATCCGCAAACTGATCAAATGATCCAATTTTGGCTCCCGGTATTTGTGCGGTTGCTTTCATACTAGAAATAGATAAACCGGTTATCAGGATATTCGCAAATAACTTTTTCATGGTAGATGATTTTAGGCATGCTTCAACTGATTATTTATCCAGGTATTTTATCAGTTCAAATACATGTGTATTCAACTGTTTCATATTATTCAATAAGGGAGTATATGGCATAAACTGACTGTTCACAATGCCTTTGTTTGAATCGCGGTTGGATGGATCTGTTGAAAGGTCTGCCGGGTCATTATCCTGGTAGGTAAACCAATGCCAGCCCACACATGCTTTACTTTTCAATAATTCAATCGTAAAATTTTGATAGAAATAGCCCCTTTCCTTTTGGGTGGGCACATTCCATCCGGCACCAGTATTGTTAGGTAATTCCGAATCTTCGCCTTTGGTGTACCACTCCGTAATGATAAACGGTTTTCCTGACCATGCAGTCCAGTTAGCCATTATGGATTGCAAAGGTTCCCATTTACGATAGTGGTTAATGGAAACTACATCCATGTATTTTCCTGCTACTTTAAATATTTCCGAATTTTGCAGTTCTTCTTTTTCCTGGTTGAAGCGGCAACCTAAATAGAGATGGTTAGGATCGTATTTGCGAACAGCGGCCGCTACTTTTTTCAGATAGGTTTCGAAATAATAACCTGTGAAAGCCAAACGGTCTTCATCGTTTACATCGGCCATCGATGCATCTTTTCTTTTGCGTTCATCCAGCCATTTTTTAGCTGCTAAATATCCGGGTTCATCCTTCGCCAGAAAATTTAAGTGTCGGTCCAATGCATCATTTTTCCATGGCAATTCATTATCCGTAAAATAGCCGAGCAAGTATTTGTCGGAAGCATATTTTGCAATCGCTGAAATGGTTTTTTCTACATGCGCATCAAATTCTGGGTCAAAAACCATTGCTAAATCATACCGATATCCCTGCCAACCCGCTACTTTGTAATTGCCGCCAAACTTTTTTTTATGTTCCCCTTTGTAACCTCCCATCGGGCTTACAATAATGGTATAAACCAATGGATTCTCCGTTTCACGCATCAGGTCAACATTCGACCATGCACCTGTTCCATTAAAGCCATGATCTTTCAATAATTGACTTTCCTTTTCTACCCAGTTTTGCTGTGTACCATATTTAGATTCCATGGCAGCTTTTTGCCCGGTGGAATTGCCTGCACGATATACGGCAATGCCTTTATGGATAAATGGGTAACCTTCGGGATCAACCAGCCACCAGCGATCTTCTTTTTTTTCTACCCTAAAATACCCGGTTGCTGCGGATTGATTAACCATCCAGCTACCATATGCATTTAGCGCTGGATCAGATTTCATGCTGAACCCCGGAAGTTTATCAATGGTTTTTGCTGTATAGGTTTTCCAGGTTTTACTTTGTGCATTTTGGCGCGACTGCACCTCGTAGTAGGCAGGTTCGGAAGTGACTTGTTTTTTAGGCGTAACCTGTGCTGTTGCGCCTGTTCCCAAAAGCAAAAACATGATCCCTGAACCTAAAACCAATGATATCTTCATTTGATCTGGTATTTTCGGTTAGTCCAAAATATTATTTATCTGATCTAATTCTCCTCTTGTAAAAGCATAATTATCAAGGCATTTAATGGAATCCAAAACCTGCTCAGGACGGCTAACACCAATTAACACCGACGTAATGCGTGGGTCCTTTAGAATCCATGCCAAAGCCATTTGTGCAAGGTTTTGGCCACGAGCTTCTGCCAAGGCATTCAATTGTTGAATTTTACCGATAAGTTCATCTGAAATTGCGTCTTCTTCAATAGCACCATTGCCGCGATGGCTAGCTGCCCTTGAGCCTTCGGGAATACCTTTCAAATATTTATGGGTTAAAAGCCCCTGTGCGAGTGGCGAAAATGTAATACATCCTACACCATTTTCATCCAGCACATTGAGTAAGCCATCTTCCACCCATCTATCCAGCATGGAATATTTCGGTTGGTGAATTAAACAAGGCGTTCCTAATTCCTTTAATATGGCAATGGCTTTTGCTGCTTCGTCGGGTTGATAACTTGATATGCCTGCATAAAGCGCTTTACCCTGCCGCACGATTAAATCGAGCGTACCCATGGTTTCTTCCAAAGGCGTGGATGGATCGGGACGATGATGGTAAAAAATATCAACATAATCGAGCCCCATTCTTTTTAAACTCTGATCCAAACTTGCCACAAGATATTTTTTGGAACCCCAATCGCCATAAGGCCCGGGCCACATGCCCCAACCTGCTTTTGTTGAAACGATTATTTCATCGCGGTAATTTAGAAAATCATCTTTGAAAATGCTGCCAAAATTTTCTTCTGCCGATCCGGGAGGCGGACCGTAGTTGTTTGCCAAATCAAAATGTGTTATCCCGTTATCAAAAGCTACCCGCATTATATTCCGGGCATTTTCCAGCTTGTCAATATGGCCAAAATTGTGCCATAAGCCAAGTGAAACTGCCGGTAGCAAAAGCCCACTTTTGCCGCACCTTCGGTATTCCATATTTTCATATCTTAGTTCGTTGGGCAAGTATCGCATTTTCGTACTGTATTAATTTATTGGGAAAAAAAATTTAAGCTAAATCAGGATAAGTTGTCTTCCACTTCCGAAAGAGCTTTCACCATAATTTCAAGATCGGTAGTGCCACGGAATCCGCTGAAACCTACCGATAATTTTTTTCCGTTTTTCATCACCATTGGTTGCCCGCCTTCCCATCCAATTAAATCCGGGGCTTCAATGCCATTGGCATTTTCTCCTACTTCTTTATTAAAAACCATTTTTTCATAAGCTCCGGTTTTTACGCCTGTAAGCCATACCTGGCTGGCTTTTGTCCAGGCTACTTTATAGGATTGACGCAATCTTGCCTGGTTATCGCCATACATTTTGCCGTACACCAAACCCTTTTCATCGATAATGCAGGCAGCTACATTACCATGAGAAATACATTCGTCTTCGGGAATTTCCATGTAATTGGGAATGAGTGTCTCAATTTTACTGAACAGTTTTTTGATAATGGTTTCCATTTTTTTTGAATTTACAATCGTTATTGGATAAAAAAATTTATGGCAATTATTTAATCTTTCAGTTCGAATTTTATTTTTTGGCCATTAATGAAAAGGTAATAGTCACCGGATTCAAGCTTCCTGATTCCATTTGCATCGGGATAGCTCAAATCTCTCATCGGGTCTATTTCAAACCTGAATACTTTCTTCTCACCAGGTTTTAATTCCTTTTTGTCAAAATATTTTAGCTCCTTCATGGGGCGGGTAATGGATGCAACAGGATCAGCTATATACCACATAGCTGTTTCTTTTCCTGTTGTTGTACCTGTATTGGTAATTTCTACAAGCGCCAACAGTTTTTCATTTTTTTGGATGAAGGTATTTGAAAGGGTTACGGCACTATAGCTGAAGGTTGTGTAACTCAGCCCATGACCAAACCAATATTTTGGCTCAGTAGCAATATCCTGGTAGCCACCCTGCCCGGGGCGGGATGATTGACGCATGTTGTAATAGGTAGGAATTTGCCCTGTGGTTAAAGGGAAAGTAATGGCAAGCTTACCGGATGGATTTAAACGACCCGAGATTAAACCTGCAACTGCGCTGCCGCCTGCAATACCCGGCTGCCAAATTTCAAGCATTGCATCTGACAGGTTATCTAATTTTCCCAACTCAATAGGGCGACCGCTTGATAGCACAAGCACAACAGGTTTGCCGGTTTTCCTTAGCGTACTTACCAGTTTTTCCTGGATGTCAGGAAGCGCAATCGTAGAACGGGTGGCATTTTCACCACTCCATTTTTTCATTTCGCCCATACAAATAATTACCACATCGGCATTTTCTGCAGTATTAATCGCTTCTTCAAAGCCGCTTTCATTGGTGCCATCAAAATCGCAACCTTTTGAATAGATAAGTGTAGCTTTTCCTTTAAATTCTTTTTCGAAACCTTCATAAATGGTTTCTACCATTTCAGAAAGACCCTGACCTTCCCATGAGCCCATCATATTCACACTGTCTTTTACCATGGGGCCAATCAGCGCAATTTTTCTTATGGATGATGCTAGTGGTAAAGTTTGTTTGTCGTTCTTTAACAAAACCATTGATTCTTCTGCCATTTTTGCAGCAGTAGCCATGCTTTCAGGTGCATAATAGCGGTCTTTTTCGGGCAATTCTTCAACATAAGGTTTATCAAATAATCCAAGCCTGAATTTTATGCGCAAAATTCTTCTTACTGCTTCATCAATGGCAGACATGGGAACTTTTTTTTCTTCCACTAATCTTGCAAGATTTTTTATATAGGCATTGTCCACCATATCCATTTCCACACCCGCCATAAAAGATTTTAAGGCAGCATCTGCAGTGTCTTTTGCATAGCCCTGTGGTATCAGGTTTATAACAGATCCCCAGTCGGAAACAACAAAACCATCATGTTTCCAGCGATGTTTTAATATTTCGGTAAGTGTATAGTAATTGGCAGAGGCCGGAATGCCGCTGATATCGTTAAACGCGCTCATGATTGTTGCTGCGCCTGCTTTTACTCCTGCTTCATAAGGCGGCATAAAGGTTTCCCACATCGTTTGCGCCGATACATCTGCATAGCGATAATCGCGGCCACCTTCCGACAAACTGTATCCAATATAATGTTTCAGACAGGCAGCAACAGAGTATGGGTCAGATAATTTGTTTCCCTGGTAGCCTTTTACAGCCGCTACTGCAAAAACAGCATTGGCATAAGGGTCTTCGCCATAACCTTCTGCTACACGGCCCCAACGGGCATCACGTGCCACATCTATCATGGGTGAAAAGGTCCAGTCTACACCGGATAGTTTAGATTCTTTGGCAGCCACCGCACAGGATTGCTGTACCAGTTCAGGATTCCACGAACAGGCTTGTGCCAAAGGAATGGGGAAAATGGTACGATAGCCATGAATCACATCAAAACCCATCAGGATGGGAATGCCAAGCCGTGATTGTTCCATCGCTTTTTTCTGAATCTCATTTCGGTAAACAGGATTGATACTGCGGTAAATCAGCGAACCAATTTCGGGTCGTACGGCATTTTTACTTGCTTCAATATTATTGGGATTGGCATTTTTACCATAGGTCCATTGATTGGTTTGCTGTATTTTTTCATCCAGCGTCATGCGTGCAAGCAGGTCTTCAATGCGTTTTTCTATTGGAGCACCAGCATCTTTATAAATTTCTTTTTTTGGCTGCGCGATGGTTGTAAAAAATGATAGCAGCAAAAAAGAAAAGCAGGCAAATTTTTTCATGTTATTTGTATTTAACCTGTATCTCATCAATTATTTTAGCAATGTCTCCCACAGGGGACATTGTGATGATTTTTTACTTGTATTTAACCTGTATCTCATCAAAAGTTTTAGCAATGTCTCCCACAGGGGGACATTGCGATGATTTATTTTACTTGTATTTAACCTGTATCCCATCATAAAAGCTTTTCAACGTATAAAAAGCCATTTTTTTCTTCCCTGTTTCAGAAATCAAACCTTTTCGATTCCAGAAATCCTGGAAATAGGGATGTTGCCGGCGGGGAGAGCGAAAGTCAACCAAGATCCATGGTGTCATTCCACGCAATCCACTGATGGCCGTAAGCATTTTGAACTGATTTTTATATAGAAGGTCCTGGTATTCTTCACTCCAGCGGGTTTCATCATCGGCATGAAATCCACCCAATGCATCAGCTCCAAATTCTGTAACCACCACTGGTTTATTGAATTTAATATCGAATTTATAATTGAGCATATCTTTTGTACTGCTCCAGTACCATCCGGCATATTCATTAAAACTTACCAGGTCAAGTTTGTCACCCAAAGGATCTTCCACTACTACATTACTACCTTGTCGATGTATTTCCAGGGCTGCAGCTACCAATCTTGTATTATCCAGGGAGCGGGCCACAGCAGCCAGTTTTCCCATAAATATATTTCTTGGCTCACTGATGGGTGTTTCATTACCAATTGACCATACAATTACGCTTGAACGATTTTTATCACGTGTCATCAAATCACTCAGTTGTTTCTCTGCATTTTTGTAGGTTTCTTCGTTAAGCCAGGATATTGTCCAGTATACCGGCACTTCGGCCCATACCAATAAGCCCATTTCATCGGCAAGACGCGTCATTTCTTCGCTATGCGGATAATGTGCAAGCCGCACATAATTACAATTCAATTCTTTTGCCCAGGTGAGCATCATACGCATATCACCTTCACCGCGTAAACGACCCGGAATCAAAGGGTTTTCGTCATGCATGGATATGCCGCGGAGGAAGATAGATTTGCCATTCAGTAAAATATCCTGCCCTTTTGTTTCAATGGTGCGAAAACCAATTTTATCATTCAGCTTATCGGTTTCAGATGCTATTTCAATTGTATAAAGTTTTGGGCTTTCAGGGCTCCAGTATTCCATGCTTTTTACGGGAATATTAATTGAAGCTTTCCCCTTTCCATCTGTGCTTACGGTTTGTTTAATGCCCGCTTCTGCAATGGTAATGGTGATCTGTTGATTTTTTTGTTCGCCTTCCAATTGTACAAAACCTTCAATCATTTTCAAATTCCCTTTTGCCAATTGTACTTTGTAATCGGAAATATAAGTAGCCGGTAATTCGGCGAGCAGTACATCGCGGGTAATGCCGCCATAATTCCACCAATCTGTATTCACAGTAGGAATTTCATCCTGAAATCGTTTGTTATCTGCTTTAACTACAACGAAATTTTCACCCTTTTTTAGTTTTCCAGATACATCAAACTGAAAAGGTGTAAACCCGCCTTTATGTGAACCAAGTTTTTTGCCATTCAGGTACACATGGGCTTCATAATTAACCGCACCGAAATATAGAATGTATTTTTTTTGCGGCATGGGATCTGCCTTAAACTTTTGACGAAACCAAACGGTTCCTTCATAAAATTCTAATTTCTCAACCTGCGAGTTCCAGTCTCCTGGAATTTTTATACTCGGCGACAGGTCAAATTCATATTCTACCCAATCACCTTTATCCTTTGGCTTTTTATCATCATAAAATCCACCCTTGCCCGATTCCGACTGATCAAAGGGCATATGCCGGTAATCATAATAACCCATTTCGTACGGGTCAATGATGTAGTTCCAGCGTCCGTTCAAACTTTGGTGATTTCGGCTATAAATATTTTGAATCAATGCGGATTGACCAAATACGAGTAAAGCAGTAAATTGCAGGAGTAAGCAAACAGGGAAATATTGCTTTATATACTTTTTAGAATCAGTTTTCATAGGTGGCAATTATATAATTTAGCTATTTAGCAAGGTAAGTAATATTTGTAAGGCAGGATACAGACTAATTGCTCAGCCTGCATCCATTTGCCAACAACTGCTCTGCTTATGAAACCTTTTTCTGTTATAAAATCTCTTAGTAGCCTGGATTCTGCGGGAAATTAGGCGCCATCAGGTCAATCTGATCCTGTGGAATGGGCCAGCGAACCATGTGCGCCTGCATTGGGAATGGCGCTTCATTTGTTTTGGCACTGCCAAATGTATGGTACTTATTAACCTGGTCAATCAGTACGCCCATTCTTTTCAGCAGAAACCACCGGCCTCCTTCAAAGTTTAATTCACGGGCCGATTCGTCAAGAATGGTTTGCTGATCAATGGTAGTAAAATCTGGTACTCCGGCTCTTTTGCGAACCAGATTTATGTAAAGTAAAGCTTTGGGATCCGCCGGGTTATTGGTCAATCTCCAGTTAGCTTCGGCAGCCATCAGCAGGGTTTCGGCATACCTTACTGCAATAATATCCTTAAAACTTCCGGCCCGACCGTTTGGTTTGCTGAAATCCTGGTATTTTCTTACACTCCAATGGTATTGGCGGTAATTATCAGGATAGGCTGATTTGGGTAATTTTAAACCATAATAGGGTGAGCCCGGCTTATTCCCAATAACCGTATCAGGGTAGAAGTAGGCGGCAAAGCGTTTGTCATCACATAGTCCTGTTGCTTCATTCCATCCCATTAGTCTTTTCAGGTAGAAGTTAGGTGTTGTCCATGCAAAGCTGTTTCCTCCCCAATTGTTGTCTTCTATCATATGTCCGCCTGGCATTTCATAATACCTTGCAGTAAAAACCGCAGACATAATATGTTGGCTTCCTCCTACAAGGTTGTCGCTTCCGCCTAAAATTTCATCGTATTGGTAGGCATAAATAGACTCTTTATGGTTTACTTCCTGTGCAAATACTTTATCTACTGCCTGAAGGCTAAAGCCTCCTTTTGTGATTATATCTTCACACTGAGCGGCCATTGTTGCCCAATCGCCCTGCCATGAAGCTACCTGTGCCCTTAAATGGCGGGCAAGACCCTGGTTTACCTGGCCTGGTTGCGCAGTATAAGGGAGGTTGGCAATTGCAAAATCAAGATCAAATTTGATTAGATTCAATACAGCTTCTTTTGTTGCCGGCTTGTATTCTACAGGGTCAAATGCATTTTCTACACTGGTAGGAATGGTGTCAATTAATATATTATCAAATAATTGCCAAAGTTTAAAATAGGTCATTGCCCTGATTACTTTAGCTTCAGCAATCAACTTGTTTCTGTTAGCCTCATTGCTAAAGGAAATGCCGGGAGCAGCCGATATCAAAGCACTTGCACGGTCAATCAACTGGTATCCCTGGCTCCATTTACCTCTTGGGAAATTTATTGCAGTCATGTTTGCTTTGTAAATCTGGGCATCATTAAATGTTCTGGTGCTTCCTAAGTCGTCGGCGCAATACACCCAAAGGTTGTTTTGTGTCAGCCCTGTGGCATCACTTACCCTTTCGTAAGCGCGTTGCAGATTGTATAAGCCTCCTAGTCCCACGGCAAGACCATTTTCGTCCGAATAAATTACATCAGAACTGATCCTGGTAAAATTTTCCTCCTCCAGCCATTTTTCGCAGGATGAATTCATCAAGGCGAATCCCAGGATTGCAAATACTATTTTATGTATATTTTTCATTGGAATATTTTTTATGAGTGATGGATTTCTACAGACCAAGATTCAATCCGAAAATGAAGTTGGTGGTCATTGGATAGGCATACAGATCCTGTTCAGGACTATAAGCCTTGTAATCGGTAATGGTAATCAGGTTCTGGCCTGTAGCGTAAATCCGCAGTTTAGACAGTTTCAATTTTTTAAGTACTGATTGCGAGAATGAATAACCCAATGAAAGGTTTTGTAACCTCCAGAATGAAGCGTCCTGCAATCCAATATTTGCCATTCCCGGAGGTGATGTGCCGGCATTTGGTTGAGGATAAACCGTGGCTGGATTTTCAGGTGTCCAGTAATCAACTTTTATACCATTTCTATTACCCCTAAGGTCGCCACCTGCTGTATAATCAAATAAGAACTGATTGTTCCTTGTAATGCCCTGCACTGTATAAATATCCATGGAGAAATCAAATCCTTTGTACATGGCGCCGAGGTTAAAAGATCCCATCCATTCAGGATACCTTGATGTAATATAATTGTCATCCGCATTAATTTTTCCATCACCATTTAAGTCCTCAATTTTAGGCGTTCCCGGTACCGGGGTTCTTGTTGTGTACGGGTCTACAATTGGTAAGCCATTTTTATCCTTTGCAACAGGGGCCTGTACTCCATTTATTTCCCATTTTCCCGTTACAGGGTTAAAGGCTGAACCCGGATACACTTCAGTACCCTGCCATACGCCTATATATTTGGGCTGCCTGAAAATTTCAATCGGCTGGCCGATAAACCAGTTGTTGGCAACGTCATTATCTTCAACACCATCCCCATTCAGGTCACCGTACAAGCTGATAATTTCATTATGGTTCTTGGAGAACAAAACACCTGCTTTAACGGTAAGATTTTTTGTGCTTACAGGTATTGCATCTATCTGTACCTCAATTCCTTTGTTTTGTACCTCGCCGATGTTGTCTGGCTGCGAGGAGTATCCAATGGAGGAATTTAACTGACGGCTAACCAGTAAATCCGTAGTTCTTTTGTCGTAAAATTCAACTGATCCTGTAAGCCTGTTATTAAAAAATCCAAAGTCTGCTGCTAAATTCAGTGTAGTGGATGTTTCCCATTTCAGTGCCGGATTTGCCAGTGTACTGCCGGGTGAATAGCCGGATATCCTTTGAGTACCAAAGAGATAGTCTACCTGATTGGCAAGGCTCAGGCTACCATAGGGTGCAATTGCTTCATTACCCACACTTCCATAGCTGGCTCTCAGTTTTAAGTTCGAAAGCCAACTTACGCCGGCAAGAAAACTTTCTTTGTGTGCATTCCATCCCACTGCAACTGCAGGGAAGAAACCCCATTTATTTTCTGATCCAAATACAGAGGAACCATCGGCCCTTGCACTAACTGTAGCATAGTATTTTGAATTATAATCGTATTCTACCCGGCCCACGCCTGACAACAGCCTGCGTTGGTTACCACCAATGGTGGGAACGTTTATGCCTGCTGCGGTTAATCCATATATGCCGAGAATATCATTGGGAATCTGTGATGAAGAGTTTCTGAAATTATAATAGTCCTGCTGAATGGCACTTGCAACCGCAGTAAAATTCAGGTTGTGGTTTTTAATGTTTGTTTTATAGGTTGTAATATTTTCGAGCTGCCATTCGTAATTTTCCTGGTAATAAATATATCCGTTGGCATAACCATTGTTAATACCACTTTCCGATTGTTTACTGTTGTAATTTAACTCTTTATAATTCCAGGCCCTGCGGCTTGCATTAACCCGGTTGTTAAATCCTTTCCATGGACTAATGTCAATAAATAAGTTGATGATATCGTTTCTGTTTGAAATTTCATTTTCAATTCCATCAAGATTCATCAAAGGATTAAAACTTTCCTGGTTTCCACCCGGACGTATGTTGTATGATCCGTCGGCATTATAAATATTACCCAATGGTGAAGCCGTAACAACCTGGCGTACAATACCTGCAACATCAGGATCACTTGATGTGGATGCCTGGTAAGAAGTATTCAAACCTACTTTCAGCCATTTGGTAATAATCTGGTCAACGTTTACCCTGATTGTTCCCTTTTTTATCATTGTGGTAGGCACAATACCTGTCATGCTCTGATAGTTGGTTCCTATATACAATTTCGTTTTTTCAGAACCTGCATTAAAGCTCAGGTCATGGTTTTGAATCTGTGTTGATTGCATTACTTCTTCAGACCAGTTAATGCTTCGGCCTTCCGCAATGGCAGCCAACTCATCGGCACTGAAAATTACGGCATCAGACCTCATTTTATTGCCATTTACCGCGCGATCTGCTTCCCTTTTCAGTTGTGCAAACTCAGCACCGTTATACACATCAAAATTCCGATTGGCAGTTTGTGTTCCATAATATCCATTGTAGGTAACGCCCACTTTGCCGGTTTTACCTCTTTTGGTTGTAATAAGAATTACACCATTAGAAGCCCTTGCTCCGTATATAGCCTGTGCTGATGCATCTTTCAGAATCTCAAGTGATTCTATGTCATTTGGATTCAGGTCATTTATAGATCCAATCCGCACTCCGTCGGCAATTACAATTGGGTTATTTCCTGCCGAAATGGAACTTCTTCCCCTGATAAGGATATTGGATGCCCCCCCTGGTCCGGCATCACTTGTAGTAACATACACGCCTGCTGCCTTTCCACGGAGCATTTCTCCCACGTCCAGGGTAGCATTTCTTGTTAACTTCTCAGGTTTTACTGTTACTACAGAACCAATTACATCACTTTTTCTCTGTGTACCATAACCAACAACTACTACATCGGTTAATCCATCAGTTAGTTGTGTAAGTTTAATGTCAATGGTAGATGCATCACCAATTTTTTCCTCCCTTGTTTCGAAACCAACATAGGAAATTACAAGTACTCCATCGTTGTTCAATGGAATAGAAAGCGAAAAGGCACCGGATTCTCCGGTTTGCGTTGATGTAGCTGAGTTTTTTAGTTTGACAGTTGCGCCCGACAGAGGGGTGTTGTCTGAAGATGTGATTTTTCCTGTAATTGTTTTTGTTTGAGCAATTGCAAAAACACAGGACATAATCATTACTACAGAAAGAAATAGTTTTTCTTTAAGCATAGCAATCGGTTTTAGAATGGTTATTATTTTTTCCTTTCGAAGTATAAAGGTGAATATGAAAAAATTAGCCGAAGCTGTTTTTGCGATATTTATTTACTACAACGTTATAGTGAATTATCAGTATTTTGTCGAAAAATTGTGCAAATTTGAATTCGATTGCATTTGAATAATTTCGATAAATGAGTGGATTACGATGAATTTAAAACAACTTGCCAAAGAACTCAACCTTTCTATTTCCGCGGTTTCCAAGGCGTTGCGGGATAGTCATGAAATAAGTCCTGCTACCAAGGCCTTAGTGCTTGCCAAAGCTAAAGAGTTGAATTACCAGGTGAACCCTTTTGCCAGTAGTTTACGAAAACAAATCAGTAAAACCATAGCTGTAGTTATCCCCGAAGTAGTCAATGATTTCTTTGGACCTTGTATCAACGGCATTGAATCTATTGCCCAGGAGAAGGGATATCATGTGTTAATATACCTTACCCACGAAGACATGCAAAGAGAAATTGCCATTACCAAACTTTTGCAAAACGGAAGGGCTGATGGCGTAATAGTATCTATGTCGGAAACAACCAATAATACGAATCATTTTGAAGAATTAAAGAATCTTGAAGTGCCGCTTGTTTTTTTTGACAGGGTTGCTGAACTTATGGATGCCCCCAAAGTAATTACAGATGATTACCATAGTGGTAAGGTAGCCACCGCCCATCTATTGGAAAATGGGTGTAAAAGAATTGCCTTTCTTTCTATTTCGAACAGTCTTTCCATCAGTAACAAGAGGATGAACGGATACCTTGATGCAATAAGTGAGAACAATCTGAAAAGGGATAATAGTTTGATGCTGTGGTTTACCAACGATTATGCAACCAATGCCGGAATGATCCGGAATTTATTAACCAAAAAAAACAGACCTGACGGGATTTTTGCCAGCGTTGAACATCTTGCCATTACCGCCTATGAAATATGTGCGGAGTTGGGCCTGAATATTCCGGGTGATGTTAAGATTATTTGTTTTTCAAATTTAAAAACAGCAGGACTGTTATATCCTTCCATGACCACTATTACCCAACCTGCCTATGAAATGGGTCGGGAAGCAGCCTCCATCCTGTTTAAGCTTGTTGAAAAAAAAGGGCATCATTTTCTACAGGAGAAAACCGTGATTCCTTCCAGGTTGGTAATAAGGAATTCGACCAGGGTGGTGTGATCTTAACTTCCAATATTCCTTACCGGAAACAAGAAATGAAGGTAAAGGCCTTTGAAAAAGCTATTCCCGCATTTTTCCCGGGAATTATCCTGTTTCTTGGTAATATCTTACTTTTTTAAGGTAAAATCTTCGTATATTTTCCTGAATTTTCATTTCTATTATAAACTTGCATATAATTAGATTTTGACCGCCAATCAACGAATGGGTAAAGTATTTGATTTTGCCTTGGATGATGCTTCCGCCATTGCACTTGCCTCTTCGCTTTTTTATTGGCAGATTGTATCAGCATTTAATTTTTAAGTCATTTTTTTGACATAAGCAAACGTTTTGGAATTGAACTAATCATTACAAACTGTATGAAAATGGAAAGTAAACAAAAATCAACCATCGGGGTGATTATTGGAAACAGGGACTTTTTTCCTGACAAGCTTGTTGCAGAAGCAAGGGTAGAAATGCTTGATTTATTTAAAATACTCAATATAACGCCTGTTTTACTGAGTGATGCCGATTCCAAACTAGGTGGTGTTGAAACCTTTGCGGAGGCTCAAAAATGCGCAGCACTTTTTAGGGAACATGCTGAAGAAATTGATGGAATATTGGTAGTATTGCCCAATTTTGGAGATGAAAAGGGGGTGGCCGAAACCATAAAATTAGCCGGACTCAATGTGCCCGTATTGGTACAGGGGTACCCGGATGATCTTGGTAAAATGGATGTGGTAAACCGGAGGGATGCATGGTGCGGAAAAATTTCGGTATGTAATAACCTGTATCAGTTTGGCATTAAGTACACCCTTACTACAAAACATGTGGCACGGCCGTCGGATGAATCATTTATTGCTGATCTTACCAAATTCGTTGCTGTTTGCCGTGTGGTAAAAGGTCTTCGTAAAGTGCGTATTGGCGCTGTAGGAGCAAGGCCCGGAGCATTTAATACGGTTCGTTACAGTGAAAAGATTTTACAACGCAATGGCATTTCAGTTACTACCGTTGACCTATCCGAAATTTTGGGGAATGCCAACAAATATACTGCTGAAGACAAAGTGGTAAAGGAAAAACTGGAGAAAATTCATGCCTATACCAATACCGGGTTAACGCCACCGGATCGCCTTGTGCAAATTGCAAAATTGGATGTGGCCCTTGCAGATTTTATGGCTGCCAACTATCTTGATGCTTCTGCCATTCAATGCTGGACCTCGCTCCAACAGAACTATGGCTGCAATGTGTGTACAAGCATGAGCATGATGAGCGAAAATATGCTCCCTTCGGCCTGTGAAGTAGATGTAACCGGAACGCTTAGTATGTACGCCATGCAACTGGCAAGTGGTTCTCCGTCTGCGTTGGTGGATTGGAATAATAATTATGCCGACGATGATACAAAGTGTGTACTCTTCCATTGTGGCAACTGGGCCAAATCATTTTTACCTGATATAATGATGAGTACGGCTCCCATTCTAGGCACAAGTGTGGGTACAGAAAATACCTATGGCGCATTGGATGGTCGTACCCCTGCATCGCCATTAACCTATGGCCGCATCAGTACGGATGATTGTAAAGGTATCATGAAAGCTTATGTAGGTGAAGGCGAGTTAACCAATGATGCTTTAAACACGTTTGGCAACAGGGCTGTGGCGCAAATCAACGGACTACAGGGATTAATGAATTATATATGCCGTAATGGCTTTGAACACCATGTGGTAATGAATGCAAGCAAAACAGCCGGTATTCTGAAAGAAGCATTTGAAAATTATTTGGGTTGGGAAACCTACGAACACCAATAGCAAAAATCATTATGCGGGAAAGAATGACAACCATTGAATTACAGAGAAAATCCCTCGTTTACCGGCAGAAGATACTGCATTACATTGTTAAGGCAAAGGCCGGCCATACCGGAGGAAGTTTATCCTCCACCGATATCCTGAATGTGCTGTACAACGAAGTATTGAACGTTTCGCCCGAAAGTTTTTCATCTCCCGAACGCGACAGGTATATTCAAAGCAAGGGCCACTGTGTAGAAGCGTTGTATGTTGTATTGGCTGATCAGGGTTTTTTTCCGGAAGATGACTTGGATACGCTTTGTCAGTATCAATCCAAATACATTGGACACCCCACCCGCAAGGTTAAGGGTATTGAGCAGAACACGGGTGCGCTTGGTCATGGCCTGCCGATTGCCGTAGGCACGGCTATTGCAGGAAAGCTGGATGAGAAAGATTACAGGGTATTTACCATGCTTGGCGATGGCGAACTGCCCGAAGGCAGTAATTGGGAGGCTGCATTAAGTGCGGCACATTACAAACTCGACAACCTTTGTGCAATTATTGACAAAAACGGGCTACAAATTACAGCACCCACCGAAAATGTAATGAGTACTGACCCTTTGGGTAGAAAGTGGGAAGCATTTGGTTGGGCTGTTAGGGAGATTGATGGAAACGATATTGACGCATTGCGCAATGCATTCCATTCCCTTCCTTTTGAAAAGGAAAAGCCATCCGTAATTATTGCACATACGGTAAAAGGAAAGGGAGTTAGTTACATGGAAAATGAATTGAAGTGGCATCATGGCGTTCCTACTGCGGAACAATATGAAATGGCAATAGGTGAATTAAAGCAAAAACTTGTTGAATTGTCGGGTTAACCTTAATGGCGGGTGTCCCCACCCGCCATTAAGGTCAGTATATTATTGGTGGGGGCACCCACCAATAATATGGAAGAAATTAATATTTAAAAGAAGGCTTTTTGAGAAAAAATAATACATGGCAGAACAAGTAATGATACCAAAAGGTGGCGACAGACCCAATCAGGATGTGTTTGCTGAAACCCTTGAGTGGCTGGCTGAAAACGATAGAAGCATTATTGCCGTAACAAGTGACTCAAGAGGGTCAGGTAAGTTGGTGGCCTTTGGGAAAAAATTTCCAAAGCAGATAGTGGAGGTAGGTATTGCCGAACAAAATCTTGTGGGCGTAGCAGCCGGATTGGGGTCTTGTGATAAGAAAGTGTTTGCGGTTTCACCTGCATGCTTCCTCACCACCCGGGCCCTTGAGCAGATCAAGAACGACATTTGTTACAGCGACCATCCGGTTACCGTTGTAGGGATCAGTGCCGGTGTAAGTTATGGCGCGTTGGGCAGCACTCATCACAGCCTGCACGATTATGCAGCGCTGCGTGCCATCAACAATATTATAGTAGTGGCGCCTGCCGATAATTTTGAAACAGAGCAAGCCACGCTTTTGGCGGCGGAAAGTGACCAACCTGTTTACCTGCGTTTTGGTAAAAAAGTAATGCCAAGCCTGAAGGTGAAGCATTCGGATGTATTTGCCTTTGGTAAAGGACGCGTTATTACCGAAGGCGCGGATGTTGCCATTATTGCCAATGGTGAAACAGTTTATCCTGCATTGCAGGCCGCCAATGCTTTAATGGACAATGGAATACATGCAACTGTTGTAAGCATGCATACCATCAAGCCCCTTGATACTGAATTGCTGGAGAAACTTACTGCTTCCTGTGGTGCCATAATTACGGTTGAAGAACATAGTGTTTGCGGTGGATTGGGTGAGGCCTGTGCTTCCTTTCTTTTACAGCATGGATACTGTAAGCCATTTAAGATTATTGGCATTCCGGAGGAATACACGGTTACCGGTTCACAAGTGGAGATTTTCAGGCATTACGGAATAAGTGAAGAGGGAATTGCCAAAGAAGTTTTATCACTTTTACAATGAGCAGTATGAAACAACGATTATACCTGTTAAGTTTTTTTTGCCTGATGCTTTTTGCCCAATGCAAAAGCCCCGGCAACGAAAAGGATCAGAAAAAAATTGCCATCGTAGTTTCTACCCTCAACAATCCCTGGTTTGTGTTTTTGGCAGAAACTTCTGCCGCAAAGGCAAAATCGCTGGGTTATGAAGCCCGGATTTTTGATTCACAGAATAATACCGCACTTGAAAGTGATCATTTTGAAAATATTATTGTGGCCGGTTTTGAAGCGATTCTTTTTAACTCCACAGATGCAGATGGTTCCGTAGCCAATGTGCAAAAGGCAAAGGATGCCGGCATTCCGGTGTTTTGTATGGACAGGGAGATCAATTCATTGAATGTTGCTACCTCCCAAATATTATCGGATAGTTACTCGGGTGCCGTAGCCCTGGGAAAAAGCTTTACCCGGTTATTAAACAAGAAGGGCAATTATGTTGAATTACTCGGGCTTGTGGGCGACAATAATACCTGGGCACGCTCAAAAGGGTTTCACAGTGTAGTGGACCAATATCCAAATTTAAAAATGGTGGCACAGCAGAGTGCCGATTTCGACCGAAATAAGGCGATGGAAGTGATGGAATCAATTTTGCAGGCTAACCCGCAGATTGAAGGTGTTTTTTGCGGTAATGATGCCATGGCAATGGGTGCCTATCAGGCTTTGGTTTCTTCCGGTAGAGCCGATATAGTAAAAGTATTTGGCTTTGATGGTGCAGAAGACGTGATTATTTCAATAGGGGAGAATAAAGTGGCAGCAACAGGCATGCAGTTCCCAAAAGTGATGGCCGAAACGGCTGCGCAATTTGCAGATGAATATATCAGGGGAAGACGTGATTTTCCACAGAAAGTACCGGTTGCGGTGGAACTTGTAACCTTCAGTAATATCAGCGATTACATAGCGTATGGTAAAAAATAGTTCAAGTGAAGAAAAGCAACATTATTAGAACAATTATACTCCTTTCAATAGGTTTTTTTCTTGCCTATCATTCAGTTTATTTTAAAAAGCTTAGTGAGGTAAAGGGAGCCATCACTTCAAAGTTTGATGCTGGCGAATTTGCTCAAAAGCTTTGGGAAGAACAAATG
>Ga0116158_10000467_pt1 | contig 39798 bp, 37 predicted proteins | sample AD_UKC052_MetaG_FD_89883 | JGI IMG/M metagenome (GOLD analysis project Ga0116158, IMG submission 89883) | Active sludge microbial communities of municipal wastewater-treating anaerobic digesters from USA - AD_UKC052_MetaG | ecosystem: Engineered > Bioreactor > Anaerobic > Digestate | place: USA... | reverse complement strand
TGCCTCCCGCATTACCTTTCCACCATGGACCTCGAAAGCCTGCATCGCATCGGCAAGCTCGGTAAACCTTGGGGACACCAAGGAGAACTCACGGTTCATTTGGAGGATGCCGACCTGGATGAACTGGTCCACGCCGGCTGCCTGTTCGTGGACATCGAAGGACAGAAGGTACCCTTCTTCTTCAGCAAGCTCCATGATAAAGGGCGCGACATCCTGGTGAAGTTCGAGGACTTCAACGACCCGCAAACCGCGTCGATCCTGGTAGGACGTGATCTTTTCGCCCCACCTGGTATGCTCGTCGATGGTAGCGATGAGAGCTGGGACCCGGAGGAATTCATCGGTATGATGGTGGCTGATGAGGAGCATGGGGATCTGGGGGAGGTGACCGGTATCGAAGGCAGTGCGAAGAACCCGGTGCTGGTTATCCAGCACGGTCCGGAGGAGGTGATGGTACCCGTTGCCGAGGAGATGATCCTCGGTATCGATCCTGAGACGAACACGCTCCTGGTGCGCACACCGCCTGGCCTGATCGATCTGTACCGAGGCCTTTGATCACATGCCCAAGCCCTCATTCAGATTCAAACAATTCACAATACAACAGGACCGCTGTGCCCTGAAAGTGGGTACCGATGGAGTGCTCTTTGGTGCTTGGGTCGACCATTCCGGGGCCGATCGTATCCTGGACATCGGTACGGGGACCGGTGTTCTCGCCTTGATCGCCGCGCAGCGTAACGCCAAGGCCACCGTTGATGCCGTGGAGATCGACGATGCCGCAGCCGAACAGGCTGCAGAGAACGCAGCGGCCAGTCCATGGAGCGGTCGTGTCCATGTGCACCGGATGGATGTGCGTCGCATGCACAGTACGGATCCATTCGATCTGATCCTCTGCAATCCGCCATACTACGAAGGGTATTCGCCCGCCACCGATGACCGTGTTGGTGTGGCCAAGCACAGCAATGAACTTCGGTTCCAGGAACTGGTCGAAGCGGTGGAACGGTTGCTGGCCCCAGGTGGCCGTCTGGCGGTGATCGTTCCGTTGAACCGGGAGGCGGACCTGCTCTCGGAGGCTGACCGCATCGGGCTGGCCCCGAAACGACGGTGTTCGGTACGGTACGTGTCACATCGACCCGCCAAACGAGTGCTTCTGGAGTTGGATGCCAGTGGTGGCCCGGTGGTCGAGGAGCAACTCACCTTGGAAGCCACCGGACCCTTTGATTACTCGCCGGAATACCGTGCCCTGATCAGCGACCTGATGTTGAACTTCTGAGCCCTGCTCAAGCTTCCACCTCTTCTTCTCGGAACACCACGCCGTGGCGCTCCAACTCGTTCAGGATGGGATCATAGATGCTCGGCTTCAGTGGAAGCAGTACGCCCCGGTCCTGGACCTTGTCGTTCAGCACCAGTTTGCAGGCCATGGCGATGGGAAGACCCACCGTGCGTGCCATCGCCGTATGCGTTTGGTCCTTGCCGATGACCCCAAGGGATGCATGGATCTCCTGATGCTGGCCTTCCACTTGATAACGGAAGCGGTGCCACATCACCACCAGGTCCTTGTCCTCCGGCCCTAGCTTCCACTTCTGCTCCAACAAGCCTTGTAGCGTGGCAGCGGGGGAAAGACCTGCCGATCCGATGGCCCCGTTGCCGAAGAGCTCCAGCCAATCCAACTTCTGCATCACCGGTCCAGCTGGCTCCAGGCCCAGGTAATGCGCGAGGTTCGCCCGGGTGTCCAGGGTCGGATGATGCGGCAGGAAGGCATCCAGGTAGTCACTCCAGGGGGCATGTGCGGGCAGCTCCAAGGAGAAGCCGTCCTCGGTGCAGCCCAGCTGGACGAACACATCCCAAGCCGCACAGTATCCGGCCTTGCGCAAGGTGCCGCGCACCAGGGTGGGGATGTCCGCCAGCCCATAGGCCTTGCGGTACTTCAAGGAGTCGCGGTTGGCGTAACCATCGAAGCTGCCCAGGTCCGGTACATCGATGCGAACGATCTGTTGGAAGAGCTTGTGGTAGGGGATGTACTTGGTGATCCCGTCCCGGATGTACTTCGCCGCACCGCCCTGTCCGGCGAGGATCACGTTCCTCGGGTTCCAACTGAACTTGTAGCCCCACGGGTTGTCATCGCTTTCCGGAGCAACCAGGCCCCCGCAATAGCTCTCGAAGGCCTCCATCCTCCCGCCCTCGTGGCGGATCCGGTCAAGGATGCGCATGGCGCTCATGTGGTCGATCCCGGGGTCGAGGCCCATTTCGTTCAACACGATGAGACCGGAGCGCTGGAACTCCTCGTCCAGGGCCCAAAGTGCATCGGGCACATAGCTGGGCGTGATCACATGTTTCTTCAGCCTCAGGCAATCCTTGAGCACATCCATGTGCATGAAGGCGGGCAGCATGCTGATGACCAGGTCATGCTCGGCGATGAGGGTTGCCCGGGCATCGGCATCGGTGGCATCCAATGAAGTGCCAGTGGCAACGGTGGGTCCTTCGTGGACCAACCGAGCCGCACTCGCGGCGTCCTTGTCCGCTACGGTTATCCGCCACTCCTGTTGATCGGCGTGGGTGATCAGGTAATGGATGAGCGACGAAGCCGAACGACCGGCACCGAGGATAAGGATCTTGCGCATGACCGGGTCTGCATTCGATGGGTGTGTCGAACGCCGGTGCGAAGATGCGAAGTACAGCGCGTCAACACCTCATTGCCAACCCATGGAGGACCTCATAAGCCCCTATCCACGCGGTATGCGATCCTTTGGCACACGGCTTGCCTGCCACCCGCCAACGTCTAACTTCGCCAACCCATCCCACAAGCCATGCTGAGAACGTTGACCCTCTCCCTGATCGGAACGCTCATCGTAGCGTCCACACATGCACAGACCTCCGACCTCGTGTTCTTCACCGATGACGGGGCCAAGTTCACCCTCATCGTGGATGGGGATGTCAAGAACGATAAGCCCGCCACTCGTGTAGTGGCCACGGGCATCCGTACCGAATCGCCAATGGTCATGGTGACCTTCGAGGATCCCGCCATCCCCCAATTGCGCAAGCCGGGGTATTTCCCGCTTGGCAAGGAGTACACCATCATGGTGACCACCAATAAGAAGGGTGAACGAGTGATGCGCCCGACCGGAGAAGCAGCCCTCGGGACAGCGGCGAGCACGGGATCAGCGAAGCCGAAGCCGACCACGTTCGAAGAGGACGTGCAAGTGACGATGTCCGAACCTGTGCAGGAGGATGAAGTAGGGATGGACGTCGATGGCGTTCAACAGACCACCACGATCACCGTCGTGGAGGATGAAGTTGGCGGCGGTACCGGCGAGAACGTGAACATCAACATGGGCATCAACGGCATTGGATTCAATATGAACGTCAAGGTGGACGAAGGCTCCATGGGTACGACCACATCGGGAACCACCACTACCACCACACGCACGACGACCACCCGTACAACCACCACGAGCACCCCTCCCCCAGCACCCGTGGCGCCTGCCAAACCCGTTAAGGAGCCTGAGGTCTACAGCATGCCCGGATACACCGGACCAGTGGGTTGTGCTTGGCCCATGAGCAGTACTGAGTTCTCCGACGCCAAGCAAAGCATCGAGAGCAAGAGCTTCGAGGAATCCAAGATGACCACCGCCAAGCAAGTGGGCCGCGACCGTTGTTTCACCGTGGAACAGGTCAAGGGCATCATGGCCACCTTCAGCTTCGAGGATAGCAAGCTCGATTTCGCCAAATATGCGTACGACCGCACCTACGATATCGGTAACTATTTCAAAGTGAACGATGCGTTCACCTTCGAGAGTTCCATGGATGAGTTGAACGAGTTCATCCAAGCACGCTAAGGTTTCGACGAGGCCTATCATTCACACCCCCCATGCCCATCTTCTCACGCATAGCACTCCCCTTGGCCTTGGCCACGATGGTCGTGTCCTGCAGTGGCTCGAAGTCCTTCTCGAAGAAGGCCGCCAAGCTGGATGAGGCTGGACTCTATGCCGAAGCTGCGGAGATGTACTTGCAGTCCGCACAACGGAGCAACAAGAACGTGGACGCGAAGATCGGTCTGAAGAAGACCGGCCAGATGCTCCTCAACGATAAGTTGAGCACGTTCTTCAAGAACATGGCCATGGGCAGTAACAAGGGTGAGGCCGTGGCCGCCTACCTGGAAGCCAAGCGCTACCAGGACCAAGTGGGCCGTTTGGGTGTTGTCCTTGAAATACCGGACCACTACCGCACCGACTTCGAACGGGTGAAGGGGGAACATCTCGTGGATCTTTATGATCAGGGACAAGCGTTATTGGCCAAGCAGGATTTTCGAGCGGCTGAACTACTCTTCTCCCAGATCGCCAAGTTGGAACCCAATTACAAGGACGCCAGCAGCCTTCAGGCCGTTGCGTACCTGGAGCCCCTGTATCGCGCCGGCAAGGCCGATCTGGAAGCTGGACACTACCGCAAGGCCTATGATGAATTGGGCCGTGTGGTGGAAAAGGACCCTGGGTACAAGGATTCCGGTGTGCTGCGCCAGGAGGCCTTGACCAAGGGGCAGTATTCCATCGCTGTGCTTCCTTTCACGACATCCACCAAACGCACGGATGTCACCTCCAGGGTGCAAGCGCATGCGATGACCTCCTTGGTGGAGACCAAGGATCCCTTCCTCAAGATCGTCGACCGTGAGAATATCGAGCGCATCCTTGAGGAGCAGCGTCTCGGCTTGAGCGGCGTGGTGGATGAACAGACCGCCGTGCGGGTGGGGAACCTGATCGGTGCGCAAGCCGTGCTCATGGGTACCGTGATGGATTATCGGGAAGAACCCGGAACCCTCCGCCGCAGCACCAAGGATGCCTACGAGAGCTATCGGGTGCAACAGGTGAACAAGGAAACGGGAGAGAAGTACTTCGTCACCAAGTACAAGCCTACCCGTTACACCGAATATTACCAGGAGAACAAGGTGGTGATGTCCTTCTCGTATCGACTTGTGTCCTTGGAGACGGGTGAGGTCCTGGCGAGCAAGGTGGTCGAACGGGAGGCCGGGGACCATATGTACTACGCCACATACGACGGGAATGGTGAACAACTCCTCCCGGCCCGCAACGGGCAGGTGGACCTTGCGGACAGGGCGCGACGTGATCTGCGGGGATTGTTATCAGCCCCACGCGAGATGAAGAGCATTGCCACACTGAGCAGTGAACTCGTTCGAAGTGCCAGCTCGGTGATGGCAGTGGATATCCAGTCCGACCTAAGCAGCCGACTTCCGTGAAAGCGTTCGTTCCATTGGCCCTCATCGCTACCCTACTGGCCTGCAAGGGCCGGAAAGAGGCTGTGACGACAAGTCCTGTGCAGGAACAGCAACGTCCTGAATGGGTGGCAATGAGGCCCGTTTCATCGGGCTACTACATCGGCATCGGGATGGCCTCCAAGTCTCGCCCGGATCATGTTGAGACGGCCAAGAAGAATGCGCTCAATGACCTGGCCAGCGAGATCAGTGTGAATGTCGAGGGGAACAGCTTACTGTACACCCTCGATCGAAAGGGGCAGTTCGACGCCTCCTTCACCAATTCCATCCGTACAACCACCAACGAGCAGATCGAAGGTTTCGAACTGGTGGATTCCTGGGAGAACGCCAACGAGGTCTGGAACTATTATCGGCTATCCCGGACCGAGCACGCACGGTTGAAGGCGGAGCGCAAGGCCAACGCCATTGGTACCGCAAGTGATCTGTATGCACGGGCGAGGTCCAGTTTGTCTTCCGGTGATCTGAGGGGTGCGGTCGACCAGGACCTACGAGCCCTTCTTGCAATGAAGGCCTATTGGGGGGAGAACGATGTGGTTGAAGTGAACGGGCGCCAAGTACCATTGGCCAATGAGTTGTATGCCGATCTACAAGTGCTCACAAGTAGTGTTCGGTTCGACATCCTCCCGGAGCGCTGTGTCCTTGACCACGCCAACGGGTTCACACGGGAACTGCTAGTGACCGCATCGCACCGGGTCGGAGCTACTGCTCAGGACCTTATCCAGTTGCCCATCAAGATCTCCTTTCCCGGGGCCGCTGGACCGGTTACGGAATTGAAGACCACCGACAGTGAGGGTCAGTTGCGGACTACGGTTACCGGGGTCGACGTGATGTCCAGCGCGAGGGAATTGGTGGTGAAGTTGGACCTCGATCGCTTGGTGAGCCCGGAACTGGAGCCCTTGCTGGTGAAGGCCTTATTGGCGAATCTGACGGTTCCTGAGGTACGCACCACTATCGACGTGGTGATGCCCAAGGTGCATATGCGGGCCTCGGAGACCAATCTCGGCGTACCTGTGGGTGATGCGGGCATTGCGACCGTGGTCCGTGAGGAGATGACCAAGCGTGGCTTTCGCTTCGTGGATCGCGCTCAAGAGGCTGAACTACTGCTGACCCTGAACACGTCAACAAGACAAGGCGGTGAGGCCAGCGGATTCTTCACCGCATTCCTTGATGTGAACTATGCCTTGCGGGACAGAAAGACCGGGGATGTGGTCCACGAGGGAGGGAAGCAAGCCATCAAGGGGGTTCAACTGGCCTACGAAAAGGCTGGCCTGGACGCTTACAAAAAGGCCGCCTCCGACGTTCGTAAGGAGATCATCCCTGCCATGATGAACTCACTTTTCTAAGTTTGACGGGCACTGCCGAAGTTTGGCACGCCTTTGGAAAGCAACCCCACAAGAGACACCATCAACGTCCTAAAACCATGAATACCCTGAACACCAACCGCACTGTGACGGTACTGATGACGGCACTGATGCTGTCCGGCGCCATGACCTCTTGTAAGAAGAAGAAGGAGGTCGTTACAGATACCCCTCCCTCGGGGGAAACCGAGATCAAGGTGATGTGCTCGGGTCCCGAGTTCTTTACCAACGACAAGGTTTTCCGCCAGAACGCGGTGGGTGAGAGCATGGACCAGATGACCTCGAAGAACAAAGCGCTCAGCGCTGCCCGAGGGTTGTTGGCCGCCGATATCAACACGCAGATCAAGCGGGTCATCGACAGCTACGTGAACAGTCGCGAAATGAACAACCGCGAGGAGGTGGCCGAGCGTTATGAGGGCCTTACGCGTGAAGTGGTCGACCAGAAACTTACCGGAGTGAAGACCATCTGTGAGAAGCAGGTCACGGTCAATGCGACCGGCAATTTCAAGACCTACATCGCTATTGAACTCAGTGCCCAGGACCTCCTTGCCGCCTACAACGAACGACTGAGCAGTGACGAGCGCCTCCGCGTCGATTACGACTACGAGAAATTCAAGGAGACCTTCGAGGCCGAAATGAACAAGATGGGCAACAAATAGTCCCGATCAAGATCCACGAGAAGCCCCCGGGAACGGGGGCTTCTTATTTTGGACAACCCCATCTTTGCAACCCCATCCACTCCATGCATAGAGGATCCATCGCTTGGGCCGCCATGGTCCTGTTCCTTGCCGTGGCCGCCGGTGCATTCGGCGCACACGGGTTGCGTGGCCGGTTGAGCCCGGAAGCATTGGTCCAGTGGCACACGGCGGTCGAGTACCAGTTCTACCACGGTCTTGCAATGCTAGCGGTAGTGCTACTCTCCGGGACGATCAAGGACCTGCCCGTGAAGGGGATAGCGCGTTTGTTCCTGGTTGGTATCCTGCTGTTCAGTGGCTCCATCTACCTGCTCAGTACCAGGACTTTGCATGGTTGGGAGCATGCCGGGAAGGTGCTGGGCCCGATCACACCCATCGGGGGCCTCCTTTTCCTGGTCGGTTGGGCTTGGCTCACGTGGTCCGCGTTACGCCCACCTGACGCACGTTAGGTCCGGTTGCACCGTACCCACTACTTTTGCGGTCCCATTACCCAACCCATCCGAACATGAACGAATTCGGTACGAAACCGAAGAACGCTGATCTCACGAAGATCGGCCTGCGTCACCTGGGCGACGCTTTCTGGAACCTCGAACCCGCTGAATTGGTCGAGCATTCCATCCTCAATGGCGAAGGTGTTTTCGCGGACAGTGGAGCCTTGGCGATCGAGACGGGCGAGTTCACCGGACGAAGCCCCAAGGACAAGTTCTGTGTGAAGGACGCGAAGACAGAGGATACGGTCTGGTGGGGGGATGTGAACTTCCCCATCGATCCGGCCAAGTTCGATGCACTACACGCTCGCATGTGCGCCTATCTGATGGAGCGTGATGTATACATCAAGGATGCCTATGCATGCGCTGACCCCACCTACCGCATGAACTTGCGCGTGGTCGCGGAGAAACCTTGGAGCGCGCAGTTCGCAGGCAATATGTTCCTACGTCCGACCAAGACTGAATTGGAGTCCTTCGAGCCTGAGTGGCACATCATCAATGCACCAGGCTTCCGTGCGGACGCTGCCATCGACGGCACCCGTCAACATAATTTCGCCGTGATCAACTTCACCAAGAAGATGATCTTGATCGGTGGTACAGGGTACACCGGTGAGATCAAGAAAGGGATCTTCACCGTGCTGAACTATGTGCTTCCGCAAGAGCGTGGTGTGTTGAGCATGCACTGTAGTGCCAACATCGGGCATGACGGTGATACGGCAGTGTTCTTCGGACTGAGCGGTACTGGAAAGACCACGCTCAGCGCCGATCCTGAACGTCGTTTGATCGGTGATGACGAACACGGTTGGAGCGACCAAGGTGTGTTCAACTTCGAGGGCGGATGCTACGCGAAGTGCATCGACCTCACGGCTGAGAAGGAACCCCAGATCTGGGAAGCCGTGAAGTTCGGGGCCATACTGGAGAACATCGTTTTCGAAGAGGGTACCACGAAGGTGGACTTCGCTGATGGGACCAAGACGGAGAACACCCGCGTCAGCTACCCCATCGAACACATCAACAACATTGCCGAACCCAGTGTGGGCGGCCATCCCAAGAACATCTTCTTCTTGACATGTGATGCGTATGGGGTCCTGCCGCCCATCAGCAAGCTGAGCCCAGGGCAGGCCATGTACCATTTCATCAGCGGCTACACGGCCAAAGTGGCTGGCACTGAGGCCGGGGTCACCGAGCCTCAGAGCACGTTCAGTGCCTGCTTCGGCAAGGCCTTTCTGCCATTGCACCCCACCAAGTATGCCGATATGCTCGGTGAGAAGATGAAGCAACACGACGTGCGCATCTGGTTGGTGAACACCGGATGGAGTGGTGGAGCCTATGGAACCGGACAACGGATGAAACTGAAGTTCACCCGGGCCATGATCACTGCGGCACTTCGCGGTGAATTGGACGTGGTGGAGTACAAGCAACATCCGGTCTTCGGTGTGAGCATGCCGACCAGTTGTCCCAATGTACCCGCGGAGATATTGGATCCACGAACCACCTGGGCTGATAAGGGCGCTTATGATGTGACCGCTGATAAGCTCGCCAAGCAGTTCAACGACAACTTCAATAAGTACAAGGACGGCGCGAACGCTGAGATCCTGGCCGCGGCGCCCAAGGTGGCAGAAAAGGCTTGATCGATAACCATATGGTGAAGAGCCCTGCCAACCCGGCGGGGCTCTTCCTTTGGTTCCCTTGGGATCCACTGATCGTTATTGGCTTCAGGCCCGTGGCATCATCTACTTTTGCGACCCCGTTGGGAAGTACGTGCCGGATGAGGATAGCATTGATGCTTTTGGCTGTTGGGTTGTGTTTCCTGGGCAATGCTCAGACACCAGGTGCCGATGGCCCCTTCTATCCGGAGAAGCTGCACGAGGACCTCGAGTATATGAGGTCCGTACTGCACAGGGCCCATCCCGACCCCTATCGCTATGTGACCAAAGCAGAATTGGACAGGGGCATTGACGCTATCCGGGATGGTATTGTCGTTCCCTTGGACCGCCATGGGTTTCTCGACCTGGTACTGCCCATGATACATCTGGTCGGCGATGCACACCTGACCCTTGACCTGCCTGGCGACCAGCGTGGATGGTTGCGGAACGACGTACCCGTGATACCACTGAAGGTCAAGGTTCTTGGCAAGAGTATCTTCCTGGAAGAGGAACTGAAGGGTTTTCGCAGCCTACCTGTTGGTGCGGAGATCCTTTCGATCAACGGTCATGATGCGCGCGTCATCCTGGATCGGGTTGGCAAGCACATTCCAGTGGACGGTTCCAATACCACTTTACGTCAACGGCGCATTGAGAGCGACTTTCCATGGTTGTTCCGTCGTTTTGTGGATGCTTCGAACAACTACGAGGTGGCTTATCGAACGAACGATGGTGTTCAGCGTACCCAACGCATATTCGCCATGACCGGACTGGAGATGGACCGCAGTCGAAAACCAACAGGCGGTGCAATGCTCCCATGGCGTGTCTTCTGGGATGCCGAGAGTGAGGCCGTCTGGTTCACACTACGAACGCTCGATCTGGATTCCCTGGAGCGTGCTGAGGTCCAGCCCGACAAGTTCATCGCTGCAATGCTGAAGGATACACGTCGGAACAAGGCACGGACCATGGTCCTCGATGTTCGAGGGGCCGGCGGTCGTGACCTGGCTTCGGCCGAGTTGGTCTTTGCTGCCATCGCACAACAGCCGTTCAGGGTCATTCAGGGAATGACCGTGCGAACGATCGATCCCCTCGAAGGACCACTCAGTGCCCTCCCCCAAGCACATGTGGAGATGGTGCGTGACCAATTCGTGCCGGGTCCCAACGGCATTTCCCACCTGCGCCCTGATGATCATCGCCTTCAATCATTGCCGAAGATGAAGAAAGCCTTTCAGGGTAAGGTCTACGTGGTTTGTGATGGGGCCACCCGTGACGCGGGTGCTGCTTTCGTGATGCTCGCCAAAAGGACAGGTCGAGCCCGCATCGTAGGGGAGGAGGTGGGTTCGAACGCGCTCAGCTTCACGGGGGGCAGGGAACTCGTGACCCTACTACCGCATTCCGGCCTCGAATTACAGGTCCCCCTCATGCGCTATGTGCCTGATGGGATGCCTTCCGGTCCATTGGACCACGGCGAACGGGCGCATCACGAGGTGGAACAACAACCTTGGGGCATCGCCAAGGGAAAGGACACGCTACGGGAGGCGTTGCTCGAGCTCATACGAGAATTGCGATGACGGTAAGGTGGCTGCTACCCGTGCTCGCGCTCTGTGCATGCACCGCCAAACATCATCGACCATCAGAGGAGGATTGGAAGGAGGTCCGGAACACACATGCACGTTGTTTCGCGGTACAATGGCGGGACAACGAGAGGCGGATACTGGTGTTCGGACCGGGCGGGCGAACGGATACGCTTTCCAATGTCAACCTACCGGTCCGAACGACCCGTATGGCAGTGCTTAGTACCACGCATGTGCCATACCTGTTGGCACTCGGGTCGACCGATCACTTGGTAGGAGTGGCCCACGGTGCTTCCGTTCGTGATACCAATGTCACAACTCGTCTTGCCGATGGAAGGATCGTCGAACTGCTGCGCGGCGATCGGCTGGACCATGAAGCACTTCTGGGGGCCAGGGTCGACCTGCTCTTCGATCAACCCTTCGGTCGATCGGACCTGACATCAAGGGTGGAAGGCCCACGTCATGTCATGATCACTGAATACCTCGAGGAACATCCCTTGGGTCGTTCGGAATGGATCCGAGCGTTCGGCGCCATCCTGGGTCAGGAAGCGATGGCCGATTCCATACACGCTTCGATCGTGGCCAGATACGAAGCGGCCAGCCGGGTCATCGGGTCGATCGGATCAAGGCCATCGGTGTTCTATGGCAGTGCATGGCAAGGTCGATTCCATGGTGCGTCCAGCCACAGCCTGATGGCACAACTCGTGCGCGATGCTGGCGGCACCTATTGGTCCGGGTCGAATGGACCGAACTCGAACGTGACACTTGACCTTGAAGGATTCCTCGCGGTCGCTGACACACTGGACCATGTCGGGATGGCCTTGGAAATGGACCATCCTCCCGATGCGCTCGATCTGGTGGGTGGAGAACGTCGCATCGCCGCTGCTCCTGGTATCGTTCGAGGTGGCTTTTATGGGAACAGTGGTACGAGCGACCTTTTTGGACGAGCCCTGCTCGAACCGGATGTGATGCTTTCCGATCTCATACTGATCCTGCATCCGGAGCTACCGATCGACCATCGGCCCACGTATTTCCATCGGTTGGATCAGTAGCCGATCCCCAAGCGTCTGTAAATAAAACCCAGTAACCAAGCGGGGCCGATCATCAGGAACTGAAGGTCATCCAGGAAGCTTGGCTTCCGGCCTTCCACATGGTGGCCATAGAACTGGCCGATCCACGCGGCGATGAACAGGACCGTAGCGATGGACCACAGCGGCCAAGGGGCCCACTGCTCAAGAAAAGCACAAAGCATCAGGCATAGGCTACTGAATAACGCCATACCGAACATGATGGGTATCGATAGCCGCAAATAGAACAGCGCCACCAGTATCACAGCTCCCATGGCGGCCCATCCTGTGGGCAGCCGTGCATCGTTGAACGGTGAGGGTATGCTCCACAAAAGCGCCACCACGCAGAAGTAGATCGTGGGTACGCAGATCCAATGGATGCGCTTGTTGGTGGGGTTCTGGTGGCTCTCGCCGTAGGCGTCGAACCACTGTTGCATGTGATAGCCGGCCATGATTCAAACGTATCGTTCGGTGATGATGTGCAGGTGATGTTCGGTGTGTCCAGCAACGATCCAGCCCAACGCCCGTACGGTGACAAGACCCCCGTTGGCGGTTCCTGAGATGCGGAGCATTTCCGGTGTGAAACTGTCGAACAGGTCCATCGTTCCGGACCGGACATGGTGCCACTCCGAAATGAGCGACGACCAACTTCTTCGGTCGGCATCAGAATGGGCCACGTAAGCGTCCTCGTCGAACCCGGGCAAGGCACACTTCTCTCCCCGTGAAAAGCACAGCGCTCGATAGGAAAGGATGCGTTCGCAGTCGGTCAAATGCTGGACAACCTCGCGAACGCTCCACTTGGTTTCCGCATATCGGAACAAGCTCCGTTCCTCACCGACGGCGGCGAAGGTCCTCGTTGCTTGAGAAGTACTTGCCCGCATCACCTCGAACAGATCGGATCCGTTCAACCGTTGCACATACCCGTGGTAGAAGCCGGGCATCTCCTCCAAGGCAGGGCGTTGCACGTGGGTCATTTCGCCAAGATAACAGTTCACCTATCCCACCTCCGCAGCGTGGAGCACCTCGGATGCGGGAAGTCCGAACACCTCCTTGAGCACCCGAACGATCCCCAATGGACTTCGCCACCAGCCGTCCGCAGGGGTGGCCGGGTCGGGCAAGGATACCACTCCGACGACGACACCGGTACCGCACGCTTCCTGATACGTTCTTCGCGAGCGCCTGGCATGCACCCCGAGGGACAGGACATCGACCGCGGTGATACCATCCACGTTGGCACGTTCACTGAACGCAAGTGCGTTGGAAAGGGTGCGGCTACCGGAAACTTGACTGGCGGGGACCGCTACCAGGGATCCAGGCGGCAGGCCAGCTTCGATCAATTGCTCGGATCCCCATTCAGCGAATGTGGGAGACCCTCCTGTGATCCTTCCATCCGCGTGCAGGTAGCGAAGTTCCCGGCAGAGCCCGTGAACGTTGTTCCCATTGATGCGCAGGTCCTTGATGAACAGGTTCCGCGTGCCAAGGTCAAGTGTTCTGTCGTGGAGGCTGAACAACTGAAGAGCCCGGGTGCCGGCGGGAAGATGCGTGCGCAGATCGGTAGGTTGTCCGGTAACGTAGCGATCCATCAACGTATCGGCGTCGGCTAGAATGACCAGTCGTCCGCCATCGATCCCGCTCACGTTCACCAATAGTTCCCCGGACCGAGCTTCGGTAAGCATCACTTGGAGCGATACATCCTGCTCAAGGAAGTAGGCGAAGATCCGCTCGGTGCCTGTCACATAGATCCGATCATATCCTCGCTCCCTGATGATCCGGGCTGCGCTCTGGAACAGTTCCATGGGCAGCCATCCTTCCACGACTACTGCCCTACCTCCGCTTGGACGAGTCTCCGCGAGGTAAGGATGAACACGCCAAGCGCCCAGGATCAGGAGCGCGATCGCCAGCCCAAGGCCGATGAGGAGCTTCCGTTTCATTCCTGGTCCTCGATCAACTGATCGCGCAACGCGATCAGCTCCGTTCGCGCTTTGCGGTCTCCTTGTACCAACGCTTGCAAGGACCCCGCCTCACAGGTGTGTATCGCTTCAGGAATACGTCGTTGTTCGATCAGTAGGAGCGCAAGCTGGTAATAGCTGGGTACATGACCGGGCTGATCCGTGAGAAGGGACTCCAGATCGGTTATCGCATCGGCGTTCTGGCCGCTTCGTTTGCGCTCGAGCGCGATCGCATAGCGCAAGAAGGAATCACCTGGTTCTTCGGCCAGCATGTCCAGTAACTGGGCCAGGCGGTCAGTACTCATGGTCGGTCAACCTCATGTCTTGAAATGATCCAGGCGGCATCCACGGGTCCTCTGTTCGATCCGGAGTGGACCATTAGCCCCGTGTCGGATCGTTGCACAACCGTCGCAATATACCGCAGTGAACAGCGATCGATCATGGTGGGTCTTGATACTGCGCCAGCGGGGAACCGATCCGCTTCCCGATCCTGCAACCCATGGTACTGTCCTTCGCCAGCCGAGATGCCCGCGTATTAGGATGAGAAGTGATCTCGCGGCCGATCAAGGTCGAACACGGGTGCAGGCACCGAACTGGAACGATCGTCCAATGCAAGCGACCATGATCCTTCATATGGCACGCGTAGAACACATGGAGGGCTGCCCGAAGAATAGCCGTGCCCAGGAGCGGGACGGTAGTAAGCTGCACTGTCTACGCGGCCATGGTCATCCGACCAGCACTTCATCATCCGTGCTTTCGAGCGTGAGCCATTGGCCCATCTTTTTCTGGATGACCTTGAAATGAGGCTGGTCCTCAGGGGTGACGAGGGTGAAGGCTTCGCCAGGATGCTCCGCACGTCCAGTGCGCCCGATGCGGTGGATGAAATCCTTGGGTGAACGCGGTAGTTCGTAGTTGATCACATAAGGCAGGAACGCGATGTCGATGCCTCGTGCCAATAGGTCGGTGGTGACCAATACCCGCAACTTACCTGTTTTGAAGGCGGCCAGCGCCTCCTTTCGAGCATGGTCGCTCTTCTTGCCGTGGGTGGCACGTGCGTCGATGCCGTGCTTCCTAAGCTTGTCCGCGACGTGATCGGCGGAATGACTGCTGGAGGTGAAGACCAATACCTGATCCATTTCACGAGTAGTGATCAGGTGACGCAGGTAGGGCCCCTTCCGCTCCGGCGAGACCCTGAAAGCACGTTGCTGGATCAGAACCACTTCCTGATGACCGACCTCCACTTGCACGACCTCTGGCTTATGCAGCACCGAGCGTGTCATATCATTCACCGTATGGCTGAGCGTAGCTGAGAACAGAAGATTCTGTCGTTTCCGAGGTAACAGTGCAAGCACCCGGTCCATTTCCTCTTTGAACCCCAGATCCAGCATGCGGTCCGCTTCGTCCAACACGAGCAGACGCACGTGAGCGAGGTGTACCGCCTTGTGTTCGATCAGGTCGAGCAGTCGTCCCGGGGTGGCAACCAGTATGTTCACCCCATGCATACCGATCATTTGCGGATTGATGGAAACGCCGCCATGGGCGGCCATGGTGTGTATACGGTCAGGCAACTTAGCGGCCATGGACCGGATGACCTCTTCCACCTGGACAGCCAACTCGCGTGTAGGGACCAGCACCAGAACTGGCACATGACGATCCGGAAGGAGCCAACGCTCTTCCAGGATGCGCTGTAGGATGGGCACCACATAACCGACCGTCTTACCGGTTCCTGTGGGCGCGATGCCGAGGACGTCCTTGCCGAACAACACGGCAGGTATGACCGCGGTCTGCACAGGGGTTGGCACCGTATAGCCCGCTTCGGTCAAGGCCAGCAGGAGTTCAGGTGCCACACCAAGCGCAGCGAAAAGGGAGGTGGGAACGGACATGATGGAATGGACTTCCGTTGGAACGGGTCGCAAGGTAACCCGGTCTCAATGGCGCGCATGGCGGTGTTTTCCCCGGAAGGATCAGCACCAACGATCCCGCAAGCGTGTCATTCGCTTCTCGAAGCCATGGTACAAGCACCATGCGATCACCACGGTAAGCACCCAGTAAAGGGCGTAATTCACAGACACCGCCAGTAGGGTAGGAGTGAGCCGAGTAGGAAGTGCTAGCGGACCCAACATCCAGAACTGGATGAGTGATAGGTTCACCAAGTACATCGAATAGGAAATGATGCTGATCGTCGTGATCCCTCGAACGATGCTTCCGGTACCTGCTCGGAATTCGTTCGAAGCTGGTAGGAGCGCGAGTGTTGCCAGTCCGATCAGACTGAAATGGAACACCACCGCATATGCCGAAGCACCAGCGACCTCGTCGTCAATGATGATGTGGTCGATGATCAATAGGAACACGCCGAGGAACAGCAGTAGCCTCCGATACTTCAACCAGGCTGCTCGATGATAATGTTGGGACCAAGCGCCGAGTACACCGAACATGAGACTGTCCAGTCGGGTCACCACCTGCTTCCTGATGAGAAGGTCCCAGCCGTTCGTACTGGTCATTGGTAGGTCCAGGAGCCTGAAGTAGCGCACGCATGTGACCGCCACGATACAGACCAGCGCCGTCACCAGGATGCCCTCGCGCGGCTTGAGGACGACCATACTTCCAGCGATGAGCAGCGGTGTGATCAGGTAGAACCACTCTTCGATGCTCAAACTCCAAGCTTCTGGAAAGAAGGCAGGATGTGGCGTGTCCAGATTCTGGATGAACAGCGCATACGGCAGTGCTTGACCAGGTTCATATTCCGAGGTGAAGGCCATGTTGAGCATCACCAGTATGATCAATACCAACCAATAGGTTGGAAGTGTGCGGAGCCAACGCCTTGTCCAGAACCTGACCAGACCCCCTACGGTCATTCCGTCCACTTCAGCACTCCTGATGAGGATGCCTCCGATCAGGAAACCGCTCAAAACGAAGAACAGCGAGACCCCATCGAAGGTGATGGCCTGGATGTAAGGGATGTATCGCGATGGCAACAGGAAGTTGCCGTGCTCCAACATCACCATGATGATGGCCATCGCCCTCAGGAGGTCCAGTCCGAAAATTCGTTCGCCCGATGGTGAGGTTCGCTCATACACCGGGTGTTCGGTGAGGGTCTGAGTGGTCATTGGTGGGGGCAAAGCACCGCAGCAAGGTACCGATCATGTGCACGTTGCTCTTGGATCGTTGACGAGACGTCATACTTGATCGGAGGACAACTTTTTGGAGCGGTCCGCGTAGGAACGAACCGATGTTCTCTCGCATTCACCCATTCTCATCGATCGGCTTGCTCTTCGGGCTGCTTGCCCCTGTGTTCATACTCCTGGGTAAGTTGGAAGTGGCCGTCGTGCTTCTCTCCTTCTCCTATGGTGGTGGCACTTTGGAATTCAAGAAGTACACGAGCAACTTCCAGTTCGTGCTCATGGTCGTTTCCGCCACGTGCTTGGGTATCGTCATCGATGTGCTCCATGGTACGGGTGGGGCGATGACCATCGTTTTGCTCTTGGCCTCCTTGGCCACGATCGTGCGCCAGGCGTTCATGCAACAATTCACCTATGTCGGACTTCTATGGGTCGATTCAGGTAGTGCGTTGCTTGCCTTGTTGCTTTATCTATGGGCGGTTCCCATGGATGCGTTCGTTTGGTCCGTCTGGTTACCCCCGATCCCGATCATCGGTGCAGCACTTTTCTTGACCGGAGCCTATGTTCAGGATGCCCGCTATATCAAACGGCGCACTCGCCTTGGCTACCGGGTTCAGACCGGAAAGCCGGCTCCCGAATTCGAATTGCCGGATGAGAACGGGGTCCCGGTCAAACTGACCGACTTCAGAGGCAAGCATCCGGTGCTGCTCATCTTCGTCAGGGGTGATTGGTGTCCCGGTTGTCATATGATGTTGCGGACCTATGAGCGCAACCGGCTCAAGTTCATGGAGAAGGGGGTCCTCGTACTAGGCATCGGGCCCGATGACATCAGCGTGAACAAGGATATGGTCCAGCGGATCGGCGTGGGTTTCAAGATGTTGTCCGATGATGCCCAGACCGTGAGTGGTCGTTACGGTGTGGTCTATGATAATCCGGTTATGGCAATGACCATCGATTATGCGGAAGGTATTCCTCTACCAGCCTCCTTCCTGGTCGATATCGATGGGATGGTGAGGTATGTTTCGCGGCCTGACCGGGTGGGGGAGTTCCTTGACCCATCCTTGATCTTCAGCGTTCTTGACCAATTGCCGCATGAGGCACGACCGGCATGGAGCTGATCACCGCACTGAGCTATGGGAGTATCCCGGTGATGCTGTTGGCAGCGTCGGCTGGCTTGGCACATGCCTATAACCGACTGCGTGCCTCACATCAACGGATCGAACGTGACAAACGAGCGCTCATGGAAGTGCTGGAAGGAAGCAATGATGCTCTGTTCGTGGTCAATTTCGTCAATGGGCGGATCTACCAGGCCAACCAGAAGGCTGCGGATCTCCTGGGATATTCCCGTAACGAACTGGCAAGCAGGACCATCTTTGATATCCACCCCAAGGAATATTTGCAACTCAGTTCGACCCGTATCGCGGATGCGTGGGAACAAAAGGGGCTGATCTATTCGGACATTCCGTTGATCACATCGACCGGTCGATCGATCCCGGTTGAAAGTAGCACCAGGGTAACGAGCTATGACGGCCGGCCTGCTGTCATCCTGTTCGCGCGTGATATCACAGAGCGGATCGCGTTGGAGCACCAGCTCGCCGAGAAGACCGCGCTGGTGAACCAGCAGAACGCCAACTTGTTGGGCAGTATCCGATATGCGCAACGGATCCAGCGCGCGGTGTTACCGGAACTCAGTGAACTCCAGGAATTCTTCCCGGGTTCATTCGTTCTATTCCGCCCTCGTGATATCGTGAGTGGGGATATGCATTGGTTCGCAGAACGGGAGGGGCGTGTGGTGGTGGTGGCCGGTGATTGTACCGGTCACGGGGTTCCCGGGGCACTGCTCACGCTCATCGGAGCCTCCATCTTCCAGGAGATCGTGCATGAACAGGGTATCACCGCTCCAGCAAAACTCCTTGACCAAGCGAGGACGGCCATGGCGTCCACTTTGGCGGGCAATGATCAGGATCAACGCTCGCTCGATGGTATGAACGCCGCGGTGCTCAGTATCGACCGAAAGGCCATGAAGCTCTCTTATGCAGGCGGGTTCGCCCCGTTATGGCTCCTGCGAGAAGGCGTTATCCATGAGTTCAAGGGCGATCGGATGCCCATCGGTCATATGGACCAAGGTGAGCGCCCTTTCCAACAGGATGAGATCGATCTGTTGTCCGGTGACCGGCTGTTCATCTTCTCGGATGGGCTTCAGGACCAATTCGGTGGACCACACGGCAAGCGCCTACGTTCCAGCGGTCTCAAAGCTTGGTTGGAAGAGACGGCTGCGCTTGACATCGAAGAGCAGGGACAGGCGGTTTCCGATCGCTTCCGGATGTGGAAAGGGCGGGAGGATCAGGTGGACGATGTACTCCTGATCGGTATCGCAGTTTGATCATCTGCCCAGATCGTCATCCATACCAAGTTGGAGCAGGAAGTCGCCTACTGCGATCGTATCGCATATGGCCGCGTGCAGGTTCACACCGTGTGCGCTCAGATCCTCGATCGCACGACCAGCGAGGATGGCACGCCGCCACGCGTCAGGATCGCCACCGACGAATAATACCAGGCCTTGCGGGGGGGCTTCGTGCGCTTTGCGCACCCATGACCGCCGTTCGTAGCCTGCACCATGGATCGGAGGTAGTCCCGGTTCCAACTGAGGACAGGCGTAACACGTGAAGTGCGCGGCAAAGTGTTGTCGATGATCGATCTTGATGCCGGGCCAGCGGACCGGAACGATCAGGTCGCATCCGGATCGAATGGCGGCCTCGTGTATCGTTCGGCAGCGCTCACGAACGACGGCGAGCGGCTCCTCTCGCACCCAAGCACATTCCTGCTTGTCCAGTTGGTCTTGTATGCGACCCGGTAAGGCCCCGACAATGAAAGGTAACAGGAGGGCTCCGCAGGGTAGCACCACCAAGGCAAAGCGTGGGAGAAGATGCGATCGGAACAGGAGTGCGACAGCGAGGCCAAGGATCAATGGGAATGCCAACATCATTCGTGAGAGCGGGAAAAAGACGCTGGCACATCCTTCGTGGACCTTTGGCAATCCCAGTGCGATCACCATCGTGAACAGCCCACCGATCAACGCGGCTCCAATGGCCCGATCGCCATTATACCAGATCAAGCCCGCAAGCAGAAGTAGGAATACGATGCCGATGGTACCATTGACCATGAACGGGACCATGTGAACGAGGTGCTCGTCCAAATGGCTGATGCCATGGGATAACAGCGCTGGATCGAAGCTGACATCAGCGGGTAACAAAGGATGCACCACCACTCCCGGTCGGGCCGCATACCAGGAACGCGCAGCATCTTGTACCGCCCAGCCCATCCCAAGGCTCAAGCTACCGGTGATCCAGAGCCAGGGTGCCCGACCGTGGCGGAGAACAAGCCATATGCTCAACCCTGTTACCAGTGGTAGTGCGTTCGGATTGAGGAGCAACGAAGCCACGAGCGTGCTCGATAGCATCACGTACCGCACGAATACCGGTCGCACACCCATCAGCCATGGGATGACCGCGAGAAGGGCCTGACCGTGTACCCAACCCCGTGGCATGCTGGTGATCATTCCCCATTCCAATGGTAGCGCCATCGGAGTTGAGGCGAGCACGAACGCTGCGGTGACGGCGCATCGTTGGTTCGCCCACACCGCCCATGACCAGAATGGGAGCAGGGCGAGCAGGCTTGTCACCATGGGAAGTACGATGGTTGGTGATGCGCCGGATCCGAGGAACAGTGCGGCAAGGAGGGCTTCGAGCATGGGGTTGTAGTTCTGCCCATAGAGGAATGGCTCGCGGAACAGGCCGTTGCTCATATCGATGGCAACCTGTTGGACGAGCGCATCGTCGATCCCGATATGCGTGAACCCGAAGTAATGGAGCAGCAGAGCGCGTTCCGCGATGCTCAGGACGATCAGCGTCCAGATTGCGAAGGCAGCCCAACGCTCATCGAGCGGCTTCCACATGGGCCATGTGTGTGTGAAGCTCATCCGCAGGAAGCCACCGCCAGTTGGGGTCGCGTCGCAACCAGGTGATCTGTCGTTTGGCGTAATTACGTGTGTGCTGCTTGATCAGCGCAATGGCCGCCGTTCGATCGAGTTCTCCTGCGAAATGGGCGAACCATTCCCGATATCCAACGGTTTGCAACGCATTCAGTGCCTTATACGGAACGAGAGAGCGGGCCTCCTCCTCCAGTCCATTGGCCACCATGAGGTCGACCCGTGCATCGATGCGGCCATACAATTCCTCGCGTGGCAGGTCCATCGCGATACGGATGAGGCGGATGTCCTTCCGGTCCTGGGGCGAGCTGCGCAGCGTGCTGTATGGTCTACCTGTGATGAGACAGATCTCCAACGCCCGGATCACCCGGTGCGGGTTGGCGCGGTCGATCGTGCGCATGGTATCCGGGTCATGCCGCATCAACTCTTCGAGCAATGGAGCCAGCCCTTCCGCTCGGAAACGTTCCTGAATTCGCTCCCTGGTGTGCGGATCCCCGGCAGGTAGCGGGTCCAGTCCCTTGATGAGGGCATCGAGGTACAGTCCGCTACCTCCGACCAGTACCGCCACGCCGTGGCTCGCGAGCAAGCGTTGTAGAACAGGCTCCGCTTCGCGCGCGAAATGCCCAGCGCTCCAGGTCTCCTCCAACTCAAGGTGGCCAAGGAAGTGGTGTGGGACACCGAGCAGTTCCTTTTCCGTGGGGCGCGCTGTGCCGATGCGCATGGCCCGGTAGAATTGACGCGAATCGCCACTGATGACCTCGGTGCCCAGTTGAAGCGCCAAGCCCGCTGCAGCACGGGTCTTGCCCGAAGCCGTGGGGCCGCCGATGATGATCAAGGTAGGGGCCATGGCACGTTACCCGTCAACAGCAAGGTGACGGACCACGAAGGAAGGGTTTCTCGTCACGCCATGCACACTATCCGGTGATGGAACCGGGCTTATCCGGCAGGTGTGTTCTCGTGGGTGAACAGGGCCAACGCCCTACTGAAGTACACCTAGCGATATTCCTCGCCCAGATCGTCGATGTTACCATGGCCGAACTCGTCATGATCGCCTTCCTCCTCACCGAATCCGGGATCATCGTCATCCTCGAAGTGGTGCTCCTCATCATCCATGGCGTAGGGGTCTTCATCCAGTATGCCCGAGGTGAGGTCGTCCTCCTTGCTGTGCTCGTCCGGTGCATCATGCATGCTGAGCACCACACGGGGATAGTTCGCACCAACCTCCGGATCATGGGCACCGATCAGTTCGACCATGAACATCCACATATGGAGGAAGTCGTATGCGTAAATGAAGCGTTGGGAGGTGCTGCGGATATGGTCGCTGATGTACACATCATCCATCAACGAAGGAACGGTCCCTTCCTCTGCGAAGCCCATGTCCGCCAATGGGATCTCCGGACCTTTGCCCCATTCCTCATCACTCACATAGAAGCACGCCATTTCCTGCCCGATGAAGCCGAAGGCATCTTTGATCGCCGAGTGCAGGTCAAGGAAGGTCTGCTCGGAACCGATCTCGATGTCCCGGAAGGCCTCGCTGGGATGGTCGATCAGTACGCGGAAGCGGTAGATACGCATGGCGAGGGATGGCAGGATACGGATCGAGGTGAAGGCTGGACGGACTGCGAAACTATGGCTCAGGGCCGAAACGGCCCATCCGAGCTATCATCCGGTCGGGGTCCTGGGTCCTCCGGATGCACTGGTTCGGTGCCCAGTGCCCGTCCTGTGCTCAACATCAGCGCCCATGCTTGTGCCCTGTCGTTCTGGATATCGCCATCGAGTATGGCATCCTTGATCACCGTCTTGATGTCGCCGATCAGCTTGCTGGGTCCGATGGCGAACGCATGCATGATGTCTTGACCGGTGATGGGTGGTTGGAAGTTGCGTACCCTGTCCTTCTCCTCCACCTCCTTCAGCTTTTGCATGACCACCTCGTAGTTGCGCAGGTAGCGCTCCTTCTTCTTTTCGTTCTTGCTGGTGATGTCCGCGCGACAGAGGATCATCAGCGCATCGATATCATCACCGGCATCGAACAACAGGCGCCGTACCGCACTGTCGGTGACCTCCTCCTTCGTCAAGGCGATCGGCCGCAGGTGCAGGGCCACCAGCTTCTGGACGAGTTTCATCTTCTCGTCCAAGGGCAGTTTCAACCTACGGAAGATACCCGGTACCATGCGTGCACCCTTGTCCTCATGGCCATGGAAGGTCCACCCGTGGCCGGGCTCGAAGCGTTTCGTGCGTGGCTTGGCGATATCGTGCAACACAGCTGCCCAGCGAAGCCAAAGGTCCTCACTGTGTACACAAACATTGTCCAGAACCTGAAGGGTGTGGTAGAAATTGTCCTTATGCCCCATGCCGAATTTCTCCTCGGCACCAGCAAGCTCCACGAACTCCGGGAAGAACTCCTGCAACAATCCACTTTCACGTAGGAGAATGAAGCCTTTGCTCGGCGTGTCGCACAAGAGTATCTTGTTCAGTTCGGTATGGATACGCTCCGCACTGATGATCTCGAGCCGATGCGCGTTGCGGCTGATGGCTTCGAAGGTGGACGGGTCGATCGTGAAGCCCAGTTGGTTGGCGAATCTGACCGCCCGGAGCATGCGCAACGGATCGTCACTGAAGGTGATATCAGCGTCCAAGGGGGTGCGCAGGAGACCCTGGTCCAGGTGGAGAATTCCTCCGAAGGGGTCGACCAAGGCTCCCCTACTTCCGGTGTTCAAGGAGATGGCCAACGCGTTGATGGTGAAGTCCCGTCGTTCCTGATCGTCCTTGATGGTGCCCGGCTCGACCTCCGGCTTGCGGCTGTTCCGGCTGTAACTCTCCTTGCGTGCCCCGACGAATTCCACCTGCACTTCGCCTTGGGGTCCGCGAAGTGTGAACATGGCCGTCCCGAAATTCTTGAACACGTGGACGGGCTCTGCGTGGAGGCGCTTTGATACGGCTTGGGCGAAGGCGATACCATCCCCTTCCACCACGAAGTCGATGTCCTTGCAGGGCCTGCCGATGAGCCGGTCCCGCACATATCCGCCGATCGCGAACGCGTGGATGCCTTGTACTTCCGCTTCGGCAGCAACCGCTTGGAACAAGGGTTCGTTCACCACGCCATCAAGGCGGGCGGGATCCACGGTGTATCGGCTGGTGCGTTGCATGGCCGTTAAGGCCGGCAAAAGTAGGCCGCGGACCATCAGGGTGCCTCCAACCATCCCACCAAGTGACCACGGTCAGTTCGCTGGGACGCAAGGGCCATCACTTTCGTGGCCAACCGACCGAACACGACCGACCATGATCATCCGGGCCACCAAACGATGCACTTTTGAAATGGCGCACGCCCTGCGCTGCCATGACGGCCAATGTGCCCACATCCACGGGCATTCATACGTTCTTGATGTCACTTTACGCGGTGTGCCGCTCGATGCGCCCGACGAACCCAAGGATGGTATGCTGATGGACTTCGCTGAGCTCAAGTCCCTGGTGAAACGTGCGGTCATCGACCAATACGACCACACCCTTGTGTTGCATGAGAAGGACCGCACCTTGGTCGATCCGGACAAGTCCCTCTTCGGCCGAACGCGCTTCGTACCATGGCAACCCACATGTGAGAACCTGCTGTTGGACGTGGTGCGAAGACTTGAATCCTTGATGCCAGTGAACGTCACTCTGGCCGAGGTGCGACTTCAGGAGACCGCTACCAGTTGGGCGGAATGGCGGTTGGAGAGATAAGGGGTGCGCCGTGGGTCGCTCAATGGCGAACACGATCGGCCGCGATGCCTATCGCGCAACGGAAATGTCCCTTTGGACAAGCCCGGTGGCCATGAAGACCACATGGTCGGCAGTCCAGCACTTCCACCGTCTCCACAACACGGCCGTTCTCCCGCAACGGACCGAAACCGAAAGCAGGTACGGTGCTGCAAAAGATCACGGTGACCGGAGCGTTCATGGCACTTGCGATGTGAAGGGGCGCGCTATCGTTCACGTAGTTCATCCGGGCACCTTCCATCAGGGCCGCACTTTCAAGTGGGCGCAGGTCGCGTGTGAGGTCCTTGCCCCGGCCGCTTGCAGCGATGATGCGTTGAACCATGGACGAGTCGCTCGGTGCTCCGATGAGGAACACACCCATGTCCGATGGCAGCGTGTTGATCAGTTCGACCCACTTCGCTTCCGGCCACTGCTTGGTGTACCAGACCGAAGCGGGTGCTAGGCAAACGAAGGAGCTCCATCGATGCGGATCCTGATCGAGCAGATCCTTCACCTTCGCGCGGTCTTCCACCGTGGGGTGGAGCCGAGGCATCGGACGCTGACCATCAGTGAGGTGCGCGATGAGGTCGTTCAACCTGTCCACCTCGTGAACGGTGGCCTTGTGCGGGGCCGATGGATCAGTGATGACGTGCTTCACGGTCCGGCTGAACAACGCACTTAGCGGGTTCTTGTCGTAGCCGATCTTCTCCTTACCACGTGCAAGCACGGTCATCAACCCGGTGCTGAAGAAGCGTTGGCAGTTGATGACGTGGTCGTACATGGTCCCCCGGATCTCGTGGATCAGGGTGAAGAGGTTCTTGGTCTTGGACGTGCGTTTGTCCCAAACGAACACCTTCCTCAGGAACGGGTGTCCATCGAACAAGCCTTGATTCCCCTTGCGTACCACTAGATCGATGCGCGCATCGGGGTACCAGGAATGTAGTTTCTCCACGATGCTCGTCACCAGCACGGCATCGCCCAAAAAGGCGGTCTGGATGATGAGGATGCGTTTCATTCCTCTTTCAAGGTGATCAAGACCTTGTCGATCCGGTGCCCGCCCATATCGACGACCTCACCATGGAAACGCTCATCCACCAAGCGTTCTCCGGGTTTGGGGATGTGTTCGAAGCGGCCCAGGAAGTACCCGGCCACCGTGGCGTAGGTGGTCTCGCGCTCGTCGATGATGTCCACGCCAATGCGCTGGTTCAGGTCCCCGATCAACACCTGACCGCCCACCAACCAAGAGCCATCGGCACGTAGCACGATCTCCTGTTCCTCCGCATCATCCTCATCAGGCAGGTCGCCCACGATGGCCTCGGTGAGGTCGTGCAAGGTCAACACACCTTCGAACTGGCCGTGTTCATCGACCACAAGGGCGATGTATTGCTTATTCTTCTTGAAGAGCTTCAGGATGTTGTAGGCCGAGGTGTTCTCCGGGATGATCACCGGTTGCCGAACCACCATGGATAGGTTGAAATCCGGCATGGAGAGCTTTTCCAGCAGATCACGGATGTTCAACGTTCCTTCGATCTCATCCACGCTCCCGCGGCACACGGGGAATTTTGAACGGGTACTATCCTTCACCTGCGCGATGAGCTCCGACACGGGGCGTGTACTATCCACCCACTCCACCTCGCTCCGGTGCGTCATCAAGGTGCGAGCCACCTGTTCACTGAAGCGGAAGAGGTTCTGGTGTGCTTCGGTCTCCTGCATATCCAGCAAGCCTTGGGTATTCGCTGTGCGGATCATGGCGCGCAGCTCCTCCTCGCTCAGTCGATCGCCCTGGCTCTCCTTCACAGGTAGCAGTTTCATGATCAACGATGTGGACACCGATAGCAATTTGACGATGGGGTACGTGACCAAGGAGAACACCCGGATGATGGGACCACTGGTGAGGGCGATGCCTTCGGGGTTGCTGAGTGCGATGGTCTTGGGTACAAGTTCGCCTACCACGATGGTGAAGTAGGTGATGCTTCCGATCACAAGGGCCAGCGCGATGGTGTGCGTATAGGGTATCAGTGAAGGCCAGCGCGATAGGAAGAGCTCCATGTCGTCCGTGAGTGCTGCGCCGCCGTAGGCACCAGAGATGATACCGATGAGGGTGATGCCGACCTGCACGGAACTGAGGAACGCCTCCGGGTCGTCCAAGAGCTTCAGCACGGTGCGCGCGTTGCGGTTGCCGCGATCCGCTAGCGTCTGGATGCGGGTACGCTTGACGGAGACCAGTGCGATCTCGCTCAACGAGAAGAAGCCGTTCAGCAGGGTGAGCAGGAAGATGATGAGGACCTCCATGGCGTTAGACCGCCACGCTGTGCTCGCGCAGTGCGTCGTTCAGCGAGGTCTTCTTGTCGGTGCTGTCCTTGCGTTGGCCGATGATGAGCGCGCAGGGAACGCCGAAGTCGCCCGCTGGGAACCGCTTTTGCGTGGTTCCTGGGATCACTACCGAGCGGGGAGGTACATAGCCTTTCATTTCACGCGGTCCAGTTCCGGTCACGTCGATGATCCGCGTGCTAGCGGTAAGCACCACGTTCGCACCCAGCACCGCCTCGGATCCTACGCGTACGCCCTCCACCACGATCGCACGCGAACCGATGAAGCAGCCATCCTCGATGATCACAGGAGCGGCCTGAACGGGCTCCAGAACGCCACCTATCCCTACGCCCCCACTCAAATGAACATGTTTGCCGATCTGCGCACAGCTGCCCACTGTGGCCCAGGTATCCACCATGGTGCCCTCGTCCACATAGGCGCCGATATTCACGTAGCTGGGCATCAGGATCACACCCGGTGCCAGGTAACTGCCGTGCCGAGCGATCGCGTGGGGAACCACCCTGACCCCCAACTGGGCATAGTTGCGCTTCAATGGGATCTTGTCATGGAATTCCAATGGACCCACCTCGAAGGTGTGCATCTGTTTGATCGGGAAGTACATGAGGACGGCCTTCTTCACCCATTCGTTCACCTTCCATCCATCGCCGTCCGGCTCTGCTACTCGCAATTGGCCACGATCCAATCGTTCGATAACACCCTCTATCGCCAGGACCACCTCCTCGTCCCGCAGCATGGAACGATCCTTCCACGCTTTTTCGATCAATTCATGCATCTGGTCGGACACCGACCCAGTGGCGCGGTGACATGCAAAGATGCGGGCCATTCTCCGGACATTCGCACCCGAATGCCACGTGTGATCGCCATCGACCATGGGTTGAAACGGACCGGATTGGCCGTTACGGATAGCCTGCGCATCATCGCCACGGCCTTGGACACCGTACCGACGCAAGAACTCTTCGCGTACTTGAAAGCCTATTTGGCCCGCGAACAGGTGGATGGATTCGTGGTGGGTATGCCCACGAACCTGGACGGTACGGCCACCGATGCCACGCAACATGTGGTCGGGTTCATTGGACACTTGCGGAAGGCTTTCCCGGGTAAGTGGGTGGAGACCGTGGATGAGCGCTTCACCAGCAAAATGGCCCAGCACGTGATGCTCACCAGTGGAAAAGGACGGATGGCCCGACGTGACAAAGGCGCGATCGACCGGATCAGTGCCACCATCATCCTGCAGGGGTGGATGGAGGGGCGCTGAAGCCCTGTTCGCCCCATCGCCGCTACCTTTGCACCCTATTCGTCCCATGATACTCCCCATCCGTGCCTATGGCGACGCGGTCCTGAAGAAGGTCGCAAAGGACATCGAACCGGGCCACCCGGGCTTGAAGCAACTGATCGCCGACATGTTCGAGACCATGTATGCCGCGAATGGGGTGGGATTGGCCGCTCCACAGATCGGGCAGAGCATCCGTCTATTCATCGTGGATGCCTCCCCCTTTGCCGAGGATGAGGACGGTGAGCCCACGGACGAGGCCCATCTGAAGGATTTCAAGAAGGTCTTCATCAACCCCTACATCGTGGAGGAGGAAGGTGAGGAGTGGGGCTTCGAGGAGGGCTGCCTCAGTATCCCAGGCATTCGTGAGGAGGTCTACCGGGCCTCGAAGATCGTACTGCAGTATCAGGACGAGAAATTCAAGGAGCACGAAGCGTCCTTCGACGGGTTCGCTGCACGTGTGATCCAACACGAACATGATCATTTGGACGGTATCCTATTCACCGACCACCTGAAGCCCTTGCGCAAACGACTCTTACAGGGAAAGTTGCGCGACATCGGACGTGGACAGTGCGATGCCAAGTACAAGATGCGTTTCCCCCTGACGAAATGATCATGAAGCACACCGGTTACATTGCACTGATGATCGGGGCTTTCGCCCTTTCCTGCAACAGTCCCGCTCCTTTGGATGAAAAGGGGGCAAAGGCCATGGAGATGCGGTCCCGGATCCAAGGGATGGAGGACTCCTTGTTCAATTCCAGCATCTTCGAACAACGGAACGCCCAAGCCCTATTGGATGTGTACAAGGCTTACGCGACCGCATTGCCGCTGGATAGCTTGGCACCGGAGTACCTTTTCCGCGCTGCGGGTGTGGCCCGCTCCATGAAGGATCCCCAGCAGAGCATCTTCCTGTACGACCGTATCGTTCGGGATTATCCAGGGTGGAAGAAACTTCCCGATACGTATTACCTCAAGGCGTTCGTGATCGATTCGGACCTGGGGAATAAAGGGGAAGCTCAGACCGCGTACACCTATGTGATCAATAATTTCCCGGAACACCCGTTCGCTGAGCAGGCTCGATTGGCTATCGCCAACCTCAACTTCACAGATGAGGAACTGATCGCGCGGTTCAAGGCCATGGAAGGTGATACCTCGGCCACTGCTGGCCAATGAGTCCCCTGGAAGCATTCCGGTCCGCATGGGAGGGCTCCTTGGATTGGGTGACCTACATGACCGGCTTTGAACGGATCGTTGCTGAACGGAGCACGTCCGGTCCGGACAGGTCCGAGGCCATGGTGGCGTACACCAAGTTGAACTTGTCGCGCTCTCGGAGGTGGATGAAACAACTGACCGTGCTGCCCGAATTGGAGAACGGTTTACCCTTGGTCGCACCACAACGCTGGCTGGTGCTCACGGAATATTGGTGCGGTGATGCAGCCCAGTGTTGCCCGGCGATGGTGGAGCTCGCCCGCCGCACTCCAGGACTCTCCCTGCGCTTCGTATTCCGCGATGAGCATCCGGCGCTCATGGACCACCACCTCACCCAAGGCGGTCGAAGCATACCCAAGCTGATCGCATTGGACGAACTGTCCGGAAACGAACGGTTCACCTGGGGACCAAGACCTGCGGCCGCACAGGAACTCGTGGACACCTATCGGACCGTTCCCATCGAGGAGCGCGATGTGGAGGCCATGAAGGAGGCCTTGCACACGTGGTACTTCAAGGATGGCTGTGAAGCCGTTCAACGGGAGTTGCTTGCCCTGTGCCGATGATCCGGTCTCAGGTTCTCATCTGCTCAGTACAGGATGCAGCACCACTTGGCCTCGGGCAACGATCCCCAAGGCCCTGCCCGTGAAGCGTTGACCTAGGAATGGTGTATTGTGCGACCTGCTTACGAGATCGGTCGCTTCACAGGTCCAGTTCTCCTCGGGGTCGAATAGGCTGAGGTCGGCCGACATTCCTTCGGTCACGTGGACCTTGGGAAGCCCAAGCACCTGGCGCGGGCCATGGGCATAGCGCTCGATCGTCCGGCGTAAGCTCATCCGTCCTTTAAGAGCCGTGTTAGCCACGGCAAAGGAGGTCTCGAGACCGATGATCCCGAAAGCCGCCTGACCATATTCCAGGACCTTGTGCTCGCGATCCTCAGGGCGGTGGTCGCTCACAATGGCGTCGATGGTGCCATCCTTGACACCTTCGCGTAACGCCTCGATATGGCCGGGGTCGCGCAGCGGGGGCCACACTTTGTAACAGGTCTCGAAGCCGCGCAAACAACCATCGTCCAACAACAAGTGGTGTGCGGCCACGCTGGCTGTGACCTTCAGACCACGTGCCTTCGCATCCCGCACCAGTGCTACACCCTCTGCTGTGGATACGGTGACTACGTGCAGATGGCCTCCAGCGTAGGCGAGAAGCGCAATATCACGCTGGAGTAACACCTGTTCGGCCAATGCCGGAGCTCCCTTCAGGCCCAAGCGAGTGCTCATGGCTCCTTCGTGCATTTGGCTGCCAGCGGTCAAGTAGGGGTCCGAGGGCTGGACCATGATAGGAGGCGCCTCCCCGGGCAATCCTTGGCTGTATTGCAGCGCCAGGAGCATCAGACGGGTGTTCCGGATGGCATGCAGGTCATCGGTGAAACCTACCGCACCGGCCAGGCGCTGATCATGGAGCTCAGCCAACTGTTCGCCTTTCAAACCCTTGGTCAGGCCGCCAAGTGGCAGCAATTTGACAGCATGCCCGAACGAACGATGGAGCAGGTGGTCGATCCCGGCCCGGCCGTCGATGGTAGGGGTGGTGGAAGGTAGGACGGCAACAGCGGTGAAGCCACCACGCGCTGCTGCATCAAGCCCATTGAGGATACCTTGCTTCCATTCCTCCCCTGGCTCTCGAAAGTGCGCGCGCAGGTCCACCCAGCCAGGACTGAGGTGCAATCCTTCGCGCGATACCTCGCGTGCTGCGCCCTTCATCAGGCGTTCACCAAGTTCGGTCACCACGCCATCCCGAACACGTATATCGAGGATGGCATCGTGATGTGGCCCACCCGGGTCCATCACCTTCACCTGTTTCAGCAGCAGTTCGGTCATCGCAAGAAGCGGATCAAGAGTGCCTCGGAAAGGAGGAAAAGAAGCGTCAGGGCGATGAACCACCTCCACAGCTTGTGCCCCTGCTCCATTCCTGCCAAACGTAGCGAAAGATCGTCGCTACCGCCCTCCAGCACCATGACGTGCTTGATACCATTGCGCTCCAGGACCTCGCGTACCTCTTCCGGGGAGTATAGGGCAAGGTCGCTCTCCTTGCGGTCCAGGTTCAGTGCGACCATCCGAACGGTGTCGCCTTCCAATGTGACCGCATAGGGACCGTCCGGCAGGTCCTGGTCATGCAGCACCAGGTGGGTGGTTCCACCGATACGTCGTACCTCTGGAATGAGATCAAGGCCTTCTGGACCGAGCAAGTGGGGAACCTGTTCGGCAGCGGGATCGAATCCTTCCATCGGGAGTAAGGTCGAACCGCCAACCGTATGATACAACGGTCCAGAGGGTCGACTGAGTTCGGCCATGCGCAACAGGGTCGCAGCGAACAGGCCATGGCGGGTGAAGTTGCCACCAGCAGCGCTCAGCGGTGCCCCACAGAGGTAATAGGTGCCCTTGCCCCGGTCAACGCCGGACAGGTAGACCGAGCCGTCCTGCATCCGTAACAAGGCATCGCTGCCTGGTGGTACGCGAAGGTCCCACCGTTCTCTCGCCTGTGGCAGGTCCACATTGCGCGGCATGTTGCTGAAAATGTCGCGGTAGAAGGGCTTTTCCAGATCGATGCGGTCCACCTTCACTGTCGCCGTATCGGTATGAACGGTAGCACTCGCACCGATCCGGGTGAAGAGGTCGGCATGCCCTTTCGGGCCTAGGTTGGCTGGGGGGAACAAGACCACTGAACCACCTGCTTCGATGAACCCGGCCAAGGCTTGCCCCAACCCGCTGGTGACCTCGGGCAGTCCATTGACGATGATCAAGTCCTGGCCAGCGATGACGGAAGGATCGACCGCGCGCAGATCCATGGCAGTGAAGGAATGCGTGCTGTCGTCCTCGAAGACACGGGCCACATCCGCATCGCTCCCGCTATCCGCACCACCAATGAGCAGCACGTTCAATCGGTCCAACACTGTATAGGCCACGAAAAGATGGTCGTCGAAGCGGATCGGTGCATCGTCCAGCACCACCTCTCCCCAGTGATGGCCGCTGCGCTCGTTGGTGAACCGAAGGGTGGTGTCCACAGTGGCACCCCCTGTGAGGGTGAACGTACCCAAGGCCCGTTGCTGACCGTTCAGGTTCAGCCGCAAGGGAACATTGATCAATTCCTGCTCTCCCCGATTGCTGATGCGTACGAACAGCGTTTCTCGTTGACCTTTACGACGCACAGGACTCTGGAACCAGACCGAATCAATACTCAGATTCGCCCTTGGCACGGGCTGGACAGGTACGATGAATGTCTCGATGGTACTGTCACCCGTCCAGGTTTCCACATCGGTTATGGTCCGTTGGAGATCGGTGAGAACATAGGCACGTTTGACAGGAGCATCACTGCGGGATAAGGCTTCCCGCTGTCGTAACATGACCTGGGAAAGCGAACGGGTATATGGTCCTGCTGCTGCTTTCGATACGGCTTCGAGGGCTTCGTCCCGTCCTACAAGCAACTGCTCCCGACCGTCGAACCGACCTGTGAGCACTTGGAACTGGGCCGTGGGTCCCTGTTGCATGATCACTTCCCCGGCACCCTTGCGCGCCACGTCCAATGCTCGCCCTTGAGGCCCTTCACCATCCATGCTATGGCTGTCATCCACGTGGATGGACACTGCTCGTTCACCTACCGCACGCGAAGAACTGCTGACCAGGTATGGTTGGGCAAAGGCCAGGACCAAGGCAGCGACCGCCAAAAGACGTGCGAGCAGGACCAGCCAATGCTGAACCTTCTTCCGGGCACGCGTCTGTTGCGAGACCTCAGCGAGCAGATGCACATTGGGGAAGTCGATCCGCTTGAACCGCCGGAGCTGGAAAAGGTGGATGAGCACCGGTATCGCCAGGGCTGCAAAGGCCCACAGGAATGCCGGATATGCGAATGCCATCGGGTGCGAAGATAGCAGGTGCAGGGGCGGGAGCAGGTGGCAGGAGCATGGGCAGGACCAAGTACTTGCGCCTGCTCCTGCCCCTACTTATTTCCGTCCCGCCTCCACACCCAATGCGAACAGCGCGATGTCGTATTTCACGGGGTCCTTGGGGTCGAACGCACGGAGTGCTGCGGTGAGCTCCTCCACGGCCTTCCAGTCGTCCTGTGTGCGTTTCAGCAGGCCTAGCTCGCGGCCCACCCGACCGGTGTGCACATCCAGGGGCACCATCAGCTGGGCGGGTGTGATGTGCTTCCACAGGCCGAGGTCCACGCCGCGGTCATCGGGGCGCACCATCCAGCGCAGGTACATGTTGATCCGTTTGGCATTGCTGCCTTTCATCGGGTCCGCCACGTGCTTCTGGGTGCGGGACTGGTGGCGCGGCTCGAAGAAGCGGCTCTTGAAACGGCTGATCGCACTGGCCATATCGCCCAGCTCGCCGTCCTCCAGGAAGGCCTCCTCCAGCCCGCCGTGCTGGGCGTACACATGGCGCAGGCCGCGGATGAAGTGGCGCAGGTCAACGCCATTGAAGGTGCGGTGCACGAAGCCGTCCAGGCGCTTTAGCTCGGTGGGACCGGCGTGGAGGATGAAGTCGTGCGGGGCCTCATCGAAGAGGGCCACCAGCTTGTTCGCGTTGGCGATGATGGTGCGGCGCTGACCCCAGGCGATGGTAGCCGTCAGGAAGCCGATGATCTCGGCATCCTCCCGCTGTGCGAAACGGCGCGGGATGTGGATGGGGTCCTCGGCGATGAAGCCGGGATGGGCGAAGCGCTCGTAGGCCTCGTCCAGCAACTCCTTCAGGACCTGTGCGTTCATGGTCGTTGCATCCCGGCCCGGATGTTCTGCGCTGCAAGGTCCACGGCCTTGGCGATGCGCTTGGCCCGCGTTCCCTCCGTCCGCGCACTGCCGATCCAGTAGAGGATGTACTTGCGCGCACTGGCGGGGAAGGCGTCGAAGTGCTTCTTCGCGGTGCGGTCCTTCGCCAGGGCATTGGCAAGGTCGTCCGGTATCTCCAAGGATTCCACGGCATCGAGTGTGGTCCAGGAACCATTGGCCTTGGCCACCTCGATGGCCTTCATGCCGGCAGGCATCATGCGCTTGCTCTCGATCAGCCGGTCCACATGCCCCTTGTTCACCTTGCTCCACACGCTCTTCGGTTTGCGCGGACAGACGTGGAGCATGGAGCGGTCCGCATCCAGGCTGCGCGCCGTGCTGTCGATCCAACCGAAACAAAGGGCCTCTTCCACGATCGGCACATATCCGATGTGCTTGTCGGAATGCCCCTTCTTCCAGTACACGAGCCCGATGCCGGTCTGCCGGGTGTGCTGCTTCTTCAACCACGTCCGCCATTGTGCACGGCTGGTCACTTCCACGCGTTCCAGCCCATCCAACTTCGTGGGTTTGCGCGTCTCGCTCATTGCCCGAACATCGGGAAGGCGCTCATGTCCTGGATCTCATAACCCGCGGTGGAGAATAGGCCCTCGTTGACCTTGCCCTCCACGACATCGCGGGTGTACATCACGACCTTATCCTTGCCGTCGGCGCTGGTCCAGGTGTTCTCCATCATCAGGCCGTCCATCCCGCTCTGCTGCCAACCTTCGGAGCCTTTGCCGCCCATCATCTGCTTCATCACGGCCATCATGTCCCACTTCAGGTCCTCCGCGACCCACGCTTCACCGCTTCCTTCCTTGTCGCTGTAAGTGTATTTACGGCAGGTACGCCCATCGATCACCTTGGTCTCATTGGTGCGTGTCACCTTGGTGTCGCCCGCAGGCCCGTCATCGGTGCCCTCCACGTTCACCTTCATCATCTTCATCTTGATGCCGGTGCGCTGGCCTTCGTTGTCGGTGATCAGGGTGTACATCAGCCTCCCCTTCAGGTCGAACACCATGCGCGTCTCTTCCTTGGTACCGGTGTTCGGCACCATGGCCATGCCATCGGACTTGAAGGCCATCACCAGGTTCACCGGGCTGTCCTTCTCCTCGCTGCCGTTCTTGAAGCTGTGTACCTCCATCCGGTAGCTGCCGGTGAAGGTGAGCGGGGTGAACGGGTCGGTGTTCTCTTCGATCGTGACCTTGTTCTGGCCACCTTGTTGTTCCATGGCCTTCTTCATGAGCTCTTCCATGCTTTGTGCAGGGAGGTTCACGGTGGCGAACAAGGCGATCAGGGGCAGGAGGAGGCGCTTCATGGTACGATGGTTGGCGTGTGGCGAATTTACACGATCACGTCAAGGGCGGCCGCTCGTGGACCCAAGCGCGGTCACGGGGATCACGTCGTAGCGACCGAGGTCGATGCGTGGTGGAGTACTTGCACCTGGATGGTATTCCAGCAGTTCCAAGGTGAGCAAGGGCACCAGCTGGAACCGGAAGACCACGGTATCGCCGAACTTCCACAGCAAGCGGAAGGTCTTCAGCGGTCCTTCGTTCAGCGGGATCCATGCCGGACCATCAGCGAACGGGGAAGGAGCGATCGCGGCCGTCCAGGTGTCCATGGTATCGCGCCCTTCGATCAGGTCGTACTGCGTACACGGCATTCCGGCGATGGTGTCGATGCGGCCGGTGGCTTCCAACCGTGGCGGTGCGAATTCGCGGATCTTGCCCGGTTCGCGCAACCGGTCCACGAGCAGCACCTGCTTCAGTTCGCTCACGACCGCCTTGCGGCCGATGGCGTTGGCCACCACGCCCATGTTGGCACCGATGTCCGCGAACCAGATGGTGTGCGGGAGGCCGCGCACCAGTTCCAGTTGCATGACGCCCCGCGTACTGTCCTGCCAGGCGCTCAGGTACAGCATCTGGGTGATGCCGTCCAGGGTGTCGTGGATGGTCATCCGCGCGGTGTAGCTCCCGATGAAACTGTTGTGCTTCACCGGTCCACGGTCCCCGGCCGGCAGGATGGTGGTGCTGCCTTCGGCGAAGTAGGGCTGCATCCAGGCGGGGATGGCGATGGGTTGCGCGTTCGCAAGGTGACACAAGGTCACTAGCAACAAGGCAGTGCAGTGCCGCTTTCTGTTCCTGGTCATGGGCGAGGTTCAACGCGGCACACTGATCATCGGCGGCGGTTCAAGGGGCGCTTCCTTGAGCAATGGCGCTTCTTCGATCACGGGCTCCGTCTCTTTGGGTGTGCTGTCCCCTTCGTCGACCGGCACGACCACATCATCCCAGTGGTCGATGCTGATCGCCTGCTGCCGTGCCTTATCCCGCTCGTATTCCTGCCGCTCCTGCTCAAAGTCCCGGAAACGCTCGTCCATCACCCGGTAGTTGCTCAGGTCCATGGCGGGTGGCGGCACCTTTCCGGGCTTGAAGCTGGTGAGGTAGGTACCATTGACCGCATAGGGCATTGGCCTGCCCTTCGCTGCGAAGGCCAGCAGGTCCTCGAAGTGTTTCATGTGATGCGACTGGATATAGCCTGGTTGCATCCAGCGGACCATGTCCAGCACAGGATTCGGGGTGGGATGTTCAGGGTACCAGTAGTGACCGGCCCAGCGCTCCATTGAAACGTGGAGTTCGCAGCGTTCACCCAGGATGGTCCGGTATCTGGCCATGGGGACCAGCTCGATGCCGATACCCTCCATCAGCTCGGGGATGCCCACCCGTTCCAGCGTTCCGATGTACAGCCGTGGGATCACGTAGCTGTGCCCTTCGTTGTAAGCCGCCACAGCTACGTCGTTGTCCAGGTCCACCATATAGAGCGTAATGCCCTTTTCATGCGGTGCATCCACCGAGATCACAGCGCGTCGTTCATCGGCCCAGTAGGTGTAGTTCGCGTATTGTTCCGTGGTGTCCTTGTGCTCATCGATGTAGCGGGTCATCGTTTGTGCGGTGAAGTTGCCCACGAAGCGGTTGTCCGGGAGGCCGCGGTCCACGGCGGGCGGCGTGCTCTGTACAAGGGGCTTTACGGCAGGTAGGCGGTTGATCCGCTCGCGCATCCAGTCCGGCAGGCGACCCAGCCGCGCGTTGTTGGTGAAGAGGAAACGTTCTTCGATGATCCGGTTCGGCCGCCAGGGAAGCACGGGCATCGGCTGTTTGCCGGGCGTGATCTCCTCAAAGTACCAATCGCCCGCCGTGGTCGAATAGCCTTGGTTCTTCCACTTCACCCGCAACGACGAACCCGCGTTCCTGTCGCTGAAAGCGCTGAGGTATTCCAGGTTCCCCTCGCGGCACAGCCATACGGCCCACACCTTCAGGTCGGCGAAGAGCTTGGGGTGGACCGTGGTGCGGTAGTAGGTCGTGGTGTCCTTGTTGCTGTTTGCGCCGAGCAGCACCTCACAGGTCTGGCCCATCACGTTTTCGGTGCGGCCCGTCGCGATCACCGTGTCGTTGAAGAGCTCGTAGAAATAACCGGCCTGCTCCAGCTTCAGGTCCTCCAAGGTGATGTGGGTCATCTCCTTGCTGGGGCTCATCTTCACCTTCACGTTGGACTGCAGGTCCACCACGGTGATGCGCGCGGTGGTCACGGTGTCCCGCATCTCGCGGAAGATCAACCGATGCTGATCACCCCAATAGTGGATACGCCGACCGCACCCATCGCGCAGCGTCCATGTGCCGATGAACGCATTGGTGTGCATCGGCTTGATGATGCTCTTGGCGGCTTTCGGCTCTGGATCACCCGTGAGCGCGGCGTGGATCCAGCCCGGCAAATCGGTAAGGTCGGGGCCTGGTTCCTGCGCACAAGCGGTACTCCACGCCAGGCAGGTGACCAGCAATACCCCAAGTGATCGTGTGTTCATCGGTAACTTCATTTCCAACTATCCTTCGTGATCCGGAACAGGTTAGGGTCCACCGGTACCGGCTCCAACGAGACCACCTCCATGGTGATCCGCACCATGCGTTCATCGCGACCTTCAGCGAACAAGGGTAGTCCCTCCATGCCCAGCCCCAACCGCGCTCCTTGGATGTACTCCTCGATGCCCTCCCAACCCTTGCGCGCGCTGAAGAGGTCCAGGAAGAGCGAGGCCGGCACATCGGTGACCCAGGCCGATCGGGCACCGTTCGCCGAGCGATGGATGTACAGCTCACAGGTACGCCCCAGCACCTTGATCTGCTCGTGGTCCGTTGCGTAGTACAGCAGTGGATTGAAGTCGGTCTGTGGATGGGTGGTGCGCAGCTTCCCCGTATGTTCCATCGTGACATTGCCCGTGCTGGGGTCCAAGGTGTAGCGCGTTTCATCACCAGCCTTGCGGTGGATGATCATGGCGGTGTGCGCTCCAGCGTTCTTCAGCGGTGTGCGCACCATCACCATGCGCTCATCGGTGCTCGCATAGTCCACGGTCCACTCGGTGGTGTCACACTTGTCGATCAGCCGGAATTTCAACCGCGCCGTGCCACGGAAGAGGTTCATGGTGCGCTCCAGGATCTCCTTCGGAAAAGGCGCGGGGGGCGCCGCAGGGCGCGGTGAATGGGTCATTCCGGAACCCTCGTCGCTGCCCGATGATCCTCGGCCTTCCACCTCCACCGTCGGCCTGGCTTCCTCCACACCTTGGTCGCCGCTCACCTCACCGGGGCTGTCCGTCACCGTTTCGCCATCCATCGCGACCCTGGTCTCCCGCCCGTAGGACGATGACCGCTTGTGACTGTCCAGACGATGGTCCTTGATCCAGTGATCGCTCAGGTCCAGTGCGGGCTGCGGCACTTTACCGGGTTCGAAGCTCGTCAGCTCCGTGGCCATTACCGCGAAGGGCATTGGCCTGTCCTTCACCCCGAAGAACATCAGGTCCTTGAATACCTGCGAGGGTCGTGGCTCCATCCAACGCGCCATATCGTGGATGGGGTTCGGGGTGGTCACGTCAGAGAACCAGTAGTGTGAGAGGTAGCGGTCTGTCGTGGTGTGCAACTCGCACGGGCGTCCCAGGATCTTGCGTGTGTGCCCGGTGGGCGTGAAGGGCAGGTCCACGCCAGCACCAAATTCCACCAGACCCGCGTTCTCCAGCGTGGTGATCTCCACTTTCGGCATGCGACGATCTTTTCCTGAGTCGTGCGAGACGATCGCCACGTCATGATCCAAGTCCACCATGTAGATCGAGGTGCCCTTCTCATGCGGCGCATCCACGGTGAGGATGGCGCGGCGCGCATCGGCCCAATAGGTGAAGGTGCCGAACTGGTCCTTGGTGCCGTCCTCGTGCGTCCAGCGGGATGCCGAGCGCGCCGTGAGCGTGCCC
>Ga0116158_10000463_pt1 | contig 39854 bp, 23 predicted proteins | sample AD_UKC052_MetaG_FD_89883 | JGI IMG/M metagenome (GOLD analysis project Ga0116158, IMG submission 89883) | Active sludge microbial communities of municipal wastewater-treating anaerobic digesters from USA - AD_UKC052_MetaG | ecosystem: Engineered > Bioreactor > Anaerobic > Digestate | place: USA... | reverse complement strand
GACCGTCAGGCTACCCGCAGGCCGGCCCGCGCGACAGGCGTCGCGTGCTGAAGCTGACGCGCGCTGTCCCCGCAAAGTGCCGCAGGCGGCCCCGCAATCGCGTATCCTCGCGCTCCGCTCATGCAAGATCGACCGATCTCCAGCTTTATCCGCAGGCACTATCGCCATTTTAATGCGGCCGCCCTGGTCGACGCTGCCGAGGGTTACAACCGGCACCTGGCGGGCGGCGGGAAGATGCTCGTGACGCTGGCCGGCGCGATGAGCACGGCGGAGCTCGGCCTCAGCCTCGCGGAGATGATCCGTCAAGGCAAGGTGCACGCGATCTGCTGCACCGGCGCCAACCTCGAGGAGGACGTGTTCAACCTGGTCGCGCACGACCACTACGAGCGCGTGCCGCACTACCGGCAGCTGACGCCGCAGGACGAGAAGGCGCTGCTCGACCGCCACATGAACCGCGTCACCGACACCTGCATCCCCGAGATGGAGGCGATGCGGCGCATCGAGGACGTGGTGCTCGCGGAGTGGGTGCGCGCGGACCAGGCCGGCGAGCGCCTGTTCCCGCACGAGTTCTTCTATCGCATCCTGCGCAGCGGGGTGCTCAAGGAGAGCTACCAGATCGACCCGAAGGACTCGTGGCTGCTGGCCGCGGCCGAGGCCGACCTGCCGATCTTCGTGCCGGGCTGGGAGGACTCGACGCTCGGCAACATGTACGCCGGCCACGTGATCGCCGGCGACGTGAAGAACGTGCACACCGTGCGCACCGGCATCGAGTACATGATCCGCCTCGCGGACTGGTACACGCAGACCACCAAGGACACCACGATCGGCTTCTTCCAGATCGGTGGCGGCATCGCCGGTGACTTCCCGATCTGCGTGGTGCCGATGCTCCACCAGGACCTGCGCCGCACCGAAGTCCCGCTGTGGGGCTACTTCTGCCAGATCAGCGACTCCACGACCAGCTACGGCTCCTACTCCGGCGCCGTGCCCAGCGAGAAGATCACGTGGGGCAAGCTCGGCGTCACCACGCCCGCGTACATCATCGAGTCCGACGCGACCATCGTCGCACCGCTGGTCTTCGCCTTCATCCTCGGCTGGTGAGCCGCGAATGATGAGGGGGCGCCCGGGCCTGGTCGGCGACGACCGGGCCGCGGGACGTCGTCGTTGTCCACTTTCTAGAAGGTTAAAAAGCAAAAGCCCGAGGGGTTAGCCTCGGGCTTCGACTTGAGCGGGGCGGACGGGACTCGAACCCGCGACCTCCGACGTGACAGGCCGGCGTTATAACCGACTTAACTACCACCCCGTTCCCTTGCGAGCGTTTTGACGGCCCGCAGGGACCGGGAGAATGCTGGAACCGAATCGGTATGTCAAGCCTGATCTCGCAGCGACGAGCGAGCGTGGTTCACGACGGTCGAGTCGCGCCGAGGATGGCGACGAGGTTGGCGCCCCACGGGCATTCGGGCCCGAACATGCGTTCCAGGGCCGGATCGAGGCCATCGAGGGCAGCGAGCACGGCCGGGGTCAGGGTCCGGCGCAGGCGGCCGGCCAGGTTGCCACCGACCACGCGGGGCGCCGCCACGCCTGCCGAGTTGGCGGCGAGATCTCCCGTGTGGGGTCGGCCGCGGAGGGACGCCTTGAAGGCCAGGCCGAGGTCGAGTGCAGTGAGCAAACTCGGGAGCACCAGGGTGCCGGCCTGCGGGGCGCTCCACATTTGCAGCACGGTCAGGCCGGCTCGCTCGGCCGCGACTTGCAGTGTGTCGCGCTCGAAGAAGCTGACGTGGTCCCCGAGCTCGAGCGGCCGATAGCGGCGGCCCCACAACGGCCGCATTCGGTCGGCCCAGTTCGGCACCTCGACCACGGCAATGCCGCCCGCGGCGAGGTGCCGACGGATCCACACCAGACCGGCCACGGGCTGGCGGAGGTGCTCGAGCACGTGCGTCAGGGTGATCAGGTCGTAGCGGGGGAGGCCGAGCTCGTGGGCCTCGATGTCGAGCGAGTGCACCGTGTGGCCGGCCGCCAGGGCCGTTTCGCCGGCCGGCGAGCGCTCGATGCCCTCGGTGTGGTAGCCGAGCTCGCGCAGCACATCGAGCAGCAGGCCGGTGTTGCAGCCGATGTCCAGCGCCCGCGCACCCGGCCGCGCTCGGCCGATCTTGCCGCGGCTCAGGCGGTCGTAGAGGGCCACGTTACGGCGCTTGCGGGCCGCGCCCGGCCGGGCTGCCGCGCTGGCGGTGGTGATACGCTCGGCCCGGCCGGCGTAATAGTCTTCGCTCAGGAACTCGGCCGCGTACTGGCCGGTCGCGTGCACGAGGCTGCAGCCGCGGCAGCGGACCACGGCGATGCCGGCCTGTTCGGGCAGCAGGGACTTGTGGCCCTGGGCTCCGCAGAGCGGACAGGCCGCGATCGCCTCGATCGTGGGTGTCGCTTCGGACATGTCCTAAAGCGCAGCCTGTTCCCGTGGTTTACGGGCCGTGATCAGCAGGCCGAGGCCGAGCGCGGCGCCGAAGCGACGGATCAGGCCGCGGGGGTACACCGCCCAGGCCAGGCGGTGCAGCGGGCCCTGATAGCGGGCGGAGGGGCGCATCGCCAGCAGGTCGCCGGCGAGCAGGGCCGTCTCGACGCGTACGTCGACGAAGCCGCGCATCAGGGCCTGCGCCTCGGGCAGCGTGTAGGCCTTGGTGCCGGGGCTCTCGAGGTGGTCGTGGATCGCCTGCCGCGGCGACAGCCAGGGGCGCAGGCGGGCCGCGCCGTGCACGGCCCACAGCAGGAATCCGGTCCACGAGGGCACGTGATAGACCATCAGGCGGGCCTCGCCGCCGGGCTTCAGGACCCGCAGGACCTCCTGGATCGCTCGCGGCGTGTCGGGCGAGTGGTGCAGCACGCCGTAGGAGTAGACGAGGTCGAAGCGGTCGGCGGGGAAGGGCAGGTGCTCGGCATCGGCGACCCGCAGCTCGGCCGCGGGGAAGCCCTCCGCCGCGACGCGGGCGCGGGTCTCCGCGAGGCTGTTGGGGCTGAGGTCGACGCCGACCGCCTCGGCCCCGAAGCGCAGCCATTGCACGAAGTCGGTGCCGGCGCCGACGCCGATCTCGAGCACGCGCAGACCGGAGGCGCCGGCGAAGCCCGCGAAGCCGGGGATGTGCGCGTCGACGGCGTAGCGCTCGGCCTCCGCCTGGCGCTGGCGCCGGCGCGGGTCGGGCTCGGTCTGCTCGTTCAGGCCACGGGTGCCACACGGTTCGCGGTCCCAGTGGTCGCGGACCTGGGCCTTCAAGGTCTCGTCGTCGCGGGCGGACACAGGGGCCCCAGCTTACGCGCTTTCTCCCGCGCTGCCACGCTTCACGCTACCCTCGCGGGCGATGTGCGGGATCGCGGGAATGGTCGGGCGCCACGACCCCGCCCTGTTGGCGGCGATGACCACGAGCCTGCGTCACCGCGGGCCGGACGGCGAGGGCTTGCACATCGACGGCGAGCTCGGCCTTGGGCACCGGCGCCTCGCGGTCCTCGACCTCGCGGGTGGGGCCCAGCCGATGCGCCGCGCCGACGGCCAGGCGGTGCTCACCTTCAACGGTGAGATCTTCAACTATCAGGCCCTGCGCCGCGAGCTGCTGGCCGTCGGTCAATCGCTGAACACCAGCGGGGACACCGAGGTCCTGCTCGCCGGGCATCAGCGCTGGGGCGCGGCGGGCCTGCTCGGGCGGCTGCGCGGGATGTTCGCCTTCGGTCTCTGGGACATGTCCCAAAAGACATTGTTACTGGCGCGCGATCACCTCGGCATCAAGCCGCTCTACTACGCGGTGCTGGCCGACGGCGCGCTGCTGTTCGGGTCGGAGCCGAAGGCGCTGCTGTGCTGTCCGGAGGTCGACCGCGGCCTCGACCTGACGAGCCTCGACGCCTACCTCGACCTCTTCTACATCCCGCCCCCGCGATCGATCTTCCGCGGCATCCGTCAGCTGCCGCCCGGTCACACGCTGACCTGGCACAAGGGACAGGTCGAGGTCCGTCGCTGGTGGGACCCGGCCCCGCGTCCGCCCGACCCACGCCTCGCCCGCGCGGGCCTCGAGGGCTGGGCCGAGGCGGTCGAGCCCGTGCTCGCCGAGGCGGTCGCGCTGCACACCGTCTCGGACGTGCCGCTCGGCGCGTTCCTGTCCGGCGGCCTCGACTCCTCGGCGATCGTCGCGCTGATGGCCGAGCGCAGCCGTCACCCCGTCGAGACCTTCTGCGTCGGCTACGGCCCCGAGGGCCGCTCCTACGAGGAGCGACCCGTGGCCCGCCGCGTCGCCGAATTCTTCGGCGCAACCCACCGCGAACTCGAGCTCGACATCGACCTGCTCGGCGACCTCGAGACCCTGGTCCGCGGCTTCGACGAGCCCTTCGGCTCCTGGGCCGCGCTGCTCAGCCACCGCCTGTCCCGCTTCACCCGCCAGCACGTCACCGTCGCCCTCGCCGGCGACGGCGGCGACGAGGTCTTCGGCGGTTATCCGCGCTACCGCGGCCTGCTGCTCTCGCAGAGCCTGTCCCATGCGCCAGGTCTGGAGCTCGCCCGCAAAGTCCTCGCCCGCGCCGGCGAGCCGACCACCGCCCGCAGCCTGCGTCGCTGGGCCCGCCAGTTCCTCGAGGGCTGCCAGCTACCGCCGCCCGAGCGCTACGCGGCCTGGGTCGCCTACGCCCCGCCCGCCGCGCGCGACCGGCTGTACACCGCGGGCACTCGCGCGGCCGTGCACGCGGCCGGTCGCATCGCCCCGGTCGTGGCGGCCTTCGCCGAGCCTGGCTTTGGGGACATGGTCCAAAGGGCAGGCTACGCCGACCTGCGCGGCTTCTTGCCCGAGAACGTGCTGCGCGGCTCGGACCGGATGAGCATGGCGCACGCGCTCGAGGTCCGGGTGCCGTTCTGCGATCGGTTACTGGTCGAGCTGATGGCGGGCGCACCGGCGCCGATGCGGGTCGGCGCGCTCGCCTCCAAGCGCATCCTGCGTCGCATCATGCGCGGCAAGGTCCCGGCGGAGGTGCTGACCCGCAAGAAGCTCGGCTTCACGGCCCCCTTCGGCGTGTGGCTCGGGCGCGCCGAGTCGCAGATCTCCGGCGACCTGCTGCACCCGGCCCAGATCGCCAGCCGTGGCCTGTTCGAGCCCGCCGAGGTCGCAAGGCTGCTGGCGGAGCATCGCGCCGGCCTCCGCGATCACAGCCACCGAATCTGGTCGCTGCTGGTGCTCGAGCAGTGGCAGCGCAGCTACATGGACCAGGGGCCGGACGCACCGTGAATTGGCCGCCCTCGCGGCGCCCGTGCTACGCATGTCGGCATGACCCTCTCGTCCACGCGCGCCTGCCCGGCCTGTGGTCACCGCGGGGCTCATCTCGCGTTCGGCCATGCCGGCCGCGAGCACCTGCGCTGCAACGCTTGCAGCACCGTGTTCGCCGCCGACCCCGATGACCATGCCGCGGACGTGCACGCGGCCGGCGAGCACGGTCACGCTGCACGGCGGCGGGCCGTGGCCGACGCTCGCGCCGCCATCCTTCGCAAGTTCGGCTGCCGCACCGTGCTCGAGATCGGCTGCGGCCCCGGGGTCTTCCTCGACGCCGTGCGCGACCTCGGCATGCAGGTCGAGGGCATCGACCCAAACCCCGACGCCGCAGCCCTGGCGCGCGGCCACACCATCCACGCGACCCTGCCGGACGCCCCGCGCTTCGACGCCGTCGCGCTCTGGGACCTGCTCGCCCACGTGCCTGACCCAAAGGACATGTTGCTGCAGGCCCGCCGCTGTCTACGTCCGGGCGGCTTCCTCGCGCTCTCGACCATGAGCAGCAGCGGCGTGCCGGCGCTGGCCCTCGGCCCTCGCCTGGCCATGGTCGACCCCGCGCCGCGGACGTGTTTCAGTCGACGAGGCCTCAAGCTGTCGCTGACCGCGGCCGGCTTCGACCCGGTGCGCTGGACCAGCGCCTCGGGGCTCGCGCGCGAGCACCTGCAGCACGGCCTCGAGCGGGTCTGGCTCGGCGCCTCGCTGCCGGGTCGCGCGCTCGCCCACGGGCTGACGATCGCCGCGCAGCTGCCCCTGCGCGCCATCGATCGCGCCGGCCTGGGCAGCGCCTTCGAGGTCTACGCGGTCGCCGGCCGCGACTGAGGTCGTCGCCACCATCCGAACAGCTGCACCGCCTCGGCGAAGGCGAGGCCGATCGGCGACGCCAGCAGCCCGAGCCACTGCATCGCGAAGATCAGCAGCAACGCACGACCGACCAGGCCGATGATGTCCCACACCACCACGCGGCGCGGCTCGGTGGCGATCACGAACTGTCGGCCGATCGTGTTGGCCAGTCGCAGCCCCGCGAAGGGCGCGCTCCACAGCACCACCACGCCGATGCCCGCGGCCAGCGGCCAGCCGACCGCCGCGTCGACGCGCGTCGCCACCGGCGCCCAGCCGAGCACCAGCCCGACCGCGATGACCAGCCCCGCGCAGACCAGGCCACCGATCACCGCCCAGCGGCGCAGCGCCGCGTGAGCCGTCGGGTCGCCGCCCGCCGAGGCCCGCAGCCCGACCACCGTCGCCGCGGCCGAGGGCACCATCAGCGCCGCGTTCACGAACAAATATGCGTAGTTCAGCAGCGCGAAGCCGCCGGTCGCGAACACATGCGACAGCCCGGCCTCGAGCAGCCCGAGGTTCGTATAGACCAGCGCGTCGAACAGCAGCACGCGGGTGCGGCCGCGGTCGACCACCTCGGCGACCTGTCCCTCGGGTCCTGTCCGTGCAGACATGTCCGAAAAGACAACCGGCAGCAGCCCGACGAAGCCGATCACCAGCCCGACCAGGATCCCGAGGCTGGGCCCGAACGCGCCATGGGGGAGGGTCAGCGCGCCGGTGATCGCCCCGAGCGGCAGCGCCCACTCGAGCACGAAGCCGCGGCGCTCCTTGCCGGCGCGCTCGGCCAGGGCTCGCACCGCGCTGCCGGGGGTCGCCAAGATGACGGCGGCCGCGAACACCCACAGCGTCGGATCCGCGAGCGCCCCGGCCCCCGCGATCAGCCCCAGCGCGATCAGCCCGATGATCGTGATCACCGCGCAGGTGCCCGCCTCGGCGCGCAGCAGCTCACGCGCGGGCACCTGCGACGGCACGGGGATCCACCGCGCCCGGAACATCGCCAGGCCGAAGCCTCGCGCCGCGCCGACGACCACCAGCCCGCGAAAGAACAGGTCGGCCTCGCCGCTGGCCCGCAGCTCGCGGGCGATCCAGAACTCGCGCAGAAGTCCCAGCAGCAGGCTGACCAGCGACAGCCCGGCCATCCACAGCAGCGCTTTGCGCGTCTTGCTCAAGCCACCCGCTCGAAGGCCGCGCGCGCGAGGATCTCGTCGGCCATCACCAGGCGGAAGCGCCAGCCGGGGTGCACACGCAAAAACTCGTCGAAGGCCCGCAGCTCGTGCAGACGGTCCGAGAACTCGTCGAACAGCAGGAACGTGCCCGGCACGATGTGCTGCTCGAGCGCGCGTAGCACCGTCGCCGTCGAGGTGTACAGGTCCGCGTCGAGGTGGACCACCAGGCGCTCGTGCGGCGGCACCTCATAGGCCGGCAGCGTCGCGTCGAACCAGCCCTTGATGAATTTGACGCGCCGATCCGCGATCGCCGGCGCCTCGCCGTCGGTCGAGAAGGTGCCGCGACCGTCGACCAGGGTCCAGTCCTCCGGCAGGCCCTCGAAGCTGTCGAAGCCGTGCAGCATCGCCTGCGGGTGACGCAGCAGCTCGGACCACAGGCGCATGGACTCGCCGCGATGGACCCCGAACTCGAGGTAGAGCACGCGCTCGGCCCCGACCTCCTCGGCGATCTTCTCGAAGATCTGGCGGCGGTCGCGGGCGCGGGTGCTGGTGTCGAAGCGGTGGGCCGCCATCCAGCGTCCGACCTCGATGTAGTTGAGCGCGGCGTTGAGGCGATGGACCGTGCGCGCCGAGACGTGCACCCCCACCCGCGTCAGCCAGGCCTTGAAGCTGCGCTGGACCTTCTGGATCATTGGTTCTCCGCTGGGGATGCTTCGCGGTCCAGGACCCCGCGCCGCCGCAGCTTCTCTTCGTAGATGAGCAGGTCGATCAGCATCGGATACCACAGCGCGTGCATGCCCGCGTGCATGAGCCCCGGGAGGCCGTCACGCCAGGCGCCCTGAAACACCACGGCGCGCAGGTTGTTGGCGAAGGGCCGGATGAACAGCGGCATCTGATTATAGACCCAGCGCACGCCGATCATGCGCGCCGCCTTGGTGCGCAGGCCGAAGCCCTTGAGTCCACGCGCGCGGTCGATGCCGTCGAGGTACGCGAGCGCCTCCTTGCGGGCATAACCGACGTGCTTGACGAACCAGTGCGCGAGCGGCCTGACATCGCGGTGGATCATGCGGGTCTTGAGCACCGCGATGCGCAGCTCGCGATCGTCGACGCGCTCGTTGATGCCGCGACCGAAGCGGGCCTTCTCGGGCCGCATCAGGCGCAGCACCATCGAGTTCGAGAATTCGCCGTGGGTCAGCTTGTGGCCGAGCACGCGCACATCGAGGCGTACGTACGCGCCGTCGACCTCGTCCTCGGCGCACACCTTCGCCACCTCGTCCCACAGCGCCGGCGTGAACTCCTCGTCGGCGTCGAGGAAGAAGATCCAGCGGAAGCGCTCCGCGACCAGCCCTAGCGCGACGTTTCGCTGGCTCGCGTAGTCCTCGAACGGGTGCACGATGAACTCGGCCCCGTGCTCGCGCGCGATGACCTCGGTGCGGTCGCTCGACTGCGAGTCGACGATCACCACCGGCGCGCGGCGGCCGATCGACGCCAGCGCCTTCGGGAGGTTCAACTCCTCGTTGTAGGTGAGCATCACGACCGCGAAGGGGGCCCGGGGGTCGCTCATGCCGGCTCCACGCTAGGGGGTTTCGCGGGCGACGGCAACGTCAGGCGCAGGCTGGCGCCGATCGTCATTCCGAGCATCGGCACCAGGAAGTAGCTCTTGTAGGCCGCCGCGGTCACCAGATACACGAGCATGCTGACCGCGCCGCCGAGGATCGTCGCGCGCAGCGGGCCCTCGCGACGCAGCGCCTGCCTCGCCAGCGCCCACACCGGCATCGCAAACAGCGCCGAGCCGACCAGCCCGAACTTCCACAGGTGGTACGCCAGCATGTTGTGCACGTAGGAGACCACGAAGCCGTCGACCACGAACTCCGCGCCGAGCCCCGCGCCGAACACCGGCATGCGCACGAAGTACTCGAGGCACAGACCGATCTCCCTGACCCGGCCGTCGACCGTCGCCACGTTGCCGAGCCGCAGATACTGGGCCCCGAAGTCGAAGGCGCTGGCCGTGAACAGCAGCACCAGCAGCGCCCCGATCCCGCCGACGACCAGGCCGCGCGCCGGTCTGCGGACGTAGAGCGCCGTCAACAGGCCGAGCACCAGGCCGAGCACCATGCCGCGGCTGACCGTGGCGACGATCGCCAGCACCATCGCCGCGAGGGCCGCCGCGAGCAGGGCGCGCTCGAGGCGACTGCGGTCCTGGCGGTAGAGGAACGCCGCGCAGTACACGCCCACGAGCAGGTGACCGGCGATGATCTTGAAGTAGTTGAAGGTCGACCGGACCCGGCCGAGATCGAAGCTCGGCATGCGTGCCAGCGAGATCACTCCGTCGGCCAGGCAGACCAGAAGGATCACCCCGAGCAGCCAGGCCGGCCGCGAGGCACCGCGCCCGGCGCAGATGCCCAGTCCGAACAGCATGTACGGCAGCGCGTCCTCCAGCGCCTGGCCGAGCGGGTTGCCGCGCAGCAGGCCGACCATCAGACCGAGCCCGAGGGCCAGCAGCCACGGCGCCAGCAGGGCCAGCTCGGCCCGGGCCGCGGCCGACCGCAAGAACCCGCCGAGCCCGGCCATGCCGACCAGCCCGAGGAAGCCGACGATCGGGATCGTCAGGCCGTCCGGGAAGGTCGGCAGCGCCAGCGTCAGCAGCATGGCCGCTGCTGCGAGCAGGGTCGTGAACACGGCCTCGCACGGTAACACGGGCCGGGCCGACGCTGCAGTTCGTGACTCGGCGCGTTCGGCCGCGTTCGGCCGGTCGTGATTGCCGGGCGCGGCAAGTCGACACCGATCTCCCGACGCAGATCACGATGTCCCGACAGGCCTCCGCGTCGGTGCTGTCAAATTTTTGGAATTTTCGCCGGCAGGGAATAAAAACTCTGCGATTACCGGTCATCCAGCGACTGGATCCAGGGCCGGATCCACCGCTGCGGGCCGCCTGGAAGCCCGCAAAGTGGCTCCGAGGCCTTGCACGGGGGAGCTTCATTGCATAGCTTGCAGGTCACGGGATCGCCCGGCGACCCGTGCGGGATCTTGGTCATGCACCGGCAATGGTTGGACTGGCATCGACCGCTGCTCCCCGCGGCGGCCGCCTGGCTCATCGGCCAGCACAGTGACGGGAAGCGCTGCGACCTGCGGCAGGTCCGTTGCGTGCTGCCGGGCACCCGCGCCGGCAAGTTGCTGCTGCACGCGCTGCTGGCCCAGTGCGCCCAGGCCGGGCTGCGTCTGGTCCCCCCGCAGGTGCTGACCCCCGGGACCATGGTCGACCAGCTGGTGCCGCCGACCCCGGACACCGCCTCGGCCCTCGAGTGCACGCTCGCGTGGATGCACGTGCTGCGTGAGGCGGCCCCCGAGCAGATCGCCGCGCTGTTGCCCACACGACCGGACGGCCAGGACTGGCCCGCGTGGCACGAGCTCGCCGCGCAGATCGGCGGCATCGTCGAGGAGCTCGCGGGGGAGCTGCTGAGCCTGCGCGACGTCGCCAAGGTCGCGGCGCGCATGGACATGGAGCGCGAGGCCCTGCGCTGGGCGATGCTCGAGCGCCTGTGCGATCGCTACCGCGAGCGCCTGCGCAAGTGTGGCCGCATCGATCCCCACGAGCGCCGGCACCAGGCCGTCGCGGGTCTCGTCGACGCCGATGTGCCTGTCGATCCGGACTACACGATCGTGCTGATCGGCGTCGTCGACCTCGCGCGGGTGCAGCGGGCCGTCGTGCGTGCGTACGGCGAGCGAGCCTGGGCCCTGATCCACGCCCCCGAGGCGCTGGCCGAGGGCTTCGACGGCGATGGTTGCCTCGACCGCACGTTCTGGACCGGCCGCATCGTCCACATCCCCGACAATCAGTTGATCATCGCCGACCGCCCGAGCGACCAGGCCCAGGCCGTCGTCGAGTGTCTCGCCAAGCTCGGTGGTCACTACCGTCCCGAGCAGATCTCGATCGGCATCGGCGACGACAAGCTCTCGCCGACCATGATCCAGGCCGGCGAGTGGGCCGACCTCACCGTGCACGATCCACGCGGTCAGTCGGTGCTGCGCAGCCGACCGTTCCGCCTGCTCGACGCTGGCCTCGAGTGGGCCAACCAGCCGCGCTTCGCCGCCTTCGCCTCACTACTTCGTCACCCCGACGTCGAGGCCTGGGTCCGCCGCTCGCTCGGCCCGCGCAAGCCCGCCGCTGATCCGACCACGCCCGCGTCTCCTGAATCACCCGCACCACCCGAGATCGCGATCGAGTCCACCGTCGACCTCACGAACGTGATCTCGCTGGTGCCCGGTCAGCCGATCCAGGCCGCCGTGCAACCTGTCCAGGAGGACATGCCCGGCCTCGAGTGGTTGACGGTGCTCGACCGCTACTACACCGAGCACCTGCAGGACACCGGCGGCGGTCCCTGGCTCGGCGACGAGAAGACCGTGCGCCGCATGGAGATCGTCGACGACATCGTGCGCAGGTTGTTCGCGCCGCTGCGGGGCGAGCGACGGCCGCTGACGGAGTGGTTCGAGCCGGTGCTCGAGGTCCTGCGCAGCGCCTACGGCCACATCGACGTCGGCACGACGCAGCTCTCGGAGTCCCACGTCGCCAAGACCTGCCTGGAGATCGCGCGCACCCTTGGCGGCCTCGTGGGCGCCGCCGCCGAGCTGCAGCCGAGCGTCGACGGCCCGACCGGCCTGCGCCTCGTGCTCGCGCAGATCGCCAAGCTGCGCGTCGCCGACGATCCACGCGCCGGTCAGATCGAGATGCTCGGCTGGCTCGACCTTCATCACGACCCCGCGCCGATCCTCATCCTCGCCGGCTTCAACGACGGTGCCATCCCCCAGGCCGTCAGCGCCGACGCCTTCCTGCCCGACGGCTTGCGCGAACACCTCGGCATCCTCGCCAACGGTCGTCGCTACGCCCGCGACCTCTACCTGCTCGAGGCCATCCGCCACAGCCGCGAACACGTCACCTTCATCGCCGGTCGCCAGGCCGCCGACGGCGAACCACTCACGCCCAGTCGCCTCTTACTCGCGGGTGAGCAACACCTGCTGCCCGCCCGCGTGCTGCGCCTGTGCGATCCAGCCAACGCGCTGCGCCGCAACCTCCCCTACGGCGCACCACCGGCCGGCGGCGTCTCGGGCTTTCGCATCCCCGAGGTCCCCGGCGGCGTGGTCGGGATCGAGGCGATGACCGTCACCGAGTTCGGCTGGTACCTGCGCTGTCCGTTCCGTTACTACCTCAAGTACATCCGTCGCCTGCGCGAGGTCGAGGACGCGGCGGTCGAGCTCGACGCGCTGCGCTTCGGCAACCTGACGCACGAGGTCCTGCAGCACTTCGGCGAGGACCCCGACTACGCGCGCAGCACCGACCCGGTGCGCATCGCCGGATACCTCGAGGAGCTGCTCGTCGAGCGCGCGCGCGCGGGCTACGGCGCCGACCCGCTGCCGGCGATCCGGATCCAGCTGGCGCGCCTGCGCGAGCGCCTGCGGGTGTTCGCCCGCTACCAGGCCCGCCGCAGCGCCGACGGCTGGGTGATCCGTCACTGCGAGTTCGAGCTGCCCACCGACACCTTCCTCGAGATCCCCGACCAGGCGCCGATGCGCATCAAGGGCAAGATCGATCGCATCGATCAGAACGAGCGCGACGGCTCGTGGATGATCATCGACTACAAGACCAGCGAGGCCGGCAAGACCCCCGACCGCACCCACAAGGCCAGCCGCTCCTCCGGCCGCGTCTGGGACGACCTCCAGCTGCCCCTCTATCACCACCTCGCCGCCCAGCACGGCGTCTCCGGCTCCGTTCAGCTCGCATACATGAACCTGCCGAAGAAGGCCGAGCAGGAGACCCTGCACGTCGCCCGCTGGTCGCTCGCCGACCTCGACGACGCCATCGGCACCGCCCGCGACATCGTCCGTAACGTCCGCGCCGGTCGCTTCGAGATGGCCGACGATTACCCCGCCCGCTTCGAGGACGCGTTCGCCAACATCTGTCAGACACGAGTCTTCGGCGGCGCCGACGACCTGGAGAACGAGGCGTGAGCGGCAGGCGCACCGACGCGGCCGCCCCCGAGGCCCTGTGGCTGTTTCGCGACACCCAGCACGGTGAACCCGCGCCCGCCACCGTCAAGCCGCGCGCCAAGCCCGACAAGAACAAGCAGGGCAAGCCCGGCGGCGGCGCCCGCAAGGGCCCTCGCAAGCCCCGCGCCCCCAGCCGCGACCTGTTCACCGCGGTCGCCGGCGCCTTCGCCCGCAGCAGCGAGGCCGCCCGCGCCGAGATCGCGGCGGATCCGGCACCTGTCCTTCAGGCCAGGTCCGAGCATGCTGTCCCGAAGACCAGGTCACGCCAGCTCGCCGCGCCCGGCCCCGCGGACGCGCCGGTGCCCTGGGACGCCGACGCCGATGATGCGAGCCACTGGCCCGACCACGACATCGACCTCGAGCGCGCGCTCGACGAGCACGACGCCCGTCACGCCGATTCGCCGTGGACCCCCGGCGGCGAGCTGGAGATCGCGCTGCTGCCCGGCAGCTCTCGCGATCAGGTGCTCGCGCTGCTGCGCGAGGCCGAGGATGTCGCCAGCAACACGATCGAGGGCCTGCAAGATCAGCGGCTGGGCGGCGGCGCGGAGCTCCAGCACGTCAGCATCCTCGCGTCGGCGGGCTCGGGCAAGACCTACCAGCTGACCAACCGCTACTTACAAATTCTCTCGCGCGGCGCGGCGCCGTTCTCGATCCTCGCCAGCACCTTCACGCGCGCCGCGGCCGGCGAAATTCGCGACCGTATCCTCCGCACGCTCGCCGAGTCGGCCGACGCCGACGACAAGCGCCACGAGCTCACCCGCCGCCTGCAGCGACCGGGCCTGTCGCGTCAGTTCGTGCTCGACCTGCTGACGAGCCTGGCCCACAACCTCCACCGCCTGCAGATCCGCACGCTCGACAGCTTCTTCGGCACGATCGTGCGCTGCTTCTGCCTCGAGCTCGGCCTGCCCAGCGACGCCCGCATCGTCGACGAGGACGAGGCCGCCCGCCTGCGCCGCTCGGCGATCCAGCGCATGCTCGAGGAGGGCGACGAGGAGGCGATCATCGAGCTGCTGTCCTCGCTCACCGAGGGCAGCTCCGAGCGCGCCGTCACCGATACCATCGACAACACCGTCAGCAGCCTCTACGACCTCTATCGCGAGGCCCGCTACACCGACGCCTGGCACGCGATCGCCCCGGCCGTGACCCTGACCGAGGCTGCCCTCGACCACGCGATCGCCGACCTGCGCGCCGCGGTCCCCAGCGGCCCCAAGCGCACGATCGACGCCCACGCCAAGGACTGCGAGCGCGCCGAGCAGTGTCGTACCGGCAGCTCCGACGACTGGATGGAGTTCTTCAGCGGCGGGCTCGCGGCCAAGGTCTCCGACGGAAGTTGCATCTACTACAGCAAGCCGATCGACCCGCGCACCGTCGAGGCCTACGAGCGCCTGCTGACCCACGCCAAGGGCGTGTACCGCCGCCGCGTCATCGACCAGACCCGCGCGACCCACGAGCTGCTGCTGCGCTTCGACGACTGTTATCGCCGCGTCAAGCATCAGCACAAGGTGCTGACCTTCTCGGACCTGACCGTCGCGCTGGCCCAGGCCGACCTCAGCGGCCAGCTCGACGACATCTGTTATCGCCTCGACGCCCGCCTGCGCCACGTGCTGCTCGACGAGATGCAGGACACCAGCATCCAGCAGTGGAATGCACTGAGGCCGATCGTCGACGAGACCGTCAGCTACACCCCGGAAGAGCGCAGCTTCTTCTGCGTCGGCGACGTCAAGCAGTCGATCTACGGCTGGCGCAACGCCTGTCCGGAGATCCTCAGCCGCGTCGACACCCTGCTCGGCGCCGGCGCCGGCATCGTCAAGCAGACCCTGGCCACCAGCTATCGCAGCGCGCCCGAGGTCATCGACGTCGTCAACAAGATCTTCAGCCGCCTCGCCGACAACCCCACGCTGCAGCGCTACCCCGACGCCGCCCAGCGCTGGGACGAGGAGTTCACCGCCCACACCACCACGCGCAGCGAGCTCGCCGGCTTCGTCCGCCTGCGCACCGTGGCCCGCTGCGAGGACCAGGCCAAGCGCCAGAACCTGCGCCTGCACGAGGCCGCCCACCTGGTCGCCGAGCTCCACCATCGTCGCCCCGGCAAGACCATCGGCGTACTCCTGCGCACCAACGGCGCGGTCGGTCGTGTGCTCTACGAGCTCGGCCCGACCCGCCTCAAGATCCCCGCGACCGGGCGCGGCGGCGGCCCGTTGACCGACGCCCCCGCCGTCAACGCGATCCTCGATCTGCTGCGCCTCGCCGACCACCCCGACCACAGCGTCGCGGCCTTCAACGTGCTGAGCTCGCCGCTCGGCCCGGTCGTCGGCCTCACCGAGGACGGCCCCGGTCCGCGCCACCGCGTCGCCGCCCGCGTGCGCCGCCTGATCGCCAGCGACGGCCTCGCGCGCACCCTGCAGCCGTGGGTCAAGGCGATCGCCGGTCAGGTCGACGAGCGCCAGTACCGACGCTGCATGCAGCTGATCCAGCTGGCCCAGACCTGGGACCAGCGCGCCAGCCTGCGCAGCGACGACTTCGTCGCCATGGTCGAGATCCGCGCCGTCGCCGACCCTGCGGCCTCGCCCGTGCAGGTCATGACGATCCACCAGGCCAAGGGCCTCGAGTTCGACATCGTCATCCTGCCCGAGCTCGAGGGCGAGCTCGCCTCGACCCGCACCCTCAAGGTCGTCTACGAGCGCAGCGGCGACGCCGGTCCGATCTCTCGCATCGCCAGACATGTCTCCAAGGACATGTGGTCGATGTTCGACGACCTGCGGCCGATGTTCGAGCAGCACATCGGTCGCCTCGCCCACGAGAGCCTGTGCCTCCTCTACGTCGCGGTCACCCGCGCCCGCGAGGGCCTGTTCATGCTCATCGACCCGCCCGGCGAGAACAGCCGCACCGCCCCCGCGCGCATGGCCTCGCTCGTGCTCCACGCGCTGCGCCCCGCTGGCGACCAGGGCCCCGTCGAGCCCGACCAGGTGGTCTACGAGCACGGTGACCCGCAGTGGCTCGCCCCGCACGCCCCGGTCGCGCCCGCGGCCATCGACCCCTCCGCGCCGCACCTCGAGAGCCCGCAGGCGCCGCTGACCTTCGCGCCGACGCAGGGCCCGCTGCTGCGCACCGCGAGCACTCTGGCCAGCGACCTCGCGGGCCGCACGGTCGGCGACGTGCTCGCGCTCAGCGACGGTCCGACCTCAGCCTGGGCCGCAGCGTTGCGAGCGCTGTTCGCCGAGGTCTCCTGGCTCGAGGAGTTTCGCGGCGACCGCAAGGCCCTGCGCGCCGCGGTGCAGGCGGTGGTGCCGAACCGCGACGAGGTCTGGGCGACCGCGCGGGTCGACGAGTTCCTCGGCATGCTCGAGGCCCAGGACCTGCGCCGCGCGCTCAGCCGCGGCGGCGCCCCGGCGACGGCCCTGCGGGTCGAGCGGCAGGTCCCCTTCGCCCGCCTCGAGGGCGGCGCCCTGCAGACCGGAGAGATCCCCCGCGTCGTGCTCGAGCATGACGACATGGCCGAAGCGACAGGTCCCGAAGTACAGGTCCGAAGGGCCACGGTGCTCGGCTTCTGCCTCGACACCGTCGAGGGCCCCGAGCACGCCGCCGAACGAGCCGCGGCCTACCGCGAGCCGATGTCGGCGTGGCGGGCCGCGACCGCCGAGCAGTGGGGCCTCGAGCGGTCCGCGGTCGCCGGCGTGCTGTTGTTCGTCAGCGCCGGCGTGGCCGTACCCCTGACCTGAGCCCGATCGTCCTCAGCCGCCGACGCGTTGAAATACACTTACACCGCGAGCGACCCGGGAGATCACTCCTTCAGCGCTGGCGCGCGCGAGCATCGCCGTGCGTGAACTATTTTTGCGATCGTCGAGGCGAAGTTGGAAATCCTCGAGTGTGTGCACCTGATAGTTCCAGCGCCGGTCTCCGTCGCCGGGACTCTCCCAGCCGACGAATCGATCGTGGATCGTCCGCAGCACCACGCTGTCCGCCGCGACCGGCAAACCGCGCACGTTCGCCACGAACTCCGGGGTGTAAACCAGGTACTCCTCGGCGTTGCTGAGATACAGCAACTTGACCGCCAGCCCCAGCTCCCGGGCGCTCGCGGCGATCGTCGCCATGGCTGTCTTTCCGGCCAGGTTGCCGTTGATGGGCCGCAGACGCCCGCCTGCGACCATCTCGCGAATGTGGGCGTATAGCTCGGGGTCGCTCAGCCAGGTTATTCCCTGGTCTCCACGGCGGGCGGCGCGCACCGTGCCGAGGTAATCACGCAGGGCCGCGCGATTGTCCGCGATGAATCGCAGCGTGTCCTCGCGGTCGCGCTCCGACATGTCTGAAAGGCCAGCCTCGATCAGCGCCCGGGTCGTGGCCTGCGCGTCCTCGTCGAAGCGGGCCAGGAATTCCTCCGGCCCCGGCGACGCGGCGATCAACGCCATGTATCCCCGATGCAGACGCACCACCTGGCGGTCGAGGTCCAGCAGATAGCCGACCTCGCTGCGGGCCACCGCCATCAGCGTGTAATTCTGGTCCGAGGCGACCCCGACATAGGCCCCGCCGAGGCCGCGAAGATACGGGAACCACAGGTCATGTCGGTATTCGTTACTGATTGTGAAGTGCTCGCGCCTGCTGACGATGCGCTCCTCCGGACCTGCGAGCAGCGCCGCCCGTGCTGCCGGTGACAGCGGCGCCAATCCGGCGGGTGAGGCCGCAGACGATGTCACCGGCGAAAGCGGAGGTTCGGGTGCTTCGTCGGCAGGCGTCGGCGTGGGCACGGTCACCGGCGCGGCCACGGCGATCGCCGGCGCCGCCCCGGGCACACGCTCCGGTGCCGGTCTTGCCTCCTCGCAGCCCGCCAGCGCCAGCAGCACCACCATCCAGCCCCTCGGCGGCATCATTTCGGGCCCAGGATACTTCATCTACCGCGGCCCAGGCGCGCTTCCCCGCGCCCCGTCATGGCGGTAGCATCCGCACAGGGCGAGGCACGCATGAACCGCAAGATGCTCCGTGGCGAGTACCCCGTGGCGACCTGGATGGACGTCACCCTGACGACCCATCGCATCTGGCAGGTGATCCGCGAGGGCTCCTCCTCGGCGATGGTGTCGTTCCCCGTCGATGCCGTGCAGTGGGTCCGCCTCGGTCGCAGCCATCTGCCGTATCTGCTTTGGTGCGCCTTCCTGGTGGCCGTGCTCGGCACCGTCGCGCTCGAATACGATCGCAATGTCAGCTACGGCCTGTTCGGCGTGGTGATGCTGCTGCTGCTGCTCTACGGGACCTCGCGTCGTGTGGTCATGACCATCGGCGCCGGCTCCGCACAGATCCTCGCGGAGGTCGCAGGCGAGGGCGCGAGCGTCGAGGCTGCGCTCGAATTCATCCACCAGGTCGAGACCCGACGACTCGCTCATGCACCCGCGCCACCAGAGCGTCCGGCAGCGAGCAGTAGTCCGACCTGGGTAAGCTCCCCGGACATGGCCGTTTAGTCACGGTACTTCTCGCGCCCAGGATGAAGGCCCTGGCCCCCACCGGCCAGTTACAGGCCCCTCCCTCCCGGGTATGGTGGGGTCCCACGCCGACTACTGACTACTGACTACTGACTACTGATCATGCCCAGCTCGCAATGGACATTGCCGGAGCAGTTTGATGAGTACCGTCTCGTGCGCATGCTCGGGCGCGGGAGCATGGGCGTCGTGTTCCTCGGCCACGACCTCGTGCTCGACCGGCCCGTCGCCATCAAGTTCCTGAACGTCGTCGACGCCAACGCCCGCGCCCGCGACCGCTTCCTGACCGAGGCCCGCGCGGCCGCCCGCATCCAGCACCCGAACGTGATGGCGGTCTATCGCGTCGGCGAGCTCGAGGGCCGCCTGTACATCATCGGCGAGTACATCCGCGGCCAGAGCCTGAGCGACCTGCCGCGCCCGGCCGCCGCCAAGGACCTGCTGAAGATCGGCATCGACCTCGCCCGCGGCCTCGCCTGCGCCCATCGCATGGGCGTCCTGCACCGCGACGTCAAGCTCGCCAACGCCATGCTCAGCGAGAGCGGCGAGGTCAAGCTGCTCGACTTCAGCCTCGCCAAGCTGCTCGAGGCCACGCCGGAGGACGGCTCGTCGCTGGTCGCGCCGATCGTCTCCTTGCACGACCAGCCGACCCTCGAGCCGGACAATCAAAGCATGCCGCGCGTCACCATCGACGCCGGCGCTCGCGGTGGTCGACCGATCGACGCCAGCCTCACCGCCAGCCCCGCGCGCACGCCCCGGGTCGATCAGAGCCCGGTACCCGAGAGCCCGCCGAGCCCGCTCGAGAGCACCCACTCTCGCATCGGCGTCGACAAGGCCGCGGCCCAGCGCGTGCGCATCGACCAGTCGAGCGACAACAGCGTGGTCGGCACGCCCTTCTACATGGCGCCCGAGCTGTGGCGCGGCGACCCATCCTCGCGCGCGACCGACGTGTACGCCTGCGGAGTGCTGCTCTACATCCTCGCCAGCGGCACGCCGCCGCTGACCGGCAACACGGCGCTCGAGCTGGCGCGCCTGGCCCAGGAGACCGTGCCGAAGCCGCTGCGCGCGGTCGCGCCGTGGGTCGACGAGCGCTTCGCCGCGATCGTCGACCGTTGCCTGCGGCCGCCGACGGAGCGCTACGCCTCGGGCGACGAGCTGTGCTCGGCCTTCGAGGCGCTGGCCTTGACGGGCAGCGGCACCGACACGGTCGGCGGCAACCCGTACCGCGGCCTGCAGGCCTTCGAGGCCCGCCACCGCTCGGTGTTCTTCGGCCGCGGCGCGGAGATCCGCGCGGTCGTCGACCGCCTGCACGCCGAGTCCTTCGTGCTGGTCGCCGGCGACTCGGGGGTCGGCAAGTCCTCGCTGTCGCGCGCCGGCGTGTTGCCGGTGTTCAGCGAGCAGGCGCGCGACGGTCGGGCCTGGACCACGCTGTCGCTGATGCCCGGTCGCCGACCGCTGCAGACTTTGGTGTCGGCGCTGGCCTCGAAGCTCGAGTGGACCGAGCAAGCTCTGCGCGAGCAGATCGAGGCGGAGCCCGGCGAGCTGGTGCGAAGGATCGCCAAGCAGCAGGGCAAGAGTCAGGGCCTGATCTTCTTCATCGATCAGCTCGAGGAGCTGGTCACGCTCGCCGACCGCCATCAATTGGCCGCGGTCGGCCGCTTCCTCGCGGCGCTCGCCGAGGGCCCCGCGGGCATCCGTCTGCTGGCGACGGCCCGCGGCGACTTCCTCACCCGCGTCGCCGCGCTGCCGCACATCGGCTCGCACATCAACGCCGCGATCTATCTGCTCACGCCGCTGACGGACTCGGGCCTGCGCGAGGCGATCGTCGGGCCCGCCGCGCTGCAGGACGTGCACTTCGACTCCGACGCGTTGATCGAGGAGCTCGTGGTCGCCGGCGCCGAGGGCAGCCTGCCGCTGATGCAGTTCGCGCTCGCCGAGCTGTGGGACGCCCGCGACAAGGCCACCCGCAAGATCACGATGCAGGACCTCGAGCGCATCGGCCGGGTCACGGGTGCGCTCGCTCGCCACGCCGACAACGTCGTCGACGCGCTGCCGGCCGCCCAGCGCGTCGCCGTGCGCCGCTTGTTGATGCGCCTCGTGACGATCGAGGACACCCGCGCCAGCCTCCCGCGCGAGGAGCTCGTGGTCGGCGATCAGCTGCAGGAGGCCGCGCTCGAGGCCCTGGTCCACGGCCGCCTCGTCGTCGTGCGCGAGGCCCAGGACGGCACCGTCTACGAGATCGCCCACGAGGCCCTGATCCGCAACTGGGGCACCCTGCAGCGCTGGATCTCCGACGAGCGCGAGAGCCGGGAGATCCGCAATCGCCTCGAGCTCGCGGCCCTCGAGTGGCAACGCCTCGGCAACGGCCGCGTCGGCCTGTGGAGCGCCGACCAGCTCGAAGAGGGCGCCTCGCTCGAGCTCGAGACCCTGCGCCCGCGCGAGCTCGCCTTCCTCACCGCCGGTCAGGCCCAGGCCCGACGCGCCCGTCGGCTCAAGCTGCTCGCGTTAGGCAGCATCCCGGCCCTCATCGTCGCATTGTTCATCGGCTTTCGTGTCCAGCAGGCCCGCGAGCTCGCCCAGAAGGTCGACGAGCAGTTCGCGTTGGCCCAGGCCTCCCTGGCCCAGGCCCGCGTGCTTCAGGAGGACACGGCACGCCTGCGTCAGCAGAGCTTCGCAGAGTTCGACGCAGCGAGATACGAGGCCGGACAGATCTCCTGGGCGAAGGCTCGTATCGCGGCCACGGAGGCCGACCGAAAGTTCCGCAGCACGATCCAGGGCTTCGACGCCGTGCTGAGCCTCGACCAGGACAATTCGGTCGGCCGGGAGCGGCTGACCGACGTGATCCTCGAGCGCGCGCTGGCTGCCGAGCACGACAACAAGCGCGAACTGGCGGCGGAGTTGGTCGAGCGTCTCCCCGTGGGCAGCGACCAGCACGCCCGCTGGTTCGCCCCGGGCACGCTCGCGCTACGCACGACGCCGTCGGTGTCGGTCTCGATCGCCGAATATGTACAAGATCCGGTCAGCATGCGCTTCACGCTCGAGCGGACCCGTGTCCTCGGCGATACCCCGCTCGGTCCGGTCGAGCTGGCGCAAGGCTCGTACCAGTTGAGCTTGAAGCTGACCGACGAACTCACGATCGTATATCCGCTGATGATCGGCCGCAATGAAGCGCTGGCGCTCGAGCTGGCGCTCCCGCCACCCGAGCATATCCCTGCAGACTTCATCTATATCCCTGCCGGTCGATTCCTGTTCGGCAGCCCGGATGACGAGATGGTCCGCCGGTTCTTCACGACGGCACCCCTGCACGAGGTTCGCACCGATGCGTTCATGATCGCCCGCCACGAGACGACCTACGCGCAGTGGCTGGAGTTCCTGCGGGCGCTCCCTCCAGAGCAACGAAGCAATTTCCTGCACGGCGACGACGGCACATTCATCGGCGCGGGAATCAAGCTCTCGGCCAGCGACGAGGGCGTGTGGAGCCTGTCGGTCTCGGCCGGCGAGCGCACCTATACCGCCGTCGAGGGCCAGCCCATCGTCTACCAGGGGCGCGCCGTGAACGCCAACCAGGACTGGCGCCGCTGGCCCGCGAGCGGGCTCAATATTGCGGATGTGAAGGCCTATATTGCCTGGCTCGAGACCAGCGGCAAGCTCCCGGGGGCACGACTGTGCACCGACTGGGAGTGGGAGCGTGCGATGCGGGGCGCCGATGCCCGGCGCTATCCGCATGGTGATCGGCTGGAGCCAGAGGACGCCAACATTGATCAAACCTATAAGAAGGTCGCCGAGGCGATGGGACCGGACGCGGTGGGCCTACACCCGGGCACGCGCAGCCCCTTCGGGCTCGACGATGGCGCCGGCAACGTCTGGGAGTGGGTCGTATCGAGCCTGAATGCCGACGAATACGCGGTCCGCAGCAGCTCGTACGCCTATGACGACTTCTCGAGTCTGGTCGTGAATCGCGCCCTTCTGCAACCGGAGATGCGTGATACGACAACGGGTCTGCGGGTCTGCGCGACGCCGAAGCAGTGATCGCCATATCGCCGCGACGTTGCGCAACGTCGCTCGGTAGTTGCGCACATCCGATCGTATCCGAGCGGGCTGCAGGTGATCGGCGTGCGCACATGCGACGTGATGTTTTCCGTTGTAGGGGGGCAGCCCCCAAGGTAGAAAACCTCCAGGAGTTGAAGACATGGTGGATAAAATTCGATGTTTAATGAGTGCTGTCTCGCTGGTCGTGTCTGCGACTGCCGCTGGATGTGACCAGGAGCCCGACCTAAACAGCAATTTACTGGCGAGCGACGCGCCTGACGATGATCACCTGGACTTCACGCCCGTCGACGACTCGGTGACATTCCGAAGCCTCGTCGACAACGGCCAGGAGATGAACGGGTTCAATCTGAACGGGTTCAAGCTGAACGGGTTCAAGCTGAACGGGTTCAAGCTGAACGGGACGGTGCTCAACAGCGTCCTGCGGCTGAACGTGACCATGTCGAACCTGGCGATCTCCAGCGGCAGCCTGCTGAGCGCCTTCGACACCGGCTCGCAGACGACGCGGATTGGCGCGCAGCTCAACGGCCTGGTGTTCAACCTGGGCTTCGACCCGCTGGCCACCGGAGTGGACACGCCCACGAAGATCAAGATCAATACCGTCGTGCAGAGCGGCGTACAGCCCGACGTGTACTTCTACAACGTGGAGAACGAGGCCTCGCCGGGCGTCTACGAGCCCGCCTGCCGTGACGGTGCTGGCAATCCGGTCGATGCCATCGCCCTCAAGAACAGCTGGGATCCGGACAGCGGCATGCGCCTCGATATCAGCGACGCGATCACCTGGGCCTGCCGCGGCGCGGCACTCGCCAAGGCGGTCGAGTGGGGCTACCGCCCGTGGATCAGCCCGGACATGAGGGATGCGCACGAGGCCGCTGTCCGCATGATCCGCGCCGACTACTTCGGCGATGGGGTCACCCACACCACCAACGGCACTACGATCGACGTCTCCGACAAATGGGGCATCCAGACCTCCGACACGGCCTGGCCGATCGAGGCCAAGTGGGGCCCCGACGGCGCCGTGTGCCTCAACACCCCGCGCAAGCTGTTCTGGCCGCGCAACGGCATGCCCGAGGCCGCCTCGCTGCCGTACTGCACCCACAACGGCCTTGCTGGCGGCACGCCCAACAACGACCCCTCCCAGTACGGCGGCCTGCTGATGACCCGGGCCATCCCGAACAGCAACCCCAGCGCCTACTGAGCTGGCCTCGTGCTCGCCCGGGCGGTCCCTCCTACGCCCGGTCGCTCTCGCCGCGACGCGACTTGCGTTCGCGGCGTTCGTGTTGGTTGCGTCCGCGGCGCCTGCCGCCCCTTGTCAACGCCGCGTCCGCGCTGCTACTCCGGGCCATGCGCCTGCGCCCGCGACCGCTGACCGTCCCGCTGCTCCTCGCCCTCGCCACCGCCTGCGCCCCCACCAACAAGGCCGTCCCCTATCCAAGCGCTGCCCCGGCGAAGGGTGACCCCGCCGCCACCGTCAGCACCGGGCTCGTGCGTTACTTCGACCGCAGCGTCGACCTGGGGCCCTTCCTCGCCGGCTTCCCCTTCGAGCGCTGGATGCCGAGCCTCGAGACCGGGCGCCTGTTCTTCTTCGCCACCGGCGACCGCTACACCCTCAAGATGCTCGACCTGGCCGGCGTCGCGGGCCCGCTCGACCTCGGCAAGGCGACCACCGTCAGCGACGTCGACTGGTCGAAGCGCAGCCTGTGGAGCCTGCACCACCACGCCGCCAGCGACACGTTGTGGCTGCACGCCGACGAGCGCAACGACGAGCGCATGAACCTCTGGACCCTGGACCTCAAGTCCGGCGCGCTCAACCAGGTCAGCGACCACGAGTACGTGTACGGCCTCGGCTTCTCCGCCGACGAGACCCAGGTCGCCTACTTGCCGCGCAGCGGCAGCAAGGCGCCGTTTCGCAGCTGTTTGCGGGTGATGGACATCAAGACCCGGGCCGCGCGCGAGGTCGTGTGTGACACCCAGAGCCTGCGCTTCACCTGGTCCGAGATCCGGTGGTCACCGCAGGGCGACGAGGTGTACTTCCAGGCCCAGGTCGATGGCGACCGCAATCGCGTGCAGCTGGTGGCGGTCGACCTCAAGGCGGCGAAGCCGACGGTGAAGGTGTTGACCGACCCGAAGGTCCAGCGCACCGATGCGACGGCGCTCAAGGGCTGGGTCGAGGGCGACGGCCTGGTGTTCCTCGCCAACGACGACGGGTACATGAACCTGCACCGATACTCGCGCAAGAGCGGTCAGGTGCGGCAGGTGACGCGCTTCACGGAGGACGTGAGCAGCGCGCGCCTGGTCGACGCCGGGGTGTTCGCGGTCCACCGCACGCCGATGGGCTCGACGCTGGTGCTGGTGGACCCGGGCAGCGGCAAGCAGCTCGGTGTGATGCCGCAGCGCGGCAAGGCGGACGTGATCGACGGTCACGGCGAGCAGGTGTTGTGGAAGCAGGAGGCGCCCGACCTGGTGTTCGAGGCCAACCTCGCAACGGTCACGCCGAGCGACGGCAAGGCGGCCGGCCTCAGCAACACGCAGGTGATCACGCTGCCACCAGCGGTCGCCGGAGCGATCGTGCAGTGCCGCGCCGAGGCGGTGAAGATCCCGACCTTCGATCGGGATCGGACGACCGGCAAGGCGCGTGAGCTGCATGCCTTCGTGCTGCGCCCGATCCGTCCGCTCACCGACCGCACGCGCGAGCTGGCGCTGGTGCGCGCCTTCTACGGCGGCGAGAACGAGTACAGCACCTTCGACCATGTCATGTGCGCCGCCGGCCTCACCGTGATCAGCCCGGCGGTCCGCGGCAGCGATGGTTTTGGCAAGGCCTTCATGGCCCTCAACGACGCCGACCTCGGCGGCGACGAGATCGTCGACCTGTTTTACGTCGCCCGCTGGGCCGAGAAGACCCTCGGCCTGGCGCCGCGGCAGATCGGCGTCTACGGCGGCAGCCACGGCGGTTATGCGACCATGCGCGCGCTGACCTTCCCGCCCGCCGCGATGGGCGGCCGCGGCGAGCCCTTCGACTTCGGCTTCGGCCTCGCCCACGCCGGCTTCTCCGACATCAAGAGCTTCCACGATCAGTGCAACATCCCCGACTGGGTGGTGCTCGAGAGCGGCGATCCCTCGCAGCCCTCGCAGCTCGCCCGCATGCGCGACCGCAGCCCGCTCAGCCACGTCGACCTGCTGCGCGCCCCGCTGCTGCTCACCCACGGTAGCAACGACTGGCGGGTCCCCGTCGGCGAGTCGCGGGCCTTCGCCGAGAAGGCCAAGGCGCTCGGCAAGCCGGTCACCTACGTCGAGTTCGCCGGCCAGGGCCACCACATCGAGGGCGTCGCATTGCAGCGCCAGCTGTTTCAGGCCCGCTTCGATTTCCTCATGACAGTGGCCGGGGCCGCGCCCGGCCGCTGATCAGCATACTCGCCCGATAGTCAATATCAGGGCTCTTTCACGCAACGAAAGCCGACGTCCGCGCGTCGGTCCTTGAGCGTACGATATGCGCGCGCGGTGACGCGGATCTGATCGTCGGTGTCGCTCATGAAGCCGCCGCCGCGGATTACCCGATTCGAGGTGTCCGCCTGGGCCTGGACCCCGCCGCCGTCGACGCTCTCATCGAGCTCGAAGCGATACAGCTCCTCGACGCTCGCGGTCCACTCCCACACATTGCCCGCGAGGTCCTGCACGCGGTCGCGTCCGGCCCCGCGCGGGTACTCGCCGACCTTCGCCGTGCCCTCCGCGCCGTCCTTGCCCACGAACAGCGAGCGCCACAGCTTGCCGTACGCCTGCTGGAAGTAACGCCCGCACTCGCGGCCGCACGCGTTCACCAATCGTGGGCCCGGCTCCTCCTCGCCCCACGCGTAGCTGCGCTCCTGCGGGCCGCCGCGGGCCGCCCACTCCCACTCGTACTCGCTCGGCAGGCGTCCGCCGCGGGTCCGACAATACGACTCGGCCTGATGCCAGCTCACGCAATTCACCGGGTGCCGACCGCGGCCGACCTTGTCACCGTTGCACAGCTCGCTCTCGGTGCTGCGCTCCTGCGGCGTGAGCTCCTCGCGCTGCACCGTCGTCGGCGCGGCGGAGCACTTGCCCTCGTCGACGCACGCGGCATAGTCGGAGACCGTGACCTCGTGCAGGTCCATACAGAAGTCGGCGACGGCGGCGTTGGTGTCCGACGACGAGGGCTTGAAGCGGCCGCCCTCGACGAGCACGGTGCCGCGCGGACAGGGCCTGTGCGTGCGCTGGGCGGCGAGCTCCTCGGGCTCGAGGATCGGCTCGACCTCGAGGCGGAGCAGCGCGCCGCAGCGGGCCGTCGGCGCCGAGCCGCCCTCGTTGCCGTAACAACTGTCTGGGTCGCCGTCGCTGCGCTCGAAGCCGCGTTCGGCCGAGGAGCGGGCGCCGACGCTGGGCCCCGAGTTGAGGCCGCCGCCGGCGCCGATCCTCGCACCTGCCCCGGAGGACAGGTTGAAGGCGCCGACGGTGACCCCCGTGATCACGTGGGTGGCCTGCTCGCAGCCGCCGCTCAGCTCGGCGCGGCCGATCCGCTCGTTGTGGGCCTGGTGCTGGCCGGCGACGGTCATCGCCAGCGACAGCGCGCCGTGGCGCTCGAGCTCGGCCTCCAGCTGCGCCGCGCCGAGCGGGATCTTCGCGTAGAGCTCGGTCGTGTTGCTGAAGGTCTGGTCGTCGCGCTTGGGCTCGACCGCGGTGTAGCTGTAGCGGCCCGCCACTTTGCAGCGGCGCACGACCTCCATCTCGCAGCCCTCGTAGCGGACCGCGATCAGGCCCCTGTCGCTCTTGACCATGCCCTCGAGCGTGGCGCGATCCGAGGACGGCCACTCGATGATCAGCGGCCGCGCGCTGCTCTTCATCACGCCGCAGCGCGCCTGGCCCTGGGCGTCCATCTCCGGGCTGCGGGCCATCCGCGCGGCGAGGTTGTTCCTGCCGCAGGCGGTGACCAGCGCGAGGGGGACCAGCGCGAGGTTGACGAGCATAAGGCCGATGAGACATGTCCGTTGGGACATGTCCGATCGGGCCGGAGATAGCGGACGATTACGCACGCCGCACAGTACCGCAAAGCCGCGCCGGTCGCAGCGGCGTGGGTCTCGCCGCGGGGCCTCAGCCGGGTGGTTCGCGGCGCAGGGCGGCGACGGCCCGCTTGAGCTCGGTCAGGCCGTCGCCCGGGCGGGCCTGCCAGCGGACCAGCCCATTACGGTCCAGCACCAGGGTCGCGGGGATCTTCCCGACCCGCAGGCGGGCCGCGAACTCGTTGCCCGCGTCGTGCAACACCGGGAAGCTGAGCCCGAGCTGGCGCGCCATCGACTGCGTCTCGCTGGCGTACTCGTCCTCGCCGATGCCCAGCACCAACAAGTCCGGGTCGCCCGCCGCGAGCTTCTGCACCGCCGGCAACGCCCGCCAGCACGGCTCGCAATACTGGGCGAAGAACTCCACCACCACGACCTTGCCGCGCAGCCCCTCGCTAGCGAACGGCGTGCCCTCGACCGTCCTGCGCGTGAAGTCCGGCAAGGGTCGACCCAGCGTCGGCCCCGGAGCCGAGGGCGGCAGGCCGGGCGCCGCACATGCAAACAGCGTCGCCCCTCCCCCGAACAATGCCGCGGCCAGCGCGAGCGCGGACCGACGGACCCTGGGACGAGCGCTCGCTGGCATCGCGCGAGTGTTGCACAGGCGCGAGGTCGCGGGGTGCTCGCTGCGGTCGCCAGGGCCGCCAAAGTGCCACGCGTGAGGGGCCAACGGGTCCTGCGTGCGTGTTCACGCAAAGCTTTCGCGGGCGTTCGGGCGGGGCGCCAGGGGTGGCGTGATACTGTTCGCCCTTGCTCCCGGGCCTGACCGTGCTAGCCGTGCTCACCGACGCGCCGAACTACAGCCGCGTCCCGCCGGAGCTGGGCCCGCAGGTCGGCTGGCTGTGTCTGGGGCTGCTGGTGTTGTTGTTGGCGTGGCTGGCGTCGCGAATGGAGTCGGTGCGGCGCAGCTTCCTCGCGCTCGAGGACCCGCGCATGTTCGCGACCATGCGCATCGGCGTCGCGCTGATGACGATCCAGTGCTTCTGGAACCTCAAGCCGTACTGGCGGATGCTGTTCAGCGACGAGGGCCTGTACACCATCGAGGAGGCCCGCTCGCGCATGGGCGGCGCCTCGCTGTCCGGCTGGACTTCGATGGATGGTTTCCTCGACCACTGGGCGGCGCTCAAGTTTTTTTGGGGCAAGCACTCGGTGTTCTTCCTCGACGCCGCGCCGGACTTCGTCGAGACGTACATGTACCTGTTCTTCGCCGTGCTGCTGCTCTACGCGGCCGGCGTGCTCAGCCGCGTCACCGGGCTCGTCGCCTGGTTGATGATGTCGAGCATCTACAACCATAACGCCCTCTATCTCGAGGGCACCGATACCGTCTATCGCACCTTCTTCTTCATCCTGCTGTTCGCGCGCACCGGCGCGGCCTGGAGCGTCGACAACCTGGTGCGCTGCTGGTGGCTGCGCCGGCGCGGCAAGCTGACGGAGGGCAAGGTCTACCCGCTGGTGCCGAGCTGGCCGCGCTACCTGATGATGGGCCAGTTGATGGTCATCTATACCAGCACCGGCCTGGTGAAGACCGGCTCGGTCTGGCAAAACGGCGACGCCCTCTATTATTCGCTGAACCTCGACCACTTCTATCGCTTCGAGGGCATCACGCAGATCGTCTCGGCCGCGCTCGGCACCACCGTGTTCCGGGCCATGACCTGGGTGACCCTGTGGTGGGAGTCCTGCTTCGCCGTGCTGGCCCTCGGCATGGTCCTGAAGTTCGGCCTCGAACACCGCGAGCAGCCCTGGTACCGCGCGCAGGACGTCTGGTGGCGCCGCTGGTCCGGCCGCGCCGCGCTGCTCGGCGCGTACCTGGTGCTGTATCGGGTGATGCTGCTCGCGTACCCGTATTGCGTCGAGCTGCCCAAGGACGCCAACAACCAGGCGATCGCCCGCATCGTCGAGACCGGCACCACGCAGCTGCACACCGTGTTCGCCGGCCTGGTGCCCGCCGCGGTGTTGTTATGGTTCGTGCTCGGCCGCTGGCCACTGCGGGTGCGTCGCTTCACGATCGATCAGGGCTGGCTGCGCCGCTGGCTGCTCGGACGCAGGCTCTGGCTCGGCCTCGGCCTGGTGTTCCACGGGTTCCTGATCGTGTTCATGAACATCGGCATGTTCCCCTTCATCATGCTGATGACCTACGCCGCGTGGCTGACCGGCGAGGAGTTCGCGGCCGCACTGCGCTGGCTGGTCGGCCTCGTGCAGCGCAGCCCGCTCGGCCGCCTGCTGCCGGCGCGATGGTTCATCGCCGCCAACGATCTCGCGCGCCCGGCCCAGGCCGCCGAGGACGTGCCGGCCCGCGGTCGCTCGCTGCCCGACCTCGTCGTCGTGCTGCTCTGCCTCGGCCTGCTGTGGCTGATCTGGCAGCGCGCCAACGGTGAGCGCGAGCTGACGACCCAGGTCTATGTGTGGTTCGGCGTGGTGCTCACGCTCGGCCTCGGCGCGCGCTTCATGCGAGCAAAGCCGCTGGGTGGCGGGCCGGCGCTGGCGTACGGCGCGGCCGGTCGGGCCGTCGCGCTCGGCTTTTTGGTCTCGCACGCGCTGGTGGTCAGCCTCAGCCTCGCGCCGAACTACCCGATCTTCAGCAGCTGGCGCGGCCCGACGCGCGCGCTGTTCGGCAGCTGGCTGAGCGTCACCGGCACCTCGCAGAGTTGGAAGATGTTCGCCCCCAACCCGCCGCGCGCCAACGTGTTCATGAAGACGGTGGTGGTACTCAAGGACGGCACGCGCTGGAACGTCGGCAACAACGCCTACGACTGGCGCCCAAACCCGTGGATCTGGAACGACCGGCTCCGCAAGATGCACCGACGCATGGTCAGCAAGGGTCAGGCCTACCTGCGCGCCTGGTCGAGCTTCCACTGCCGCGAGTGGTTCCTCGCCACCGGTGAGCGCCCCGCATCCGTCGAGATCCACAAGCTCGTCACGAAGATCCCGAGCCCCGACCAGGTCGCCACCAAGGGCTACTACGAGCCCGCCAAGCTCAAGATGACCGATGAGCTGGTCGAGACCCACGCCTGTCCGCTGGCCGGCGACATCCCGCCGTACATGAAGGTCCGTCGCGGCTTGCCGCTCTCCGCCGAGGAGCAGGCCCAGCTCGATGCCGAGGTCGAACGCGAGGCCAAGGCCGCCGAGAGCAAGCGCCGCAGCTGGGCCAGCCGGCGCGACTGGGGCGGCGCCGGCCCGACCACTTCAGCGACTCCCACAACTCCCGCCACTCCCGTGACTCCCTCGACTCCGACCACGCCGCAGCCGTCTCCCGCACGCCCTGGCCATCTCGACGACGAGCCCGCCCTCAAGGCCGGCGAAGACGGCGAGTGAACCTGACCCCGAGGACATCCGACCATGGCCGACACCACCGACCCCGCGCTCGTCGAAGCCCTGCTGCGCGCGCCGCAGCAGGCGGTCGCCGCCGACGGCCGCCGCTGGGCCTACAAGAAGCCGGTCGGCCTGGTGCTGGCCAGCCTGTTCGTGCTGTACCACGTGCTGGTGCTGCTGCAGCACACGACGCCATCGGTGGGACTGGCGACGGAGTTCAACAAGAAGCTCGGTGAGAGCTTGAAGGCCGGGCACTACATGCGCGCGGCCTCCAGCGTGCAGAGCTGGTCGATGTTCGCCCCGAACCCGCACCGCAGCAACATGTTCTTGCAGGTCTTCGTCGAGCTCGACGACGGCACGCTGCTCGACCTGAAGCACGACATGTACGGGCGCCGCGAGTACCCGTATATTTTTTACGATCGCATGGGCAAGATCAATCGTCGGTTGATCGAGCAGGACCGGTATCAGCGGCACTACGCTGCGTATGTGTGTCGCGAGTGGGCGCTCGAGCACGGCGGGCAGCCGCCGGTGCGCGTGCAGTTCGTGAAGATGTGGACCAAGGTCCCGCACCCGGCCAAGGTGATCCCGCACGGCGGCTTCGATCCGATGCAGCTCAAGCTGACCAAGGAGCACATGCCCAGCATCGAGTGTGCGAGCACCGTGCACGCCCAACTGCCCGACGACATCCGCGCCCGTCATGGCCTGCCGCCGCTCGAGCCCGGGGTGTTTCGTGATGTCATCATCCAGACCTGGTGGGACAAGGCCGAGGTGCGCGCGAAGACCATCGAACGTCGACGCGCCATCGCCACGCCCGTCGAGGACACACCCGCGGTCCCCGAAGCCGGCGGCGCCGGGGGAGGGGACTGAGCCATGATCAGCAATCTCCTCGGTATGTTGATGTTCGCCGCCGACAAGCCGGCGGTGGTCGACGTCTCGGCGCACCTCGACACCGCGACCGCGGCGCTGTGGGCCATGCTGGCGCTGGCGCTCGGCTTCTTCGTGCTGCGTCCGGAGCTGTGGCGGCGGTTATGGTTGACGCAGGTCGACCCGCGTCCGGCCGGCCTGTTTCGCATCGTCTTCGGCATCGTCGTGTTGTGGACGATGGTCGACCTGCTGCCGATCGCGCGGTTCCTGTTCACGGACGAGGGCCTGTGGTTGCCGGCGATGGCGCGGCGCAACTACGGCGGCGAGTTCCGGCTGTTGTGGGATCCGGAGCACGGCTTCGAGCGCTGGTACGACTGGCTGCTCGCGCTCTATTACCGGTTCTCGCTGTTCCACATCCGGGCCGACCCGCCCTTCGTGTACGGGGTCTACGCGGCGACCCTGGTGTCGGTGACGCTGATGATCCTCGGGATCAAGACGCGCATCTCGACGATCGTCAGCTGGTTCCTGGTCAACTCGATCTACGGATACAGCCCGATCTTCTTCAGCGGCGGCGACACGGTGCTGCGGGTGTTCCTGTTCCTCGGCATGCTGACGCGCTGGGGCGAGGCCTACTCGCTCGACACCTGGTGGCGCCGCAAGAAGCAGCTGCTGGCCGGCGCGAGCCAGCTGCCGCCGCTGCGACTGATCCCCGCGTGGCCGCTGCGCATCATGATGCTGCAGCTGGCGATCATCTACTGCGCGACCGGTGCGCTCAAGAGCGGTCACACGTGGATGGATGGCACCGCGCTGTTCTTCGCGCTGAACCTCGACCACTTCTATCGCCACCCCGCGCAGATCCAGCTCGTCACGTTCTTGCAGATGATCTGGGCCCTGCCGATCGCCACCTGGATCACGCGGATCTGGGAGACCGCGTTCCCGCTGGCGCTGCTCGGCGCGGGGCTGCGGGCCTTCGAGCGCGAGCGGGTCGCCGGCATCTGGCCGGTCGCTCCGCTGTGGCGCAAGCTGCCGTCGTATCTGTGCCTCGTCGCGCTGTTCGGGGTCGGTGGTTATGTCGCGGCGCTCACGGCCCTCTACTTCTATGACCCGAGCATCGGCCCCTGGCCGATCGGTCGCGAACAGGCCGCGGTCCTCATCGGCTCGCTCAGCGTCGTCATGCCCGCGCTGATGCTCGGCCTCTACCTCGCGCTGCGCCGCTGGCGGCCGCGCTGGCACGCCCTCGCCCTCGACTGGCTGCTCGGCAAGCGCCTGTGGCTCGGCGTCGGCATCGTCATGCACCTCGGCATCGACCTGCTGATGAACGTCGGCACCTTCGTCCAGGTCATGCTCGCCGTGTACATCCCCTGGCTGTCCGGCGCCGAGCTCGAGCGGGTGTGGAAGACCCTGATGTCGCGCCCCCAGAGCCCCGCCGAACGCCCGCGACACAAGCAGCGCTGGCAGACGGTCCTGCTCGCGCCCATCGATCGCCTGCGTCACCGCGCCCCGCGGCCGGCCTATCGTGTGCATCACAACCCCGACGAGCACAGCGTGCGGCGCGCGGCGCTGCTGCGGATGTGGGACCTCGGCGAGCGCCTCGAATTCGCGGCCGACCCCGCGGTGGTCTCGCGGCAGCTGTGCGTCGAGCTCCCGGGCCAGGGCCGACGTCAGGGCGCCGACGCTGGACGTGCGCTGGTGCCGGTGCTGCCGGGCTTCTGGTGGATGTATCCGTGGTGCCTGGTGCCGGGTCTGTCGCGCGCGTGCGGCTGGCTGGTGGTGCGCACCTTTCGGTAGTCGAGAGGCCCGTCACGACCGCGGCGGTGAGTGAATCACAGCGCGGCGGCGACGGCCTCGGCGCGGCCACCGAGCTGGCGAGCGACCGACTCGGCGATGCGCAGGCCGTCGAGCGCGGCCGAGACGATGCCACCGGCGAAGCCCGCCCCCTCGCCGCTCGGGTACAGGCCCGGCGTGCTCGGGGACTCCAGGGTCTCCGGGTTGCGATCGATGCGGACCGGACAGCTCGTGCGGCTCTCGAGGCCCACGGCCACGGCCTCGGGTCCGAGGAAGCCCGGCATGCGCTCACCGAGCGAGCGCAGCGCGTGCTGCAACGGCGGCCCCAGCGAACCGAGCAGCAGATCCAGTCGCGCCGGCTCGAGCCCGCGGTGGTAACTGGTCGCCGGCAGCAGCTTCGACAGCCGACCCGCCGCCAGATCTGCGAGGCCCTGCGCCGGTGCGACGAAGCCACCGCCGCCCGCCTGATACGCCGCGGCCTCGAGCGCCGCCTGATACGCGACCCCCGCGAGCGGGTCGCTGGCGTCGAAGCCCGCCAGCGCGAGCTGGGCCGCGCCGACCTCGGTGACCAGGCCCGAGTTGGCGAAGCGGCCGTGACGGGCGCTGGGGCTCATGCCATTGACGACCTGCATGCCGGGGTCGGTGGCGGCGGGCACGATGAAGCCGCCGGGGCACATGCAGAACGAGAACACCGCGCCGCCGGGGGTCTGCTCGACGAGGCGATACGCGGCGGCGCCGAGGGCCGGGTGTCCCGCGAGGCCGCCGTACTGCAGGCGATCGATGAGGCCCTGCGGATGCTCGATGCGCACGCCGAGCGCGAACGGTTTAAAAGAGAGGCGCACGCCGGCCGCCGACAACCAGCGTTGCACGTCGCGGGCCGAGTGTCCGGGCGCGACGACGACGGCCGCGGCCGGCACGAATTCACCGTCGTGCAGGCGGACCCCGCGGACCGCACCGGTCGGGCTGGTGACCAGGCCGTCCACTCTGGCGTCGAAGCGGATCGTCGCGCCCGCGGAGGCGAGGTGCTCGCGCATCGCCGTGATCACCTTCGGCAGGCGATTGGTGCCGATGTGCGGGCGCGCGTCGATCAGGATGTCGGCCGGCGCTCCGTAGCTCGCCAGCGCCTCGAGCACCAGCCGCACCGGCCCGCGCTTGCTCGCGCGCGTGTACAGCTTGCCGTCGGAGAAGGTCCCCGCGCCGCCCTCGCCGAAGCAGTAGTTGCTGTCGGCCACCAGCTCGCCGCGCTGACTCAGGCTCGCCAGGTCGCGACGGCGGGCCCGGACCTCGCGGCCGCGCTCGAGCACCAGCGCCCGCACGCCCGCGCGGGCCAGGCCCCATGCGCAGAACATGCCCGCCGGTCCGGCGCCGACGATCACCACGGCTGGCGCTTCGGACATGTTCGAGAGGACAGGCGGCAATCGCTCGGCGGGCACCGCCAGCGCGTCGTCGAGGCGGATCGCCAGCTCGACGTGGACGCGGACCTTGCCGCGGCGGGCGTCGATCGCACGGTGCACGATCTCGACGCCGCGCACCGAGGCCTCGGGCAGCTGGGCCGCGGTCGCTGCGGCGCGACGTAACGCGGCCGGGTCGAGGAGCGCGTCGGGGTGGAGGTCGACGCGCACGGTCAGGGGTTCTTGCATGGTCAATCGAGGGCCTTGACGCGCTTTAGCACGGTCGAAGGATCGCTGCCGGGCAGACCCTGGCTCAGTCCGCCGTTTGCACCCGGGGGCTTCCAGGGCATGGCGAGGCCGTCGCCGAGGGCCAGCACGACGCCGCCGACGATCTGCCCGATCGAGCCCATGGCCGGCAGGTTGATCTTGTCGGTGTGGTCGCCGGGGCGGTGATAGTCGCTGTGCACGCCGGTGAAGAAGAACAGCACCGGGATGTCTTTGCGATAGAAGCTCGCGTGGTCGCTGCGGGTCGCCACGCTGCTCTCATAAAGGATCTCCAGGCCCTCGGTGCCGACCTTGTCGAGCAGCGGCATCCAGGCGTCGCTCGAGCCGAGGCCACCGATCGCCAGGCCCTTGGGTCCGAGCCGGCCGACCATGTCGAGGTTGACCATCGCCACCACGCGCTTGAGGTCGAAGGGCGGGGCCTCGGCGAGGGCCTTGGAGCCGAGGATGCCGAGCTCCTCGCCGGCGAAGTTGACGAACACGATCGTGCGCTGCGGGGCCTGCCCGCGCTGTTTGAGCGCGCGCGCCAGCTCGAGCACCATCGCCGTGCCGCTGGCGTTGTCGTCGGCGCCGTTGCAGATGCTGTCGACCGTGCTGCCGCTGCGGGCCTCGCTGCACTGCCCGAGCCCGGCCTGGCCGATGTGGTCGTAGTGCGCGCCGACCAGCACGATCTCCTGCGCGCGATCGGACCCGGGCAGGCTCGCCAGGATGTTGGGCACCATCGTCTGCACCGGCTCGAGCGCGACCGACAGCGCGACCTCCATGCCGGCCATCGGCCCCGAACGCGGCTTGCGACCGAGGTCGATCTCCTCCTGGAGCTTCGACAACTTGCGCTGGCCGAGCAGCTTGTCGACGGCCTTCCACTTCATCTGCACGATCGGCAGCGCCAGCGCCTCGCCGAGCACGCTGGTGCCGCCTGCGAGCGTCGGCAGGGCGTCGGCCTCCCGCTCCTCGGGCGCGACGAAGCTCCGCGGCCCGCGGACCGCGACGACGCCGACCGCCCCGGCCTTGGCCAGCCGTTCGACCTTCGACTTGAGGCTGCCCTCGCCGAAGCCGAAGCGCGGCCCGGGCAGGTTGGCCGCCTCGCGCATCAGGCCGCCGACGATCGTCTGCAGGTCGTACTCGACGGTGAGCGGATCTTCCGGCAGCGGCCACACCTTGGCCAGGTTCTCGGGCGGCAGGAACGACTGGAGCAGCCCGACGAGCCGGGTCCGGGCGCCCTCGTGCAGCTTACGCAGGCCTGCGAGGTCGGCCGCGGCCTTGAGCGGCGTCGCGGCCTCGCCGAACTGCTGGGCCTCCAGTTGCAGCCGCTTGAACAGCAGCATCGGGTCCGGGCGTCCGGGCGCCTCGAGCAGCACGAGGGCGACCTTGCCCTTGAGGTCGATCCCGGCGAGATCGTCATAGTCCGGCGCCGCCGCGGGTTGTCCATCCTTCCCTTCCTTTTCATCGACCTCGGATCTCGCCGCGTAGCCGACAAAAACCAGCTCGCCGCGAACGATCCCCGAACCACTCTGCGGCAATGCGACAAACGCATCGCCGGCAATCGGTGTCGTCTTTTTGCCGCGGTGTAACTGGAGCCCGGGCGCCTGTGTCAGTCGGGCGCCCGTCCGTAACGGGAAGTCGACCGCGAAGCCGGAGCCGACCGGCACCAGACCCAGCTCGCCGTAACGCTGGGAGAGAAAGTCCGCCGCTCGCCGCAGGTCGGGGCTCAGCGTGTAGCGGCCATGATAGTCGTCGGCCGCGAGCACGCCGATGTCCGCCGCCATCCGCCCCACGTCGAGCGCGATCGCCTCGGGCTCCGCGGGCTTTGCAACCGGTTCCGGCGTCGGCGGAGGCGCGCTCGCGGGCCCCGGGCGCGCGCAGGCGACGAGCGCCAGGGCCAGGGCAGGGAGGGTCCACGAATGACGCGCGTGCACGGCGAGGTGGGGCATGTTCGTGCCGGTTTTACCGCAGCGTTCGGCCGCATCGCTGCGCTGTCGCGGCCTCGCGGCCGTGGCATGGCCGTGCGATGGCCGTGCGTTGCTTCACATATCCAGGGGTCGCACGACGAGGTCAGTAGCGACCTCCGCACCCGCTCGGCGACCGGGTCGCACCGCGATAGACGGTGCTTGCCGCTGTATTGACGCCCCATGGCAAGTCGCGTAACGTCCGGGCTCTGCGGGACACATTCCCCACCTACGGGTGACAGACCGGGCTCATGCGGCCACCGCGAAGTGCACCACTTCAACTAGCAAGACAAAGGATTACACAGCGATGAAGCGTCTCAGTTTGATCGGTTCATGGAAGCGGCTTGGCGTTCAGCTCGGCCTCCTTGCAGGTATTGGCCTCGCGTTCGTGGGCGGCACCGAGCCCCCGCGCCTCGAGGCGGCGCCCAAGAATTGTGGGCTCGAGGGCATGTGCACGTTCAAGAAGCCGCTGTTCGGGATCATCCTGGACTACTCGACTTCGATGAACACGGTGTTCGACAAGATGGATCCGGATCCGCTGACGAACACCCGCTGGGCGGGCGCGAAGAAGGCGATCAAGGCCGCCATCGACAGCGACAACGGTTACCTCGCCTCGAACATGATCCTCGGTCTCGTCCGCTTCGGCCACGACCCCGATCCGAACGCCAAGGGCACCACGATCGCCAAGGATGCCTCGGGCATCACCGACGGTCAGAAGCTCGACGTCGGCTGGTACGACGCCGCCGCGCCCGACAAGAAGTACTACGAGTGTACCAACGGCGACGTGATCAACGCCGCGCTCGACGCCCTGCCCGCCCCCATCAACGGTGCCCTCGTCGGCATCGGCACCTGGACCAAGGGCGCGATGGACTTCACCAAGGCCTACATCGCCCAGACCAAGCTCGACCACCCCGCCGACAAGGGGGAGCGCCTCGCGGTCCTCATGGTCGTCACCGACGGCGAGTGGACCAACACGATCGGCACCACCAAGCTGGCGCCCCCGGACCAGGACCCGGCCATCACCGCCGGCGACCTGTTCAACAACCAGGCCATCCCGACCTACGTCGTCGCCATCGGCGAGGCCGAGGGCAAGGCCTTCGCCGACAAGCTGGCGATGGCCGGCGGCACCGGCACCGCCATCGACGCCGTCGACAACGCCGCGCTGGTCGCCGCCCTCAAGCAGGTCATCAAGTCCATCCAGGACAACGTCATCGCCCCGGTCTGCACCCCGGGCCTGCCGCGCATCATGGTCCTCCTCGACGCCTCGTCGTCGATGCTGAACGTCGCCAACAAGCACGCCGGCATTGGCGTGGGTGGCTGGGAGGAGGCCCGTCAGGCCCTCGCCGGCGACATGGGCTCGATCTTCGACGTGCTCGTCAACAACGGCAACCCCGTCGAGGACGTCGTCCACCTCGGCCTCGCGGTGTTCGGCTTCAACGCCCCCGCCGAGGAGAAGCTCGTCGTCCAGTACGGCCCCTGCCGCAAGGACAACTTCGCGTGGGCCCTCGACCCCGCGACCTCTTGCGTCGCGCCGGGCTGCGCCGATCCCTACGGCGCCCCCCCGATCAAGTGGACCTTCCAGGACGGTCAGGCCAACAACCCGCCCGGCTTCGACGAGAAGACCATCAGCCACATGCCCAAGTGCGATGCGGCCCCGAACCTCCCCGGCGCTTGCGTCGGCTCGGGCACCTACGTCCACCTCGGCCTCGAGCTGGTCCAGAAGAACATCGGCACCTACAAGAACGAGTGCAAGGTCGACGGGTACGTCTACCCGTGCAGCGATGCCACCGAGTACATCAACATCATCGTCACCGACGGTGATTACAACTCGACCGACGCCCAGGTTAAGGCGCCGCTCGAGTCGATGTTCAACGCCGGCATCACCAGCTACGTGATCGGCTTCGGCGACCTCGTCATGGTCCCCGCCTCCGTCGTCAAGCTCGACAACATGGCGAAGTGGGGCTCCGGCGGCGTCAACAAGGCCTACAAGGCCGCCGAGCAGGCCGACCTCGAGCTCGCCCTCAAGAACATCATCGAGAAGCTGAGCTTCGACCCCTGCTGCAAGTTCAACGACTGCTCGTTCAACGAGGAGCCGAACACCCTCGAGCCCGATCCGGTCCCGCCGGATCCGGACACGACCACCACCGGGGACGGCACCAGCACCAGCACGACCGACGGTACCAGCAGCACCGGCGACGGCACCAGCAGCACCGGCGACGCCACGACCGACCCGATCACCTCGTCCACCGGTGCGACCACCGTCGACCCGAGCACGACCACCGACCCGGGCACGACCACCGTCGAGCCGACCACCAGCGGCACCGGCGACGGCACGACCGGCCCGCTCCCGACGACCACCGTCGACCCGACCG
>Ga0116158_10000462_pt1 | contig 39877 bp, 27 predicted proteins | sample AD_UKC052_MetaG_FD_89883 | JGI IMG/M metagenome (GOLD analysis project Ga0116158, IMG submission 89883) | Active sludge microbial communities of municipal wastewater-treating anaerobic digesters from USA - AD_UKC052_MetaG | ecosystem: Engineered > Bioreactor > Anaerobic > Digestate | place: USA... | reverse complement strand
GGTATCCATATTTAGAGTTTTACAGTTATGGATTCCGGCTCGCCCGAAATTGGTAGCCAGGGCGAAGTGCCTGAAGGGTAATGGCAACGTCCCGCGGCCGCTTTTTGACATCCATGTCAAAGCGGCACTGTAGACATCGTGTCTTACGCGGACAAGGTGAAGTACGTGAAGGGTGATGGCCGAATAAGCACTGGGCAGTAACCAACAACCAATCCGTCCTTCGGACTTGGTACGATTATTGTTTTCACGCGCATGATTACCTGCCATGCATTCGGGGCGATAGCCCCCGCAATACTCCCGGAGTACTGTTTTTGTCAGTCGAATGCTCAAATATTTTCTTAAGCATTACCCTGATTTTATTGGCTGCAGCCTTTGCGAGGTGAAGAAGAAGGTAACAGGAATCTCAGAATTACTCCCGGAGTACTTTATTGGTTGCGAGTATTGCTGCACTTGCATGTTGGGGCAAAGCCGGTTGGGGTGTAGAGAAGCCCAATTTGGGCGTCTCTACGCTACCAATAAATTTTGACGTCTCTACCCGCGTTGGCCAGCAACAATCCGGGCTCCGAGGGAGGGGTATACGCATGTTAAACATGATAACGTCATGAATACTCCGGGAGTATCCATGGCAAAATCGCAATTTCGCGTTGCTACTCCGGGAGTGTTATTTCATTTTTGTAATCCAGTATCCTGACTGGCATGCAGCCGTCGGGTGGTGCAGGTGTTTATGCGAATATTGCATCCATACGACAAAGCTATGGTATACTCGTGGTGCATTGCACGTACGAAGGCTTGTTCTTTTTTTGCACAACCCTGCCCGGATCTGTCTTTAGTGTCATCATGAGACCAGAGCATGTTTTGCAAGCGGGCTTGTTGGCGAGATCGTAAAGGAGACAATGTGCGACTGATACAAACCGCAGTGGCGGCAATGCTCATGCTGGCCGCGCTGGTGGCCTGCACGGGTGACGGCGATCCGGTCCTGACGAGTGTCGCGGGCCAGGGCTGGATCCATGGCCTGGGTAATGGCAATCAGTCCACGGTGCAAATCGTCGAAGTCACGTTTGACAAAAACGACGCGGCCGCCGAGGGGACGATGCAGGTGCAAAAGGTGAATGCCAATAATACTGTAAATCTCCTGACCTGCGACTATGTCAGCCCGGGAAAGAGCTTTGCCGGCTGGGCCACGAGTCCCTTGGGCGCGGTCATCTATGCCGACAGGGGGGCGATTGTCGTGGGCACGAATCCGGTTGCCCTGTATGCCCGCTGGAACAGTGTCGTCAGCTTTGACGCCAACGGCGGCAGCACGCCGGTGCCGGCTCTGCAAACCAACCTGGTCGGACAGAAGTATGGCTCGCTGGCAACGACTTCGCGAGCAGGCTATGCCTTTGACGGCTGGTGGACCAATGCAGGCGGTACCGGTTCCGCCGAGATCACGGTCAATACCATCATGGACAGAGCCGCTCATACTCTCTGGGCGAAGTGGTCGCCGTTGGACTACACGGTCAGCTTTAACGCCCAGGGCGGGATTCCCCCACCTGATCCCGTGACCGTTACTTCCGGTTCGTTGTATCCATTGCCGTCTGTCAACCGTCCCGGAATGACTTTCATGGGCTGGTGGACAGGCACCGATGCGGCGGCTCGCGTGATCACCGCAACAAATCTTGTCCAGATCGCAAGCAACCACACGTTGTATGCCAGGTGGGGGTATGCCGTGACCTTTGTTGAAAATGGCGGGAGCGAAGTGCCGGATCAGGTCATCGAGTCCGGTAAAACGGTCTTGCAGCCGGCGGCGCCGTCCAGGAATTTGGCAGTTTTTGACGGCTGGTTCAAGGAGGCCGGGTGTGTCACGCCATGGAATTTTGCGACAGATGCCATCACATCGGACGTGACACTGTACGCGAAATGGCTGACGCTGGCCGATGTTTCCTACAAGGACATTGTCAGTGTCCCCGGCGGAACCTATACACAGCAGGATGGCAATTCTGATGGTCTGCCGCTTGCGAGTTTTGGCCATACGATCACCGGTTTCAAGATGGGCAAGTACGAGGTGACCTACGAGCTGTGGCATTTGGTCTATACCTGGGCGACAAATAATGCTTACAACTTTGCCAATGCCGGACAGGAAGGGCATGACGGGCCGATCATCGGTGCCGCTCCGACGATAGCCAGGTTTGAACCTGCAACCAGGATCAACTGGCGATCTGCCATTGTCTGGTGTAATGCCTATAGCCAGATGGACGGGAAGACCCCGGTCTATTACAGTGATAGCGGATTCACCACGCCAATCAAGGACAGTCGTTCCGGGAGCTATGCCAACAGTATCAATCCAGCGGCCGGCAGTTTTGATAATCCGTACGTCAACTGGAGTGCGACCGGCTATCGCCTGCCGACCGCGGGCGAGTGGCAGTATGCCGCCAGTTATAGGGATGGCTTGGACTGGACACCGTACAACTACGCCTCCGGGGCGACGGCAAACTATAGTAACGCAACGGCCACGGGGCTGGTCGCCTGGTACAATGGCAATTCGTCAAGCTCGACAAAGACAGTCGGGACCAGGGATGCCAATGCCCTTGGTATCCACGACATGAGCGGGAATGTCTTTGAGTGGTGCTGGGATTGGTACTCATCACAAGTACCGACGATGGAACAAACCAACTACCGCGGCCCGGTACCTGCATCGTTCAGGGTAATTCGGGGCGGGACCTATAACCAGGCCGCAAAATTTATCCAGATCGGGTATCGCAGTACCTTCGCTCCGTTTGCATCAAGTCAGACTGGTGGTTTCCGGGTGGTCCTTAGCGAGTAGCCAGGGCGAAGTACTCCGGGAGTACAATGTATTGCAATACAGCCATGAATACTCCCGGAGTACTCATAACAAAACCGCAATTACGTCATTTGACTCCGGGAGTACCCTGATATTCGTGCTTTTTTTCAGGAAGATGCTACAGTTGAAGGAGTCCCGTCAGTCTGATCCGGTCCACCTGAATCGATTTTGGCTGCAGGAGCGATTTTTTCAGGGGGAACAGTGTGCTGTCCTGCAAGAATATTGTGATTCTTGTGATGCTGCCTGGCCTCTTTGCAGCCTGCGCTGGTGACGAAGATCCCGTCCTGACCAGTGCCGCTGGCCAGGGCTGGATTTTCAACCTGGGCAATGGCAATCAGTCCAATGTGCAGATCGTCGCAATCACGTTTGACAAAAACGACGCGGCTGCGACCGGGTCGATGCCCGCGCAAAAGGCCAACGCCAATACTACGGTAGAACTTTTGACCTGCGCGTACACCAGCCCGGGCAAGACCTTTGCCGGCTGGGCCCCGAGTCCCCTGGGTGCCGTCACCTATGCCGACAAGGCGCCGATCACACCGGGGACAAATTCGTTCACCCTCTATGCCCGCTGGAGTGTTGTCGTCCGCTTTGACGCAAACGGCGGGATGCCGCCGGTGCCGGCTCAGCAAACCAATCTGTTCGGGAATGCCTATGGTACGCTGCCCATACCAGCGTGGCCAGGCTATGCCTTTGCCGGCTGGTGGCCCGATGCGGGTGGTACCGGGTCCGCTGCGATTACGAACCAGACCATTGTCACAAGGACCAATCACACGCTCTATGCCAAGTGGGGTCCCTTGACATATATGGTCAGCTTTGACTCCCATGGGGGTACGCCCAACCCGCCCTCGCGCCAACTGGAGAGTGGTGCCGTCTATGGCGAGCTTCCGGACGTGACAAAAAGCGGGACGATCTTTATGGGCTGGTGGACCGGAGTCGATGAGAGCGCACAAAAAATCATGGCAACAAATATACAAAAAGTGGCGGCGGATCATGTGCTGCACGCCCGCTGGGGTTTTATCGTCACCTGTGAGACATTCGGGGGGACAGCGGTTTCCCCGCAGACAGTCAGGGATGGCGGAAAATGTACTCAGCCCGCCGGTCCAACAAAAGCGGATGCCGTCTTCGGCGGCTGGTACAAGGATGCAAGCTGTCTCCTGCCCTGGGATTTTGCCAGCGATACCGTGACCGCTGATACTACCCTCTATGCCAGGTGGAACACGGGACACGAGTTTGTCAGCGTGCCCGCAGGCACATACACGCAGACCTCGCACCTGGGACAATCGTTTGAACACACGCTCAGCGCGTTCAAAATGGCCAAATACGAAGTGACCTATGCGCTCTGGAAAAGCGTGCACGCCTGGGCGACCAATAACGGGTATGCCTTTGCCAATCCGGGCCGCGAAGGACATGACGGGACGATCGGTGCAAGTCCGACAGATGCGCGGTACGAGCCTGTAACGTACATCAACTGGCGGGACGCCATCGTCTGGTGCAATGCCTACAGCCAAAAATCAGGCCTGAGTCCGGTCTATTGCAGCGACAGCGGATGCACAATGCCCATCAAGGACAGCCGGGACGGGGCCTACGGTTCTTCCATCAACACAACACCTGGCAGTGTTGATACACCATACGTCAACTGGAATGCGTCCGGCTATCGCCTGCCAACCGAGGGTGAGTGGCAGTACGCGGCCAGTTATCAGGATGGAACAGGCTGGACCCCGTATGACTGGGCATCCGGGGCGACGGGGCCATACACCGATACGGCAGCCACCGGGCTTGTGGCCTGGTACAGCCGGACTGCGGGGGGGGGGGACGCATCCTGTCGGTACCAGGATTCCCAATGCCCTTGGCCTCTATGACATGAACGGCAACGTTTTTGAGTGGTGCTGGGACTGGGGCACCACGACAACGCTGCCGAGCGGTGCAGAGACGGATTACCGCGGTGATGTAACCGGCACATCCAGAGTCAAGCGGGGCGGAAGCTATAACGAGTACGAGGCCTATATGCGGATCGGATATCGTAATATCAACACGCCCTATGGAGAGAACAGCACCTTTGGCCTGCGACTTGCGATGCAGCCGTAGGCACGTCCTGAGCGTAGAGTTGGCGTCTCTACTACCAATAAATTTTGACGTCTCTTCCCGCGTTGGCCGCAACAATCCCGGGTGAAGACCCCGTCGGAGGGGTATACGCATGTTGAAAACATGATAACGTCATGCTACTCCGGGACTATCCATGACAAAATCACAATTACGCGTTGCGACTCCGGGAGTGAATTCTCGTGCGGAGTCTTGTTCGTCATGATAGACTTGGGGCAGCTATGGGCCGCACCTTGTGTCCGGCATGGAGGATTGTCATGGTTGAGACTGTTGTCCGGTATGTCGGGCGTCTCGCGGAAACACTGCTTGTCAAACGCCTGGCTGCTGTTCCCAAAGAAATTCTGGTTGGAGCAGCAGTCGGTCTGGTGTCTCTCATCATCATCCTGACGGATGCTTTTTTGCCGGTCGAGTCCATGCTCTACGACCTGCGCTTCGAAATCAAGCCCAGGGTGGAACGCTCCCGAAACGTTGCGGTGATGGAGATCGACGACGATTCCCTCAAATACATCGGGCGCTGGCCCTGGCGCCGCAATGTCTATGCCGAGGCCCTCGACGCGATGCGGGCCCTCGGTGCCCGTCAGGTGGTATTCGATGTCGAATTTACCGAACCCTCGGCCCGGGTGATCAGCCAGCAGGACATGGTCGAATTCCCCCGCTATGTGCGTGGCGAGCTGGACGGCCTCAGGCGGGAGATCGCCGCCTTTCGCGGGACACTCCAGGCCGGCCAGGCCCGTAACCCCGCGGGTGTGCTGGCCGATTTTGAACGCAGCATTGCCACGCGGCGCGACAGTATCGTTGGCCGGTTGTCGCAGGTGGGGCAGAATGACGACCTGGCCTTTGCCCAAGCCATTGCCCGGCATGGGCAGGTAGTGATTCCCGTCCGCTGCTATGACGAGTCCAACCAACAGACACCGGAGCACGAGCAGGTCTTGACCAGCTACGGGATGCGTCTTGCAACCCCGACCAATGGCATGCGTGGTGTTCTGCGCGCCCGCTGGCTGGACATCCCGGCACCGCCCCTGCATAAAGGGGCGCGTCGCCTGGCCTTTACCAATGTGGACACGGATGAAGACGGGGTGCGCCGCCGGATTGCCCTCTTCCGGGAGTGGCGCGGGGCGCTCTTTCCCCAGTTGGCCTTTGCGGCGCTGCTTGCATCCCCGGGCAGGGCCACCGACGGCATTCCTGCGACCAATATTGAATTCGTTCCCGGATCGCATGCCCTTCTGAAAAACGTTCTCCTTCCCGGCGAAAAAGAACCTGCGGACATCCGCATACCGCTGGACAGCCGGGGGCAGATGCTGATCAACTGGGCGGGAACCTGGCAGGAGAGTTTCTCGCGGTTCTCGTTTTCCGATCTCTTCGCCTACATGGAGGCGGGCAAGGCCCTGCGAGGCCTCTTGGTCGAGGTGGACCGGGAGTATTTCGAGGATCAGGGCGGTCTGGCCCCGCTCGTGAGACAGCTTGAAAGGCTGTTTTCAAAAAGCCGATCGGGCAAAGCCCTCTCGGGTGAGGAGCTCCAGGAAATCGGAGCCCTCGAAGAGCGGGTCTACGCTGTCGGGACGAACGAGCTGGACGTGATGCAGCAGAGCCTGACAAACATGCAGGCTCAAAGTCCGGCAGCACCCGAGACGCGGACTCTGGCCGCAACCGTCAGCAATGTGCGACACGGAATTGGCGCGTACGGAAGGTTGCAGAAAAAGGTGGCGGTCCATGTCAGGCACGCCTACGTCATCATCGGGCAGACGGCGTCATCCACGACCGACCTCGGGACAACCCCCCTCGGGATCAACCAGCCCCAGGTCTTTCTCCACGCCAATACCCTCAATACCATCCTGCAGCGCAGCTTCATCAGGACCATGCCCAAAGCGGTTGAAATCGCGGTTGTGCTTCTCCTGCCTGTTTTCTTCGGGTACGTCTCGCGCCGCCTGCGGCCCTCACGGATCATTCTGGCGGGAACGGCGTTTTTAGCGGCGTTTGCCTTTGTCAACCAGTTGCTCTTCGGGGCGGGAATCTGGATGCAGATGGCGCCCCAGTCCTTTGCCCTGCTGGCAACCTTTCTCATCATTACCGGGATTCACTATGTCCAGGGTGACAAAGAAAAAAAGTACATCAAAAATGCGTTTGGGCACTATCTCTCGCCCGACGTGATCGATGTCCTCGTCAAGGATCCCGCTGCGCTCAAGCTCGGTGGCGAGCGCAAGGTCCTGACGGCCTATTTTTCCGATGTCCAGGGCTTTTCGACCATTTCGGAAAATCTCTCGCCTGAAGCTCTCGTTGACCTTTTGAATGCCTATCTGACCGATATGACGGACATCATTTTCCACCAAAAGGGAACCGTCGACAAATTCGAGGGTGACGCCATCATCGCCTTCTTCGGTGCTCCCGTCCCGTTCGAAGATCACGCACTGAGAGCCTGCCTGGCCTCGCTCGAGATGCAGGCCCGGGTGGCCGAGATGCGCCCGCTCTGGAAAAAAAAGTACGGACACGAACTCTTTGTCCGGATGGGCATCAATACCGGACCGATGGTCGTGGGAAACATGGGCAGCCGGAACAGGTTCGACTATACGATGATGGGCGATTCGGTGAACCTCGCAGCCCGGCTGGAAGGCGTCAACAAGTATTATGGGACGTATACCATGGCCTCCGAATTTACGGTCAAGGATCTTGGCGACGCGATTGTCACCCGCGAACTGGATATCCTGCGGGTGGTCGGCAAGAGCGAGCCAGTGACGGTCTACGAGCTTGTCGCCCGCCGGGGTGAGCTTTCAGCGGAGAAGGCCGATGTGCTTGAGCGATTTGCCGAAGGCCTTGTGGCCTACCGAAAAAAAAACTGGATGGCGGCGCAAAAGCACTTCAAGGCGGCCATGAATCTCGATCCGACGGACGGACCGTCCCGTGTGTACCATGATCGCTGTGCCGAGTTCCGCAAAAAAGCGCCACCGGCCGGGTGGGACGGGGTGTACACACTCAAAGGAAAGTGAGTCCGGCGCGGGCGCAGTTGGCAGGACGGAGGAATTGCGCACAGTCCGGGATGTACAGACACTCAATGGAGAGTGGATCCGGATCGGCCGTCTCAGCGTGCCCGACGGTCCAATCCGGGGGGACTTGTTCGAACCGGCTTTGGTGTGAGGGGAGAGGTCTCTCCCCTCACGCGGGACGGAGTCAATCGCAGGAGTATTTTTTGCGTACACGCACTGCAAAAACGCAAGCATGCTGGAAAACCTCAAAAAAATTCTCAAATTTGAGAATTTTGCAGTCCCGGATTATTTTGCGGGAGTTAAATGATCACAAAACCACTGAATTTTCTCAAATTTGAGAATTTTGCGATCCCGGATTACCTTCTGGGTAAAAAATGACACACCGCGTAACCAGGAATCGCGTCGCAAAAACATAAAACCGCTCCGATACCCCCGGCTACGAATAGAAAAAACACAAAAACGTCATGACTGCTCCAGCAACGCATGACGGTGTTGTCTTTGTTACGACAGGGGAATCAGGCCCATGTCGGTGTTTCGACCGGGGCCTGTCCCGGATTGCCTGCTGAAACGCCAAATTGGGGTACACGGAAAAAACAGCCGGAGTCTCGGCACGAGCCATCTCCGGCGTTTCTGTACCAGTAGAGTATGATCAGCGAGCACCGTCCCGGAAGAGGTCGGGACCCTGAGCCATCACGGATTTATCTGTACCAGTAGCGTACAACCAGTGAGACTCCGGTGCGTGTTTCCCAGGTTCCAGCCGTTCCCGTCAGAGGTAAGGCCGTCGGTGTGCCTGACTCTCCATCGGCAGGGCTGAAGGAGGGGCCCTTGGTCGGGAGCGCGGTCCATTCCCTGCCAAAGGCAAAAACTCCGTCCTTGACAGTAGAGAGTGTGCGGCCGGGATCCAGCTTGACGATCAAGCCGTCATTGGCGTTGACTCCCTGGGCTTGGGCAGTCAGGAAGAGACTTCCGCCCGGTGCCATGAAGAGTCTGGGATGTTGCTCGAGGACTCCGGTCAGTCCCCAGGACCGGAACGGATCAGTCAGCCCGGTATCGGTTGAAAGTCCTGCGAGGGAAGGATCCTGCCGTTCAAAAACGAGCAGGCTTCCATCGGGCAGGGCATCTCCGAGAGGTGCATCGGCCAGCAGAGTGCAGGCTGATGGCGACGAGGTCGCATCAAACCGGCCAAAAATTCCGCTTGAATCGCTCGTTCCCCCGAAGAGCCAGCCGTTCGCGGTCATCCGGACCACACGGATCCGGCCCTGTGATCCCGCTTTCGAGAACGTGACGGTCCCCAAGTCGCTACTGACCTGGAGCAGGGCCGGGGATACTCCTGCCATTCCTCCGACTAGGATGCCACCCGAAGACCAGGCGAGGGTCAGGCCCTGGTGCGCCATTGTTGCGCCGCCTATCGTCACACCGGTAAAGGTATTTCCGTCAGCCGGGTTCCATCGGACAAGGACCGCCTGTGTATTGGCTCCGTCCGGTCGCAGGGTCCCGCTGATCAAAACCTCGCCGGCGTTGTTTGTGACGGCAGCGGTGAACTCGATCGGGACTGTTCCGCTTGAGGCCTCGGCAACACCGAGCAAGCTTCCGTCCATGCCGAACCTGAGGACAAACCCGCTGCTTGTTCCGGGCATCGTTCTTGTCCCGACGATCAGGAGATTGCCGCCGAGAGCCAAGAGACTGACGGGCTGGTCCGCATCCGCCGTTCCAAGTGTTTTTTGCCAGAGGATCCCGCCAAAGGGATCAAGGGCCGCGACGAAGACATCATCAGATCCACTGGCCGAGGTTCGTCCGGCGATGATGGTCCGGTCAGGGAGCGCGAGCAGGCCGATGATGTCCTCTCTGGCCGGCGTTCCGATCGTCAGTACCCAGGTTCTTGCCGATGGACCGCTTTCATAGGAGGATTGTTCATCAAGGCCGCGTGATTTCCAGCGGAAGATGTTGAGACGGCGCATCACATTTTCGGGGGCGAAGGCCCGGCTTGTCATGTAGAGGGATCGTTCCCTGACGGAGTAGATCGGGGAGCAGTCGTCGAGCGGGCTGGAAAAGCCGGTCAAGAGGCGTTCCTGCCCTGAAAGATCGGACAGGATGATCTCGAATCCCCTGTTCGGAATCTTGCGTGCCATCAGAACGCTGTCGCGGTCCATCCCCAGAGTCGTGGATCGCAGATGCGATCCGCCCGGTGCGACCCGGCTCCGGGAGTCCGGCAGCGACTCAATCCGGAGTGCATTGACAGGGCCTGTGGTCGCGGATTCGAAATCTCCACGGGAAAAGACAGCGGCTGAAAGGTTCGTTCCGTTGTTTGCGTAGATCAGAAGAATGGTTCCGGCGTCGCTCGCAATCCCGGGGAAATTGGCATTCGTTCCCACCAGGCAGACCGGGACTCCCTGCATCGGCATGGAATTCGGCCCGGTCATGGCGCGGATCATTTCACCCGGACGGATCAGCACGATGTTCGTCGGGGTTTGCGCAGCCAGCCAGTCGTGGGTTCCGTCGCTGAGGACACAGAAATTGCTCAGCCCCAGGGTTCCCGGTACGAATGAGGGTGGTGCATAGGCTGTATCCTGCACCTGGCGGCTGACCCGGATTCCCTGGACCGAGTTATGCACACCCGAAAAGTAGAGCAGATTGGTTGTGCCATGCTCGGTCAGTCCGATGCAGTGATTGTCAAAGAGCGGGTTGGAGAGCATCCCGCCACCTGCTATGTAGAGTCCATCGGCCGGGATGGACTCGGCGTCATCCGTCAGGGTGCAGGCGCCCAGACATGTCAGTCCAGCGATGCACAAAAGCAGAATTTTCATTGTGTCCCCCAGTGACCGTCCTGTTGGGTCGGTCCATCTTCTGAAATGTAGCACAATTCGCGTCTGAAATCAGGACTTTGGGGTGCCAAGTTTGGATCTTGGTGTTACGCTTCAATCACCACTTCGAGCCGTTTGAACCCGGCCAGAGAATGTTCACCAAAAAACTGAAGACTCGGCCGAATTGCAGTATACTCATGGTATTGAAGGAGGAGTACAATGAGGTGGCGTGTTGTTTTCTGGCTTCTTCCGGCTGCTTTGGCGGGGTGCAGCTTCGAATTTCCCTTTGACCAGTCCATCGATCTCACGACCGGCAGGGCGGATCTCGCCATAGCCCGGGCTGTCACCAATGTCAACGGCGAGGATGTGCAGAAGGCCGTCGACGGTCTCTCCAAGTTTGGTGAGGTCGAGTCCCTCGTCCTGGATGGTGCCTGGATCCAGACCAATCCCGGCGATGATCTCTCCGCTGTCGAGTATGCCGAAATCATCCTCTCGAATTCGAGCAGGATGCAACGCTACGATGTCCTCAATCCGGCAGGGACCAACGCATCCATCACGCTCGACGGCGCCGTCCTGCTTTGGTTCTACCAAAATCCTCCTTTCGATGTCCATGCCGTTCTGTACCGGGATGAGGCGGGGAGCGTGATTCCCACACACTATCGCGTCAGACTCAAGGGACGGATGCTTGTCGAGGCTCTCGTCAAACCCTAGGCCTTCCTGAACAGCGGTCTCTTCATGCGGCCGCCGGGTAAATTCCGGCTTGCGGTCGGGAAGTCGGGAGAGTAGTATTCACATATTGCAGACAGAAAAGGGGTCAGACGGTATGAAGGTGTCGTTCGGTTTCATGCTGTGCGTTTTTGTGTTTCTTTCGGGAACCCTCGTTGCCCAGAATGCGGCGACGAATACACGTCCGGAGGGGATGGATGGCCTGATGGCTCTCTCCGAAAAAAGTACGGTTCGTATCGGAGAGGCGCTCGAGCAGATCGCGCTTCTTGCGGGGAGTGAACCCCGGGACGCACAAGCGGCCCTGTCCTTTCTTGCCGGGAAGGGAATTGTCAGCACTGACATTGCCCTCGATGCCGTTTTGACCAGGGGCTGTCTCGCCGCGATGATCATGAAGACCAAGGGCTGGGGCGGCGGGATCATGTACTCGATCTTCGGGGGTGGCCGCTATGCCTGGCGGGAACTCGTGTACCGGAATGTCATGCAGGCCGGTGGTTCGGAACACAGCCCGGTGTCCGGTGGAGAACTCCTGGCCGTGATCGGTCGGGCCGCCGGTGATGTTGAACTGAAAATGGAATAGGTCGGGAGGCTCCCATATGAAGCGAATATTCGTCTTTTCGATGTGCTTTTTTGCCATGGCAACACTTTCTCTTGAAGCCGCTGCAACGGCGACCGTCGTCCAGGTCCAGGGACGGGTTTCCATCCGTTCAGGCGCCAGTGGACCTTGGGTGACCGCCCGGAGCGGCATGACCCTGCCCGAGGGCGCGTCCATCACCACGGGATACCAGTCGGCAGTCACCCTCCGGATCGCTCCGACCGGGAGTGTTGTGCGTCTCAACCAGTTCACAACCGTTTCGGTGGCATCGCTTGGCCAGTCCGGCAACACAGTCAATACAACGCTCAAACTCAAGATGGGGACTGTCCGGGCTGTCGTGAGGAACACGGTCAACGAACGCTCCAGTTTTGTGGTGTCGACTCCTGTCGCGACGGCTTCCGTCCGCGGGACAATTCCCGAGATTTCGCACTTCCCGGACAGCGGGACACGGATTGCCTACATCGAGGGTTCCGGGTATGTCTCCAATAAAAAGGGCCGGCTCCAGCTTCTGGCCCGGAACCAGCGCAGCACGGTTTCCACCAAGGGCACGACTTCCACTGCCCTTCAGGAGGCGGGAAAGCGCAGGGCAACCGCGGCCATTCAGCTCAATCTGACACCAGCCGAGCAGGAAGCCCTTTTCAGGCCGGGCCGTGGTCGCTCCGGTGATCCGGGAATGGGCGGGCGCGATTTCATCCGTGATTTGCAGAAGTGGCGCTATATCCGAGAAAACCTCTCCGATCCGGTCATGCTGTGACGTCGTGCAATACTGATACTCTGGGACTCCTTATGAAAAAAACACTCCTTGCAGGCTTTTGCCTCCTCATTGTGGCTGCCGCTCCCCTCGCGTCCCTGACACCCGGGTATGGTGCATCCGAGGATGTCAGCCTCTTCATGTCGTCGCAGGAAAACAACAACTACCTCCTCAACAATTTCAAGCTCTGGCTCAGATTGGATGTCACCGAGGAATTCTCTTTCTACGTCCGCGGGAAATTCCAGTATGCGCGGCTTCTGAATGCAGCGGACGGCACGGCCAGTGCGGACAAAAAGCAGTCGGTTTTCGATCTCGATCTGGGATACCTGAACTGGAGCGGGGAAGATCTCGGGATCTTTGCCGGGCGGACCCTGATTACGTTGGGAAGCGGTCTCCTGTTCGATGGTGCTGCCGATGGTCTGGATATCACTCTTTCCGCCGGTCCGGTTGATATCGAGTTTTTTGGCGCCTATACCGGTTTCATCGTCAGTGATTCCAATCCCTACAATTTCAGCCGTCAGGACATCAGCGACGGGGCCAAGAGACTCTTTGCCGGTCTCTCCTGCGGGATGGATCTCGGCTCGGGCTGGGTGGTGACGCTCAACGGTCTGCTCCAGCGCGATCGGGGGGATATCGAAGCCTCGCGCTACGATACCGCCCATCTCTCGCTGGGACTTGAGGCACAATTCTCCCCGGCGGTCACCATGCTGGTGGAGGGTGCCGTCGAGGGCGGGGAGGGCCCCGAATCAACCGGGACCTCGATGCGGGATATCAGCGCCTGGGCGGTGACCTTCAGGATGCAGTTCGCACTCCTTGATGAAAGCGAGAGTGCCTTTGCGATCGATGCCGCTATGGCGACCGGAAGTGACAACCGGTACGAGAGCACACCGGGCGGAATTGACGGCGACGGCAAGGATACCCAGTTTTCGACCTTTGGCACGTATTCAACCGGATTCGCTTTCGAACCGGATCTTTCAAACCTGATCTACGGAGCACTTTCCTTCACAACCCTGCCGTTCTCGAAGGGCTCGATGTTCGGACGGTCCAGTTTTACCCTCAAGAGTTTGGTCTACTTCAAGGCTGACAAGGCGGGTCCGACTTCGGAGCTTGCGACGACGGATACCCTCAACAATCCGGACTCGGTCTTTCTCGGTTTTGCTGTGGATGCCACCTGGGCCTGGCGTGTCGTGAGTGATCTCTCCCTTGTCTTTGCCGCCGGCATCTTCAAACCGGGTACCGCCTATACAGACAGAACCCTCCAATCCCTGATTCAGACAACCCTTGTATTTGCCTTTTGATCCGAAGTATGTTTGTTGACACGCGCGCCATTCATCGGTCTGATGAACCGGTCTCGCGTATCCTGTTCTTTTGTGGAGACACCCTGCGGCGTCACTGGCCTGCAGGAATACCGGGGGTGACATGAAGAAATCATTTCTTGCGATTTTTTTGGCGGGCCTCGTTCTCGCGGCCTGTGGCGGAAGTTCTTTTTCCATCGTCAAAGAACCCAAGCAGGATACGGAGGGGTTCCTTTCGCCGGACATGCTCCAGATCGTGGCTGTCGGGTATCCTGCCTGGAAGGAGACGGACCCTGTCAAACGTCGCCAACAGGCTACTGCCGCTGCCGAAACCATGGCACGGCTGCGTGCCGTTGAATACCTGATGAATGAACTCCAAAATGAGAGCGCCGAGATGTACCAGACCGTTGTCATGAAGATCGGGAGCCGCTTGACGACCGAACGCTATGACCCCGTCTACGGGAATGAACTGGCTGACGGTGGCCGCAAGGCCGACGAATATTTTTCCCTGCTCTCGATTTCGGGCTATCCACACACCAATTGGTACACGTCCGAGGACGGGCGGTGCCTGATGGTCTACAGGGTCGTCAAGGCCGGACTGGTCGCCTTCGGGCAGCGCGGTTTCGGGATGTATCCCTGACGACATCCCTCACAGTGGGCCTGTCTCGATCTGGATCGCCTTCTGTGCCGCTTCGATGATCCTGATCGCGTCCTCCCGTGTCTCTCCGACCGCGATGATGTGACCGGCTTTTTCGACATTGCTCCTGGGTGTGACAACCACATCCCCGATGTCGACATTCAAAAAGACGTGCCGGACCCCGCGCAGGGCGAGGGCTTCCTCGAGTCCACGAATGGCAATGACGCGTCCTGGGGGAGGGATGATCGCGGATTCCATCGAAACCCGTCCCAACTTCTCTTCCAGACCACGGGGTGGCTGGCCGAGGGCGATCCTGATGGCGTTCGCCATCAGGTCGACACCGCTCGAGTAGGGGTAGGTGTAGGCTGACATGAATCCGCCCGAGAGACGGGCAGCGATCTCTCCGACCATGGCGCCGGTGGGCGTGACCTTGATGTCTCCCTTGGCAGCACCCATGTCGATCCCGAGCGCTTTGATGCCGGCGACAAAGACACGGATCGCGTCTTCCTGCATGGCTGGCGGAAGATTGGATGGCATGATGTGTCCGGTTTCGACAAACCAGGGCGGACGGGCGATCAGCCTGTCCGCAACCCCGGTGATGTGGATTTCACCCCGATAGACAAGGGCATCAATCGAAAGCTCGGGCCCTTCCATATATTCTTCGATGATGACTTCACCGGAGGGCGTCGCCTCCTTGGCAAAGGCGAATGCGGACCGGATTCCGGCTTCATCGTCGGCCCTGGAGACACCGCGGGCACCCATGTTGTCGCTTGGTTTGAGAACGACCGGGCCCCGTCCGAGACGGTTGAAATGGTCGAGGGCGTCATCCAGGGTCCAACATTCACCGAACCGGGGGCAGGGAACGGCATGTTCATGAAGACGACTGCGCATCTTCAATTTATTTGAGGCGGCTTCCGCGTTGATGAAGCGGATTCCCGGGAGCCCGAGGGCGTTGGCAACCGCAGCAACTGTCATGGATGCGTCGGTTCCCACGGTCAGGACCCCGTCGATATGCCGGATCTCCCTGTGATAGCGGCGGGCCTCGCGGACCGAGCCGTCGATGTCCCGCGTGCTGATGATGATCCGGTCATCGGAGAGGGCCAGTCCGGGTGCGGAGGTGCTGTAGTCGGTGGCGACAGTGTGCATCCCCATTTCCTTGGCTTTCTTGATCACCGGGACCTGCAGTCTGCCGGCGCCGATAATGAGGACTGTCTGCTCTTCTTGCATGCTCACTGTCCTTTCAAGGTGTGATTCCGAACGATGTGTTAAAAAAGCCTCCCGTCCGTGACTGACGGGAGGCCTGGGGACCGCTTGACAGATCAGGGTGTCCGGGTGGATTCCGGCGTGATCCAGCGGATGGTGTTGTATCCGAGCACGCGTTGCTGGAAAAGGTAGTGCTTCCAGTGGTTGTCGACTCGTGCACCCCGGAGATCGGCATTGTGGAACATCGTGTCACGGATGGAAATTCCCGTCAGGTCCGAGTAGCGCAGATTGGCCCCGGAAAAATTGGCACGGGAGAGATCGCAGTTTATCAGACTGGCACGCTCGAGGTTGCATTTGGCGAAATCCGATGAGGTCAGATCGCAGTTCGAGAGCATGGAGTGCATGAGGAGTGAGCTCTCGATCTTGGCCTCGATGAATTTGCAGGCGGTAAAACGCATCTGGCTGAGATCCGAATTCTCCAGTCTGGCGTTTCTGAAATCACATTTGATGAATTCGGATCCGGCGAAATCGGAACGGATCATATTGGCCTTCCTCAAGTTAGCCTGGTCAAAGCGGGCAAAGTTGAGTTTCACCTGCGAAAGATCGGAGTCGGCAAAGCTGGTTTGGACGATCCGGGATCCCATCAAATTCGCTCCCCTGAAATCGCAGGCCGAGAAAACGGCGTTGGAAAGGTTGGCAAACTGGATATTTGCCAGTCGGAGATCCGTATTTGTCAGGCTGGCACCGGTCAGATTGACCTGCTGGAGGTCCGCCCGCTGGAGATTGGCATCCACGAGGCGGGCCCGTGAGAGGTTGCTCCGTCGGAGATCGACATACAGGAGGATAGTCCCGTCAAGAACAATTCTTTCAAGATCGGAATCATTGAGCTTGGCTTCCGTGAGATTCGAAAACCGGATATCCGCATTGCGGAGAACGGAGCGGGAGAGATCGGTATAGGCCATCTCCACTCGCCAGAGTCCGATATTGGTCAGGACTGCTCCGGAGAGATCGGTGTTCGCAAAGCGTGTATGCTTGCGCCAGGTATTCCAGTATTCCACACCACGTTTGAGATTGTTGAGATGGGAAGCCTCATAACCAGAGAGAATTGTCACGAGTGAAAGGCTTGTGACGGCAACGAGTATCCAAATGGCGCTTCGTTTCATGCTGTCTCCTTGATGTCACTCCGGTGGATCCAGTCAATGGACGCAGGATACCGGTCTTCTCCCCTACTATCGGTCAGCAACCCTCAAATCTGCAGTCTCATGTGAAACCGGGAGCGAAACCGGAATCTCCCGAGCGGTCGGAATTTTGTGGAAATCTCCACAGCTATTCAGGATCATATGACTATGGGGACTTTTCAGGAAATGAAATCGCTTGCGGGCCTGGTTTTTGTCATGGATGATGACGAAGCCGTCAGAAATCTCGTCGTCCTGATGCTCAAACGTTTCGGTCTCGAGGTCGAATCTTTTGCGTGCGGGGAAGACCTGCTTGTCAGGTACAATGCGGGAATGCCCCTCCCGGATCTCATGCTGCTGGATATCCAGGTCGGAGCGGGCATGGGCGGAGAGGAATGTCTGCAAAAACTGCATGATCTTGGGTCGAGGATACCGGCCATCGCCATGACCGGAATGGCCGGGCAGGGCGGTTCCTGCCCTGAAGCCTGCGGTTTCAGCGGTTATCTCGGCAAACCCTTCACCATAACAGACCTGCATGCTGTCGTTGACCGCCAGTTCAATCGGGAGTGATACCATGAGTGAGGATGTCCGCAGTCGCGAAGACTTGCTGCGCGAGAATGAGATGCTCAGGCGCTGGGTCAGCGAATTGGGCGCGGTGAATACCCGAGAACGGCAGATCCGGTCGCAGGGCGGGGATGAGACCTGTCTTGAGCTTTACAGGGAGATCCTCAGTCTCAAAACCAGTCTGCGCGAGGTCAAGGAACGCTACCATGCCATGCTTGGTGCCATGCCGGATCTTCTTTTTATCCAGAACCCCGACGGAACCTATATCGATTACAACGCGTTCTCTACAGTCCGCTATTACGTGCCACCGCATGAATTTCTGGGCAAGAAGATGCACGATATCCTTCCCAAGGAGGTCGCGGACAACGGATTGGCCTGTGTCCGGACAGTTTTGGCGAGCGGGCAAGCACGGTGTATCGAATACCATCTTTCCAATGATGGCGAAGACCACTATTACGAGGGACGGGTCGTCCCCTGTGGATCGGACCGGGTGCTGACAATCGTCCGCGATATCACCGAGCGCAAGCGGTTCGAGCACTGCCTCCGGGAAATGGCGACCCATGACTCCCTGACGGAACTTCCCAACAGACTCCTGTTCCAGGACCGGCTTTCGCACGCTATTGACCGTGCCAAACGGTCGGGGAATAGCGTCGCTCTGCTCTTCCTCGATCTTGACGGGTTCAAGGAAGTGAATGATACCTGCGGGCATGCTGCCGGAGATAAACTCCTGGTCCTGATGGCAAGAAGGCTTCTGGACACTGTCAGGGACAACGATACTGTGGCCCGGCTCGGTGGGGACGAGTTTGCCGTTATTCTCGAAGAAATCCAGAATCAGGAAGTGGTTGTCGATATCGGAAAGCGGATTCTGGCCGCGATCGGAGAGCACGCCCGGGTTGAAGACTATGATGTGTCGGTAACGGGCAGTATCGGAATAGCTCTCTGGCCCACTGATGCCGAAGATTCGGCGGATCTCCTCGTCAAAGCTGACCGGGCGATGTATGTTGCCAAGCGTGGTGGAAAGAACACCATGATCTTCTCGGATTGACCGGTTGATCAAGCCTGTCCACAAATTTTCAAACCTCCTTGACAGAATCCTGTCTGTGGATATACGCTGTCTTGAGCCTGTGTGTGACCAGGTACTACACACAACGTTGGGAGGTTGTTCATGCAGAGAGTATTTGTAGTCATGATTGCCGTGGTTCTGGCATTGGGATTGGTTGCAGTCGGTTGCTCGAAGTCCGGGGCCAAGAGTGACAAGATCAAAGTCGGGTTCATTTATATCGGCCCGATCGGAGATGGTGGCTGGACCTATGCGCATGATGAGGGCAGACGTTTCCTCGAAAAAGAAACCGGAATCGAGAGCAGCTACAAGGAAAATGTTCCGGAATCACCGGCTGCCGAAAAGGTGATGGAAGACATGATTTCCCAAGGCTGCAACATCATCATCGGAACGAGCTTCGGGTACATGGATTACATGGAAAACGTTGCCAAACGCCATCCCGATGTGACCTTCCTCCATTGCTCCGGATACAAGACGGGAAAAAACATGGGGACCTATTTTGGTCGCATCTACCAGGCCCGCTATCTCTCGGGTATTGTTGCCGGACTGAAGACCAAGGCCAACAAGATCGGATACGTTGCCGCTTACGAGATCCCCGAGGTCGTTCGTGGCATCAACGCCTTCACCCTCGGTGTCCGCTCCGTCAATCCCCAGGCTGTCGTCAAGGTCAAGTGGACCCATACCTGGTATGATCCGGCCAAGGAAAAGGATGCAGCCAAAGCTCTGCTCGATGAGGGTGTCGATGTTGTCGCCCAGCACCAGGACACAGCCGGCCCGCAGCAGGCGGCCGAAGAGCGCAATGTCTGGTCGATCGGATGTAACACGGACATGAACAGCAAGGCTCCCAAAGCCTACATGACGGCTCCGATCTGGAACTGGGGCCCGTATTATGTGCGCCAGATCAAGGCGGTCAAAGAGGGAACCTGGAAGTCCGAAAGCTATTGGGGTGGGATGAATGACGATATTGTCCGCTTGGCACCGTTGACGGCCAATGCTCCCGAGGCAGCCAAGGCCGCAGTTGATAAAGCCACCAAGGACATCCTGGCCGGGACCCAAAAGGTCTTCCAGGGACCGATCAAGGACCAGACCGGTGCCGTCAAGATCAAGGATGGCGAGGTCATGGCAGACGCCGATATGCTCAAGTTCGACTGGTTTGTCGAAGGTGTCGAAGGCAAGATAAAATAAGATCGCTTTGCATTTCCGGGGCCGCGGGCAGTGGATGCACGCGGCCTTTTTATGGAGACCCGCAGACAAAGAAATGGAGCGAACCTGGCCTATGGAAACGCAGCGCATTTGTGTCGCTATGAGGGGCATTTCCAAGGTATTTGGCAAAGTTGTTGCGAATCATGATGTGAATCTTGAGCTGTATGAGGGTGAAGTGCATGCCCTGCTCGGTGAGAACGGAGCGGGAAAGAGCACGCTCATGAACATGCTTGCGGGGATCTATACTCCCGACCGCGGACATATCGAGATCAACGGGGAGTCGACCGTGTTTACCTCGCCCGCGGATGCCATTCGCCACGGGATCGGTATGATCCATCAGCATTTCAAGCTGGTGGAGGCCATGACAGCCCTTGAAAACATCCTGGTCGGTGAAAAAAAGGGGTTTTTTCTCGATAAAAGCAAACGCCGGGAGAGAGTGCTCGGGGTTGCGGCCCGCTTCGGTCTCAGTGTCGACCTTGACCGCAGGGTCTACGAGATGTCGGTCGGAGAGAAGCAGATCCTGGCCATTCTCCAGGTGCTTTCGCGCGGGGCGCGTGTTCTTGTGCTGGATGAACCGACGACCGTGTTCACACCACAGGAAACGAAAAATCTGTTTGCAATTATCAGGCGCATGAAAGATGAGGGTTGCACCATCGTTTTCATCAGCCACAAGATGGACGAGGTCATGGAAATCTCGGACCGGATCACTGTCCTCCGGAAAGGTGAGACGATCCAGACCCTCGACAAACACCATACCAACCCCCATCATCTCACGGAATTGATGGTGGGGCGTGCCGTTGATCTTTCAATCGAGCGGGCACAGGCTGAACAGGGCGAGTTTCTCCTCGATATCAAGCATCTGACGGTGGCTGACGACATCGGCCACGATGTCCTGCACGATGTCAATCTCCAGCTCCGTGCCGGAGAAATCCTCGGGATCGCCGGGATTGCGAACAGCGGACAGAGGGAACTCTGCGAGTCGATCGTGGGGATGATGCGGATCCGTTCGGGCTCTGTCCTGTTTTGCGGTGGACAGCTTGTCGGCCTCGAGACGCGCGAGATCATCGCCCGGGGGATCAGCATGAGTTTTGTTCCCGAGGACCGGTTGGGAATGGGCCTGGTCGCGTCCATGGACATGGTCGACAATGTTCTTCTCAAAAGTTACCATCACCAGAAGACGGTTCTCCTTGACAGAAAATCGATCTCCGACCGCTGTCGGACGATCATCGAAAAACTCGATATCAAGACACCCGGAATACACCACCCGATCCGGGATCTTTCCGGAGGGAATATCCAGAAAATCCTTCTCGGGCGCGAGCTGGATTCCAGCCCACGGGTTCTGATCATGGCCTATCCGACGAGGGGGCTGGATATCAATACCTGCCATACGATTTACAATCTGATGAACGAACAGAAGAAGGCCGGAGTCGGAATCATCTTTATCGGCGAGGAACTGGATGTTCTGATCCAGCTCTCCGACAGAATCGCTGTCATGTGCCGGGGAGAAATTACCGGGGAGGTGGAGGCCGCAAGCACAACAAGGGAGATACTCGGACTCTTGATGGTCGGGCAGCGCAGCGAAGAAACGGCGGGTGAGCCAGCATGATCCATTTTATACGTCGCAAGGAAGTGACACACGGGCATGCCGTCCGTGTTCGATTATATGCCGTCGGCCTTTCCCTGGTAACCGCGGGGATCTTCATCCTCTTGATGGGGCTGGATCCCCTCAAGGTGTATGCGTCACTGGTGGATGGTGCTTTCGGTAACGGGTATCGCCTCGAAGAGACGATCAAAAAGGCCATTCCCCTCCTGATTACTTCACTCGGTATCGGACTGGCATTCAGAATGCAGTTCTGGAATATCGGCGGTGAAGGGCAGATCATCATGGGTGCCATCTTTGCCACATTTTTTGCGCTCAATACCCCCGATCTTCCGCAACCGGTTTTATTGCTCTGCATGCTGATTGCGGGAATGGCAGGCGGTGCGCTCTGGGCACTCGTGCCGGCCTGGTTGCGGGCCCGTTGGAAAACCAACGAAACCATCATTACTCTTTTGCTCAACTATGTCGCCCTGAATTTCCTCATCTTCCTGCAGCAGGGTCCGTGGAAGGATCCTGCTGCCCACGGGTTCCCGAAGATCGCGAATTTCAGCGAAAATGCCGCTCTGCCGGAAGTCTTCGGTATCCACGCAGGCTGGATCATCGCGCTGATTCTGGTGGGTGTTCTCTACGTTTTCATGCGCCATACCAGGACCGGGTACGAGATATCGGTGATCGGAGAGAGTGAACGGACGGCCCTCTATGCGGGAATCAATATCCGGCGACGGATCATCATGACCGTACTCTTCTCCGGGGCGATCTGTGGTCTGGCGGGGATGGTTCAGGTTTCGGGCGTGGCCAAAACCCTCATGCCCCAGATCACGGCCAACGTTGGGTATACGGCCATCATTGTGAGCTGGCTCTCGATGCTCTCGGCGCCGGTCATCCTGATTGTTTCCGTGCTCTTTGCAGCCCTTCTTGAGGGCGGGGCCTACATCCAGATCGCATTCAATATTCCCGAGGCCGCGGCCAATATCCTCCAGGCCCTGATCCTCTTTTTTGTCCTGGGCGCCGAATTCCTCGTTCGGTACAGGATCACGACCAAAGGGGCCGATGTTGAAGCCCTCTCTGCCAAGAGCAAGGAGGCTGGTTGATGGAATATCTTGTTTCGTTTTTGGCGGCGGCCGTTGTGGCAGGGATTCCGCTCCTCTTTGCGACCGTTGGCGAGATCATCACCGAGCGGGCCGGGAATTTGAACCTCGGTGTCGAGGGAATGATGTTGATGGGCGCTGTTGTCGGTTTTTTGGTCGGGTTGACGACCAAAAACGCACCCCTCGCGATTCTGGCGGCAGCCATGGCAGGCGCTTTTGGAGCGGCCATCTTCGCGTTCTTGACGATCACTCTCAGGACAAACCAGGTCGTGACCGGACTGTCCCTGACGATCTTTGGTGCCGGATTCTCGACGATGATAGGGAACGAGCTGATCGGAGAGGTGGCGCCTTCCGCCATCAAGGAGTTTTTCAAACCCTTCACGCAGACGCTCTCCTTTGGCGGGCTGGATGCCGTTCCGGCTCCTTGGGAACTGGACGGACTCGCCGCGCTGACTCCCGTGGGAAGCTTGGCTCATACCGGGCACATCCCGGTGCTGGGCGATATCCCGGTCATAGGCAGGATCTTTTTCCAGCAGGACATGTTCGTCTATATCGGGTATGCAGTTGCCATCCTGGCGGGGATCTATCTCTATCGGACGCGGATGGGGTTGAACCTGCGGGCCGTTGGGGAGAATCCCGGAGCTGCGGACGCATCCAGCATCAATGTCAGCCTGTACAAGTACGTGCACATCCTGATCGGTGGTGCACTCTGCGGGCTGGGCGGGGCCTATCTCTCACTGGTCTATGTCCCGGCCTGGCAGGAGAATGTGACGGCCGGCCGGGGCTGGATTGCGATTGCCCTGGTGATCTTCTCGGGATGGAATCCCTACAAGGCCCTCTCCGGCGCCTTCCTCTTTGGAGCGCTCTCGGTCCTTCCCCTTTATTTCGAGGAGCTGATGCGTCTGATTATCGGTGTCCCGGTCCAGTTGACGGCCTTTTGGCGAACGGTCTTTGACATGATGCCGTATCTCGTCACGATCGCGGTTCTCTTCCTGTCAACGCTCAAATTCCGGAAAAATGCCCCGCCGGCCGGGCTTGGCCTGCCCTTTTTCCGGGAGGAACGGTGAGCAGCGAAGCTCCAATCGGAATTGGTGCCGGTGTACGGACACTGGCACTGATTTCCTGCGTCAAGGACAAGCTTCCGTATCCAGCCCCGGCGGTCGAGATCTACCGGGGCTTTTTTTTCGCTTCGAGTTTGCGCTATGCCCGCAGTCTCGGGCCGGATGCCATCTATATTCTCTCGGGGAAGTACGGGCTCTTGGCCTTGGAGGATCCTGTCGAGCCGTATGATCTCAATCTTGGGGAACAACCTCAGGCCTACCGGGAGACGTGGAGTCAGCGGGTTCTCGCGGCCCTCGGGCAGGTGAGCCGACCGGCTGTGGACCACTACATCCTTCTTGTGGAACCGCCGTACAGGGACGGACTGGTTCCGCATCTGGGGCACGTGTCGATCCCGTTTGCCGGACTCAGTCTTGTCGAGCAGGAAGACCGGTACCGTGCGTGGTACGGGACGACGTCACCGTAGAGGCGATGTCCCAATTCGCATCACACCATCTTCACGCATTTTATGCAGAATGAAAGATCGCTCTCCGCAGGTTTTTGGTCCCATTGACGTCATCTACGGCCATCTGTGTCTTTGTTGGACACATTGATGTCGTTCAAGCATCCCCTATCCGGGGGCCGGCCGAAGGTTCCTCTTGCCGGGCACTTCGACCCTTGGGAAATGGTGCCTCTGACACGACAAGAGGCTTGCCATGGCAATCCAGTCCGGGTAGAGTATTTCAGGTGAACGAGGTGCGTGTGGGCAAGCGAACTGGTGTGGCAAGGTGGGGATTGGTGCTTGTCGTCTGTCTCTGCGGGGTGCTGCAGGCGCAGGTCATCCTGTCGAATGGCCAACCGGCTCCTGCCGTCATGACAGGGTCCTGGGTGACTGTCCGGAATATCCATTTCAGGGGAAACGAGTCCATACCGGCACCGGTCCTCCTTCAGATGATGGACCTTCGGACGAATACGGCACATGATTATGGTATGGTTCGGGCCGCTGTCGAGCGGGTCACCACGTTTTATGCCCGGCAGGGGTACACCTTGACGCGGGTTCTCTCCTCCCACGTCCGTCTCGATGGTGTACTGGAGATCATTTTTGACGAGGGACGGATCAACCGTATCCGGATCCTGAATCGCAATATCTATGCCATTTACGGTTTCAAAAAAGAACTCCAACTCTCCGAAGGCGAGATTTTCAACCTGATCATCGTCGAACAGGAGTTGGAACGGATCCGGCGCAAATTCAACCTCAAGGATCTCAAGTATACGCTCCGGGCCAATCAGGCCATACCGGGGAGTTTCGATCTGTACATCATGGCGGATTCTTTTAAAGGGCGATCTTTCGGCTTTGTTCTGGACAATGACGAGTTCAGTCTGGTTCCGCGGATTTCCTTCAAGGACTACGACTTTTGGGGACTGGATCACGAGATCTCGATCTCGGCCGAGACGAGGGTCTCCTGGCTGGATATCAGCCGTCGCAAGGCGAGCATGGAATATTTCTTTCCTTCATTCTTGGGTGAAAATTTCAGGCCTTTTGTCAGGCTCGAAAAGACCCATGAGAAAAAATCCCGCAACGATATCGACGTCACCTATTGGGAGGACAATTTCATCATCAGTCTCTTCATGGAAAACCGGTTCGAGAATTATTTCAGGATCCGTGCCGGCATCATGCACAACAGCTACCGGCTTTTTGATCTCGAGACAGGGGCAACCCCGGCCGAGATCGTCAATGGCAGGTACGAGATGCTCGGGTACTACCAGGCCCAGGTGATGCTCGAATACCGTCATCCCGAGGATCGCTACCGCAGGGACAAGCATTTTTTGGCGACCCTCAAGCTGGATTATGTCATCCACGAACACGACGAGAATTTCTACATTCTCCAGATGGACATCCGCAAGACCTTCCAGCGCAAGCTGGACGATGTCATGTTCCGGTTTTCCGAGATGCACATTTTCAGCGGAGAGAGCTTTTACAGGGATTACGATATCACGGATTTTCTTTTGCGGGGCTATGATGGAGGAAAGCTCTTTACCCGGCATGCCTGGATGTTGAGCAGCGAGTACCGGATGGCTGTCTATCGCGACATCATCAAGTTCATCTTTTTTGTGGATACTGCCCTCTATCTCCCGCTGCAGTATGATCATGGTGTGCACAATCTCAAACCCCGAATCCGTACCTCGGTCGGCCAGGGGGTGGAGTTCAACTTCCATGAGTGGTCACTCAAGCTCTATTACGGGGTGCCGTCCTACAAGGAAGTCTTTGAAGGAAAGCTCCATCTCTCGATCCAGAAAGTCTTTTGAGGCGGCTCTCGGCTCACCAGTGGGGCGGGCGATCCGTCAGGTTGCGGGCCTGTGGATTCTCGAAACTCTCGCGCAGGATTGAGAGTTCGCGCGAGAGCGACCGGATCTCGCGTTCCTGACGGGTGACGGCCGAGTCCAGGCTGGCCAGGGTCTCTTCGAGCCAGGCGATCCGTTGTTCAAGACGGATGATCCGCTCCTCGGCGTTCTCCTCTCTTTCAGGGCTGCTCATGTGACTCTCCATTTTTTTTGCCGATCGCAAAGAGCCGGGTCGCATTCTCCCCGAGGATGGCCCGTGTCTCGTCGGGTTCAAGGGGCATGCGGAAAAACCGGGCGAGATCCGCCCGTGCTGATCCCCAGGGGTGATCGGACCCGAAGAGGAAGCGGGTTGCTCCAATCTCGCGGACGAGGGTGACAAACCGTCCATCCTCTTTCCATGATGGTTCATTGGAATCGAGAAGATGACTGTATCCGGAGATCACGATTGATGTGTCAAAAAAGACGTTCGGATACCGTGCTGCATTCCGGAGGTCCTCCTCGGAGCCATCGACCATATGGGTCAAGACGATATTCGTTTCGGGGAAGGCCTCGATCAGAGGAAGGAGAACTTCGTAATCCGACCAGCCATTCAGTCGGGCGTTGGCCACACGTCCACAGTGAAAGACGACCGGGATCCCGTGCTGACCGGCCAGGCTGTAGACGGGCAGGATGACCGGGTCACCCGGATCAAAGCTCTGGGCCATGGGATGGAGCTTGATCCCTTTTGCACCCTGGGCCAGGTAGGCGGCAAAGAGCGAGTCAACGCTGTGCTCGGCGAGGAGGTTCGGTGAAAAGCTGACAAGGGGAACGAGGTTCGGCGAGAAACGGGCGAGCGAAAGCGTCCAGAGATTGTTCTCGTGCAAAAACCGGTCGCTGGCAAAATTCGCCAGGATCGTGAAATCGATGCCGGCATTCCGCATGTCATCCAGGAGCGCATCGACTGTTCCACTGCCCGCGGGCGGGAACGGAATCAAAAAACGCTCATTGAAACTCGTCATGATTTTTGCGGAGATGTCTCCGTCGGGGAAGATGTGGGCATGCCCGTCAACGATACGATAGCCGTTTCTCATCAAAAAAATATAGCATATTCATCTGCCCTTCGGGTCGGCCTGAGGATGTTCACCAAAAAAAGCATTGAGAACCATCACGGAAAATGTGTATTATGATGTCAGTGACGTGATACCATGACTCGATACGGCTTTGTGGTGCACCAGGGTGGGGACGATGGTACGACAGATGGTCATGCTGGCCGCAGTGTTGCTTTGCCTCCTCTCCTGTGGACAAGAGGCCGGGCCGCCTGTTCCCGAGACGGGTACCGGAAAACGTCCCGTGATCGGACTGGTCCTCTCGCCCAACGGTCTGGGGGACATGTCCTACAACGACATGCAGTACAATGGTCTGATCGAGGCCTACCGGCGGCATGATATCGAGGTCCGGTTCCGGGTTCCACAGATCGATACTCCCGCGGCGATCACCGCGCTCTGCACTGATTTGATCCGGACCGAGGGCTGTACCTTGCTCATGGCCGGCGAAGGGGTGCGCATGACCCCGATTTTCGAAAAGCTCGCCCTCCAGCATCCCCGGGTCATGTTTGCGTTATTGGGATATCAGGGAAAGCCGATACCAAATCTTGTCTCGAGCCGCTTCGCCCAGTATGAGGGTTCTTTTGTGACCGGGGTCCTTGCTGCCAGGATGGCCGGGCAGGGCGGGATTGCCTTTATCGGGGGTGTGAACATCCCGGCGATAGCCGAGTTCTCCGGCGGTTTTGTCGACGGTGTCCGGCATGCCCGTCCGGGTACCGCCGTCACCGTCCGCCACATCAGCCTCTATCCCGATTTTTCCGGGTTTGACAATCCACAGGCCGGGTATAGTCTGGCTCGTGAACTCTATGCCTCCGGCGTCAATGTGATCTACGGGGCGGCCGGTGCCAGCGGTAACGGGATCATCCAGGCCGCGAAGGAAAGCGGGAAATACGTGATCGGAGTTGACTCCAACCAGGATCACATGGCTCCCGGGAATGTCCTGACCAGCATGATGAAGCGCCTGGATATTGCCGTTGTGACAATTGTCGAACGATTTTTACAAGGACGCCTCGAAGGCGGTGCCGCGCTGATCGACTTCGGATACCAGAACGGCGGGGTGAGCACCACGGATATGGCCTTTGTCCGTGAAAAGGTCTCTGCCCCGGTCCTCTCCGAGATCAGGGCCATCGAGTCGGCCTTTGCCGCGCAGCACCGCTGAGATGGATGCCGGCTGTGCAAATTTCCGAATGATGCTATAATTGAATGGAAGTTGCGGAGGTCTGTATGCGAAACCTGAAACCCGGTCTTGCAATCTTGCTTGTCTTGTTCTCCATCTCCTGCACCGGGGAGAGAATCTGGGGCGAGCTCGAACCTTATACGACTTCGGCCAGCATGACGTTTTCGGTTACAGAGATCTTCCCCGATATTTCCGGGCCTGTCGCTCCGAATGTCGTCATGACGGTCCGGTTTTCCGCCCCCGTCGATCAGACGTCCATCGTTCCCGGCGGGAATCTGCACCTGGTCCGTAAAGCGTCTACTGACGAACCCGTCAATTTTGCGGTGGTCCTCCAGTCCGATGGCCAGTCTGTGAATCTGGCACCGGCGACAACTCTCCAGCGGAGCAGCCAGTACGAGATCCGGGTCGAGGCGGGGATCAAGGCCAATTCCGGGTCGGCACTGACCAATGGGGCAACCAGGCTGTTTTCGACGGGGAGTGGCCCGTTGGTCACCACCATGATTCCGGGAAAGGATACCGTAGTCGGGGGGGATGTTCCAAATATCACACTCAATTTCAGTGAAAGCATCAATCCGGATGCCGCTGTCTTGACCGTCAGTGATCCACTGGGGGGGATGTACACCTATCCTTTTGCAGGGAATTCAGCGGTGACCACCGATTCCGGACATACATCGTTTACAATAGATGTCAGTGGAAAACTGCCATGGACGCCCGCGGATTCGGGGACGGACCGACAGATCAAGCTGACCATCAACGGGGTGACGGCCAAACTGGACGGGTCTTCGCTGGATCCTGCGTCATCCAATCTGTATTTCAAGATTCGGCCTTGGTGGTACCCGACGGCCGCCACCCCTTCCTTCACTGCTGCCAGCGGCAACAGAAACATCGCGTTTGTCAGTGATGGATCCCGGCTCTGGCTGGCCATGCTTGCGGACAACGTTGTCAAGGTCTACACCAATACAGGGAACGAGTTTGTCTCTCTTGTCGATGTGACACTGGGATTTACCGGATCAGCTATTGCCGCAACCGTGTATGGTGGGGACCTCTTCCTTGTCGTTGCCTACAAGAGTTCGGATTCTTCGCCACGGGTCTCCTGGTGTCGGGTTCCGTCTTCTCCTCCCGGGACAACCTTGGGGGTGTCCGATCCACCCCTCTGGACCGGGGCTGTGGCTGATTCGGTTCTGGCGGTGCATGCCATCACCGATGACACGGGTCCGCTGTTTTCGGCCAGTGTCCGAAGCGGGACATCGACCTATTCACACCGGACCTACAAATACAGCGGAGGCGCTTTTTATCCTGGAAACACCATTGCGGGTGTCATGGACGCGGTGACCGCCTTCAACGATGCCGGTATGGCAACACTTTTGCACCACTATTCCGCGGTGAGTCTGAGCTTTGACGGATTTACGGGCACAAGTTCGACACCAAGTCTGTCAGGCACCTTCAGCATGGTGAGTGGACTGGCGGCTGCCCGCTGGAGCGGGGTGGTCTGGGCCGCTGTAGGAGAGAGTACCAAGGCCCGTCTCTTCCGCAATGACTCGGGAACCTGGTCCGAAGTGACAGCAACGGGGTTGCCGGATGGGTTTCAGATGTCGCCGGGAACTTCTCTGACGTTGTATACGACCCCGGACCGGCTCTTCCTCGGGTATGGCGGCGGTACAGCGGGATACCGTGTGGCGAGCTGGCGCGGGACTTCATGGGAGGTTCCTCGCCATCTGACAAGCCAGACTGTCCAGGAAATCCATCTGGCGTGGTACGGGAGCAAGCTCTACGCGGCGTATATCGCCGGGAGCCAGCTCGTTGTCCGCGAATGTTCTCCATAAAAACAACCGATACTCTTGATACATCCAGCAAAGGGGATTCACGGCCACCATGAGGAAGAGCGGAGCACGGCGCAGGTTGCATTTTTCCATCGGCTTCAAGCTGATCACCATCACCACCATCATTGTGGCGGCTTCCCTCGGGGGGATGATCTTCCTCGCTTCGTATTTCTTCCGTGATGACAACGAGATCCGGATCAAGGAGAACAACCTCCAGGTGGCCGGGCTGATCGCCAAAAAGGTGCTCTCCGACGTGACGGCCATTGTGGACAAGGTGGGGATGATCGGAAATCTTTTGCAGGCCGAAAAGGACCGACTCAAGGATGCCGGGTCCACGGCGGATGGCAAGTCTGCGGCCCGCTCCGTCTTTGATACGGACAGGGACATCCTCTTTGCCGCGATCGTGGAGAAGGACGGGACGGACAAGCCAGTTATCCGTGAGAGTCTGGTCAACCGGGATTTTGCGGCCGAACGAGGACAGGATGAAGCCGCCATGGTGGCATCCCTTGATCCGATTCTCCCGTCATTTTCGGGGAGTTTTACAGGACAGTCGATCGTCGCCAATCCTTCTCCCCGTCTGGGGTACGGTGCGCTTGCCTTTGCGGTGCCATACCAGAAGATTTCGACGGGTGAGGCGCGCAGCATTCTGGTGATCCTTGTCCGGCTGGAGCGCTTCAACGAAACCGTCAAGTCCCAGGGAATCACCCGGTCCTACATCGTCAACGGGGCCGGGGATGTTCTGGCGCACTTTGACCAGTCACTGGTGACCGGTGGCGCCAATCTGGCGAGCTCCCCGGTGATCCGCATGATGCTCAAGTCGACCAATCCCAACGGACAGACGCGTTATCAGGAGAGCGACAACCGCTGGTATCTCGGATCCTTCCAGAAGGTCGAGTTCGCCGATCTGGGCGTCATCGTCTATGTCGACGAGGAAAAGGCCTTCGAGGCGGTCTACCGCATTCAGCGGCGCAATATGCTCATAACGGCACTCGTCCTCAATTTTGCCATGCTGATCGTCTGGTTCTTCGCCAAGACGATCACCAAACCGGTCAAGCGACTGGCTCGTGCGGCGCTCCAGGTCAAGGAAGGGCAATATGATATCGGGATTGCCCCGACGAGCCGGGACGAGATCGGGGACCTGACCGGGACCTTTGTCGAGATGGCGCAGGGTCTGGCCGAACGTGAAAAGATGAAGGAAGCCTTCGGGAAATTCGTCAACAAGGAGATCGCCGAGAAGGCCATGAAGGGCGAGCTCAAACTGGGTGGCGAGCGCAAGGATGTGGCCATCTTTTTTTCGGACATCCGTTCCTTCACGGCGATCAGCGAAAAGCTCCAGCCGGAAGAGGTTGTCGAGTTCCTGAATGCCTACATGACCCGGATGGTGGCCTGTGTCAACGAGACGCACGGAGTGGTCGACAAATTCATCGGGGATGCGATCATGGCTGTCTGGGGAACGCCGGTCTCCCATGGAAACGATATCGAAAACGCCATCAATGGCGCACTGATGATGCGCCGGTCGCTGATCGAGTTCAATACGGGCCGTGGCGGTCCGGGAAAGCCCATCATCAAGATCGGGTGCGGCATCAATGTCGGACCCGTGATCGCCGGACAGATCGGTTCCCAGGAGAGGATGGAGTACACCGTGATCGGGGACGCCGTCAACCTGGCCTCCCGCATCGAGTCCCTCAACAAGCCATTCGGGACGGACATTCTGATTTCCCAGGACGCCTGGGACCGGGTCAACGGGGTCTTTATCACGCACCCGATGCAGAAGATCAAGGTCAAGGGCAAGACCGAGCCGCAACAGATCTACGCGGTGATCGGTCGCAAGGACGACCCGACGTCTCCGCAGACATTGGACGAGGTGCGGACGCTCGTCGGTGTCGACATGTCCCATGTCAATCCCGACAAACCTGCGGACGAGGGAGAGGTCAAGTATGAGATCCTCGAGTAGGGATGCCATTTTTGTCTTCATCAATCTGGTGATCTTCTGCTGCTTTGGCTGGATGCTCTACGCCGACTTTTCACAGCGGATCGAAAAAACGGATGGTGTCCGGCTGGGGACGATCACCTTCAAAAAGCGGGTGGCGGAGCGCAAGTACAGTGACCAGGTGATCTGGGAAACGATTACTGAGAACTCGGTCCTGTATGACAATGATTCCCTGCGGACGGCAGACGGTTCCGAAGCGACAGTCCTTCTGGATGACGGAACACGGATCGAGCTTGGCGAAGAAACCCTGATTCTCCTGGCCCGTTCCGGGCGCGGGCTCTCCATCGACTTCCGGCAGGGAACCATTGCTGCCAAGGCGGGTGCACCGCCCAAACTTCCGGGAAGCTCCGAAGCAGGGGGGGGCGAGGCCGGATTCGATGCCGGGAGTGCCACGAATATCGAGATCCGGAGCGGGAAGACCGCCGTGGCCTTGGGTAAGGCCGATGCGACGCTCAACAGGAAAAAAGGGGCCACCGATCTGGTGGTTGACGTGACCCGGGGCCGGGCAGTTGTCGCCCAGGACGGGAAGCGTGTCGAAGTCCGGGAAAACGAGCAGGCCGTGATTGATGCCAGGCAGTCCACCCCGACAGTCCGTAAGGCCGGCCTCGTGCCGACGGCGGGGAGCGGGGTGGTGACAACGCAGACGAAGACAGCCTCGGTCGGGCTGGCATGGGAAGGTGACGCGGTTGGCCCATACACGCTCGCTCTTGCCCGGGAGGCTTCGGTCACTTCTCCTCTCATCACGCAAAGGGTTGACGTCAAGGTGGCGCAGGTTGCGCTCGGGCCGGGAATCTGGTACTGGCGGGTGGCCGGTCAGGATGGTGCGCCTTCGCGGATCGAGCGCGTCAGTGTTGTGCGGATTGTCCTCCCCCAACCGGTCCAGCCGGCCAACGGGACCACGCTTACCTACCATGCCGCACAGCCCCTTGTGCGCTTTGTCTGGGTCGCGGATGAGTCTGCCGCCGGATACGATGTGGAGATTGCCAGGGATCCCGGCTTCTCGGCACTGGTGACGACGCTCCAGAGCAGGACCGGCGGGATTGCGACAGACGGACTTGCCGCCGGTGAGTACTGGTGGCGGGTCAGTGCCCGCTATCCGGCTGCCCGCGGGAGCAGTGTCCAGGGCGGAGTGTCCCGGTTTGTCATCAAAAAGCGGGAAGCCCCCCCGGTGGTGGCGCTTCCCGCTCCGGCGACGAGTGTCTCGACCGTGCAGCTCGCATCCCGCCAGGCAGCCATTTCCTGGCAGGGGGATCCTGAATTCTCCCGCTACCGGGTCGAAGTGGCGCGGACAGCGGAGTTTGCCCAGGTGGTCCATCGCGAAGAAACGACCATGAATTTTTCGAGGATCAAACCGGATATCGCCGAAGGCCGCTACTTCTGGAGGGTGACCGGGATCGACCAGCAAGGGAAGGCGGGGGCCACGTCCCCGACCGGGAGCATCGAGGTCCGCAAGCCCCGGCCAGCGGTGCTGATGACTCCGGCCGAAGACGCCATGCTTGCCGGGGAGACCGGGGGGACCCCGGTTCTCTTCTCGTGGCAGGACCCAAACAATGGGGGGCAGGCCAGGATTGACGTGGCGGGGAATCAGGGCTTTACCAAGATCGCCCAATCCAGAAATCTGGGCGGGAACTCCGCCCGTCTCGTGCTCCCTGTCGGTGTATGGTGGTGGCGTGTGACCTTGCTGGATGCTGCCGGAAAAGGCATCACGACGCCCTCCACCCGCCGGATCTCCATTTCGCAGGCTTTAGCCCTTCCCGGCCTGCGTGAGCCGAAACCGGGAGCGGAGATCGACATGTCACGGTCCAACGCCATCGAGTTCTCATGGGGTTCGGTTGAGGGGGCTGAGGCCTACGAATTCGCGCTCTATTCCTACCAGGGCTCGGTCCTGCAAAAGGTGTTCGAGACCCGGGTTCCCGGAACGGAATACCTCTTTGGCATGCTTGACCGGCTTGACCGGGGCGGGTTTGTCTGGGAAATCACGGCCCTCGCGCTGGATGGCGTCCGTGTCAAATCTCGGTCAAAACCGGCACGCGGGAATTTTGTCGTCAGACTCCCCGATCTCCGCAAACCGGTCATCGTCACGCCCGGGGTGATGTACGCCGATTAGTCTTGGTGCGATATCGCAAAAGCGGAATAATAAAAAATACGAATATAGCTTGACAGGAATATGTTCCGGATCGAATCTTGATCCGGAGCGGCGTTGCCGCATCCTGAAGCATCTGATATCGCAGAGACGGACGAAAGGACAAACAGAGGACCGGCACAGCCGGAGGCAGTTCCAAGAAATTGACATATCCTGTGACACACATTTCGCATGTACAACGAAAGGATATTCGTATGAAGACCCGCAAGAGCAGTATTGTTCTGGCAATCATGGTGACCGGACTCCTGGCAGCCTGCAGTCTTGGCCCGGATGTGACAGGTGTGACGGAAAATGTGGCGGTTGACAGAGCCACCACCTATACCGAGGGCTTTGAGGCCTGTACCGCAACCGGGACGAGCTATGTGACCGGGAGCTTTACCGGCAACAACAGCATCAAGTGGTACTATGTCAGTGCCGCCTGGTCTGGTGGCACGATCACTGGTGCCAAGACCCCGGTTTTGGGCATGGGCAAGTCACCCGCAGCTTCCGTCTATGCAACGGTGACCACCGGTGTCGGCACCCTGTCGTTCAAGGCCAAAAAGCCCTATACGACGGCTGTCAGCATCGCGGTCAAGATCAATGGCGTGACCAAGGCCACGTTTACGACATCCAGCACGACGGCTGTGACAGCCGGTCCGTACACGATCAATATGGCCGGAACAGTCAAGATCGAACTGGTTCAGTCGTCAACCTCGGCCGGACAGGCTGCCGTTGATGATATCACCTGGACCTCGTACACGACGACATCGAGTTCAAGCTCCGTCTCAAGCAGTAGTTCCTCAAGCAGTTCGACCAGCCCGACAGTGTTGAATGAGGATTTTACCCTCTCACAGACGATTCGCGATTATTACAGGAGTGCCTACGGAAAATCCGGAACAACTTTGAGAACGGCCTTGAAAACGATCATTTCAACCGGCTATGTTGACAAAGGGTATACAGGTCTCTGGACGACGTACAAGACCTCAGATGTGACCCCGGCCGGGAAGATCTGGGACCTGTACTCGAACACGGACAACAACGGAACCGGATCGACTGCGTCCTACTGGTATACGCCGGTGACATCGCAGTGCGGAACCTATTCCGCCGAGGGTGGTTGCTACAACCGTGAGCACATGGTTCCCCAGAGTACATTCGCCGAGGCGGCACCGATGGTGAGCGATGCCCATCATGTAACAGCCACTGACGGCAAGGTCAACGGGATGCGGTCCAATTATCCCCATGGAAACGTTGCCACGGCGACTTGGACCTCGTTGAACGGTGGAAAACTGGGTGCAGGAACCTCTACTCAGGGCTATACCGGGACCTGCTTCGAACCGAGAGCCGATGCCAAGGGCGATATTGCGCGCATCTACATGTATTTCGCGATCCGCTACTATGGTGACAGCCGCTGCACAGCCTGGGCTTCGATGGGCGCAGGTGCAAAACTCCTTTCCTGGTCACAGAATCTGTATCGCTCCTGGAGCGCTGCGGACCCGGTCAGTTCCAAGGAAAAGACCCGCAACGAGGCCATCTACACAATCCAGAAGAATAGGAATCCGTTGATCGATTATCCTGTGATTGCCACATTAATTGATTTTACTCTCTAAAATCAAGGGTCGGTAGTACAAAACGGCATCCGGGTGCAGTGCATCCGGATGCCGTCTTTTTTACGTTTATCTATTTGGATCTTGATGATCACTGGGCGATGTGTCGCTCCCTGGCGAATCAGGAAGATACACAGGGAAATCCACCTGAGATGGACCCCTCATATTCCGACCCTGCGGCGCAATTCCAGGCCCTTGTAGGTGTGCACAAAGCCGCAGGATACAAAAACATTGCGCCAGGGACTCACGCTGGCGGCCTGTCCATTGATCCGCTCAACGAGAAAACTCCGTTGGCGGGTGTTTTCACGGGCTAACAGATCGTGAAACAGGGTCAAGTGTGCTCCGATGGACGGGTCATCCTGGGGGAGTGATATCTCCACTTCTCGGCCATGTTTTTTTGCAACCACAACCAGCGCACTCCCGCAAAATGACAACCAGGTGCTGCTTCGTCGTTCGGGCAGTCTCGAGCGATGTGTTGTCCATGAATCCAGCCGCCAGGATGATGGGGCAACCGGGTCACAGGCATTGCACCACCAGACCGCATCTTCGGGCAGGGGCAGGCGAAGTTGCTGGATGGCCAACGGCGAGGCGAACTGCAGCCCGGAAACATTCTCAAAAAACTGGCCACTCTCGATCTCGCCCGAGAGTTCCATGAGCCGAAGGGACCGGAACACCTGAGCCCAGGAAGACAGCGGGAGTTCATGCTGGAGGATCTCCCTGAAGAGGATTCCGTAGCGATCGAGGAGGATCCGGACCCGGTCGCGGACGGATTCATCGGACTCAAGGGCACTGGCTGGGGCATCGCTTTCCCGCTCAGTTTGTTTATGGAGAACAGCCCACACGCCTGTCTGGGGTCTGGTCCGGTTCCAGCGGGCTCTCGCCTGACCACGGGGCAGGAGGGCCAGCGAGGCATTTGATGGCAGGGCAAAATCATTGGCGATGGCCTGGCGCAGGGCCGCAAAACTGTCCGTCGTGACACAGCCCTTCCAGGCGAGGTCCCAGAGTGTCCCGGCCAGGGTATCGCTCGGGAGTCCGCTGCTGGCTGCGAGTTCAAAAAACTCGTAGCGGGCCAGCGGATCCCTGAAGAGACGGGCACAGGTCCCGATGGCCTCGCGATCCGTTGGCGCGGGCAGGATCCTGTCCAATTCACCGGCCAGGGCCAGGGAGATTTTCTGTTTGCCACAGCCGAACCAGAGGAGATCCGATTCCGCAAAGAGGGTATCCAGCCAGCTCTGGAAACTGCCGGTCATTCTGGCCGGGATGAGCCAGTCTTCCCAGGCCCGGGCTTCGGACGGATAGCCAAAGAGATGTCCAAGCCGTTCCTCAAGATCCTCAAGCCTGCTTCCCCGGGTGAGGAGTCCCTGCCAGTTTGCGAGGAAGAGCGGGATGGACCGGGCCGGGAGCGGTCGGACAAGGGTCTGGCGCGCCCGTCGCATCATCCGCAGGAGTTTTTCGAGTACGCCAGACTCACAGACTTCAGTTTCGGCGGAATCCCCGCGGATCTGGTCGATGATGATGGCCGAGTCCCGGGCGAGGGAAGCAAGGGCCTCGGAGAGGCCGTTGCCGCTTCCGAGGATGGACTCGATCCGTTCCATCGAAAGCGGGCCGCTCGTGGAGAGCCAGAGGCGCAGGAACTCTGCCAGGTTCGGCTCATCTCGGGAAGCATCTTGCCCGCGGCGCGCAGCGCGGCGGGCGATCTTTTTGGCGAGTTCGGCGAGTTCTCCCGGGGATGGCCCGTTTTCCACAACAGCATCCAGACATGCTTCGTCCAGCCCGAAACCGAAGAGGCGGGAGATCAGAGGGAGATTCTCGAGGGCGACGATGGCAGAAACACTTGCCTGCGGGAGGGTGAGGCGCGCCAGACGATCCGCCGCGGCCTGACAGAACGGGAGGTTGTTCACCAAAACGCTGTTGCTGTTGCAGTTTTCAACCAGGGCCAGCCACTCATCCTCCGGGACGAGGAGCCGTTCAAAAACGTGTTCGATCAGTTCCTCCCTGCCGGCTGGTGCGTAGCCGGGGGCGGTCCGCTGGAGTTTGCCGAGCAGGGTCAGGATGACCCCTTGGGGGATGAGGGGGCGCAGGTGTGGTGTGTTGACCAATTGCCGGTAGAGTTCCGCGGTCAGGGACGACGGCTTGTCCTGGTCGGTTGTGTCATCCTCGTACATGAAGCGGTTGGTCAGGCGCCAGAGAATCCCTTCGGCGAATGGAGAAGGGGTTGTTGTGTGACACTCGCTGATTCGGATGGTGCCGGCCGCGATTTCGTCCAAAAGCTGGTGGAGCGCGGGCAGGTCAAACTCGTCGGCAAGACACGAGCGCCAGGTCTCGAGCATCAGGGGAAAGTCGGGTTTGTTGCAGACGGCATCCAGAAGTTTCTTCGAGCGGAGCCGTGTCACCCAAAGCGGGATCCGTTTGTTGAAGGATCCCTTGGGGAGGAGGAGGGCCCGCCCGGCGTTTTCTCTAAAGAGGGCGCCAAAAAAACCGGAGGTCTCGAGGGATTCACGGAGCAGGCTCTCGAGATTTTCGGGTGTGACCAGGGAGAAAAACGTGGCTTCGATGTCATGCGGTACGAGGAGGGCGATCCCGTCGTTGTTGACAAAGGTCTCCAGCCGCCACCCGTGCAGACGTTTCCAGGCGGCGGAGAGGGCCAGGGCAAAGGGCTGGTTGATCTGGCTGCCCCAGAGAGTGTGCAAGAGAACGCTTGTGGACCCGGCCGGACCTGTACTCTCGCGGGAGTGTTCGATGAGAATATGGTTGCGATGGGGGAGTGCGCAGCCCGTCCGTTCCTTCTGTCGGGCGACAAGATTGACCAGTTCCCGCGCCGCTTCGGGGCGCATGGCGTAGTCCTGCATGAGGATCTCTTCCATCCGGTTCGGTGGTGTCGTCTCCAACAAGTTCATGAAGATGCCGAGTCTCTCCGAAAAATGCCAGTCCCGCGGGAGATTCTCCTGTTTCCAGAAAGGGATGATCCCCGGCGGTTCGTGCACCTGTCGGACCGAGACGGCATTCTCGCTGATCGACTGGATGCGCCAGACCTGTGACCCGAGGGCAAAGGTATCACCCGGACTCCGCTCCCAGACAAATTCTTCATCGAGTTCACCGATCTTCGCGTTGCTTCCGTCCACCCGGAGATCAAAGAGCCCCCGGTCGGGGATCGTTCCTCCGGAGAGATAGAGCAGGCGGGCCGCACCGGGTTTGGCCTTCAGCCGGCCATCGAGCGGATCGATGCTGATCCGGGGCGAGAGTTCGGACACCTTTGTGATTGCATACCGTCCCGCAAGGAGGTCGAGGACCAGATCAAAATGCCTGCGTGGCAGGTTGCGGTACGGCCAGCAGGCGAGGATGGCGGTGTAGAGTCCGTCCGCCGTCCAGTCACGCGAAACGACCATCGAAAGGAGGATCTGTGACAGGATGTCGAGCGGCGACTCGGGAATCCGGATTTCTTCGATATCACGATTGTGTACGGCATGGGCCATGCATGCGGCCTCGGCCAGGTCGATCCCGGGGAGTGGGAAGAGAATCGCCCGGCTGGTCTCTCCGACTCCGTGTCCGGAGCGTCCGATGCGTTGCAGGGCCGATGAGACCTGGCGCGGTGTCTGTACGAGGAGTACCTGATCAAGCTGGCCGATATCGATACCCAGCTCAAGGGTATTTGTCGAGACGATCGCCTTGAGTTGACCGGCTTTCATCCGTTCCTCGACAACCAGACGCAGTTCCCGGGCGAGGGATCCATGGTGGGCCCAGGCCAGGGATTCCTGCCGGCCCTCGTTGATGTAGCGTGCCAGTTTTTCCGTAAACCGTCTGGAATTGCAAAAGCACAAGGTGGAGCGGTGTTGCAGAATCTCTTCGCGACAGGCTGCGGCCATGGACTGCCACCAGATCTCCCGGTCGGATTCGGAGGGGGTGGCCAGCGGGCTGGCGACCGTCAGTTCGATCCGGCGCTCGTTCCGTTCGCCTGCAGCTTCGATAATGCGGATCGGTCGCGGGGAGAGCGAGTCCGGTCCGCTGATATTTCTCGTGGAGGGGAAAAAACCTGCGATGGCCGAGGCAACCCGTTCGAGAGGCCGAACCGTGGCCGAGAGGGCGATCCGCTGGAATTCACCGGAAAGG